>JGI24540J26637_10000046_pt1 | contig 38433 bp, 40 predicted proteins | sample NorSeaMetagenome_FD_26637 | JGI IMG/M metagenome (IMG submission 26637)
TGGAGGTTTAACCGGAAAAAGGAGGTAAACATGGCGTTACCAGAATACTCAATGAATGATCTTTTAGAGTCAGGGGCTCACTTTGGTCACCAAAAACATAGATGGAATCCAAAGATGGAGTCCTATATTTTTGGCATAAAAAATAATATTCATATACTTGATCTTTCTCAAACAATTCCACTACTTTATCATGCCTTGGCTGCGGTAAGAGATGTTACCAAATCTGGTGGACGTATTTTGTTTGTTGGAACAAAAAGGCAAGGCCAAGAAATAATTGCAAATGCAGCAAATGATTGTGCTCAATATTATATGAATCATAGATGGTATGGTGGAACGTTAACTAATTGGAAAACTATTTCAAAAACTATTGCTAGATTAAGATCTATCGAAGAGTCTCTGGAGAGCGAAGAGTCTTCCGGTCTCACAAAAAAAGAGTTACTAAAATTAAACCGTGAAAAAGATAAATTGGATACATCTATAGGCGGAATAAAAGATATGGGAGGATTACCAGATTTAATATTTGTTCTTGATACAGTTAAAGAGCAAATAGCAATTCAAGAAGCGACCAAATTAAATATACCAATAGCTGCAGTTATAGATTCAAATAGTAATCCAGAAGGCATAACTTATCCAATACCTGGAAATGATGACTCTACTAAAGCTATTTCTCTTTTTTGTAATTTGATTTCTAAAGCCGCTCTAGATGGTATTGCCCAGTCTCAAAGTGAAACTGCAGATGGTCCAGTTATAGAAAAAGTTAAAAAGGATAAACCTGCCGAAGCTACTCCAAAAGCAGAAGAATCTAAGCCAGCAGAAGATGTTGCTCCAAAAGCAGAAGAATCTAAGCCAGCAGAAGATGTTGCTCCAAAAGTAGAAGAATCTAAGCCAGCAGAAGATGTTGCTCCAAAAGTAGAAGAATCTAAGCCAGCAGAAGAACCTTCAATAGAGGCAGAGGAAGATTCTAAGAAAGAAGATTAGATTGAGTTTGAAAAAATTAAGATATAATTTTTTTAATTAATTTGAAATCAGAGGTAATCATAAAATGTCAAATATTTCCGCATCACTAGTAAAAGAGCTTAGAGATAAAACAGGGGCAGGTATGATGGACTGTAAAAATGCTCTTAATGAAAATAATGGCGAAATGGAAGCCTCAATTGATTGGTTGAGAACAAAAGGTTTAGCAAAAGCTGCAAAAAAATCTGGAAGAATAGCCTCAGAGGGTTTGATTGCAATTTCTTCATCGGACGAGTTTAGTTCTATTATTGAGGTTAACTCTGAAACTGATTTTGTTGCAAGAAATGATACTTTTCAAAATGTTGCCAAGACAATAGGTGCGCTGAGTTTAAAATCCTCAGATTTAGATAATTTAAAATCTCAAAATGTTGATGAGAAAAATATTAATGTTGATGATTATGTTACCGAAATGATTTCTTCTATTGGAGAAAATATTAATCTAAGAAGGATGATGAGATTTGAATCCTCCAACAGTTATGTATCTTCATATATTCACGGTCAGGTTAGCGAAGGTTTGGGGAAGATAGGCGTTATGGTAAATCTAAAATCAGATTGCGAAAAAGAAAGCGTCATTGACTTGGGAAAAAAGATAGCAATGCATATTGCTGCAACCAATCCTTTATCAATTTCAATAGATGGTATTCCTTCAGATATCTTGGATAGAGAACGTAAAATTTTAGTTGAAGAGGCTAGAGAGTCAGGGAAGCCAGAAGAGATTATAGAAAAAATGATTGGTGGNAGGTTGAAGAAATTTTACCAAGAGAGCGTTCTGTTGGAGCAAACATTTGTAATCGATGGTGAGAGTAAGGTTTCTGATGTATTGAATTCTTTAGAAAGCCCTGTTGATATTATTGATTTTGTTAGATTTGAGCTTGGTGAAGGNATTGAAAAAGCTTCCGGTGAAGATTTTGCAAGTGAAGTTGATTCTATGATTTCGGGAAACTAATCCTAATTAGATAAATTTATATTTTTTTCTAATAGAATTTTAAATTTTCATTTAGTAACATGTATTTCGTTTAATAATCGGAGTCAGCATGTCAAATGTTCGTTATAAGCGAATTCTTTTAAAAATTTCAGGTGAATCCTTAATGGGTAACGATTCTTATGGTATTGATGTTAAGACCGTTGATAGAATTGCTTCTGAAATATCTCAGGCCTGTGATCTAGGAATACAGCTTTGTTTAGTTATCGGCGGTGGAAATATATTCAGAGGCCTAGCAGGCTCTGCAAAAGGAATGGACAGGACCAGTGCTGATTATATGGGAATGCTTGCAACTGTTATGAACGCTCTGGCAATGCAAAACTCACTAGAAAGACTAGGTGTTCAAACTAGAGTTCAGTCTGCTATTCCAATGACTTCTGTTTGTGAGTCATATACTAGGCGAAGAGCTATAAGACATATGGAAAAAAACCGAGTAGTAATATTTGCTGCCGGAACTGGAAATCCATACTTTACAACAGACACTGCAGCCGCTTTAAGGGCTAGCGAGATGGCATGTGAGGCATTATTCAAGGGTACAAAAGTTGATGGTGTTTATTCAAAAGATCCAATTCAATATAAGGATGCTGTAAAATATAAAAATATTTCTTTTCAAGATGTATTAACTAAAAATTTAAAAGTACTTGATGCTTCGGCAATTTCTTTAGCAAGAGATAATGANATACCTGTAATTGTTTTTTCTATTACAGAAAAAGATTCCTTCTTAAAGGTCTTGAATGGTAATACTGAATCTTCAACAATTATTAATTAACTACGAGAGAAAAAATTGACTGAAAAACTTAATATAGATGATCTAAAGAGAAGAATGGAGGGCGCTATTACCGCTTTCTCACATGACCTGGCTGGCTTAAGAACTGGAAGGGCTTCAGCAACTATGATTGATCATGTAATTGTCGATGCATATGGATCTAAAATGCCTATTGAGCAAGTAGGAACTATATCAGTTCCTGAAGCTCGAACTATATCGATACAGGTTTGGGATAAGGGTCTTGTAATTTCAGTAGAAAAAGCAATACAAGACGCTGGCTTGGGTCTTAATCCACAATCTGATGGACAGCTAATTCGTATTCCTGTTCCTGAACTAAATGAAGAAAGGCGTCAAGAGCTTATCAAGATAGCAGGTAAGTATACAGAACAATCAAAAATTGCTGTAAGAAATATTAGAAGGGACGGAATGGACTCTATAAAGGGTATGGAGAAAAACTCTCAAATTGGAAAAGATGATGGAGTTTCTTTATCTTCAGATGTCCAAGACTTAACTGATATTTATACAAAAAAAATTGATGAAATTTTGCTCAATAAAGAAAAAGAAATTAAACAAGTATAATTTTTTATGAAACCCTCTGAAAAAAAAGAAAACACCCTATCCCACTTAGCAATTATTATGGATGGAAACGGGAGATGGTCTGAGCAAAAAGGATTGCCAAGGGAGAATGGTCACAAGGAGGGGGTTAAATCACTAAGAAAGCTTTTAAGATACATTGATGATTTTAAAATACCATATTTAACTGTTTTTAGTTTTTCTACTGATAATTGGAAAAGACCAAAATCTGAAATTTCGAACTTAATGAATCTTTTAAGAAAGTTTATCCAAACTGACCTAATTGAGCTTCATAATAATAATGTGAAATTAAGAGTTATTGGAAATCGNGATGGTATACCAAAAGATGTTNTAAGACTGATAAATTCTTCTGAATACTTAACAAGGGATAATGATGGCTTGTACTTGCAAATAGCATTTAATTATAGTGGTCGTGATGAAATTGTTAATGCTGTAAAAAAAATTGGAGCTTCTATAAAATCTGGAGATATTGACCCCTACAATATTAATGAAGAAATTATTAATAGTAATTTATTTACAGCCGGACTTCCTGAACCCGATTTATTAATAAGAACTGGTTCTGAAAAAAGAATATCAAACTTTTTACTTTGGCAGTTGGCTTATACAGAAATTTATTTTGAAAAAACACTNTGGCCTGACTTTAATAAAAACCTTTTATCCGAAGCTATTAATGATTTTAATATTAGATATAGAAGATATGGAAGAATCGACGAGAGGGTAAAAAATGACTCTACCTGAAGATTTTACAACAAGAATGATATCAGCAATTTTATTATTGTTTGTTTTTTTTATTCCATTAATCAATGGAGAAATTTTTTTTAAGACTCTTTTAATTTTTGTATCACCTATTATTTTATTTGAGTGGATGAGGATGGCNTCAAAAAGGTTTTGGATTTTTCGAGGAGTAATAGCCTCCTTAGGTCTTTGTATTATTTTGTCACTTTCTTATGTTGGATCTTTATCTGTTTTAATATTCCTTCTCACTTTTTTGTTTATTTGTATTCTAGGGAAATTAACCAATAGTGCTTTTAAGCTATCTGCTTTTGGNTTTGTTTATATATCGTCAGCTGTTTTATCNATCCTTTGGCTTAGAGATTCTAGCGAAGGATTGATATCTTTAATAATTATTTTTTCATCAATTATAGTTAGTGACGTAAGCGCATACCTTTTGGGTAATTGGTTTGGTGGGCCTAAGTTATTTAAAGTAATATCTCCAAACAAAACTTTATCAGGATTCATCGGTGCAATTGTTTTTGGCACCGGATGGTTCAGTTTATTAATTTTATTTTTTTCTGGTAGCTCCGATATTAAATTTATTTTAATAGGANTTGCAATTGTTATTACTTCAATTTTTGGAGATTTATTTATTTCTTTTTTAAAAAGAAAAGCAGAAATAAAAGACACAAGCTTTCTTTTGCCTGGACATGGGGGCTTGCTGGATAGAGCTGATAGTATTCTCCCTGTTTTTATTTTAGTTCCTATTTTAGTAATCTTATTTGGCTTAATAGAAGATCCATCTTTGTTATTTATGGGTTGGTAGGGTGAAAAAAAAATCTATTTCAATTTTTGGAGTAACGGGATCAGTAGGTTCGAGTACTTTAGAGTTATTAAGGCAAAGAAAAAATGAATTTGATGTCGTTGCTATAACTTGCAATAAAAATATAGATTTACTATTGGAGTTATCAAGAGAGTTTAGCCCCAAGGCACTATGTGTTGCAGATGAAAATTATTATTTAGACTTAAAAGAAAAAGCTGGAAAAAATATTGAATGTTTTGGAGGAAGTGAAGGGCTAAAAGACATTGCCAATTATAGAACTGATATAGTAGTGGCCTCAATCGTTGGTCTTGCTGGGCTAGAGCCTTTATTAAACTCTATCAAAAATTCAAGTATAATTGCTTTAGCAAATAAGGAATGTGTTGTTGCTGCAGGCTCATTGATAAAAAAACAAACAAAAATAAATGATTGCCAAATAATCCCTATTGATAGTGAGCATAATGCAATTTTTCAAATTTTAGATGGAAAGCCTATTGANGATGTTAGTAAAATATTTTTAACGGCATCAGGAGGACCTTTTCATGGCCTTAATCAGGATGAGCTTGGGAAGGTTACTCCAGAGCAAGCGATTAAACATCCTGTATGGAATATGGGTAAGAAAATTTCAGTGGATTCNGCAACACTTATGAATAAAGGTCTGGAAATAATAGAGGCCCATCATTTATTTNCTCTTGAAAGTAAAAAAATTCAAGTAATAATTCACAAGCAGTCAATTATCCATGGTCTAACCTTAATGAAGAATGGAGCTTTGCTAGGTTATTTTGGGAAGCCAAGTATGTTAAACCCTATTGATCATGCGCTATCATGGCCAGTCTGTAAAAATAATGATATCGACCCTATCTCTATTGAAGATTTAAACAATTTGAGTGTTGAGAGCGTTTCAGATGAAGACTTTAAGTCTATTTACCTTTCTAGGTATGCTCTTGAAAAGGGAGGTTTTTATCCTATTTTCTTAAATGCTTCTAATGAAGTTGCTGTTAATGCCTTTTTAGAAAATAAAATAAAATTTTTAGATATTCCAGATGTAATTGAGAAAGTTATAGAGGAAATTGGACATTCTAGTAATAAATCATTAGAAACTATGGGTAACATTGAAGAAATTGTAATGGCAGATACTGAAGCAAGAATTAAGACTTTGGAAATTATAGGATAGGGATTTTAGTATGGAGCAACTATTTAGTTTATTAGGTTATATTCCTTCAATGATGCAGTATATTCTGGCATTCTCCTTTCTTATTACTGTTGTTGTTTTTGTTCATGAGATGGGACATTACCTTGTTGGTAAGTGGTGCGGCATAGGTGTGGAGACATTTTCTATAGGAATGGGAAAACAACTATGGGGCAGGTATGATAAGTCTGGGACTTTATGGCGAATAGCGTTATTTCCTGTTGGGGGTTATGTAAAGTTCAAAGGTGATGAAGATTTATCTGGTAAAAAAGATTTATCTTCTTCGGTAAATGATTCAGAAAATTTCCATTCAAAATCTGTGTGGCAGAAAATTGCAACAACAGCCGCGGGTCCAATTTTTAATTTTATTTTAGCTATTTTTATTTTTGCGGCAATTTTTGTCTTTCGTGGTGAAACAATTGTCGAGCCCTATGTCAGCCAAGTAGTAAAAGATTCGGCGGCATCAAAAGCAGGAATAAAGGAAGGAGATTTTATTATCTCAATTAATGGGTCTGACATAGATTCATTTAATGATATTCGAAATATTGTTTTAGAGAATCCTGAAAAAAAATTAGACTTAATTGTCACAAGAAATAATGAAGAAATTTCTCTTAATGTTCAGCCAAGTATTGTTATAGAAAAAGACCGATTTGGAAGTGAATATAAAATAGGTAGAATTGGAATTATTGCTGAGCAAGATCCCTCGTTTTTTCAAAAGAAAAAATATAATATTTTTTCTGGAATATACAGAGGTGCTCAAGAGACATTTTTTCTTGCGTCAAAAATTCTTGACTATCTAGGAAAGCTTATTATCGGAAGAGAATCTGTTGATCAAATGGGCGGTCCAATAAAAATTGTTCAAATTTCTGGTCAAGTTGCCGAGTATGGTTTTATTCCTTTACTTGGATTAATTGCAGCCATATCAGTTAATCTAGGCGTAATAAATTTATTACCTATACCAGTCCTTGATGGAGGTCATTTATTATTTTATGTGTACGAGGTAGTTTTTGGAAAACCTGTTAATCAGAAAGTTCAAGAATATGGTATGCAGATAGGGGTTAGCCTTTTAATTGCCCTTATGGTTTTTGTTACTATTCTTGATATAAGTCGTTTATAAATTTCAGCACTATTTCTCTAGGGATAAAATGAATAAATATCAAAATTTAATATTTATAGTATTTGCATTCTTTTTGCTCAGCTACCCTATTTATTCTCAAGATATCGAAGAGACTAATGTTGATACTCCTTTGGTTCAAAGTTTTGAAAGAATCCTTTTTGTTGAAGTCAAAGGTTCACAAAGAATAGAGCCTGATACTATACGATCCTATATGACGATTCGACCTGGTGACCTTTATAGCGAAGAAGTAGTCGATCAATCTCTAAAAATTCTTTTTAATACTGGTTTATTTGCTGATGTTGCAATTCGATACGAGAAATCTGGGTTAATAGTTTTTGTAGTCGAAAATCCTATTATTAATAGAGTTGATTTTGAGGGTAATAAGGCACTAAAGACTGATAAATTTGAAGAAGAGGTGGAGCTAAGTCCTCGTTCTGTTTATACTAGATCAAAAGTTCAAGCTGATGTTCAAAGGTTAGTTGAACTTTACAGGCGATCTGGAAGATTTTCCTCTATAATTGAACCGAAGGTAATACGGCAGCCTCAAAATCGAGTTGATTTAATTTTTGAAATAACCGAAGGACCTACAACAGGAGTTTCATCAATAAACTTTCTAGGCAATAAGGAATTTAAAGATAGGAAATTAAAAGGTAAGTTGGTTACAAAAGAATCTCGCTGGTGGAAATTCTTTTCATCGGATGACTCATACGACCCTGATAAGCTTGCGTATGACAGAGAGGAGTTAAGAAAATTTTATTTAGACGAGGGTTTTGCAGATTTTCAGGTCATTTCTGCAGTTGCTGAGTTAGCCCAAGATGGCTCTAACTTTATTATTACCTATGTTCTTGACGAAGGGCGTGAATATGAGTTTGGTGAAGCAAGCATAACAAGCACTCTTCCTAACATGGACACAAATGATCTACTTCCTTTAATTGATCATAGAAAGGGAAATATTTATAAAGCCACACAAATAGACTCTTCAATAGATCAAATCACATTAGCTGTTGGCGAGGATGGATATGCTTCTGCGGAAGTTAGGCCTAGAGTAAAAAGAAATAAAGAAGAGGGTATTATTGATATTGTTTATTCAATTGAAGAAGGTCCTAGGGTTTATGTTGAAAAAGTCAATATCAATCAAAACTCAAGAACTCGCGATGAAGTCATAAGAAGAGAGCTTAGAGTTCTTGAAGGTGATTCCTATAATAAAGTTTTAATTGATAGATCTGAAACTAAAATTAAAGGCTTAGGTTATTTTAAAGAGGTCGATGTCAGTGTTCGCCCCGGATCTATAGAAGATAGAATGATAATTGATTTTAACGTTGAGGAGCAGCCTACGGGTGAGCTCTCAGTTGGCGCAGGCTTTTCATCTGCTGAGAGTCTTCTTTTGGAAATAGGGATATCTGAAAGAAACCTTTTGGGTCGCGGTCAGTCAGTTAAATTAAATATTGCTAACTCAGAAAGAAGAAAGCAATTTGAAATTGGTTTTACACAACCATACTTTTTAGGAAGAAGGTTGTCGGCAGGATTTGATATATTCCATATTGATAATGATTATAGGCGGTATTCTTCTTATAGATCCATGCAATCAGGAGCATCGTTGAGAGCCGTTTTTCCTATGTCAGACTTTTCAAGTCTTCAGATTTTTTATAGATATTTTCAGGAAGAAATTTCTAGTTATAATTTCGATAGCGGTTACAATTTAGCTGATGATTATAACGCTGATAAATCAGAATTTGGNTATAGTTANGCCGTAGATACTAGGGATGATTATATTGATCCCACATCAGGCTGGACCTTTTCTTTTGGACAAGACCTGGCTGGTTTATTAGGAGATTCTGAATACCTAAGAACTACTGCAGGCGGAAAATATTATTATGAAATTGCACAAAATTGGATTGTCAATGTAGGTGCTAACGCTGGTTATATTTACAATTATTCTGATAAAAATTTAAGAATTAATGATAGATTTTTTAAGGGTGGTACTACTTTTAGAGGATTTGACAGAGCGGGCGTTGGTCCAAAGGAGATAATTACTGACAGACCGCGCGGTGCAGAGTTTTTTGCCATTGGCACGATTGAGTTAACAATACCTCTTGGTCTACCCGACGAATTTGGATTAAAAACAGCTCTGTTTAGTGATTTTGGTGTTCTTGGTAAAAATGATGACACAGATAGAGTATTGAATAACTTTCAAGCACAAGAGCTTCTATCTGACCCCGCTGGTATGTATTATGATCCTTCGGCTTTATTAAACAAAGATTATGGCGCTATCAATAATGCTTGTGGTCTTGATGGGGCGGGTATGAATGAAAAATACGGTACTCTTTGTACACAGTTTGTTGATGATGCATCCTTCAGGGCAACAATAGGAATAACGTTAAATTGGAACTCACCATTTGGTCCAATTCGTTTTGATGTTGGGCGTGCAGTGGCCAGTGAAGATTATGATGATGCCAAATTCTTTAGATTTAGTGGCGGTACTAGATTTTAATTATTAAAAAGGCTAATAGAGTATCTTAATGTACTTTATTGCTAGATAGTGTATATGTTTTTGATATAATCATTAAATGAATATTTATTTAAATTGTATCATTAAATATTTGGAGGAAAATATGAAAAAGTTATTTATCATTTTTGCGATAGCTCTTGTTGTTGGATCTTTATCTACACCTGCTAAAGCAGCTGAAGACGTATTAATTGTGAATTTACAATATGTCGTCTCTCAATCAAAATCAGGCGTCTCACTTAGAAAACAAAGTGAAGCTCTTAATAAAGAAGTAGTTGACCTTAGAGATAGTATTTCTAAAGACCTTCAAGCAAAAGGTAAAAAATTAGAAGATGATAAGACTCTTCTTGCGCCTGAGGTTTTCCAAGAGAGATTACAGGCATTACAAGCTGAAGCTGAAACAAAGCAACTTGAGCTTCAAACAAAAGTGCAAAAAATTCAGGAAGGTATTCAAAGAGCATCATCTTCAATTGATTCAGTTATGAGCCCAATTTTACAAGAGTTAGTTAACGAAAAAGGTGCTAAAATTCTACTTGATAGACAGGCTATCTTATTTGGTGATCCTAAATTAGATATTTCAGCTGAAGTAGTAAAAAAACTCAATAAAAGGCTTCCGGACGTAAAGATAAATATTTCTGACGAATAGGAGTTTTTTTTATTAATGAGTGACCCTAGATTTTTTGAAAATTCAGGACCGTTTAATTTAATAGAGATTGCTAATCTTGTTAAAGGTGAGTTATCCTGTAATGAGATCAATATCTCTATTTCAGATATATCCTCACTCAGTTTTGCTACTAAAAATGATATATGTTTTTTTCAAGATCTTTCCTACAAGAGTGACTTGATTGAAACTAAAGCAGCAGCTTGTTTAATTAAAGAAGAGCACAAGCATTATGCTCCTGATAGCCTTATTCTAATTTTCTCTGATGATCCTTATATGGATTTTACATTAATTTCTCAGTATTTTTATCCAGACGAAATTTCTCCAAAAAGTACTTCAAATTTTGAAAAAAGTTTATCAAAAGATGGAGTTGATCATTCTGCTATTGTCGACCCAAGTTCTACTATTGAAAAGGGTGCTGTAATTGGAGCAAATGTATCTATTGGAGAGAATTGTACTATATCTTCTAATGCAGTCATCGGAAAAGGTGTTCAAATAGGCTCTGGAAGCTTTATAGGCGCTAACGTAACAATAACACATTCAATTATAGGTGATTGTAATATAATTCATCAAGGATCATCGATAGGGCAGGATGGGTTTGGATTTGCAATGTCAGCTACTGGACATAAAAAAATACCTCAAGTAGGGCGGGTTGTAACTCAAGAAAATGTTGAAATAGGAGCTAATTGCTCCATTGACCGNGGAAGTATCCAAGATACTATAATTAAGAAAGGAACTAAAATTGATAATATGGTGCATATAGCTCATAATTGTGTAATTGGAGAAAATTGTATTATTGCTGGTATGGTAGGTCTTGCAGGATCAACTACATTAGAAGATTTTGTGGTTATGGGCGCTAAATCTGGGGCAGTTGGGCATATCACAATCGGAAGTGGTTCTCAGATTGCTGCTAAGGCTGGTGTTAGTAAAAGCCTTCCACCAGGAAAAAAATGGGCCGGTTTTCCTATAAGAGAAATGAATTTGTGGAAAAGGGACCTTTTGAGTATTAGGAAATTATCTAAGGGTAAGAAAAATGATAAATAAAAAGAACAGTATTGATGCAAAAGAAATTCTAAATCTTATCCCCCATAGATATCCATTTCTTTTGGTTGATAGAATTGAAGAAATTATTGTAAATCAGAGTTGTACTGGTATAAAAAATGTAACAATAAACGAACCTTTTTTCCCTGGTCATTTCCCTGGTCATCCGATAATGCCAGGTGTTTTAATAATTGAGTCAATGGCACAAACTGCCAGCGCACTAGTAGTTTATGGATATGATGGAGATATAGAGGGATTGTCTGTTTACCTAATGAAGGTCGATAAAGCTAAATTCCGTAAACCAGTTCTACCTGGGGATCAGCTCAGGATGGAAATAATCAAAGAAAGAAATAAGGGCGAAGTTTGGCAGTTTTTTGGAAAAGCTTTTGTCGATGATAAGCTTGTCGCTGAAGCAAGTATTACAGCAATGGTTGTAAAATTAGGTGAGAAATAAAAATGAGCTTAATTCATCCTACAGCAATAATAAATTCTTCTGCTAAAATAGATAAAAGTGCTCAAATTGGACCTTATTGTATCATTGGCGAAAATGTTATAATTGAAAAAAATGTTATTCTTTTATCAAATGTTGTTATTTCTGGACGAACAACTGTTGGCGAAGGAACAAAAGTTTGGCCATTCACAGTTTTGGGTGGCGAGCCTCAAGATCTTAAATTTGATGGCGAGGATGGTTCATTAGTAATTGGAAAAAACAATAGCATAAGGGAGCATGTGACGATGCACTTCGGAACTGAAGCTGGAGGATTAGAAACAACCATAGGTGATAATAATTTATTTATGGCAGGTTCGCATGTTGCACATGATTGTTTGATTGGAAATAATTGTGTTTTTGCTAACAATGTAATGCTTGCAGGCCATGTTATAGTGGGTGATTTTGCAATTCTTGGTGGCCTTTCGGCGGTTCATCAGTGGACGAGAATTGGATCTTACTCCTTTTTGGGAGGCTTTTCAGCTTTAACAAAAGACTTGATCCCATTTGGTTTAGCTATAGGTAATCGCGCTGTTTTAGAAGGTTTAAATTTAACTGGATTAAGAAGAAGAAATTTTGATAGTTCTGAAATTAAAAAAGTAAAAGAAGCATATTCTATTTTATTTGAATCAAGTGAAACTGAATTTAAAAAAAGAGTTATTTTATTAAAGGATTCAAAAATTCAATCAACTGTTGTTAATGATATAATTGATTTTGTTAGTCAGAAGGGTAACAGAAGTTACTGTTTACCAGAAAGTTAAATTATGGTTTCCACAATAGGTATATATGCTGGCAAAGGCGTTCTTCCTTTAAAAGTTGCTCAATCCATAAAAGATTCAGGAAAAGATGTTTTCATAATTGCAATCAAGGGATTGACTGATAAAGGTGTTGAGAAATTTCCACACAGATGGATGAGGTTTGGTCAGATTGGATTAGCAATGAAAATGCTCCACAATAATTATTGTGATGAATTAGTTATTATTGGTGGAGCTCATATACCAAATTTCTTTTTACTATTCCCTGATTTCTCAGGCTTAAAATTATTCTTTTTATTGTTTAAAGTTAGAAAAAATGGCGATGCCTTAATTATTAAAACAATAATAAATTATATCGAATCTATTCAACGGATTAAAGTTGTTGGTGCTGATGTATTTCTTCAAGATTTTTTAATGCCAAAGGGTACTATTACGAATACAGGGCTAGATAAGAAATCATTTACAGATATTAGTTTAGCAGAAGAAACTTGCACACAGTTAGGGATTGAAGACAAAGGACAGGCATGTATAGTCTCTAACGGTAANGTCATAGCGCTTGAAGATATTAATGGAACTGACTATATGCTTTTTAGGTCCTTTAAGGATAGCAAGGATCAATTAAAAGGAGGGTTATTAATGAAAACTCTTAAACCCATTCAGGATCCAAGAGTTGACCTTCCGACAGTAGGGATTGATACATTAAAGCTAGTTAAAAAAATTGGATTGCGAGGTATTATTTTGCAATCAAAAAAAGCCTTTCTTATTGATAAAGAAAAAATGATTGATTTTGCTAATAAAGAAAATTTATTTATTCACGGAATATAAGGCTTTAAGTTGCAGGAAAAAAAAATTATATATTTTGTTGCTGGAGAACCCTCGGGTGACTTTATAGGAAGTGAAATTATTTCTGAACTGCTAAAAATTTATCCAAGCCCCTCCATTTATGGAGTAGGGGGTCATTACATGGAAAAATTTAGTTTTAAATCTTTATTTCCTATGAGTGATTTATCTGTCATGGGGATTTTACCAGTTCTATTAAGAATTAGATCTCTTTATAAAAGAATTAATCAAGTCGTCGAAGATATATTGAGTAAGAACCCTGATATTGTTATTTTAATAGATAGTCCTGACTTCAATCAGCGTGTTGCTAAAAAGTTAAGGAAAAAATCTTTTAAATCAAAAATTNTCTGCTATGTTGCCCCAACTGTTTGGGCTTGGAGACAGAAAAGAGTGAAGTCTATGGCTAAAGACTTTGATCATCTCCTATCCATTCTTCCTTTTGAGGATGAGTTTTTTTCTAAGAATGGCTTGANTACGACTTATGTTGGCCACCCAGCCATACCTCTAATTAAACAATCTAATGAAAAAATATTTCGGTTAAAATATAAAATTAACGATAATCCAATTTTAATATTTTTACCTGGCAGTAGAGATTCTGAGATAAAGAGGCATGTGAAACCATTTAAAGAGGCGTTTAGTAAAATTAAAGAAACTATTCCAAACCTAACCTTAGCTATTCCTATTAACGATAAAAAGAAGCATTTGATTTCACCTTATTTTAAGGATGCAATAATTATTACTGACGAAGAAGAGAAACTTTTACTCTTTAAGGAGGCTGATGCAGCATGCGCTTCATCAGGAACTGTTACCTTAGAGCTTGGGCTATCATTAACACCAATGGTTGTTATTTATAAACTTGATTTTATTACCTGGGCTATTGTGAGCAGGCTTGCAAGAGTTAAATTTGTATCTCTTGTTAATTTAGTTNTAAATAAATCATCAGTTACAGAGCTTCTTCAGAATAAATGTAGTCCAAGGAATATTACAAAATCAATTCTTGAGTTATTAACAAATCACAAAACTTCATCAAATCAAAAAAAGGATCTTCTAGAGTTTAAGAATGTGATGGAGGATGGCTCAATGACCCCCTCAAAAAGAGCAGCAAAAACAATTCAAGAAATCTTAAAAGAATAAATTATCGTTGTTTTATATCCTGGTAGTCTCTTCCTGGATTCCCTACGTATAGTTGTCTTGGTCTTCCAATTCTTTGACTTTTGTCCTCAACCATTTCGTCCCACTGAGACACCCAGCCTGCAGTTCTTCCAACAGAAAACAGCACCGTAAACATTTCCATTGGGAAACCCATAGCCTTCATGACTATACCCGAATAAAAATCAACATTAGGATAAAGCTTTTTTTCAACAAAATAGTCATCTTCTAGTGCTATTTTTTCTAATTCCATTGCTATAGCTAGTTTAGGATCATTTTTTAGTCCCAAGTGATCTAAAAGCTCATGACATGTTTTTTGCATTACCTTGGCTCTTGGATCATAGTTTTTGTAGACTCTGTGACCAAAACCCATAAGCCTAAAGGGGTCATTTTTATCTTTAGCTTTATTAATAAATTCTGGAATATTTTTTACAGAACCAATCTCATCTAACATTCTTAAGCATGCTTCATTGGCTCCTCCGTGAGCAGGACCCCAAAGACATGCTATACCTGAAGCAATACAAGCAAAAGGATTAGCACCTGATGAACCAGCCAATCTTACAGTTGATGTTGAAGCATTTTGCTCATGATCTGCATGTAGTATTAAAATTTTATCCATAGCTTTTGATAAAGTTTCATTTACATCCTTATCTTCAGTTGGAACTCCAAAACACATATTTAAGAAGTTTGATGCATAGCTTAAATTATTTTGAGGATAAATTGTTGGTTGCCCTAATGAATGTTTATACGCCATGGCAGCCAAAGTTGGCATTTTAGCAATCAATCTAAAGCAAGCTATTTTTCTTTGTTCAGGATCATTCACATCAGTTGAGTCATGGTAAAAAGCAGACAACGCTCCAACAACNCCACACATTATTGCCATCGGGTGAGCGTCAGGTCTAAATCCAGTAAAGAATCTATTTAATTGCTCATGAACCATTGTATGATTTGTTATAATCTCATCAAANTCATTATACTCTGATTGATTTGGGAGCTCTCCATTTAAAAGTAAATAGCATGTTTCGAGGTAGTTTCCTTTTTCAGCTAATTGTTCAATAGGGTAACCTCTATAAAGAAGCACTCCCTCTTCACCATCGATATAAGTTATAGTTGATTTACAGCTGGCAGTTGAAGTAAAACCTGGGTCGTAAGTAAATTTTCCTGTGTCAGAATACAATTTTGAAATATCAATTACATCTGGACCAATACTACCCTTGTCAACACTATACGTTAAATCTTCATTGTTAATTGTTAGTTTTGCGTTTTCAGAGTTTTTATCTGACATAATTTATTCCTTTATTATTAATTTTACAAAATATCATTTATACGTTTTATCACTTCATCTTTACCTAGACTATCTAGAACAATATATATACTTGGAGAACTTAAAGCTCCAGTTAGTATTGCCCTTAGTGGTAGGGCGATATCTTTAAATTTAAGTTCTTCTGAAATAGAAAAATCTTTCAACAACTGTTCTATATTAGAACTGTCCCAACTATCAAGGGTTTGAAGAACTTTTTTAATTTTTTTTATAATTTCTTTTACTTCTTCAGTTAAAATTTCTTTAGAATCATCACTAAGCTTGATTGGCCTTTTTGAAGTAATAAAATTTATTGAATTTATAATGTCGTCAGATGTTTTTGCACTTTTTTTGACTTCAGGAAGAATTTTTATTATCGATTTTTCAATTTTTTCATTAAGGTTATTTTTAGCTTTTCTTATAATTTCAAGCAAATCATCGTCAGGGCTATTTTTTATATAGTGATTATTGATATTTTTTAATTTTTCTATATCCAATCTAGAGGAGGACTTACCGATATTTTTTATTGAAAACAAATTTATCATTTCTTTTTGAGAAAATATCTCCTTATCTCCATGACTCCAACCAAGTCTTAATAAGTAGTTTTTCATTGCCTCAGGAAGGAAACCGTTATCTTCATAATAATCAATCCCCAAAGCCCCATGACGCTTTGATAACTTTGTTCCATCACTTCCATGGATTAGTGGAATATGCGAAAAAATTGGAACCTTCCAGTCCATCGCTTCATATATAAGTTTTTGTTTCGCGGCATTAGTAAGGTGATCATCACCTCTTATTATATGAGTTATATTCATATCATAGTCATCAACAACAACAGAAAGCATATATGTTGGAGTTCCGTCAGATCTTAGGAGGATTAAGTCATCAAAATTATTATTTTGAAATGATATATTTCCCTGAACTTTATCATAAACAACTGTTTCTCCCTCAAGAGGTGACTTAAATCTTATTACAAAAGGTTTGCCTTCCTCCTCTTTTCCTGGATTTTTATCCCTCCATAAACCATTATACTTTATTGGGAGACCATTTTTTTTTGCATCCTCTCTCATTAAACTTAATTCAATCTCAGTTGCCCAGCACTTATAAGCCTTGCCCTTGCTAAGAAGGATATTTGCTACTTCAGTATGACGACTAATATTTTTATGTTGGTAAATTAGATTACCATCATAATTCAAATCCAACCAATCTAACCCATTAAGAATTACCTGAATTGAATCTTGAGTAGATCTTTTGCGATCAGTATCCTCAATTCTTAATAGAAATTTTCCATTATTATTTTTTGCATATAACCAATTAAATAATGCAGTTCTAACTCCACCAATATGAAGATAACCGGTTGGAGACGGAGCAAAGCGAGTAACGACTTGTTTTTTATTTTCCACAATAATTATAATTCCAGATTATTTTAAAATAAGATTCTTTCGCAAAACTTAATACTATTCAAGTAAAATAACCATTGATAATAATTAATAAGATCTCAGTATGCCTACAAGTGTACCCTGAACTTGAACTCTGTCAGGGCCATAAATTTTTGTTTCATAAGCTGAGTTTGAAGGCTCAAGGGCAATCGTTTCGCCTTTTTTTCTAAGGCGCTTTAGAGTTGCTTCTTCACCGTCAATTAAGGCAACAATAATTTCACCAGAATATGCATCATCTGCTTTTTTTATTATCGCCGTATCACCATCAAGTATGCCGGCGCCAATCATTGAGTCGCCCTCTATCTGAAGTGCATAATGTTCTCCAGAACCAATCATGTGGCTTGGAACTGATATTTTATTTTTTTCATATTCTATTGCAGCTATTGGAGTTCCTGCAGCTATCTTACCCATCATTTTTAATTCGTGAGTTTCTTCAAAAATATCATTTGAGGTAGTTTTTTTATCACCCTTTATAACTTCTGGAGAAAAACTTCCTTTTTTATCAGGTGAGGATGCTGTGGGTAGTTTTGTTACTTCTATTGCCCGAGCTCTGTGAGGGAGTCTTCTTATAAAGCCCCTTTCTTCAAGAGCATTTATTAAGCGATGAATACCTGATTTTGATCTTAAGTCTAAGGCCTCTTTCATTTCCTCATATGAAGGAGCAACACCTGTTTCACGAAGATTCTGATTAATATATATTAAAAGTTCATTTTGTTTTTTTGTTAACATTACCAATACCCTAAATTTTATTCATAAAAAAAGAACTAAAGTAGAACGATGTTTTACTTTTGTTCTTTATTTTGGTCAAGCCTTAGCGCTATTTATTTTAAACTGATAGTTTTAACATAGGAGTTTTTGAGGGACTTTTTCTCTTTTGGTTTTCTTATTATTAAAATTTCTGCCATTGAAAGTGATGAAAGTGATGCACTATCTTGATTGTTAAGGGGTGTTGCATAATATTGATTTTTTGAGTTTTTACTTACATATCCTCTCACATAATGTTCTCTATCGCCATTCGAGGGCATATCTTTTGAAAGCTTTAGTTCAGTTATATTATCTTGATATTCATAGTTTTGGAGTTTTAGAATTGATTGTTTTAAAAATAAATGACAGCAGACAATTGATGAAACAGGATTCCCAGGAAGACCAAGAATTGGAGTGTTATAAGCCTCTCCAAACATTAGCGGTTTTCCAGGACGCATTTTTATCTTCCAAAAATTTAGTTTAAAGTTTAACTCATCTAGAGATTTATGAACCAGGTCATAATCTCCTACTGACGCCCCACCTATTGTCACAATCATATTAAATTTTAAACCTTTTCTTAGCTTGGATTTGAGTGACTTAATGCTATCTTCCGCAATACCCAAATCAACAGGAATCCCTCCCCACTTTTTTATTAGTGCCATTATAGCTGGTTTTGTTGATGCAGGTTGTTTGTATAAATTTAATTTTTCGCCAGCTTCGCTAAGCTCATTTCCATTGGCTAAAACTGCTATTTTCGGTCTTTTAAAAACTCTTAATTTTTTATGATTCATTGCTCCAGCAAGTGCAATTTTGTTTGCATCTAGCATACATGACTTATTAAAGAAAATTTCATCTTTTACAAAATCTTCACCTTGCTTCCTAATATAATAATCTGTTTCAGGGTTATTTATAAGGATATAACCTTCTTTTTTTTTGCAATTCTCTTGTATAATCACTCTATCAGAGCCCTTTGGAAGAAATGAACCTGTAAATACCCTAAGGGCGCTACCTGACTTCAAGGATAGTTTTGGTATATCCCCCGCTTTAATCTCACCTATTAATTTAAGTTTTGTTAAGGATTTTTTTATATCCTTACTTATTACAGCGTAACCATCCATTGATGAGGTATTGAATGCTGGTTGGGTTCTTTTTGATCTCAAATTACCCACCAAGATTCGGTCCATACATGCATCCAGACTAACTATTTCAGATTTATTAATGGGCTTTATTGAATCCAAAATTATTTTCTTAGCTTCCTGGACTGAATTAACCTTCATTTCTGGACCATTCCCCTGATTTTCCACCTTCTTTATTTATAAGTTGTATTGTTGAAATAACCGCACCCCTATCTATTCCCTTTATCATGTCATAGATTGTTAGGCATGAAACTGAAACTGCCGTCAAGGCCTCCATTTCAACTCCGGTCTGACCTTTATTGCTAACCTCACAAACAATATGGATATTATCTTTAATTATATTTATCTCAATATTAATCGATGAGATTGATAGAATATGACAAAGAGGTATTAATTCTGAAGTTTTTTTTGCTGCCATTATGCCNGCTATTCTTGCCGAACCAAAAAGATCTCCTTTATCAAGATTACCATTAGTTATGACTTNCGATGTACTTTCTTTTATTCTAATAAAGCCTTCCGCAACTGCCTTTCTCTTTGTTTCTTCTTTATCTATTATATCAACCATATAGGCTTCGCCTTTTTGATTGAGGTGAGAGGGATTTTTCATAATTATTCCTTATTAACTAATTTATTCAATTCAACGCTAATATTGTCTGAGCGCATTAAACTTTCTCCAATTAGGAAATTATTAATATTGTGATCCCCTAAGTGAATTATATCCTCAGTATTATTAATCCCTGATTCACTGATAACCAAAATATCATCTGGGATATTCTTTTTAATTTTTATACTATTTTTAATATCAGTTTCAAAATTTTCAAGATTTCTGTTGTTAATTCCTATCATTTTAGGGTTAAAGGGGAGTAATCTTTCTAGCTCTTCTTGAGAATTAATTTCAAATAAAATATCCATTCCTAAATCTTTAGATACACTTACTAGTTTTGATAGATCCTTGTTATCCAAAATTTTCATAATCATAAGAATACAATCTGCCCCCCATGACCTAGATTCATAAACCTGATACACATCAATCATAAAGTCTTTTCGAAGGATAGGTAGGTTAGTAATTCCCCTTATATCTTTTAAATATTGTGATGAGCCTTGAAATGACGGGTTATCAGTTAATATTGATAAACAAGCTGCACCACCTTTTTCATAGTCTNTTGCGATTTGCAGATGATTAAAATTTTCTCTAATAACACCCTTTGATGGACTAGCTTTTTTTACTTCTGCAATTATCCCGGCTTTCCCTTCTTCATTCTTCTTAACTAGTTCGCCTAAAAAGCTTTTTGAGTGAGGAGCAGACTTAATTTCTTTTTCTAAAGATTCCTTTGAAATTAATTTTTTTGATTCTTCAATTTCAACTTTTTTATATTTGACTATTTCTTGAAGTATGTTTTTCATGAGTTTGAAGCCTTTATTAATTTGCTTAAAGCTAGCCTTGCAAGGCCTTTATCTATTGACTGATTTGATAGTTTTATGCCTTCTTTAATATCGCTTGCCAAACCATCTACATATAGTGCTGCGGCAGAATTTAATAAAACTATATCCCTAAAAGATCCTTTTTCTCCCTCAAGAAGGTTCGATATCTTTTTGGCGTTCTCAGATGGTTCTCCACCTAAAAGAGAGGAGGGATCTGATATTGCTATATCAAAATCACTAGGGTTTATTTCATATGAAAAAACTTTATTATTTTTAAGTTCAGCAATATAAGAAATACCTGTAGTTGTGATTTCATCTAATCCGTCAGATCCATTAACAACCATCGCTCTTGTTGATCCAAGATTTTTTAAAGTTTCAGCAATAGGAGTGAGCCACTTTTTATCAAAAACTCCGATTAATTGTTTTTTTACACTAGCTGGGTTGGATAAGGGGCCGAGAAGGTTAAAAATTGTCCTTACACCAAGCCTCTGTCTAACAGGACCAACATATTTCATTGCAGAATGATGATTTGGCGCAAACATAAAACCGATATTTGATTTATTTATACATTCGCTTATTTTTTCTGAACTTATATTAAGTTTAACACCTAGCTCTTCTAGAACCTGAGATGAACCAGATTTTGATGATAGAGCTCGATTCCCATGCTTTGCGATAAAAGATCCTGCTCCTGCCGCCACAATCGTTGCCGCCGTAGAAATATTATAAGTCCCTGAACCATCACCCCCAGTTCCGCAAGTATCAATTGCGCCTTCTGGAGCCAGAACTCTTTCGGATTTTTCCCGCATTATTTTTGCCGCTATAGTTATTTCTTCTACAGTTTCACCTCTCTCCCTTAGCCCTAAAAGAAATAACTCTATTTGATGGTCAGATGCTTTTCCTTCTAAAATATAGTTAAAAGAGAAAGAGCATTCTTCCTTAGAAAGTCCATTTTCATAAGAAATTTTAGATAATATTTTATCAAATTCTTCCATTATAAACTCAAAAAGTTTTCTAGAATTTTATGCCCATATTCTGTTGCTATACTTTCAGGATGGAACTGTATTCCCTCAATTGGAGAATTTCTATGGCGCACACCCATAATTATTCCACTATCAGTACTTGCGGAAATATCAAGTGTTTCGGGTAAATTATTTTGACATACCGCCAATGAATGATATCTGGCTGCATTAAAAGTTTTTGGAAGATTTTTAAATAAACCTTTTTGATCATTATTTATTTTATTTACTTTGCCATGAACTATTTCTTCACACTTTATAATTTTACCGCCTAATGACTGAGCTATTGATTGGTGCCCAAGACATACACCAAGAAGAGGTATATCTCTTTTTATAGCTTCAGAAACTAATTCCATAGATATTCCTGCATAATTAGGGTCGCAAGGACCTGGGGATATAACTATTTGTTTTGGCTTCAGGTCAATAACCTCTGTAACAGAAATTTTATCATTTCTAACAACTTTAGTCTCCGCACCTAAGTCTCCTAGAAAGTGATAAAGGTTCCATGTAAAGCTATCATAGTTATCAATTAATATAATCATTTCATTCTTTCGAGTTATTTTTTAGAGCATCCTTAGCAGCGGTAAAAAGTGCTTGAGATTTATTAACAGTCTCATTGTATTCATATTCCTCATTGGAGTCATATACAACACCGCCCCCCGCTTGAACATACATAACCTCATTTTTTATAATTGCAGTTCTTAGGGCTATAGCTGTATCCATATCACCGTTAGCTGAAAAATAACCAACTGCTCCTGCATATATTCCTCTTTTTTCTTTTTCCAGCTCATCTATTATTTCCATTGCTCTTATTTTAGGGGCCCCTGAAACAGTACCTGCTGGGAAACCTGCCGATAATGATGATATTTGATCTTCGCCATCCCTAAGATCTCCTTCAACAGTTGATACAATATGAATTAAATTCGAAGTTTCTTGAATGCCAAATGAATCCTTAACATTAACAGATCCAATTTTCGATACGCGCCCAACATCATTTCTCCCTAGATCAAGAAGCATAAGATGCTCAGCTCTTTCTTTGGGATCAGAAAGGAGTTCCTTTTCAATTTCACGATTAGGCATATTTTGTTTAAGTCTTGTTCCAGCAATTGGTTTAATTGTAATCTTTCTATTTTCAGTTTTAACTAGTGTTTCTGGGCTTGATCCAACTATAAAACAATCGTCTAAATCTAAATAATACATATAGGGAGAGGGATTTATCTTCCTCAATGATTCGTATAGCTTAAATGGTGAAATTTTAAACGGAGCAGAAAATCTTTGGCTTGGAACAACCTGAAAAATATCTCCAGCAATAATATAGTCTCTGGCTTTTTTTACCATTTCAAAATATTCTTCTTTTGTTGTATTTGATTTTGGACTATCTAATTTTTTTTGCTTAAAAAAACTATCCTTATATAAAATTTCTTGATTAAGATTATTAAAAATTTCCTGAATGCTTTTTCTTATAATTTTATAATTTTCATCGGGAGATAAATTTTTTTCGGGTCTTGAGCATGAATAAATTGATATTTCTTGAGAAATATTATCGAAAACTATAACTATTGAGGGTCTCAGTAAAATAATATCTGGAATGCCTAGGGCATCTTTATTTTGGTTTGGAAGATTTTCTATATTTCTAACAAAGTCATAACCAATATAACCATAAACACCCGCAGCAACTGAAGGGATATTTTTAGGTATTTCAAGGTGACTATTTTTTATAAATTCTTTTACGCTTTCATTTACTTGACCGGACTTCCTTGAAACCTCAATGCCGTTTTTTTCAATTATTGACTCATTGTCTTCTACTTTAAAGATTAAGTCAGGATTTAGTCCTATAATTGAAAACCTACCTTTTGTATCACCATCCTGAAGTGACTCGAATAAAAATGAATTTTTGTTATTTCTAGAAGTCTTTAAGTAGGAGGATATTATTGTTTTGTCGTTACTAGAAAATTTAAACCCTACAATTTGAGGTATACCATTTTCATATTTTTCTTTAAAATCTTTGAATTTTGGTTCAAGAATAATATCTGTCATTACTTAAAAAGATCCTTCAGGTTCTTGTGTCTCGAAAAGGGCCTCCAATCTTTCTGGAAAAATTTCTGATGATAATTCTTTCTGATGTTCTTCAGCTAAGGAATAAGCTAAATCATTTTCCAATCTTTGCTTATTAACTTTATCTATAGCCATAATCCTCTCTTCTGTTCTCTCGAGAAGGGATATTTCATTAACAACGCCAATAATTTTACTGTCCCCAATGCCAACATTTGCAATAAATGATGATCCTTTTTCAGTTTTAAATATTTCATCTAAAGCTTGAGTTGAAAATATTTCATTTGCTGATGATCTACTCAAAGTACCACTTTTTGCTATCGCTNTATTAATTTTATCTGAGGTATATTCTAAATTATTATTATCTGAATTTAGAGTATTAAAAATCTCTGTAGCTTCTTTTTCCATTCTATCTATTGATTGATTTTTTGCTAAGGTATTTTTTATATCCTCACTAACTTCAGTAAAAGAGATTTGAATTGGAGTGTTTATATCATCCACTCTAATAAAGGCTATATTTCCATCCTCATCCTCTATTGGATCTATTTCTATATCAGTGCCGTTACCAAAAACATTTTCAATTATAAGATCACTTAATGGAGAATTGATATAGCTTCCATCAGTTTTCTTTCCAATATTTGATATTGATTTGAGTATTTTAATTGGAAGATCATTTTCTAATGATATTTCCTCTAAGGTTTTACCGCTTGCCCTGGAATCTTCTATATCGGCATAAACTTTATATATATTATCCTGAGCTCTTTCAGACTGAATTGATAATATTACATCATCCCTAACATCACTAAGTAACATTTCTTTTTCATTAACAATTTCTTTAACATAAATCAAAGATGGCCCAAATGGACTGTCAATTGGGCCTACTAATTCTCTAATATTAGAGTTAAATGCCTTTTTTGAAATTTCTTCGCTAATTCCCTCTTTAGCTGAAATAAGACCCTGATCAACGTCAGAGCTTTCTAAACCTCTATCCTTTAGTAATGTTTCGAGATCATTATTGTCCTTATAATTTTCTAACGCCTCAAGCGCCTCTATATCTGAAGTAAAGGGTATAAGGTCATACGTTCTTTTTTCAGGCTCAAAGTAGTCATATTTATTATCCTCATAAAAACTTAGAACTTCCTCATTAGTAATGTTATAAGATGATGCTATATCTTTTATAATCAATGATATAAAGGAGAAGTCTCTAGTTTCATTTGTTTTGTATAAATTCTTATTTTTATTATAAAAATCTAAAGAATCTTCATCACTAATTTGATCCAACTCAGCACTATCTTTAGGGCTTATAATTATATAATCAACGTTTCTTCTTTCAAATTGATATTTATAAAGCAAATCATTAAGTGAGCTCGGAGGTTTAATATTTGTAAATACTGATTTTGATAACTGCTCTTGAATATGAAAGTCTCTTTCAATTGCAAGATAAACATCTTCAGTTAATCCATTTTGCCTTAACACTTGATCAAAAATATTTTTATCAAACTGGTTAAAAGCGTTTTTAAAGGCATTTGTTGATAAGATTCTTTTCTTCAAGGCCTCCTCAGAGGCGATCAGTTCCATTTCATCACCCGCTGCATTAATTGAAGTTTCTACTATAATTCTATCTAAGACCTGATAGTGAAGACCTGCATTTTTAGCTTCATCAGTGCTTATTAATCTTTGAGCATCACTGGAAACGCGATTTATTTCTCTATTAAATCTAAATAAATAGTTTTGAGCATTAACTTCCCTATCTCCAATTTGAGCAAGAATATTGGCGTTATAGCCTCTAAATATATCCCCTACACCCCAAATTGAAAAAGCAAAAACTAGCAAAAAAATTAAAGCTATTCCTAAAGGACCGGTGGCATTTTTTCTTAAAAAATTTAACATTTTAAAATAACCTTAAAGTATTTTATCAAAATTTCATGCATATTGTATCTTTGAATAATAAAAGGCAAGATTTTGCTCTAAAGTTTATCAACTTATTTTAATATAAATTGATATTATTAAATTTATTTTGTAAAAATTTATAATGATTAAAAATAAAAAATTATTAATTGCTGGTAACTGGAAGATGAATGGTTTTAAGAAAAATCTTTCAGTAATTTCATTGCTTATTAAATATATAAAACTTAAAAAATTAAAAAGCTCGGAAATTTTGATCTGTCCGCCAAATACACTCATAGATTCATTTTCAAATTTAGCGAAACGATCAAAACTCTTAATCGGAGCCCAGAATTGTTCTGAAAACGAAACTGGTGCATTTACCGGCGAAGTTTCACCTTCTATGCTTAAGGATAGTGGTGCTCAAGCAGTGATATTAGGACACTCTGAAAGAAGGGAGCATCAAGAGGAGTCCAATAAGTTAATTCATGCTAAGGCAAAGAATTCGCTAAAAAATGATCTTCTAACCATTGTTTGTGTTGGAGAGTCATTAATTCAGAAAAAAAATCAAAACACCCTCAGAGTTATTGGAGAGCAATTAAAGAAATCCCTTCCAGATAAAATTAACGCTAATAATCTTGTAATTGCTTATGAGCCAATCTGGGCAATAGGCTCAGGGCTAATCCCTGACAATGCTGATATTTACAAGGTTCACTCATTCATATCAAATAAGCTTAATTCCAGGTATGGAAACAAGTCAAAAAAAATTAAAATTCTTTACGGTGGGTCAGTTAATAAAAAAAATGCATCGTCAATACTTTCAATTAAGTATGTTGATGGTGCTCTTGTAGGAGGGGCAAGCCTTAAGTTTTCAGATTTCAAGGCTATTCTAGATTTTTGTAATTAAGTTATTAAGAAGTTTGAACTTTTTGCATTGTTCGTATACAAGCAGTATTAAAATTTAAGAGTATTATTTATATGACAAGTTTTATTTTAGTTATTCATTTAATTGTAGCAATTACTTTAGTTGTTTTAGTTCTTCTTCAGCGATCAGAAGGCGGGGGACTTGGAATTGGTGGAACGGGTGATTTTATGTCCAGTCGTTCAGCTGGAAATATACTTACTAAGCTTACAGCTATTTTTGCGGCAATATTTTTTTCAACTAGTCTATTGCTTGCTGTTTTATCAAGCGTTAGGGACTCTGATTCAATTGTAAATGATATCGAAGATGTTAGAGTTTCTGATAAAATTANTGAAATAGATATAAATAATTTACCTGACTTAAATTAATACTTAAGAAGGCTTCCATTAATTAAAATTTTTAGCTATATTNTTNTTCCATGACACGATATATTTTTATCACTGGTGGCGTGGCTTCTTCTCTAGGAAAAGGTATTGCTTCAGCTGCACTCGGTGCATTGCTCCAATCCAGGGGCTATTCAGTAAAATTAAGAAAACTTGACCCTTATCTAAATGTTGATCCTGGGACTATGAGTCCTTATCAACACGGTGAAGTTTTTGTAACCGAGGATGGAACAGAAACTGACTTAGACTTAGGCCATTATGAAAGATTTACTGATGTTAATTCATCGGTTCAGGATAATATCACTACAGGACAAATATATAATAAGGTTATCGAAAGAGAGAGAAGGGGAGATTATCTTGGTGGTACTGTTCAAATTATTCCTCATGTCACTGATCAGATTAAAGACTTTATAGTTAATAATAACAAAGGTGTCGATTTTTGCCTTTGTGAGATTGGAGGAACGGTAGGTGATATTGAGGGGCTTCCTTTTTTTGAAGCAATTCGTCAACTTGGAAATGAATTGCCAACCAGCAAGACTTGTTTTATTCACTTAACTCTAGTTCCTTATATCGCAGCTGCAGGGGAAGTTAAAACAAAACCAACTCAACATTCCGTTAAGGAACTTCGATCAATTGGTATTCAGCCAGATGTTCTTGTTTGTAGAAGTGAAAGAGATATTGATCGTTCAGATATAAAAAAAATAGCTATCTTTTGTAATGTTTCCGAGGATTCTGTTATTCAGGCTCCAGATGTAAGTACTATTTATGCGACTCCAAAGATTTACATGAATAACGGATTTGATACCCAAGTTCTTAAATCTATGAATATTAAGAAGCCAGGTAAAATTAACCTAAGAAAGTGGAATAAGGTTGTTAATAGTATTAATAATCCAAAAGCAGAAATTGATATTGCAGTTGTTGGAAAATATGTTGGCCTTAAAGATGCATATAAATCTTTAACCGAAGCCCTAACGCATGGCGGAATAGCCAATGATGCTAAGGTAAATATTCACTGGATTGATTCAGAAACTATTAAAAATAAAAAAAATATGAATAAACTAAAATCAATGTCAGGAATACTTGTTCCAGGGGGTTTTGGAAAAAGAGGTGCTGAAGGAAAAATATTAGCGATAAATTTCGCAAGAATTAATAAGATTCCATATTTTGGAATTTGTTTTGGAATGCAGCTTGCAGTAATAGAAGTGGCAAGAAATATGGCTAAAATTAAAAATGCTAATTCATCTGAGATTAGCAAAACAAAAAATTCCGTTATTGGTTTGATGACGGAATGGGAAAAAGACCATAAAAAGTTTGTTAGAGACAATGATAGTGATTATGGAGGTACTATGAGGTTGGGGTCTTACCCTGGACTAATAAAGAGTGGCTCCTTGGTTCATAAAATTTATAAATCTATTAATATAAAAGAGAGGCATAGGCATCGTTACGAGGTTAATACTAATTTTAAAAAAGAACTTGAAAAACATGGTTTGAAATTTACNGGAATGTCTCCCGATGGTTTGTTAACAGAAATTGTTGAGCTTAAAAACCACCCATGGTTTATAGGGGTTCAATTCCATCCTGAGCTAAAATCAAGACCATTTAACCCACATCCCTTGTTTGCCTCATTTGTAAAAGCCTCTATGAATAATAAAAATTAGATTATATGGTTCAAAAATGTCTAAAAAAATAAATATAGGAAATATTAGCTTATCAAATTCATCTCAAATTTGCGTAATTGCTGGTTTAAATGTTTTAGAAAATATTGAAATGACTATTGATGTGGCATCACATCTACAAAAAACAACTAAAGGTTTGGGAATTCCTTTTATTTTTAAGGCTTCTTTTGATAAAGCAAATCGATCATCAGTTGAATCCTATAGAGGGCCTGGCCTGTCAGAGGGTATTAGGATGTTTGAGGAGGTAAAAAAGTCTCTTAATGTTCCTATAATAACTGATATTCATGAAATATCGCAAATAGAAAAGGTTTCTGATGTTGTTGATGTTATTCAAATTCCTGCCTTTTTATGTAGGCAAACTGACCTTATAGAAGCTGCATGTAAATCAAATTTACCCTTAAATATTAAAAAAGGACAATTTCTTTCCCCNGGTCAAATGTCTAATATTATAGATAAATGNTCATCTTTTGGTAATGATGATATTATTTTATGTGAAAGAGGATCTTCATTTGGTTATAATAATTTAATAGTAGATTTTCTTGGTGTCTCAGAATTAAAAGACACTCAAAACCCTGTTATTTTAGATGTAACCCATTCACTTCAACTTCCGGGCGGCCAAGGTAACTCTGCTGGCGGAAGATCAAACCAGGCATTAGATTTAGCCCTTTGTGGAGCCGCTATAGGCTTGGCTGGTATTTTTTTAGAAGTACACCCCAATCCTGAAAATGCACTTTGTGATGGTCCTTCGGCAACCAAATTAGATGAAATTGATACTATTTTATCTAAGGTTAAAGCTTTGGACAATATCGTTAAATCTTTCTAAGATTTATTAATGATTACCCTCTGCCTCTATAAGGGGTAACTTCTTGATCAGGTACCCATGCTTTTTTGGGCGGTATTTTATTTTGCCAGAAAATATCGATAGGAATTCCTCCTCTTGGGTACCAATATCCTCCAATTCTAATCCAGACTGGGTTTAAAAGCTTATTTATAGATTCAACAATTTCCATGGTGGTATTTTCATGAAAAGATTTTGAATCTCTATAGCTATTAAAGAATAATTTTAAGGACTTTGATTCAACAATCCATTTATTTGGAATATAATCTATTACTATATGAGCAAAATCTGGTTGTCCTGTAATAGGGCATAAGCAAGTAAACTCAGGCTGTGTTAAGCGAATTACATAACTTGAGCCAACGTTATTATTTTTAACTTTATCTAAAATTTTAATATTTGGACTTGTTGGTTGCTTTGACTGTTTTCCTAGGTGTTTCATTTTAATTATCACTCACTTTTTTATGGGTACCCAAGTATTTTATGGGTTTGAAGACTTAATTTCCAGTTATTATTATGATTACAAAATTCTCTTGCATCAATAGTATTACTTTTTATCTTAGGACCATCCATGGGCTGTAATAGAAAGTTTTTAAAATTTAAATTTTCAAAATCTTTAGGTTGGATTTTTTGCTGAGGAAATACCAACTTTAGCTCATCTCCGAAATTCTGTTTTAATTTTTTATTATCTTTTGGACTTACACAGATCCAATCAATGTTTGAAGGGGCTTTAATTGTCCCGTTTGTTTCAACGGCTATTTCAAATCCTACCTTATGAAGTTCACTTATGAGAGAATCATTTACTTGAAGTAAAGGCTCGCCACCCGTTAAAACAATTAAGGGTGTTTGATTTCCTCGCCAAAAAGAAATAGCTTTTAATGCAAGATCTTGAGGATTTTTAAATTTTCCACCGTTTATTCCATTTGTTCCTATAAAATCAGTATCACAAAAATTACAAATAGACTTTTTTCTATCTTCCTCTCTACCATTCCAAAGATTACATCCAGAAAACCTGCAAAAGATTGCATATTTACCGGCATTACAACCTTCTCCTTGTATAGTGAAAAATATTTCCTTTACTGAATACATAATTAAATTTTCATTTCTGGATTATTTTTAACAAAACTATCCCATCCCTTAATTCTTAATTCACAAGCTGGGCATGATTTACAGCCATAGCCCCACGGATACCTTTTAGATCTATCACCTTTATAACAAGTATGAGACTCTTCTAATATAACATCAATAAGCCCTTTTCCACCTGCCTTGTATATGAGATCCCATATTTCATCTTTTGACTTAAACATAAGAGGCGTTTTTATTATAAATTTTTCATCCATACCGAGACTCAAGCTTTCCTGCATTGAGATGATTGTATCATTTCTACAATCAGGATATCCTGAAAAATCAGTTTCACACATACCCCCGATAATATTTTGAATGCTATTTTTATACGAAATTATTGCTGCGTAATTAAGAAAAATTAGATTTCTACCAGGTACAAATGAGCTAGGAAGACCATTCGCCAATACTTCAATTTTATTAGAATTCAAAAGGGATGAGTTAGAAATATTTTTTATTTCTTCAAGATTTACAACATGGTCAGTAGATAATTTTCCAATAAAATTATCCGACATTAAATTCAATTTTTTTAGTAAATTTTTTCTGCACTTTAATTCTACCTTATGCCTTTGACCATAATCAAAGCCAACAGTTTGAACTTCTTTATAGTTTTGAAGCGCCCAAACAAGACAAGCTGAAGAATCTTGCCCACCGGAAAAAAGAACTATTGATTTATTTTTATCTAACATTTACCTATCATTTGTAAAAAATAATATTCATTTAATAGCAACTATGTGAGTATAGAGATAGAGGTTTTATTTATGGCTAATATAAAAAAAATTACCGGAAGACAGATATATGATAGCAGAGGCAATCCAACTGTTGAGGTTGATATAACTCTTGATGATAATTCATTTGGACGCTCTTTGGTACCTTCTGGCGCTTCAACGGGCGCACATGAGGCTCACGAACTAAGGGACGGAGGCAGCTCTCTTTTTGGTCGAGGCGTTACAAAGGCAGTTGAAAATATTAATAATGAAATAAATAGTTCTTTAATGGGTATGAATTCTAAAGACCAAAATTTAATTGATAATGCGCTAATAGAACTTGATGGAACAAAGAATAAATCTAGATTAGGTGCAAATGCAATTTTAGGGGTTTCTCTTGCAAATGCAAAAGCATCTTCAGTTTCTCAAAATCAACACCTCTTTGAATATCTTGGTAATAAAGAATCAAACATTTTACCAGTACCAATGATGAATATTATTAATGGTGGGGCCCATGCAAATAATTCTTTGGATTTTCAGGAATTTATGATTATGCCTGTATCTGCCGAATCATTTAAGGATGCAATGCGCATAGGTTCAGAGATATTTCATTCACTAAAAGCTATTCTTTCTGATATGTCTGAACCAACAAGTGTGGGTGATGANGGTGGATTTGCCCCAAACTTTAAGTCTCCAGAGGAAAGCCTTTCGTTTCTCTGTAAGGCCGTAGAAAAGTCAGGTTATAGGGTGGAGGAGGATATTGTTTTTGCCTTAGATTGCGCTGCAACAGAGTTTTACAAGGATGGATTTTATCATTTATCTAACCTCAGTAAACCTATTGAAACTAATGAAATGATTGAATATTTAAAAAATCTATCAAATACCTATCCTATATTTTCAATAGAAGATCCTTTAGATGAAGATGACTGGGACGGATGGAAAAATTTGAATTTAGAGATTGGTAAAGAAATCCAAATAGTTGGCGATGATTTGTTTGTTACAAATCCAGAAAGATTATTAAAGGGTATTGAAGAAAGCTCTGCAAATTCAATTTTAATTAAAGTTAATCAGATTGGAACTCTCACCGAGACAATGCAGGCTATTAATATAGCTAAAGATAATTCTTATTCATTTATAATATCGCATCGCTCTGGAGAAACAGAGGATAGTTTTATAGCTGATTTATCTGTTGCTACATCCTCATGTCAAATTAAAACAGGATCCCTATCTCGTTCTGATAGGGTATCGAAATATAACCAATTATTAAGAATTGAAGAGTTTTTATCTGATAATGCTAAGTATGCAGGAAAATCTATCTTAAAATAAATTAAAATACCCTTGACCAATAGGTGCGACTTATGATTCTTTAAATCATGATTCGTTCTAAAGAAATATTTGAAAACAATAGCTTATACAAACCTTATTATAAAAGATTTGGACTGTATGTTGTTATTTCAATTACAATGATTTCATTAAATTTTTCAGCTTTACTCCACCTTGTTAATAGTGAGAGTGGGCTGCTTGTTCTAAAAGATATTAATCACCAAATAAAAAGAAATACTTATGAGTTATCTACGATTAAAAAAACAAATATTAATTTAGAGGATAGAATCTTGTATTTCTCCAGAGAGGAAGANAAAGACTTACTTGATCAGGTAATAAGAGAATATCTTGGTTATCAGTCCAATTCAGAAGTTACAATTGTTTATAAAAAAAATTCAAGCTAGGTGTAGTAAGTTATTTCTTTTTTGAATTTTTAGTCTATTATTAAAAATTGCTAAATCAGTTGATTGGAAAAAAATTGTCAGAAATCAGACACCCTGAAAAAGTTAAAAATAAAGAATCTGAGGTTTTACCAAAACCTAAGTGGATACGCTCTCGTATTCCAAGCTCAGATACATTTAAATCTACAAAAGAAATTATAAAAAAAGGAAATGTTGTAACAGTTTGTGAGGAGGCTAACTGCCCTAACTTAGGGGAATGTTGGTCAAAAAAACACGCAACATTTATGATAATGGGGGATACATGCACAAGAGCTTGTGCATTCTGTAATGTGAAAACTGGAAAACCAGAGGCTCTTGATCAATTTGAGCCATACAGAGTTTCTCAAACAGTTAAAAATCTTGGCTTAGATCATGTTGTTATAACTTCAGTAGATCGTGATGATCTAGGTGATGGAGGTGCTCTTCATTTTTCTAAAACAATAGATTTAATAAGACAAGCGACTCCTAAAACTACAATTGAAGTATTAACTCCAGATTTTTTAAGAAAAGGGGGCTCCCTTGAGGTTGTCCTTAAGTCAAAACCTGATGTTTTTAATCATAATTTAGAAACAGTCCCTAGACTTTATCTTTCAATAAGACCTGGAGCTAGATATTTTAATTCTCTTAAAATTTTATCTGATGCTAAAGATATAATGCCCGAGGTATTTACAAAATCTGGTTTAATGCTTGGACTAGGTGAAACAAAAGATGAAATTATGCAGGTCATGGATGATTTACGTTCAGCTCATGTTGATTTCTTAACTCTTGGTCAATATCTACAACCTACAAGAAAACATGCCCCAATTAAAGATTTTATTTCTCCTGAGGGTTTTAGTAGATATAAAGAAATAGCTGAATCTAAAGGATTTTTAATGGTTTCATCAAGTCCTCTTACTAGATCATCCCACCATGCAGGAGATGATTTTTTGAAGCTTAAAGAATTAAGGGTTAAAGAATCTTCATAGTAAATTGATTGAAATTAGTTATAAAAAAATCTTAAAATTTTCTCCAAAAAATATCTATGATATTGTGGCTGACATAGAAAGCTATTCTCAGTTTATCCCCGGATGTTTTTCATCAAAAATTATTTCCAAAGAAGGTAGTATTATTGAAGCCAAACTTGGAGTTAAGTATTTAATTATGTCAGGTGAATTCACAAGTAGAGTTACTTTTGATCCAAGAAAATTAAGTATAGTTTCGGAGGGTATAAATGGTCCTTTTAATTCTGTTTTTACAAAATGGAGCTTTGATCAAAATGATAATGGTGTTTTAGTAAACGTGAGTATTAACTTAGATTTAAGTAACAAGGTATTTGAATTATTGCTAAAGAAAAATCTTGAAAAGGTTTTCTCCCAAGTTGTTGTTAGCTTTGAGGAAAGGGCGGATATTTTATATTAATCTAAATATTCTCATAGAGGCCTTCAAGCGCCTTAAGTGTTGTTAATTTTCTTATATTATTTCTACCCTTATCCTCAAAGGTAAAACAAGAGTGTTTGGTCTTCTTATTTTTTATAGCAATTCCCATGTGAACACGCCCAACTGGGTTTATCTTAGTGCCACCTCCTGGTCCTGCAACTCCAGTAACAGAGGCTGTAATGGTAGCTTTAGAAAATTTAAGAGCTCCTTCAGCCATTAAGATTGCTATTTCTTTTGATACAGCCCCGTATTTATTTATTAATTCCATATCTATATCAAATAAATCACACTTAGATTGGTTAGAGTAAGTTATGAAACCTCTATCATAGGCTGAAGATGAGCCGGGAATTGATGTGATAGATGAACCGATTAATCCTCCTGTACAGCTTTCTGCAGTTGAAATAATAGATTTACTTTCACAAGCCTTAATAATAATCTTCTCAGATAATCTTTCAATTTCTTTTTCTAGCATTAAATTAATCCAAAGCTACTTATCAAAATAACTATTATAGAAGTCATTATTCCGGCAAATATATCATCACCAATGACTCCAACATAACCTTTTATTTTTTCAATTTTATTTATTGGGAATAATTTACTTATATCAAGAATTCTAAATATAATAAAAGCCAGTATAAGTGAACTTACTGTAAATGGGACAAATGCTATCGCAATCCATTGTCCCAAAACCTCATCTATAACTATTTCCTGAGGATCTTTATTTTTTGCTGTTTTTAAATACTCATCAGTTGCGAATACACCTATTACAGTAAGTATAAAAAAACTAGCTAGAAATATATTTTGATCGGTTAGGTAAATAATTAATGCTCCAAGTAAAAGTGCAGCTAAAGAACCACAGGTACCAGGAAAATACCTTAGATTTCCAATACCCCCAAAAGTTACTATTATTGAAATTATTTTACTTTTCATTTCTGGGAACCTCTATAGATATTATAGCCTGGGCAGCAATACCATTCGAACTATTAATAAAACCTTGGTCCTCTGTTGAAGAGGCTTTTAAACTTATTTTATTAATATCAAGATTCATCGAATTAGATATGTTCTTTAAAATTTTTTTTCTGATCGGTCTTATCTTAGGGTAATCACAAATTAAGTTTAAATCGAGATTTATAATGGATCCACTATTCTCTTTTAGTATATCAACACTTTTATTTAAAAAATGTAATGAATTTTTGTTCTTAAATGATTTATTACTTGGAGGGAAGTGTAGCCCTATATCTCCTGACTTAAAGGCGCCAAATATGGAATCAGTAATAGCATGAAATAAAACATCTCCATCTGAGTTAGCAAGTAATCCATATTTTGATTTAAATATTACACCACCAAGTGTAATTTTATTACCTTTAGTAAATTTATGAATATCAAAACCAGTACCAACTAAGGAAACTTTTTCACCATTTGCAATATCACCAAATATATCCAAGTCATTCGAAGAGGTTATTTTAAAGTTCTTTTTAGATCCAGGTATAAACCTTACCTTCATGTCACTCTCTAACGCTAAAGAGATATCATCAGTATAATTTTTTTTTGTATTTTTATGCAAAGAAACAAGATCTTTAAGATTAAATCCCTGAGGAGTCTGTAGAGCTATAATCTTATCCCTGTCTTCATCAGCAATCTTATTATCTTTTGACAATTTTTTTATTGTATCGTCAACTTTAAGTATCGGACAAACTGCCTGATTTTTCTTTATATTCTTAATGCAATCCTTAATTATTTTTTTTGAGATAAATGGCCTGGCAGCATCATGAATAATAATCTTTTGATTTTTTTTATTACCATATTCTTTATTTATATTTTTTATGCCTTTGAGTGAAGATTCTTGCCGAGTTTTTCCGCCAATTACTCTCTTTCTGAGTTTTTTTATATTTTGACTATTTTCCTTATAAAGAAGAATATCTTCTTTTGATATTACAGTCGTAATTGTTTTAATTTCATCAATTTGATTTAATAATTTAAGGAGATATCTTATCGGTGAGATTTTTTTCACCTCTTGATACTGCTTGGGGTGAGGGAATTTCTTTGAATTTGCTCTTTCCCCCTTTCCTCCGGCTAATATTAAAAAATGTACCATATTTATTCCTGACTATTATTACTTTAAAAAATTATTTGCCTATTTTATAGGCATATACTATATTTGCTCAAAAATTAGTCACAATATGAAAATAGATATAGATACAATTGATCAAATAATGAATTCTATGACTTTTCCTGTCATTATTATAGACCTGGATAAGAAAATTTCCATTATTAATATTGCTGGTGAGAATTTTCTTAAATCAAGTTCTAAAATGATTTTAGGAAAATCTATTGAATCCTTTCTTCCTTTTTCATCACCTTTAATGGATTTGATTTCTAAATGTAAAAGCGAAGAGTTGGGATTTAATGAGTATGGCCTTGATCTGAGTAATCCTATGATCGGAGAAAGAATTGATATTGATGTTCAGGTTACCCGATTAAATGATGAAAAAATTATGATAATTTTTATTGATAATTCTTTTGAAAGAAATTTTCTTTTTCGAGGTCAGTCTAACACGGAAGGAAAAACGCTTTCATATTTTGGATCTATGTTAGCTCATGAAGTAAAGAATCCTCTAGCGGGTATTAGAGGTGCGGCCCAATTAATTGAAAAACAATACCCACAACTAAATAATAAATTGACTAGCTTGATTTGTAACGAGGTTGATAGAATAAAAAGGCTTATCGAAAATATCGAGACTTTTGACACTCCTCATTCCTTTGATTTAAAACCTTTAAATATACATTCGATTTTGAGACATACATCTGATGTTGTTAAAAATTCTCAAGAAATTAAATTAGAAATTAATGAATATTTTGATCCCTCTATTCCAAATATTCTAGGAAACAAAGATCAGTTAATTCAACTATTCTTAAATCTAATGACAAATTCATGTGATGCAATTACTGAAGAAAATAAAAACAATAAGTCAAAAATTGCTCGTATTGATTTGTTCACATCATTCCAACACAATAAGATTTTTAAAAATAGACCATCTGGTGAAAAAATAAATCTTCCTATAGAAATAAGAGTGAGTGATAACGGCTCTGGAATAATTGATTCATATCAAAAAAACATCTTTAAACCTTTTGTTTCTTCAAAAAAATCTCCTAAATCAGGACTTGGGCTGGCAATGGTAAAAAAAATAATTGATGATCATAATGGTACTATTAACTTTGCGACTAGTCCTGAAGGGACAACCTTTTCAATAAATCTTTCAGCGGAGAGCTTTTAATGAATAAAAAGATAATCTTATTAGCAGAGGACGATGATTCAATTCAGCTTGTCACTAGTGAATTTCTATCTAGCGAGGGTTATGCTGTTAGATCTGCCAAAACTCTAAATTCTTTATGGAGGTTAATTGAGAAAGGGGATGGAGATGTTCTTGTTACGGATGTTATGTTTCCCGATGGAGAGTCTTTTGATCTTATTCCTCAGATAAAGGAACTGAGACCCAATCTTCCAATCATTATTATTAGTGCGAGAAATAATCTTCAAACTGCTATTTCTTCTGTTGAGAAAGGTGCATTTGAATATCTTCCAAAACCTTTTGATTTAAACGATTTAAATGCTTTGATTAATAAGGCCTTGGTTATTAAACCAAAATTAAAAGGTCAAACCTTAATTAGAAAAAAAAGTAGTGACTTAATTATTGGAAGTTCAAAAGCAATGCAGGAGATGTATAGGGTTATAGGCCGTTTATCTCAAAATGATTTAACAGTTATGATTTATGGTGAGAGTGGTACAGGAAAGGAGCTCGTTTCCAAGGCCTTACATATTTTTGGGAAAAGATCTGATCACCCTTTTGTAGCAGTCAATATGGCAGCCATTCCTAATGAATTAATTGAAAGTGAATTATTTGGACATGAAAAGGGCTCTTTTACTGGAGCTTATCAAAAAAGTGATGGTAAATTTAAACAAGCAGAAAAAGGTACATTATT
>JGI24540J26637_10000047_pt1 | contig 38366 bp, 35 predicted proteins | sample NorSeaMetagenome_FD_26637 | JGI IMG/M metagenome (IMG submission 26637)
AATACCCCATCCAGTCAAATCAGGCTAGATCAAGACCTAATTTAGACTCTATAAAAGCCATAAAATAACACCATTAAAAGGGTAACCGTAAGCCTCGTTTAGGGCGCATTACAGAGCCATATAGCGCTACTTTAGGCTTGCCTATAAAGATGCATAAATATACTAATGCAAAGGCTTAGGAAGCGCATAAGAAGCCTCTGTATGGCTTATTGCACGTGGTTTGGCATGTGTGGGTCATGGTGTGGAAATAGGTGTCTATTAGTACCCAGTTAGACTCTCACTTTNGTGTATTTCAAGCGTCTAGAGACTTGGCAGGAGCATATGGATGNTGTGAAGACTAGGGTGAAGGTTGATATTACTACGTGATTAGGCTCTCACTCTTTAAAGCGTAGAGCCTCACATTTACATAATTAATCTTCATCAAGCAGAGGGTTCCTGCCCCACTTATTTTCACGTCCCCCTTCATTATCCTCTGGCTTCTTAACTGTCCAATAAAAGTAAGGAATAATTCCGATTACAGTCAACGGAATAAGCATCCACCAACCGCTTCTATTAACGTCATGTAAACGCCTTGCTGTTACACAAACTATAGGAACCAAAACCGCTAAATTGAACAGTAAGTTTAGGACTCCTGGTCGATTACCAAAAATATCGGGCTCACCAAACTGCCACCCAAGCACTGCATCTAAGACATCAAATAATATACCGCCCAAAACTAAAAATAGAGTAAACCACCAAAACTCTGACCTAGATGCTCTCCCTTCAATAGTGGCATATTTTTTAAACACCGCACTTGTAACTGCTTCCTTCATATTCATGATATTGCCTCTAATCTAGTTGGATTACTAAAGCTCTATGCATATTTATATATTANCTATAACCGCTAGAACTGATTTTGCAAATCCACCTCTAAAGTATACCCACAGATACAGTAACAATCACACGCACACAAAAGCACCCCCCGCCCCCCTAAAGGCTATCCCAAATGGAAAACTCATGGGCGCCTTGTGTGGGTCTGAGGTAGACAAAATGGTAGACGTGAATGTACCTTTGACAATGAACTAGAGGGGTGTCAACATCAGTAAACACAAGGACTAAGGGTGTTGCTAGTGCCTACTTGAGGCACTAATGGCAAGGTCTGGGCACCATAGTTCCACGTAACCCATTGTTTTCCTTGTGTATTCTTACAATTACACAGGTAGGGTAGACATAGTCTTTATATGACAATCTTGTTTAGCCACTTACTTAGGATATTTAGTTGATAACCATCTCCATAGCCCTGTCCTACACTCTTTAGACTCCAACCTCCTAGTTGATCAATTATCTCAGTTGGTGTTTCCACTGCTCTTAAACGATCTCTGAAGCTATGACGTAAGCCATGTATCACTGCTTCTGAACCTGCTACTGTTTTAATCCACTTGTTAATGGCGGCACTGGCTGAGTTAGCATTACATCCTGATGCAGAGGTGTAACGTGGAAAGCAATAAATAGAGTCTGTAGTGTTGAGAATCTGCTTAGCGGCCCAAAGAGAACTTCCTACCAACGGAACAGTACGCTCACTGGATAATGTCTTTAAAGAACGATGGGGGTAAGGCTGTATAACAAGATGCGGATAGTCATCATCAACATTTAAGTCTGACTTCATTAAACCTGTGGCTTCTGACAACCTCATGCCAGTATCACTGATTAAAGATACTAGACGTCTAAGATCATCATCCATTGCGACACATCTATCTTGGAGAATCTTTAGGTTATCTAGAGAAATAGGTTTACGCTTTTTAGAGGAATTGTCTGAGTGAAGATACACTCCATTAAACGGATTACTGCAGTCTAAGCCTTTCTCCAAGATGACAAAGTTCACGACAGCCTTGATAGACCCGAAGTTACGTTGGATGGAAGCACTAGCAAGCCCTCGTGCGACAAACCAATCTCTTAACTTTGCGGCATCTCCAGATGTGTACTGATCTATTGAACGACAACCAAGACAATCTATGAGGTACCTGATTGATCTTTTAGTATGTCTGAAGAAGAGTTCTCCTTTACCAACACCTTTGACACTCGTGTATACCTGAAGTGCTTCTTCAATATTAAGTAGCTTAGACTCAAGATTAACTTTTGCACCGCTAGCTAATAAATGTGATGCAGGTACGTCCATCTGCTTGAGTCTTAAGCCTAACCAATAGTTATCAAGCTTAGATGAGAGCATTTTAGATGCTACTGATGCTCTGTGTGCTGACTTAGTTTTAAGGCTCTGAATGATGCGAGGTTTAGTGTAGTGATTCCTTAAATCGCTAGGAATTACTCTAGAAAAGTAATATACATCACGTTTAGTATATGTATGTTGAGGATGNTTTTGTGTATACCGCATTGTCTACCCTACCTGTGTAATTNTAAGAATACACAAGGAAAACAATGGGTTACGTGGAACTATGGTGCCCAGACCTGGAATCGAACCAGGGACACAAGGATTTTCAATCCTTTGCTCTACCAACTGAGCTATCTGGGCTCTGCAAACTATCATCGCTTGCTCACGAGGCGCGTATTAAAGCGTTTGATCCGCGTCTCGTCAAGGAATTATTCGGTTGGTGGGACGTAACCTTCAGCCTGGTCGACTTCTTCGCCATTAAAGAACTTTTCACGCTGTTCTGAGAGATAAGTTCGCGCCGAGACATCCATCATATTGAGACGTAATTCGTTAATCAGAGTTGTCTGATGAGTCATCCATTCTGCCCAGGCATCTTTAGAGATATTGTTGAATATTTCCTCACCCTTGGGTCCGGGAAAGGGTGGCATATCCAACCCAGAAAGTTCTTTGTTTAGTTTGCGACACATGACCGTGCGAGCCATAGTAGACCTCATTAATTACGCTATAGGTTGTTTGCTTGCGACACCGTCGAGTAAAGCTTTGATCGGCGCGGGCAGCCCCAATGATATAGGCTTTTGTGGGTTATACCAGACTTGATTGGCGCTCTTGCGTACCTGACTTTCAAAATTTTTATCGTTTGCCAGAGTAATATGCACGGCATGGTAGTCCAGATGAAAGTGACTGAAGGAATGTCGCTTGCGGTTCTGTATGGTGTAACCTTGATGTTGTGCGCCCAAGCGCGACAAAGCATCTTCGATTACCTCGGGACTTTTGCATTGGGGAAACACCCACAGTGCGCCCCAAAGCCCAACCGGTGGATTTTTTTCCAACAGCCAGTGACCCTGTTGGTTGGTCACCATCAAAAAATAGGTGTCGCGCACCGGAATAACCTTTTTCGGCTTTTTACCGGGGTAGTCTTGGGGATTACCATTTTTATATGCAGCACATTGACTGTTAATGGGACAAGAGGGACAGTCTGGTGACGATCTTGTGCACAGTGTCGCCCCAAGATCCATTATTGCTTGCGTGTAATCGGCAATACGCGCTTTGGGAGTATAGGTTTCTGCAACTGACCATAGCTTAGTTACCACCTCCATTTTGCCTGGCCAACCGTCGATAGCAGAAAACCGCGCCAGTACTCGCTTTACATTACCGTCTAAAATAGAGGCCTGCTGTTTGAATGCAATTGCGCTGATGGCGCCCGCGGTAGAGCGGCCAATGCCAGGTAATTCGCAGAGAGCTTCAACGCTCGAGGGAAATTTTCCCTCTAAGCACTGAGAAACCTGCTGTGCAGTTTTGTGGAGATTACGTGCTCGGGCATAGTAGCCGAGGCCAGTCCAGTGATGTAAAACATCATCAGAAGTCGCTCCAGCAAGATCGTGTACCGTTGGAAAGCTGTCCATAAAGCGTAAGTAGTAGGGAATAACCGTACTGACCTGAGTCTGTTGCAACATAATTTCTGATACCCATACGCGATAGGCATTTATGTTCTGTTGCCACGGCAGCTCTGTGCGACCGTATTGGTCGAACCAGCTGAGTATGGCTTTTTGAAAGGCAGGGGGCTTCATTAATCGTTTAGTTTTTCTTGAAAAAGTTTTTTAAGGCATCTTTAGCCGTAACACCNCTCGTTGCTGATTCGTCACCGGTGGTACCTAAATATTTTTGCCCAAGCTTATCAAGCAAGGTGTTTTGTAACAGCTTGCCGAGCACCTTTTGGTCTGGCATACAGTTAGGTTTACCATCGCCATTGGGGCCAAAGTAGCCTTTACATATAAACGGGACAAGTTGATTTTGCAGACTCTGGTTAATGGCGCACCCATAGGGGCTGCTCTTTGAGCCGGCAATCACGGCATCTGCATTTAGTTGATAGGTTTGCTCGATCATTTGTATGCTACTGCGGCCGCGTAATTTAAGGTTACCAATTGCGCTACTGAGATCACTGATTAGTAGTTGTCCGTTGGCAAACTTCAGGTTTCCTTGCAGGGCGTCCAACTGAGTGCCGTCAGAGAAGCTGCCTGAGGCGGTCTTGCCGCTGAGCAGTGCCAAACTTTGACAGATAGTTTGTTCAATATTGATGGTCGCTAAAGATGGACTTGCTACGCTAAATTGACCCGTGCCTAGCAGTGACTGTTGAATGGTAAAAATATCCTTACCGTTGCCGCTGACAGTCATTTGTACATTGAGTTGACCGGCTGCATCCGCTTTTCCTGTTAGAGCCAAAAAGGCTTCCCTTAGGTCAATCTCATTCAGTTGAGGCTGCACGCTAAAAGACGGTTGTGCATCACGCAGATCAAGCGCTGCACTGGCATTAAGCTGCCCACCAAAAAGATCGGCATTAAGTGAACTTAGTTTTATGAGATTGTTACGGCCAGCCAGCCTAGTGTAAAGATTTCTCACAGAGAAGGTCTGCATAGAAATTTCGTCAACAGACAGTTCTATCTGACTGTCGCCCTGCCAAAGTATGAAGGGCAGTGCTAATGGAGCAAAAATAGCGGCTGTTTGTACCTCACTGCCCGGCGAGCCCTGCGGCGGCAAATAATCACCCAACCTGAATTGACTGGCGGTCACTGATGCATCCATGAGATTAGTGCTTTGGTCAGCTTCAACCATCACATCAAACTGTTGGCCATCAATAAATATCTGATGAGTATAGTTGGAGTAGCCCCAAGGGTTAATGCTAAATTCACTATTAAAGTGAACATCGGTTAGTGCAGTGGCACTGGACATAGATGGCATGGTGAATAAGGGTAAATTCAGCTGTATGGTCTTGATCTGCCGACGCATATTAATGGACGGGCTGGACAGTTTGCCAATAATTTGAGATTTAGTGAAATCTGCATCAACGGCGCCATTAATACTCATTTGGTCGGCTCTAAGCTGTATGTTGGCAGCCTTAACGCGACCGATTTTTTGGGCATCTAGCTGCACAGCAACCGTCGCCTCAATTGATAGCGGCAGGCCATTAAATACCTCGGCGGAGGCACTAACGTCTGTATCATCACCGTTTAATGAAAAGTTATTAATAGATAACGCAATCTTGTTAAATTGAATCGGTAGTAAGTTGGGTGCAATATAACGAACGCGGCCATTAACCAAGTTTATTGTATCAATGGGCAAATTTTCTGGATCGAAATTGGTGTTTATCAGTCCTAATAAGCTCGCGGTAATGACAAGTTCATCAATGCTGCCGGCGCTGATAAAATCATTGGAAAAAAGCACCTGCTTAACTGAAATACCCACCTGTGGGAAAAACTGCCAACTAATATCACCCTGAATCTCAAGCTTCAGCTGATTTTTTTTAGCCACAGCTTCAATATCTGAGGCATAGTCATTGGGGTTAATTAACGCGGTTATAGCAATCACTACAGCAATAATAAGTAATAGTAGCGACAGCGCAATAATTTTCAACCATTGACTAATTTTCGACACCTTAACTCCTCAATTACTGCGGCCAATATCTGCGCCTGTTACGTGGCTAGAATCCACCGCAGTATGGTAACGCAACAGAGTAGCTCTGTCGCACCTAGAGGCAAGTATCTGTAAAGATTAGTGCGCTATCATTTCAAAAAAAACTGGTCTAATTTTCAGGTATAATGCCCAAAAATACCCTTTTGGAGCAACTGATGACTGAGCGAAAAGCGACCGTCACGCGCAATACACTGGAATCGCAAATTACCATTACGGTAAATTTAGACGGTACCGGATGCGCAAACCTGGACACCCCAGTGCCGTTTTTAAACCACATGATCGATCAGATTGCGCGGCATGGGCTGATTGATCTAGACATTCAGGCGACGGGTGATACTGACATTGACGATCATCACACGGTCGAAGACATTGGCATTACTTTGGGTATGGCAATTGCCGAGGCCATTGGCGACAAAAAGGGTTTAACGCGCTATGGCCATGCTTATGTCCCATTGGACGAGTCTCTGTCTCGCGTAGTGTTGGATTTTTCTGGTCGTCCTGGCCTTTTCATGGAGGCAGACTTTGTTCGTGGTCACGTCGGTACTTTTGATGTTGATCTGAGTCGTGAGTTTTTTCAAGGCTTTGTTAATCACGCCTTTGTGACGCTGCACATTGAAAACTTGCGTGGTGCCAACGCCCACCATCAGGTAGAGACTATTTTTAAAGCCTTTGGGCGAGCGCTGCGTATGGCGGCAAGTGCCGATGAGCGCATGGCGGGTGTATTGCCTTCCACCAAGGGTCATCTGTAACACTCTATGAGTCAGTCTGATAACCACATTGCAGTTGTTGATTATGGCATGGGCAACCTGCACTCAGTGTCCAAGGCGCTTGAGCATGTCTGTGACAACGTCAAAGTGTCCATTACCTCAGATCCGGTACTGGTTGCTAGTGCCGATCGGGTAGTATTTCCCGGCGTGGGCGCGATTGGTGATTGTATGCGAGAAATTCAACGTCTCAAAATCGGTGAGGTACTCACTCAGGCTATTATCGATAAGCCAGTGCTGGGCATTTGTGTAGGCATGCAGGCACTGTTGCAACACAGCGAAGAGAGCAGCGGTGTCGACTGTTTGGGCATTTTGCCTGGGGTGGTTAAATTGTTTGATCCGCGCAGCAAAGATGCCTCTGGCGGGCGCTTGAAAGTACCGCACATGGGCTGGAATAATGTTCAGCAGAGCATAGATCATCCTCTGTGGCAGGGTATCGAGCAAGACAGTCAGTTTTACTTTGTACACAGCTACTATGCCACTGCCGAGAACAATCCCTATGTAGCGGCGCACTGTAATTACGGTGTTAGGTTTGCCGCGGCACTGAGCCACAACAACTTGTTTGCGGTGCAGTTTCACCCAGAGAAGAGCGCCGACAGCGGCTTGCAGTTACTGCGTAATTTCACCAACTGGGTTGTCTAGACGGTGCGCCAGTGAGTTGATAAATTAGCCTGTCGGTACTATCCTACCGCACTATTTTGTTCTCCGAAAAGAGCCTATACATGCCGCAAAAAACTGCTGATACAATCCCAGACTTAACCGCTCGACTTAATAGTGAGACCGCTAAGATTGGCTGGCATGACCTTCAAAAGCACTACGCTGCGGGCAATGTTATGGGTGTGTCGGGAAGTGCAGACCTTATCCAGGTAGCTGTGGCTTTTCATCAAGATGATCGTCCTAAAGTAGAGGGTTGGCTGGTCGATAACACATTGTTTGAGATTGACGACCAACAAGCGTTAGGTTGGTACAATAATAAAAGTGACCACTGGGCCGTAGTGATTCCGCCTTTTGTATTAGTCCAAGAAGTAAAATAACAAGGAGTTTAATAACGATGAATATTGATAAAAAAGTTGCAGTTGTTACCGGTGGTGCCTCAGGTTTGGGTCGTGCGGCCGCAGAGTTGTTAGTCAACGCCGGNGCAACTGTAATAATTTTTGATATGAATGCTAATGCTGGTGAGCAGGCCGTGGCAGAATTGGGCAGCGATGCCTGCCATTATATGCAGTTGGATGTGTCCAATGGACCAGATGTTGAAGCAGCCTTTACAAAAATTTTAGAAGACCTAGGTCGAGTTGATATTTGCGTTAACTGTGCGGGCATTGGCATTGCCGCAAAAACTGTAGACCGCGAAGGTCAGCCTCATGATCTCAATCTGTATCGCAAAGTTATTGAAGTTAACTTAATTGGTACCTTCAATGTCTCACGTTGTGCCGCGGCGGCTATGTCGAAAAATGACCCGGATGAAAAAACGGAACGCGGTGTCATCATTAATACAGCCTCTATTGCCGCATTTGATGGCCAAATGGGTCAAGTGGCTTATGCGGCGACCAAAGGGGGGNTCGTTGGTATGACACTGCCTATGGCACGTGATTTGTCTAAGCAGGGCATTCGGGTTAACACTATTGCCCCTGGCGTAATGGCGACGCCCTTAATGCTAGCGGCACCTCAGAATGTTCAAGATGGCATAGTGGCAAATATTCCCTTTCCTCAGCGACTTGGCGCACCCTCCGAGTTTGGCCAGTTGGTAGTGCACATTACTGAGAACAGCTATCTCAATGGCGAGACTATTCGTTTGGATGGCGGCGTGCGAATGCAGCCACGCTAAGGGTTAGGTAAGCTCAGACAACCACTGAGTAATTTCTTGGTGGTTGCCCTTGAATATCACTCTATCACTGCGTTTTTCCAACTGGTACAGATACATTGGGTCATAGTAGTCTGCGGTTATGGCCTGTAGCCAGTATCTGTGGCTAGTAAAGTCATCACTGTGCTGTTGCTGAATGGCGCTTTCCATCAGTTCTAGAATCTCCTTGGTTTTTTGGCCACCAAGACGCTTCCTGACGCGCAATAGACTGTCCCTTAGGTAGTCGGCAAATGCCTTTTCAGCATTGTCACCATGATAGTCCAGTGTGTCTTGGTAGCGTTCAATAACATACTCATGCCAAAGCTTTTCAATGCGTTGTTCAAACGGTAGTTCAATGACCACCATGGGACTGGTGGCCATGGCATCGCTCAGTGGAATAGGTAAATGCCGGCCACCAATATTACGACTTTCGTCTTCCACAATAATGCTGCGTCCGGGGTATTGGTGGCGCACACCCATGAGCTCAAGAATAACGTTATTTTCGAAATCAATCTGTGCNGGCTGCTCATCCAACGGTCGACCNAAACTTGAGCCCTTGTGGTTAGCTGCACCTTCAAGGTCAATGCTGCGTCGCAGAGTTTTGATAATGTCAGTTTTACCGGTNCCGGTCATACCCGACAATACTACTATTTTTTCGGTACTACACACTTGCTTAAGTTGTTCGATTAAAAAGCCGCGCAAGCGCTTATAACCACCTTCTACGCGCGGGCAATCAATACCCGCTTCGGCCAACCACTGCTGGCTTAACTGAGAGCGTAAACCGCCGCGGGCACAATATAATACCGCAGAGGGATGTGCCGTAAAGAAGGCGTGCCAGGCATCAACTCTCGCCTGTTTACTTGCACCACAGACCAGCTCATGGCCCAGCGCTATAGCTTCTTTTTGCCCGCGTTCTTTGTAGCAAATACCTACCTCATGACGTTCATCATCGGTCATTAATGGTAAGTTAGTAGCAAAGGGCAACGCACCGGTTTGACTTTCAATGGGCGCGCGCACATCAATCATTGGCACGCCATTTAGCAGCAAATTCAGATAATCCTTAGTCAGTGACAGCGGGGCATTACTCAAGCCAGCACCTCAATCGTAGGTCGGCTAGGGTCGTGACCCGCCAGACCGCCAATCGGATGGCAATAACAGCCAGATTGTTGCAAGAGACTAGCAACCTGATCTGCGGCAACTGGATTGACTGCAATGAGTAAGCCGCCGCTAGTTTGTGGGTCACATAATAGTGCCTGATTTTCAACGCTAATCGGACTAATGTGTTGTGCGATGCTTTGCCAATTACGTTGGCTCCCACCGGGTACACAACCTGCCGCAATATAGTCTAAGACAGCGGCATCCAACACGGGCACTGCAGACACATCAATCGAGGCGCTGAGACTACTACCTTGGCAAATTTCTAACAGGTGGCCCAGCAGACCAAAACCTGTCACATCGGTCATGGCGCTAACGCCGGGGACTGCGCCTAAAACAGCGCCAACAGCATTCAGGCGCATCATATTCTCTACCGCCAGGCGATTGTGTTGCGGTTTCAGCAGACCCTGCTTCTCAGCGGTTGTCAGCACGCCCACGCCAATGGGTTTGGTCAAAAATAGTTTATCGCCACTGACCGCAGTACTGTTTTGTTTAAGGTTGCATAAATCAACTCTACCCGTCACCGCCAAACCAAAAATAGGTTCTTGAGTGTCAATAGAGTGGCCGCCCGCAAGATGAATGCCAGCGTCTTTGCAGGCATGGCGGCCGCCTTCTAAAACCTGCTGTGCCACCTCAGGACCTAACTTGTCAACGGGCCAACCTAGAATAGCAATCGCCATCATAGGGGTACCGCCCATAGCATAGACGTCACTAATGGCATTGGCTGCAGCAACACGGCCAAACTCAAAAGCGTCATCCACAATGGGCATAAAAAAGTCAGTAGTACTAATAACTCCAGAGCCATCACCTAGATCATAAACCGCAGCATCATCTTTAGTGCTATTGCCCACCAACAGGTTGTCATCCTGTGGCGCAACAAAATCAGTTTTTAAGAATTGCTCAAGAACGCTGGGGGCAATTTTGCAGCCACAGCCAGCGCCATGGCTAAATTGGGTGAGTCTAATTTCAGTGGTCATTACATAGACTTGATGATGAGTGACTGCACAGGTTACTTGGTTTTTAGTCTAAGGTCATCCTTGGAATAATATCGCTGAGCGTAATATCGAGTTTAATACGTGGACTCACTAAACAAAGGGCTAGTTGAGGATTGAAGTGCTAGGGTTTTTTTAAAATGATGTGGTAATGGAAAAGTGAATATCCAGATCTCTGGCACTATGTCAGCAGAGCTGTCATTGCAGACTAAAGTAGTCGCGCACGCATGGCCACAGGTATTAGAAACGTGTTGATGAGTATCGTTGCACCTTTTTCTGCTACCCAAGGCATTTTATGGTCGGGTATTCAAGTAGTACTGTTAAAAGGGTGGTCAGAGGGTCGAAAAAAGTTGATTCAATTTTTGACGGCATAGGTAGTTTCTATGTCTTAGGTTTACCGCTCTTATTTGTGGTTTTACCCTTCGTGACCCTACTTGAGCCACTACTGCCCTTGGCGTTGGCCGTCACGCTAGTACTGACAGCATTTGTGTGTGCCACTCTGGCATTATCACTTGTGCACGACGCCACAGAGCGCGGAGCCATGGTAATTACTGCGATGGCATTTAGTGTCTTTGAGCCTTTGTTGGGCTGGTTGGCAGGTATTATTGTTATTGCTGCTCTATGTGGCGTTCAGGTTTTCGCGTCGAAAAAAGATAGCTAAAGTGTTGGTAGATTAACCGGTATTGTTTGTTATGGATTTTGCTTGCAATATTCTCTGGGTGTTAGGCCAGTCCAGTGTTTGAAGGCGCGAGTGAACGAGCGTGGTTCGCTAAACCCAACGGCGTCGGACACTCGCTCAACGGACAGCTTCTCATGGACTAGCTTAGTGATGGCGAGGTTGCGACGAAGGTTATCTTTTATTTTTTGGTAGCTAGTGGCACTGTCTCTGAGACGACGATGCAAGGTTTGCGAACTCATGCCCAGTTCATGAGCCAGTTCATGAATGGTGCCAAAGACTAAACGGTCTGCATTTCTCTGGCTAATAATACGCTCTATTTGCGCTTCTAGTAGCGTGTCTGATCCGGGAATAGTCATCACATCGGCGGGTGCGTTTTCAAGATATTGGCTGAGCTCTTGATCAGACCTAAGTAGCGGTTTGTCGAGATACTGTGCGTCAAAGACAAGGCGATTGGCATTACTTTTGAAGTGTAATGTGGAGGGGAACATTATCTGTAGCTCTCCGCTGTGCTTGGGTTGAGGGAAGGTAAAGTGAGTTTCTTGTAGTCGAATTGGTTCACCAATATACCAGCTGGGGAAACGGTGCCAAATGACTAGCCAAAACTCGGCCATAAAATGTTGGGGGTCAAGCGTTGGGTTGGCCATAGTAAATTCAAAAATAGCGTTACCATTAGTTTTCTCTAACACCATGGGGATGTCGCTACTAACAAGATTATAAAAATTAACAGCCTTTTCCAGTAGCTCACCTAGCGTTGCGCAGCGGCTTACTAGTTCACTCATGGTGGCAAACAGGCCAACCTTGCAGGGATTGTCGGTAAAGCCCATAAATTCATCGTCTAGGGCATCTTGCACGCCCTTAAAAAGACGCGCAACCTGATTGGTATGCTCTCGTTGATCGCGTTTTTTTAGGCGGTTTGGGTTAATGCCTGCGCGCTCTAAAATAGGCTGTTGAGCTAAATTATGTCGCCCTAAACCCTGTAGGCAGGCAATGACATGATGCTGGCAAATTGTAGCCATAAAAAATATTTACTCTATAAAATAGATATTAATTGTGAGTTTATTATGATTTTATAGCATATATTGCCGATTAAGCCCAATTTATTTGGCAATATATGTGATTTATTATGTTGCAAATGGACCTACTATTAGCCAATAGTGTGGGGCATAGTGCAAGCTATAAAACACGTTATGATAGATAGCTAAACAACTCGTCAAAAGGTGGGTAGAGCAATGACCGACAAGAATGGCCCGGCAATGCAAGATTGGCAAACACTGGTCAAAAAAGAGACTAAGGGGCTCTCAGCGGATGAGTTGATGTGGCAAACCCCAGAGGGTATTACCATTAAGCCACTGTATACGGCTGAGGATACTAAAGACCTTGAGCACATGGACAACCTACCCGGTTTTGCCCCCTTTAAACGTGGGCCAAAGGCTACTATGTATGTCGGGCGACGGTGGACTGTGCGCCAGTATGCTGGGTTTTCAACGGCAGAAAAATCTAATGCGTTTTATCGTAAAAATTTGGCTGCAGGCCAGCAGGGTCTTTCGGTAGCGTTTGATTTAGCCACACACCGTGGCTATGACTCAGACCATGAGCGAGTTGAGGGCGACGTGGGTAAAGCCGGCGTGGCGATTGATTCTGTTGAAGACATGAAAATTCTTTTTGATCAGATTCCGTTAGATAAGGTGTCTGTATCAATGACCATGAATGGTGCGGTTTTGCCGGTAATGGCGAGCTTTATTGTTGCCGCAGAAGAACAGGGTGTTCCGCCTGAACAGCTTGCCGGTACCTTGCAAAATGATATTCTCAAAGAGTTCATGGTGCGCAACACTTACATATACCCGCCAGCACCATCAATGAAAATTGTTTCAGACATTATTGCCTATACCACTGCGCGTATGCCCAAGTTCAACTCTATCTCAATTTCTGGCTATCATATGCAAGAGGCCGGTGCGACTAACGTACAGGAGCTTGCCTACACTATTGCTGATGGTATCGAATATGTGCGCACGGCAATTAGTAGTGGCATGGATGTTGATAAGTTTGCCCCACGGCTGTCGTTTTTCTTTGCCATAGGCATGAATTTCTTTATGGAGATTGCCAAGCTAAGGGCGGCGCGAATTCTATGGGCAACTCTAATGCAAGAAAAATTCTCGCCACAAGACCAGCGCTCATTAATGCTGCGCACTCATACCCAAACGTCAGGGGTAAGTCTGACCAGCAAAGACCCGTATAACAATATTATGCGCACCACCATTGAAGGGTTGTCTGCCGTGCTGGGTGGTACTCAGTCGCTACATACTAACTCTTTTGATGAAGCCCTGGGGTTGCCCACAGAATTTGCCGCCAGAATCGCACGCAATACCCAGTTAGTTATCCAGGAGGAGACGGGTATTACCAATGTGGTTGATCCCCTCGCGGGTTCCTATTATGTGGAAAGCCTTACTAGTGAGTTGGTGGACGCCGCTATGGTGTTGATTAACGAAGTAGAAGAAATGGGTGGTATGACTAAGGCGGTGGAGTCGGGGTTACCAAAACTACGTATTGAGGAAGCAGCAGCACTGCGTCAAGCAGCAATAGATCGCGGTGAAGAGGTTATCGTTGGCGTCAACAAGTACCAGTTAGCCGAGGAACCCGACGTAGATGTGTTAGATATTGATAATACGATGGTTAGAGAATCACAAATTGAGCGATTAAACAATAGTCGCGGTTCACGTAATAAGGTGCTCTGGCAGCAGTCATTGACGGCATTGTCGGGCGCAGCAGAAACGGGCGAGGGCAACCTTCTCGAATTAGCGGTAGATGCTGCGCGAGCGCGAGCCACTGTGGGTGAAATAAGCGATGCTCTAGAGTCGGTGTGGGGGCGTCACCGTGCACAAACTCGCTCCATCAGTGGTGTCTATAGTTCTGCCTATGAAGGTGATGAGGAATTTATGAAAATCAAACAAAAAGTCGAACAGTTTGCCGAAGATCATGGCCGACGGCCGCGGATGCTAGTGGTGAAGATGGGTCAAGATGGCCATGATCGGGGTGCGAAAGTGATTGCTACCGCGTTTGCAGATTTGGGTTTTGATGTCGATGTTGGCCCCATGTTTCAAACCCCTGAGGAAGCTGCTAGGCAGGCCATTGAGAACGATGTTCATGTGGTGGGCGTCTCATCTCAGGCTGCAGGACACAAGACGTTAGTGCCTAAGATGATTGAATCACTGAAAAGTCAGGGTGCTGGAGAAATTTTGGTGGTTTGCGGTGGTGTGATTCCGCCGAAAGATTACGATGAATTAACCGCACAAGGCGTGGCCGCAATCTTTGGGCCGGGTACCAATATTCCCGATGCAGCGGCTAGCGTAGTAGACCTTATTAAATAACTCTATTCTCCAAGGGAGAAAAGTATGCACGAAATTCTGGAAGAATTAGAAGAAAAACGACGTCTTGCTCGTCTGGGTGGAGGTCAAAAGCGAATTGACGCCCAGCATGCGAAAGGCAAATTAACAGCGCGCGAACGTGTTGACTTACTGCTCGATGAAAACAGTTTTGAAGAGTGGGATATGTTTGTTGAACATCGCTGTAGTGATTTTGATATGGACCAACAGCACGTGCCGGGAGATGGTGTTGTCATCGGCTATGGCACTATTAACGGTCGTCTGGTGTTTGTCTTTAGTCAAGATTTTACAGTTTTTGGGGGTGCGCTGTCTGAGGCCCATGCGGAAAAAATCTGTAAAGTGATGGATCAGGCCATGAAAGTGGGTGCGCCCATCATTGGCCTTAATGATTCTGGCGGTGCGCGTATCCAAGAAGGAGTAGCCTCTCTGGGCGGTTATGCTGAGGTTTTTCAGCGCAATGTTATGGCGTCGGGGGTGATTCCACAAATCTCTATGGTGATGGGACCCTGCGCAGGTGGCGCGGTTTATTCACCGGCGATTACCGATTTTATCTTCATGGTTGAAGATAGTTCATATATGTTTGTCACTGGGCCTGATGTGGTTAAAACCGTAACCCATGAGACCGTCACCGCTGAAGAGCTGGGTGGCGCTGTGACCCACTCAACAAAATCTGGCGTAGCTGACCTCGCGTTTACCAATGATGTTGAAGCACTAGAGAAAGTCCGCCAATTTTTTAATTATCTACCTGCCAATAATCGCGAAAAGCCACCGGTATGGCCAACTGAAGATCCGGCTGATCGTATTGAAATGTCTTTAGATACCATCATACCCAATGACCCCAACAAGCCCTATGACATGAAAGAGGTTATTTTAAAGGTCGCTGATGAAGGCGCTTTTTTTGAAACCCAAGTCAATTATGCCAAGAATATTATCACTGGTTTCATTCGTATTGAAGGATCAACAGTTGGCGTGGTTGCCAATCAACCGATGGTGCTGGCGGGTTGTTTAGACATTGATGCCTCTAAAAAGGCTGCGCGCTTCATACGCTTTTGCGATGCGTTTAATATTCCAGTACTCACCTTTGTCGATGTCCCTGGCTTCATGCCAGGGACCAGTCAGGAATATGGCGGTATTATCAAGCATGGTGCTAAGTTGCTGTATGCCTATGCCGAATGCACTGTCCCGAAAGTAACTGTTATTACCCGCAAAGCTTATGGCGGCGCCTATGACGTAATGGCGTCTAAGCACTTGCGCGGAGATGCCAATCTGGCATGGCCAACAGCAGAGATTGCAGTGATGGGCCCCAAGGGCGCGGTTGAAATTATTTTCCGCAAGGATATTGGTGATGCAGAAAAAATCGCTGCCCGCACCGAGGAGTACCGCAAGAAATTTTCCAATCCGTTTATTGCCGGCAAACGCGGTTACATTGACGATGTGATTATGCCTCACAGTACCCGCAAGCGAGTTGCCAGATCGCTAGCTATGTTGCGGAATAAGTCGGTTGAAAACCCATGGCGCAAGCACGGCAATATTCCCCTTTAAAACAACTAACCATAGATTAGAAAAATAATGCTAAAAAAAATTCTAGTAGCCAATCGTGGAGAGATAGCCTGTCGGGTCTTTGCCACCGCCAAAAAAATGGGAATAGCCACAGTTGCGGTTTACTCCGATGCTGATCGTGATGCGTTGCATGTGCAAATGGCTGATGAGGCTGTGCACATAGGTCCCTCAGTATCTTCACAAAGCTATCTAGTGGTCGATAAAATCATTCAAGCCTGCGTTGATAGTGGTGCTGACGCAGTACATCCAGGTTATGGATTTTTGTCCGAAAACAGTGATTTCCGTGATGCTTTAGACGCCGCAGGCATCACTTTTATTGGCCCAGGCAAGCATGCTATTCAGTCTATGGGCGACAAAATCACCTCAAAATTGATTGCCGAGGAAGCAGGGGTGAATACTATTCCGGGCTATACCGACGTGGTTCGTGATGCCGAACATGCCGTTAAAGTCAGTGCTGACATTGGCTATCCGGTGATGCTTAAGGCTTCGGCTGGCGGTGGAGGCAAGGGTATGCGAGTGGCATGGAATGAGGCTGAATGTCGAGATGGCTTTGATAAAGCCACCAATGAGGCGCGCTCGAGCTTTGGTGATACTCGCATCTTTATTGAAAAATATATTCAGCAACCACGACATATCGAAATACAAGTCATGGCTGATAGCCATGGCAGTGTCGTTTACTTAGGTGAACGGGAGTGTTCGATTCAGCGTCGTCATCAAAAAGTCATTGAAGAGGCGCCATCACCGTTTCTCGACGAAGCCACTCGCCAAAAAATGGGTGAGCAGAGTTGTGCCCTAGCCAGAGCAGTAGATTACCAGTCAGCGGGCACGGTTGAGTTTATAGCCGACGCCGATATGAATTTTTATTTCTTGGAAATGAATACGCGGTTACAGGTTGAACACCCAGTGACTGAGTTGATCACGGGGCAAGATCTGGTCGAGTTAATGATTAGGGTAGCAGCCGGCGAGAAGCTGCCCATGGCGCAACAAGATATTAGATTGACTGGTTGGGCCATGGAGTCGCGGGTTTATGCTGAAGATCCATTCCGTAATTTTTTGCCCTCGACAGGCCGCTTGGTGAAATATTCACCACCTGAGGGAGAGGGTGTGCGCGTTGATACCGGTGTTTATGAGGGTGGTGAAGTGTCAATTTTTTATGACCCGATGATTGCCAAATTGATTACCTATGGCGATGACCGTGCCCAGTCTATTGATCGTATGGTGGATGCTTTAGATAATTATTATATTCGCGGNGTTAATCACAATATAAGTTTCCTCAATGCGCTCATGGTTCACCCGCGTTTTGTAAAGGGCGATCTTACTACCAATTTCATTGCGGATGAGTTTCCTAATGGCTTTAATCCCGATTTGGTAGTACAACAAGACCCGTCGATTGTTATCGTGGTTGCGGCCGCAGTTCATCAACTGCATTGTGAGCGCGCCAGCTTGCTGTCGGATCAGATGGCTGGGCATGAAGCGCCGGCGCCTAAGGATTGGGTAGTTACCATTGCTAAGCAACAGCACGCTGTGCAGGTGGAGCTAACTGACCAAGGCTATTGGGTGAAATATGCCAAAAAGGACTATGAGGTTATTAGTGACTGGTGTATCGGTGAGCCTCTATTTAAAGGCACGATTAACGGTGTGACCGTTTCTATACAGGTTGAGCCTACGACCGCTGGATATCGACTGATTTATCGCGGTGCTGAGATTACTGCACGCGTAATAACGCCGGCCGCAGCTGCGTTAATGTCGCACATGCTGTATAAATCCCCTGCGGATATGTCGAAGTTTTTACTCTCACCCATGCCCGGATTATTGGTCAAGCTTTCGGTCGGCGTAGGGCAGGTGGTTAAAGAGGGCGAGGAGTTGGCTGTCGTAGAGGCCATGAAAATGGAGAATGGCTTGCGGGCAGTACAAGATGGTATTGTAAGCAACGTTAGTGCCGTGCAAGGCGATAGCTTAGCGGTCGATCAAATTATACTAGAGTTCGAGTAGAGACAGGTTTTAATGGCAGATCAGATACAGGCTTTAGCAGACCAAATTATTCAAGGCGATCGTCGTGGGTTGGCCAAGGCGATCACACTGGTTGAGTCAACCAGGCCTGATCATCGACAGCAGACCTCAGCGTTGCTGGAAACCTTGATGCCGCGCACTGGAAATTCCATCCGCATAGGTATTTCGGGCGCGCCAGGGGTCGGGAAATCAACCTTTATAGAAGCTTTAGGTACGCATCTCATTGAGCTTGGCCACACAGTAGCAGTTTTGGCAGTTGACCCCTCTTCAGCCGTCACAGGTGGCTCTATATTGGGTGATAAAACGCGCATGGAGACGCTCGCCTTTGCCGAAAAGGCCTTTGTTAGACCCTCTCCTGCGGGTAGCACACTTGGTGGTGTTACTCGAAGATCGCGGGAGTCGATTTTACTTTGTGAAGCGGCTGGCTTTGATGTAATTTTGGTGGAAACAGTTGGTGTGGGCCAGTCAGAGACCGCGGTGGCTGATATGACGGATATGTTTTTACTGTTGTTGTTACCCGCTGGTGGTGATGAATTACAAGGTATTAAGCGCGGTATTATGGAACTTGCTGATCTAATATTGGTCAATAAGTCGGATGGTGAACAGGTNGTTTTGGCCAATCAGACGATGGCNGACTATCGATCGGCATTACACTTTNTAACCTCGCGTTTTGAAGGTTGGCAAACACCGGTAATGACGTGTTCATCCCTCAATACTAACGGTGTCGCTGAGGTTTGGGGAGAAGTTAGTAGATTTAAAGCAGTGATATCGAAGGATGGTCGATTACAGCAGCAGCGTGCTCAGCAGGCCAAGGCCTGGATGTGGAGTGAAATGGCGGAGTCACTGGTNGTTGATTTAAAGGCTGATACGCGTATAAAGCATATGATGCCTGAGTTAGAGTCAGCGGTGCTAGATGGAAGTTTACCAGCGACTGTGGCCGCTCAACGAATGATTATGATCTATAAAAAAAATGGAGATTGAGGGGGTTTTAAATCCTACCAAGAGAGTCAATAATTTATGTCAGATAAAACAGATAACCAAAACATACCCTCAATTATCGAGGCAAACACTCAATACCACAAAACCTTTAGCCAATCTGAGCTTGGTTCTCAGCCAACGAGAGGCTTATCGATACTCACNTGTATGGATTGCAGGATGGATCCCTACAAATTTGCCGGTTTGCAAGACGGTGAAGCACATATTATTCGTAATGCCGGTGGACGCGCCACTGAGGATGCAATCCGTTCGTTGATTGTGTCGCATAAATTTTTGGGGACTACGGACTGGTGTGTCATTCATCACACCGGCTGTGGCATGAGTACAGTAACGGATGATGTTATTGGTGATTTGTTAGCGCAAGATCTAGAAACTGCCGTATCAGAGGATGGTGCCTGGGTTAACCCACCAAGAGAGACTACCGAGAATACAAAGCCGGGTTCTGATGTGGCTAAGTCGATGAAATGGTACACCTTTACAGACTTAGAGCAGAGCGTATTGACTGATATACAGTTAATCAAAGACCACCCCTTGGTGCCNAGTAATATCAGTATTTACGGTTTCATTTTTGATATAGAAACTGGTGCGTTGACGCCAGTCAGTTAATCTTCTAGCGGCAGGAGAACAGCATGCGGCGTTTTGGACCTGGGTTATTGGTGACGGCCGCCTTTATTGGCCCCGGAAGTATTGCGACAGCCAGTGTGGCTGGTGCTAACTTCGGTTTTGTGCTGTTGTGGGCACTGCTGTTTTCACTTATAGCAACGACCGTACTTCAAGAAATGGCCGCACGTCTGGGACTAGTGTCAAATGCAGGCTTGGCTGAAGCACTTCGTACTACCTTTAATAATCCTGTCATTAATCGTTCTGCAGTGGCCTTGGTGGTGGCGGCCATAGGTGTTGGTAACGCCGCCTATGAAGCGGGGAATATATCGGGTGCGGCACTGGGTCTGCAGTCAATAACAGACTTTTCAGCAGCAACCTGCGCTGTTGCCCTAGGTCTCACTGCGGCTGTCTTACTCGGTACCAGTGGCTATAAACTATTAGAGCCGGTGCTGATTATTTTGGTATTGATCATGAGCAGTGTGTTTGTGATTACTATGTTTGTCGTAGGCGTCGATGTTTCGGCATTGCTCCAAGGGTTGCTGGTGCCGTCCTTACCTGACGGTTCACTGTTAACGGTGATTGCACTGATTGGCACCACGGTGGTTCCCTATAATCTGTTCCTACACGCCAGCCTTGTTCAAGAGAAGTGGATGGGCGTTGATCTGAGCACTGCCTTAGCTGAGTCTCGCAGTGATACCCTCCTATCGATTGGTTTGGGTGGCTTGATAACTTTGGCTGTGATGAGTACCGCGGCAGTGGCATTTTTTGATACTGGGCGAGCGTTCTCCTCCTCCTCAATGGCCACCCAGCTAGAGCCAATTTTGGGTGCCTCAGCGAATCTTTTCTTTGCACTAGGGTTGATAGCGGCGGGCTTGACCAGTGCTATTACGGCACCGCTGGCTGCCGCGTATGCCGTGAGTGGCGCTATGGGCTGGCCGACTAATTTTTCTGACCAGCGTTTTCGCGCGATTTGGGTGGCGGTATTAATAATAGGGACCATCTTCGCGGCCATCGGCACTAAACCGATTACCGCCATACTGTTTGCCCAAGCTGCTAATGGCTTATTGTTACCGATTGTGGCGATATTTTTGCTGATTATTATGAATCGCAGTGATCTTTTAGGTGAATACCGCAATACATTCTTAGCCAATTTAATAGGTGGCGTGGTGGTGGTTATTGTTACTGNGCTTGGGGTGTTTAAACTGGTAAAAGTGTTTGCGATGTAGACATTATGATGAGCATAAAAAAAGCGGCTNGAGAGCCGCTTTTTTTATGCCAAGTTGGACCACTACCCACATTTCGAATCGCCGCAGTTCAAGCAAGTCATGCAACCGTCCATTAAGATAACGGCTTTGACGCTGCACTTTTTACACACCTCAGCAGTCGGCGGGAAGTCGCTAGCTTCTTGCTGTGGAGCAGCAGACTGCTCGAAGTCAGCACGCTTTTCGTCCATAATTTTCTGTTGATGATCTGGGATCTCTACTTTGACCATCATACCTATTTTCTGCAGATGGTCTTCAATTGCCCAACCAATCTCAGCAACTAACGACGGCATAAAACGGCCACCCGACTTAAAGTACCCTCCTTGAGGATCAAAAATGGCTTTGAGTTCTTCAACCAAAAAAGTGCAATCACCGCCCTTACGAAATACGGCAGAAATTACGCGTGTTAATGCAGAGATCCACTGATATTGATCCATATTTTTAGAATTGAGGAATATTTCAAACGGTCGTCGAAGCTCATGATCCGTCCCTTCGTTTAACACAATGTCATTAATCGTCAGATACATAGCATGGTCGGACAGCGGTGTTTTTATTTTGTAGGTGCTGCCCGCTAGCGCTTCAGGCCGAGAGACTTTCTCATGCATCTGAATAATATTACTCTCAGCATCTTGCTTAACTTCGACCGCCTTTTGTTCTTCGTCAACAACCTTATACCCAACGATCTTTTTTTCAATTTTCTTGTTCATTTCATCCCTCGCACTGTTCTGCGGTTTTTAATTTAGTGAGTTTAGAACTTTCCGTAGTAGCCTTCTTTTAGGGCGTCGAAAAGATTGGCAGCAGTATGAGTTTCACCGTCATATTCAACTTCTTCATTACCTTTAAACTCTACTGTGGACCCATCTTCTAGCGTGAAGCTATAGGTGGTGTTCTCCAAGTCACTCTCTTTGACCAACACCCCTTGAAAGGCTTCAGGGTTAAAGCGGAATGTAGTACACCCTTTAAGACCCTTTTCTGCGGCGTAGAGATAGATATCTTTAAATGCCTCGTACTCACAGTCGGTGGGGACATTAATCGTTTTAGAAATTGAAGAATCAACCCANTTCTGCGCTGCTGCTTGAATATCAACATGCGCCTTGGGCATGATATTTTCAGAGCTAACAAAATAGTCTGGTAACGCCTCAGCCGGCTCAGTGCTAAATGGCATTGCCTTGTCGTTAATCAATGTCCGATAAGACAGTAATTCATAGGAGAAAACATCAACTTTCTCTTTAGACTTTTTACCTTCACGAATAACGTTACGCGAGTAGTGGTGGGCAAAGCTGGGTTCAATACCGTTACTGACATTATTTGCCAGTGATAGGGATATAGTTCCAGTTGGTGCTATTGAAGAGTGATGACTAAAGCGACAGCCTTCTTCGATAATGGAGTCGACTAATTCAGGAGCAACTTCAGCGACCTGCTGCATGTAACGGCTGTACTTACCCAGCAAGACCTTACCCTTGATTTTACTGCCCACTTTTATGCCATCTTTGGCCAGATCTGGCTGCTTGAATAACAGCGCGGCAGTTACATCAAACTCATCTTCCATGATTGGAGCTGCACCTTTCTCACGAGCTAAATCTAAGCCTGCGGCAAGCCCCGCCACGGCCATATCTTTAGCTATGCGGTCGGTAAATTCTAATGAGTCTTGGTCACCATACTTCATACGCAACATAGTGATGGCTGATCCCAGACCCAAGAAACCCATACCATGGCGACGCTTATATTCAATTTCCTTACGCTGACCTTCAAGAGGAAGCCCGTTAATTTCCACCACATTGTCCAACATACGGGTAAAGATCGCGATGACCTCTGCGTACTGCTCCCAGTCAAAAAAGGCCTCTTCAGTGAAAGGATTGCGAACAAACTTAGTCAGGTTTACTGACCCTAACAAACAACTCCCATAAGGCGGCAATGGCTGCTCTCCACAAGGGTTGGTTGCACGGATATCTTCACAGAACCAGTTATTGTTATTTTTGTTAACTTGGTCAATGAGGATGAAACCAGGCTCGGCAAAGTCATAAGTAGAAGACATGATCGCATTCCACAGCTTTTGTGCTCTGATCGTCTCATAGATACGGCAAGCTACTAAGCCCTGTTTATTAGTCGTATACCCATCAGTCGTTGGGAAATGCTTCCACACGACGTTGTCGCCTTTCAAGTCTAAACCACCGTCAATTTCTTTGGCACTAATCGGGAAGGTAAGATCCCAATTGCCATCTGACCTGACCGCTTCGATGAACTCTTCGGTAATAAGCAGTGACAAATTAAACTGGCGTAAGCGACCGTCTTCTCGTTTAGCTCGAACAAAATCAAAAACATCTGGATGACTGACATCAAAGGTCGCCATCTGAGCGCCGCGACGACCACCCGCCGAGGATACGGTGAAACACATCTTGTCATAGATATCCATGAACGACAGTGGACCAGAGGTATAGGCACCAGCACCAGAGACATAAGCACCTTTGGGTCGCAGTGTGGAAAACTCATAGCCTATACCACAGCCTGCCTTCAAGGTTAGGCCAGCTTCAAGATTGCGCTCTAAAATACCCAGCATAGAGTCAGGGACGATGCCGGATACCGTACAATTAATCGTCGACGTGGCGGGTTTGTATGCTTGAGCACCGGCATTGGAAATAATTCGTCCGGCTGGAATAGCTCCGTGCTTCAGCGCCCAAACAAATTTCTCTGCCCATAGCTCTCTCTTCTCACCCTCTTCTACATCCGACAGAGCCTTTGCAACTCGCCTATACGTTGCATCAATATCGGCATCAATGGGATTAGATTCTTTGTCCTTAAGACGATACTTCTTATCCCAGATATCCAAGGATGCGTCTTGCATGACTATTTCGTGGCTTTTTGCCGCAGGTTTTATTGCTTTAAGTTTTGGAGCGCTCATTGTTTACCCTTTTGTTCTTGTCACTTAACGGTGACTATAATTTGCCACAGGGCCAATCTGGTGCCCACATGGAGAGAAAATTCGGTTTTAAATCCTTTGCGTCTTCCTTGAGGCAACAACGAGAGTTTATCCTACATTGTGTGTCTTGCAAGCATTAATGCACTACATGTAGTGTTTTTTTCGTTTTGTGACTAATTTTTAGGTTATAAATGGGTTAATAAATTGTGGATAACTGGCCCTATTAGTTGCCATTACTGGGCTTGGAAGACTTGCTGACTAAAGATAGTAAACCGGTCATATTATCGACGCGTACAAACAGCCGAGGTTTTTGATATTTGAAGAGGCCGTTGTGCCTCGATGGCGACTTAGTTACCATGGTGGGCTGGCGTTTTAAGAATAAACTGGGTGGTGATAAAGACACTACCTCAATCTGCTGAGGCTTTTAGATGGACATTTTCGATTTCTCCAATGGTCGCGAGGGCTACTATGGGGAGTACGGCGGCGTTTTTCTGCCGGAAATTTTGCACGCAACGATTGAAGAATTACTGGGCTGCTTTAGAGAGTGCAAAGCAGATCCAAAATTTTGGCAAGATTATGTCGCCTTGTTGCAGAATTATTCGGGACGTCCAACCCCCATTACCCATTTAGAAAATTTGTCGACACAACTGGGTGGTGCGCAAATTTATGTCAAGCGTGATGACCTGAATCACACTGGCTCGCATAAAATTAACAACGTAATGGGTCAGGGTCTACTTTGCCAACGTCTAGGAAAGCGACGTGTTATTGCAGAGACTGGTGCCGGACAGCATGGTTTTGCTACCGCGACAATGGCGGCCAAGTTTGGCTATGACTGTAAAATTTATATGGGTGAGGTAGATGTAGCGCGGCAGCGACCAAATGTGTTCTGGATGGAAAATTTGGGTGCTGAGGTGATTGCTGTAGAGGATGGTCAAAAGACTCTAAAAGACGCAGTCAATGCGTGTATGCGTGACTGGGTGACCAATATGGCGGATACCCATTATATTTTGGGTACTGCTTGCGGCCCACATCCCTTTCCAGAGATGGTAAGTTGGTTTCAGTCAATTATTGGTATGGAAGCCCGGGAACAAATGTTGAAGCAGGCCGGTAAACTGCCAGACCGTGTTTATGCCTGTGTGGGTGGGGGTTCCAACGCGATGGGTATATTCCAGGGTTTCTTTGATGATGAGAATGTTGAGCTGATTGGCTGTGAGGCAGGAGGGCAGGGAGTAGGCTCTTATATGCACTCAGCTCGTCTGGCTTATGACGATGCTTCCGTAGGTGTCGCCCAAGGATACAAAACCTATTTTCTGCAAAATGATCAAGGTAACATGAATGAAACGTACTCTGTGGCAGCAGGGTTAGACTACATTGGCGTTAATCCTATTTTTTCATATCTATGGGAGCAGGGGAAAGTTCGGTTTGAGGCCGCCACCGATAACGAAGTAAAAGAGGCGCTCAAGTTAACCATGCGAACTGAAGGTTTGATTCCCGCACTTGAGAGTACCCATGCTTTTGTTACAGCCATTGCAGAAGCACCAACCATGGGTAGAGATGAGATTATTTTGATCAATCAATCAGGTCGCGGTGACAAAGATATATTTACCATTGCCGATGCACTGGATGATGCCAAGTGGAAGTCGTTTATTGGCGGTAAAGCTGATCAATATCGAGGAGAGGAACGCTAATGGGATTGCAAGCCTACATTGAACAGCGCAAGCAGGACAAAGATTTATTAGTCATGGCACATGTTGTCTGTGGTTATCCGAGTTTTGAGGCGAACATGCAAGCCTTGGAGATTATGGCTGATGCGGGTGTTGATCTGGTTGAGCTGCAGTTTCCATTTTCTGAACCCAGTGCCGATGGCCCGCTATTTGTGAAAGCCAATGAGCAGTCGCTCAAGTCTGGCACCACTGTAGATCAATGCTTTAAGTTTATGAAGCAGGCCAGTGAACGCTTTCCATTCAAAATTCTGATGATGGGTTACTATAATACCGCATTCATCATGGGTGAAGACGTCTTTGTGAAACGCCTGAAAGACGCTGGTGGGGTTGGCTATATTTTGCCTGACTTACCAGTAGAGGAGTCAGCTAATTTACATAGGTTATCTGAGGAGGCCGGCATAGAGCCGATAATTTTGATGACACCAACTAGTAGTGATAAACGCTTGGCACAACTAGGTGCTTCGAGCCGTGGTATGGTCTATGTGGTTGCACGAAGAGGCGTGACAGGGTCAAAAACCAATATGGGTGACGATGTGATTGCCTTAATTAAACGTTGTCGCCAGCATACCACTGTTCCTTTGGGTGTCGGCTTCGGTATTAGTAGTAAGGCTGATCTCGATGTTCTGCGTGGCTCTGCCGATTTGGCGATTGTGGGTACAGCGGCTTTAAAAATATGGGAGNCTTCGGGTGCCAGTGGTCTTAAGATATTCTTTAAAGACCTAATGGCTTAAGGTTCATCAGNAAGCGATAGTCGCCAGTCGTTTATCACCTGTTCTTTTACGTCTAATAGTTCAGGAAGTACTCCGCTTTGGTAGGATCTGATACACACAATATAGACACCGTTATGCCCACCAACAGGGCCATCCCAGCATGGCAAACTAGGCGATTTTTGATTGATAATATTAATTAACTTGTCGGAAAAGCCGAGACCAAAAGCCTCATCAATTTGCGTATAAAAGTCATTATGATAACTATCTGCGTTAACTTTTTGGTCATACGTTAAAGATTCACCGTTAAGAGTTATTTCCTCAAGCGCCTCCCGCGCAATATTGACCACGTTACCGCCGTACTCTGCGGTATTAAACACTCGATACAAGAATTCAATACGAGCATCACTCGTGTAATTATTGCTATTGTTCAAATAAAACTCTTCAAGTTGCTCTTCCGTAGGGTCAATATTTACAGTAGAGGCTCTAATCAAGGCCGATAATTTGATTTCCATGGACAGCTGATTACCTGATAAATCGAGTCCTTCATCACTTGATTGAACCTCTTCAGTGATCTTCTGGTTGAGGGTGTCAATGACTTTTTGGTGCAGCGCTGGGCTGCTGGGACTTAAATCTNGAGAGTAACCTTGGTTATTGTCTTCAGTCTCTTGATGCCTAAGGATGTACTCAAAGACAGCGACAATAAANGCCACCATAATCGCGGTATAAATGATATTCCTAGGAGTGATTGATGGTTGTGCCATGTATCATCCATTAGTGATGATGAAAGTTTTTTGACAAGTCTATTGCTTAAATATTTTAATCCAATCGCCTTCTTGAGGCTCTCCAGACGGATAGTGACCATTGATCACTCGCAGAGTATCGATGTCAACACTGTTTAAACGCAATGATTTACCCAAAGTCTCATAAGTCGTGGCTGCAGACGCTTTAATGTAGTTGACCACTCTTGGTTTTTGGCCCGCGATTTCTGCACGGGAGATAGGTCGGAATGTATTAATGGCCTCTAAAAATAAAACGTCAAACTCATCAAATTGAGTATCGTCAATCACCTCACCCTGGAAAACATAAGCATTCAATTTATAGTAAACCACCGCTATTCTGCTGCGGTGCTGTGTATTTGAATCCGTTTGAATACCTGAGAACCCTTTCAGTCCTGATGGTGCGATGCTTTCTCCCCCATCGAGCATTGGTACGTTTAGATAGTTATAGAGGTACTCCTCTGGGCTCTGTATGGTTCTCGGGAGAGCCTTCATCGATAGTTCTGCCGACTGTTCGTCGGGGGAGGCNCTAACGCTATTNTTCTTAGGGTCTGCCACTATTATCCAGTCTTTAGCAAAATCGATACGCACATTTAGTTTTAAGTCTGAGTAACGCTCAGGCGGTGGTGTTTTGGCTAAAAAGTTAACGCCCCAAATCAGACCATCGGTTAACTGGCGATAGGTCTCGGCACCATTGTCACGAGTACTATCGACCTTTAGTTTGTTGGCTTTGACAACTACGGTGCGCAAGCGAGAATCATTTCTAGGATGAGATGAGAAAACGCCATGGTAGGTAGGTTTTCCACCTCCTTTTGTCGAGGCGCGCTTTTTTTGTACCGATTCATAATCTTTCATTATAGACAGCATCGACAGCATCTCTTTTGGCTCATAACCTAACATGGCCATGTACTCAGCACCTGTCTCATCCGCTTCCAATTCATTACGCCTACCGTGCCCGCGAATGAGGGAATTGGCGTAGGCCATGCTGGCCTCATAGACCTCATTGCTTGCCGAAAGTACCGCGGCTATGGTTGATATTATTTGAGCACCGGTCATTTTTTCTTCTTGGCCTACCACATGCCCGCGGGTAATGTGAGCGACTTCATGCGCTAGCACTGATACCAACTGGGCCTCATTGCTGACATANTTTAAAAGTCCTCGATTGACATAAATATAGTTATCTCGAGTGGCAAAGGCATTTAGGTCCTCGGCATCAAGCAGAGTAAAGGTGAATTTTTCCCCCTTCATTGACGAGACTGCAACGACTTCCTCACCTAGGTCTGTAATGTACTTCTCGAGAATGGGATCTTCATATTTTGATGTGGTTTCTAGCGTTTGTTTATAAATATCAGCACCAGTGACCTTTGAAAAGCCTATAGGAGGAAAAAGTAGGCTACTGATAAATACAAATAAAAGCACCAGTCTTTGCGCAGAACAAGATAGTGGCGTTACCAAAATCATTCGTTCACCACAAAAAAGGTTTTTAGTTGATTGCCTAAACTTGAGCAGGCATCACTTTTAACCGGCGTTAAAAGTGGTATTGGGGCTACAGCACCAATCAAATAGGATGTNCCTTCTGAGTCCACGCGTAACCGGCCTTTTTCNATGAGATCGGTTAGATCCCAAACAGTTGCCTCATAGGTAGACAATTTATCCCATTGAGCAAACCCAAAACATCCACCACCACCGGGCCCAATGGCACAACTCATAGAGCCACCTTGGCTGAGTGTTTCAGTGGATCCATCCAGCCATACTAGATAGCGGATGCCTAAATAGTCGACTTTTTCTCTGACTNTGGGATCCTGCATTAATCGCTTTAGTCGAGGCAAACCCTTGGGAGCGGTGCGCGGTTCAAACCACGGATAAATAGCATCTATAAACATTTGTTCAGGCACAACATTGATATTCGCTGAGTTAACTTTATCTGTTACGCAACTAATAAACTCACGGTCTGTTTCATAATGACCCGAATCTCTGCGGCCTAAGACCACCACCTTTTCACTCTCGGCGATAAAGATAGGCTGATTTGTGGGTCTATATTCGTCGATTGTTGTCGTTGCTGAACAACCCACTAACAATGAGACGAAACAGACCAATTGGCATATTAATTTATATGGTTTCACTATGAATTAGACCCTTTCGGTTGTGCGGCCAGCCATTGGTTTAAGGCTGGAATACGATAGAAATCTAGCAGTAATTTAGCGCCTGCATCGCGCAGAGCAATTATGGTTGCTTGCTCGATGGCTTTTTCTTTTGATGACATAAATACATCGGGTGTTTTGCCATAAGCGGGCATGAACCAATTGGCAATTAATCGGCCATCGGCAGTTTCTATTTTTAGATTATATTTTATCCAAACTTCAAAAACGTTGAGGTAGTGTTCAGATGGTGTTGATACTTGAATCTGCTGCACTGATGGTGTGATGATAATTCCAGAGTCAGTATTGAGATTGTCGATTGAAGATTCAAACTCGATGGTTGTAAACAGACCAGAAAACGCATTTTTTAGAAGATCAACCTGTGCTTTCCCAATACTGACGGATGTATTTTCATTTGGCTTTCCAACGTAGCTCACGAATTCATCATCGAAAACAATAACAGCACTCAATACTTTGGGCTGGGACAGAACTGCTGGAAAGCTAGTGTCTATTTCCACTATCGCAGTGGAACTGCAGCTTGCAAGAAACATCAAACCTGCAAATAAAAAACTGATGTTAGGTATTTTTCTAATTTTCATGATAGTCACCTTTAGTCTAGACAAAATTTTATTCCAAACTATTTAAACCAATAAAAGTACCGCCATTGTTGTAGCTTAATTCTCGCATTAGTGCCGCAAAACGCATTGCCGATTGATTTGGGTTGACCCCAGGCCTTAAGTGCACTGGGAATCCAATCGCATGAATGCGCACTAGTCTATCGTCATTTTGATTGGCTTTGTTAAGGGTATCAATAACTTTAATGACTCGCTGAATTGAGTTACCTTGAAAATCGTCTCCGAGGGTATAAATGCTAATTTTCCGATCTACTTTGTAAAAGACTTTTATGGCATTTTCAATACCCTCCACAGGACTTGAGTTACTAAATGGCGCCCAGTTGGCAAGTTTACTGGTTATCTTTTTACGCATATCGGAACTGTCAGGAATCCATTGATTTTGGAATTCTGTAAACATGAATTGGCCCATATCATTGAGGACTTGAATGCCCTTCACCTCGGGATAGACATCAAGAATATTGAGCATTTCTGCCTGAACTTTTGGCCAGGCAGCAGATTGCATACTGCCAGAAGTGTCGATGACGAATATTATATAATCGCTGTCCGCAGGTATACCGCCCACTAGCTGATTTTTTTGCTCAAATTCGGGGCCTAAAAGACGTTGCATTTCTTCAGTTAAGACCTGTAATACTAATTGCAAATTTTGTTTTTCTATCGCTTGTGACTGCGATAATTCACGAGATTGCTTGGCAACACTGGCGAGCTTTTCTTGCAGCCGTGCGATGCGCTCAGTCAAATCAGAAAGCTGCTGTTTACGGGATTTTAAACGCTTGTCGAGGACCACTGTTTCACCGCGTATTTCAAACAGACGCTCTTGATAGTCTCTAACCGAGCCCTCTAGTTGGCGCTCAGCATCCTCCAAAATGGCAGGCTCGCCTATTTTGGCAATAATCAGCAACAGCACAATAGCGCCGAACCCACAGCTAATAACATCTAAAAATGAGATGCTGGCTTCTTGCTGTTGCCGCCGTTGTTTTTTCATGGGCACCCAACTTTGATGAGATTAGTGGTCATGGCCAGTCCCTGGAAGGCGCGATAAAGGCACCTCTAGTATCGAGTGCTAGCTGCCAGAATAATGCAGCAGCTTCTGGATCGCCCTCCATAGGAAACAAAATAGTATTTATTGGGATACCTCTGGGGAGCTTAGAAATTGCAGTCTCGAAGTGGATTCTTCGCTGCTTACCAGTGACCATATAGTTTTGAGGTGGCGAGTCGCCCAGTGTTGGCAGGCCATCGGTTAGAATAAACAGATTATCAGGCTTTGAATCGAAGCCCGAGATACTACTCATTGCCTTCGATAGGCTAGTTCCCGCCGAGGGCACATATTTTTCAGTGCTTGCCATGACTCTCTCTAGTGCTAACGAATCCGAAGCATCTAGCCATTCGCCCTCAGTGCCGGCTAACATTGCTTGAGTCTCATTGTTGAAGACATATACCTGAAATCTGCTACTGGGTGGTAACTGTGCAAGCAGCCATTCAAGGGTGCGCAGTGACCATTGCCATTTCTCAGATTGCTGTTTTTGCTCATCATTCATATTCCGGCGTCTAAGGGTATTAACCACGGTATCGGCTAGCATGCTGGCAGAGCCATCAATTAAAATTAACACCCTTTCTCCACCAAGGGTTAGACCTGTTAGATATTGTCGATTTCCGTCACCGATGAATTCGCGTACTTTATCACCGAATTCTACCTCCTCAATTTGAGCCGTTTCGTCTTCTAGCTGTTTGACCTGCCGACGCAATTTATCAATGTTGTTGGGATCTTCTTGAATACTTTTTTCTTTCTCCGCAAGTTCGGTAATAACTCGCTTGGATAATCCCTGAGTGTCGACAATCTCAAGTGCGATTTTTTCAAGACTATTGAGAGCCTCGACCTTGTTTTGTTCTGCTTGCTCAATATCTTGTTGGAGGAGGCTGATTTCGGATGAGAGGCGCTCATCAGGCACGGGTATTTCATTGGNATTGTGTCGCAGAATTAAAAAAAGCAACGTTACCGCACCAAAGCCACAGGCCATGATATCTAAGAATGACAAGCTAAATGCTACATTTCGTCGCTTTTTAGCCATGAATGACCTCTATAAGCATTAGCGAATGCTCACCTACAATCAGTGTTTCACCGCGGCTACATTTCACCGGTAATATGACTCTGCAACCAGTCTGTTGATGGAGTATCCGCAGCGAGTTATCGCGAATTACCAAGCATACAGCGGCAGCTTTATTGATATGATTTGATAGTCGCAACTGGCCATCTCTAATAGATATACTCACCGGTGCATCTAAGCTCCATGCTTCCCCCTCATGCAACAGATGTGTCGCAATGGTATTTCTGGAGTGGCTGCCTAGGACTCTTTCAGGTGCCGATAAAGAGGATATTTGCAGTGAAGAAACTCTAATCGGCTCTGCGCTTTCAGAGAAAACACGTTCCGCGATGTCCAAGCAGACCATGGCGGCATCAACACGCCGTATATTGTCGCTGTCAGCATAATCAGAAGAGAGGAGAGGTATTAGGGTCGCGCTCTCGGTGAAAGCTATGTTTGTTTCTGACTGAGTACTGAGTACTCTTGTTAGATGATCGAGACGACGTTGGAGTAAGACGACAATGTCGTCTTTGTGTATCGTCAGTGACAAGTCACCACTGGGGGTGTTGAGCACGATAAGGGTTTCGTTATGAATCACTATATCTGAGAGCCAATCTGCCATTTGAGCATAAATGGCCTGCTCACCAGCAGAGTCATGTAGGGGATCATAGCGATAGTCTTTTATAAATCGATCGCTTATATGGTTGGCAACGGTGTTATGAATTTGCAGAATACCTAGATCTGGAATAATTTCTTGTTGGGCGACTATAAGGTTCGTCTGACCATTGCTGTGTTCAAAGTGCACCAAACTAAGAACTGTTTGGTGCAAATGCAACTCTACTATCCATCCATCTTCTTTAGTCATTAAGGCAGCCATTAATCCGCTGTCTATAACGCCCGTTAATGCACTTGAAGTAGCATTTAATAGACCTACTAATAGTGCCAGCTGAGCGTCGCTAAAACTTCCAGGGACGCTCAAAATAACCTTTTCAGGGGAGCCTGCTGCGAGAAGCATTTGTTGAAGTTGGGCAAAGGCTATATCTGCATTATGCCGCGCCCATTGTTGTTTGTGCGGCAGGGGTAGCTGGTTTAAATGTCTCCAGTAATCATTAAAGCTCGATTGAGGTACCTGCCAATGCAAGGCATAGGCATCTGCACCGCAGGTAATACCCTTATTTGATAACTGTGCAAAACCACATTCACTATAGGACTGCTCAAGGTCTGTCATTATCAGTAGAGATTGATCATTAATGTCTAAAACTGCCGTTGTCATGGTCACAGCTACTATGACTTAGCTTTCAAGAAACGAAGTAACTTATTTTCACAATAGGCATGTGAATCAAGGACCAACCGTTCTTGGGTCAGCTGCAACTGATGCATAAAGAACATCACTAACATACTAATGAGTAGCGCNACGAAGGTAGAATTAAATGCGACACCAAGGCTACTGGTAACACCGGCAATGTTACCCTGCATTGCCTCATGNGCTTGACCTAGGGCAGCGCCAATACCTCGCACGGTGCCAATAAAGCCGATCGAGGGAATAGCCCAGGTAATATAGCGCACCATGGACAATTCAGAATCGAGGCGATCATTTTCAGTGTCACAGACACCATCGATAGCTTCGGCGGCAAATTGAACATTATTGGTCACCTCGAAACGTGATAAAGCTGTCTGGAGCGCGCGCGGCAACAGCAGTCCACGTTGCATCTCTGGCAGAGACTGCAGTGGTCTGGCGATTTGGCCTGCATCCTCGGGGAGAACTTTAGATCCCTCAGTAATATTGACCAATGGTAGATCGAGCATGGATGTTTCTCGAATGGCAGTTCGGGTTTTGTAACCCATAATCGATAGGGCCCAGAACATGAGTATAAAACAGGATTCCTGTTCTAAATCTTTAACCACAATAAAGAACGAGCGGGGCACTTCATATTGTTCACCAGCAGCGGCCATTTCGGCGTGTCGCTTAATTGTATTTTCGGCATTGGGCCGCACGACAGTCACGAAGATAGTGTGAACAATAATAATAGATAGCAGCAAGGCGACTAACTGGAAGAACATTTCATTAGTAGTGCGGTTGTTTGGATTACTCATTAGCTACTCCCTAAAATCATTTAGATGTCATACGGAATTGATACTGGGAAATCCTCAGAAATTTCCTCGCTGGGGGTAAAGTCGACATCTTTTTCTGGTATTGATTGTTGCTGTTGCTTGCTTCCATCAGATGAGGATGCCTCTTTCGCTGACGAGTCTTGCTCGAGAGATAGCGACGAAGGACTCTTTGTCACATCAAGTCTATCTGGTGCTGCTTGGGCAATAACCATTGCAGGGAAAAGTAGCAAAATAAAAAATAATCTCACGGCACTACTCCAGGGTTGTCCACGTAACGAGCTATTCTGAAGCCTACATCGAGTCGACCTTCATAGCCAGCGTCGCGAAAGCTCAGGCGCAGTTCGGAGCGCGACCCCAATGCCCAACTAGCACCACGAATAACATGGCGATTTCCTGATTGTGGTCCTTTAGGATCAACAATAGCGGCTCCTCTATGGATTTTAATGTCGTAGTAATCATTGGTCCATTCAGAAACATTGCCCCCCATATTATATAGCCCTTTTCTATTTGGTTCGAAGCTACCCACTGGAGCTGAGACTGCATGGCCGTCCGAGTACTGGGTGATGGTAAAGGGTAGTAAATACTTGGCTGAGGAATCTGCATAGTTGTCTATCGTTTTCATCGGCGGATAAAGGCTATTCTCCCAAGGGAATTGAGTCACGAGCCCTTGAGAATCGACTTTAGCCCCCCATGCCCACTCCGCTTCAGTCGGAAGACGGTAGCCATTCGATTCCCAGTCAATTCCTATAAAGGAACCATTTTCCACTCTATAAAAAGGAGATAGACCATCCTTGCCGCTTAGCCAGTTGCAAAATAAGGCGGCATCTTCCCAGCTAACCTTGACAACGGGTTGAACTGCCATGTCTAGACTCATTCCTTTAATTGCTGATGAGCTATGTTGATTTTTCCAGCGTCTAAATTGATTATTACTGACTTCTTTCGTCGCTAAGTAGAATGGCCTATCGAGTGTCACCGAGCGCTCCACTTCATTCGCTCTTCGTCCGGGCTGCCTGCGTGGTGCCCCAAGAGAAAAATTAGCGCTATTGGGCCGAAATAGTTTTAATTCAGATTCAACAGGGCTTTGAATGACATTGGGCCGCGATGCCCAATAGGCTTGTTGCACTGTCAGTAAATCTATACTCAGTGACTGTTCCTCGCCTGGCCTTGGAATGATCTCAACATCTTGAGATTCATAACCAGATTTAGATATTTTCAGTAAGTGTGGCTTTGCGGGCAAAGTCAGTANCTGGCTACCAGTACCTACTGAAAGATTGTCGACCGTTAATAGTGCATCTTTTGGCTTCACGCTAATGGCGATGGAGCCTATGTTAGCTCTTAGCTTGGCACGAACCTTAAACGTCTGCTCGGGATCAATACTGACTTTTTGAGTATTTTTTAAGTAACCTTCGCGGTACAACTCAACAGTGTGCTCTTCAAAGGGTGAAACATCCGTTGTCATAGGAGTGAGCCCTAAAAACTGACCGTCCAAAGTCACATTGGCTTCGCTTGGAGTACTGACGATATTTAGAATGCCATCAGATACGATTAACTCAACAGCTTTATACTCCGATGCTGTGCCTGCTTTTATACTTACAAAGCCACTCATCGCCTTATATCCGGTGTACTTAAATGTCACTTCGGAGCCGGTCTCTAATACCTCTGTTGTCAGTGGTGTTTGACCTCGAAGTTTGCCATCGATATACAGGTCAGCCCCAGTGGGCGTTGAAGTGAAGCGCATCTCACCCCATGCTGGCTTGAGACTGATATCAAGTTGTTGAGTTTTGCCTAAGCCTTCTACGATGAACTCTTGCTCAAGGGTGAAATATCGATATTTGCTAATGGTGGCTTTGTGCACGCCTTGGCTAACACCCTTTATCAGAGTTGGCGCTAATATTGCCGGCTGATTATCGATACTGATGAGTATGTCACTAAGCGAGGAAGTAATCTCAATATTTCCAGGTAATGGCAGCAACTTAAGAGGGATCTCTTGATTATCTGTGTCACCCACTGAAAATGTCTGCCTAAGAGGGAAATACCCAGATTTTGTTACCTCTAATTGATAGTCACCTTTGAGAAACAAATAGTTCTCTCCAATATTAAAGGATAGACCACTTACATCTATATCTGCATCTACTGGATCAACTTTGAAAATAACGGGTTTAGACAAATACAGTAGAACCATAATGATCGCGGCTACACAACCAAGTACCAAAATACCTAAAAAACCAAGTGATATAGATGCTGATGGATCTATTTCTGGCGCTGCCATGGGCGTGAATTCAACCGCTGAGATAGGCTTATCTGTATTTTTTTCAGGAGGCATGGCTTTTTACTATTGGGTTATGGCAAAAATTTATCATAGTGGTATGCATCTAATTCCTTAAAGTATACGCAAGAAGAGCCTTTTTTAGGTTGGTGTCTCAGTAGTTTATTTTTTTATCAATTACTCGACTAAATACTATCAGTACATATCACTACAATAGCATCTGTCGCTGACTGGCTACCGACAATAAATTGTGCCCTCACATCACGGTAACCCTGACGTTTGCCCACAGCGACATAGTTGCCGGGCTTGAGTAACACAGTGGTTTCTTCAAAGCGACTAAGCGCCCCAACGCGATAGATAACGACATCGGTTAGACCATCGGACCGGATAGTAACTTTAATCGGTATTTGAGATGCAATTAAAACTTTCTCAAGCTGCTCTATCTGCCCCGTTAAAACGCGTCCCGCATCGGGTATATTTTTAGCATCGGAGAGCACTCGTTGTGCTGATTGAAATACATCAGAGGCTGACAAAGTAAGTGGCGCCTTAAAAATTTCCTCAAATTGATTGTTCAAGGTTGAGCGCACTGAGACAGAAACTCTCCGTACCTTGGCATTGATTAGGCTCGCATCAGTAGCAAGAAGCTGATCATATATCGCCAGAGCCTGCTGCCAGTTCTCCTCAGATTCAAATTGCTTCGCGAGTCGCATACTTTTTGAGACTGCCTTCAGAGACTCTTGTCCGTCGACCTGGGTTAAAGCTCTCTCTACGCTGAGTTCAGCGGGCAAAAGAGTCTGTGCCTGACTGAATTTTAATCGCGCCTTGGGAAAATGCTCTTTGTCTAGAGCATCAAAACCTTCACTCATCAGATCAGTAAATTTTTTATCAATGATCTGTTGTTTGACTGAACGCAGCGCATCCTGTGTTTTTAAGTGCACAGCATCTATGTCCAGAACCTGTTCGTACAGACTTTTAGCCTTATCTAAATTATTTTCCTCCGTTACCATTACTGCCTCGTCCAGCAACACCATGATTTCAGGCAGTCTAGCCGCTCGCTGAACTAATGTTTGGGCCATTTTGTCCTCTGGGTCAATCGCAATAGCAAGAAGTGCATTATCAGTGGCAGTAGTGAAATCTACAGTACTGGCGGCACGCTCAATAGCAGAAAAGCTGGCTTCTTTTGCAGTATCCAAAGTCGTTGTCGATTGAGTATTTAACTCATTAAGATCATCAAGCGCACTCTGGTAACTGGCGATTGATTTTTGATACTCCCCATTGCCATATTGCTGATCCCCTTGTTCGATCGCGAGCAAGGCTTGCTCAAATCGCAATCTTGCCCAAAGCTTCACTGCCTGGTTACTTAGGCTGTCTCTCAGTCTGATAATGTCAGCCAAAAGAAGTTGTGCATCTTGACGATATTTGGTTTTTTCGGCTACCGTAGAGGGCGACACCGTGGTATTTGAAGACTGAGATACACTAGTCTGATTGGTTTCAACTATCCAGGGTTCTGAGACTATTTTAGGCAATAAGCCAATTACTATCATAGCTAATAGAAGCAGCAATGTTAGGGTTAATTTTTGCCTGCTATTATGATTATTTGGTTTCAATTTATTGATTACTCGATTGACTGCGTGTATTCCAGAGAGCCACGCTCCTGCTGATAGATCTTGGCCATTAATTCCTGCCACTGTGTATATTGCGCTTGAACTGTGCCAGTTAGAGTAACGGTACGATCCTCCAGAGCGATTACTTGAGGGACGATCTCTGCCTCAAGTGAAGAGCCCATTTCAGCGACTGATTCGTCATATTCGGCAGACTTTTGCTTCTTTTCTAACCCTGACTTTAAAATAAATCCACCAACTGCTGCAGTCGCTGTACTTGCATCGGCGGCGATTCTGGAATCTGCTTGAGTGCGCCCATAAATACCCGCTAATAT
>JGI24540J26637_10000049_pt1 | contig 38017 bp, 39 predicted proteins | sample NorSeaMetagenome_FD_26637 | JGI IMG/M metagenome (IMG submission 26637)
CGGCGGCGGTAACTCTAACCGTCCTAAGGTAGCGAAATTCCTTGTCACCTAATTAGTGACCTGCATGAATGGTGTAACGACTTCCCTACTGTCTCTAACATGAACTCAGTGAAATTGAATTCTCCGTGAAGATGCGGAGTACCTACGGGTAGACGGAAAGACCCCGTGCACCTTTACTACAGCTTTATATTGCTAAGAAAATATGAATGTGTAGGATAAGTGGGAGCTTATGAAATATTGACGCCAGTTAATATGGAAGCAATCTTGAAATACCACTCTTTTATATTTTTATAGCTAATCAATAATTTGAAACAGTGTATGGTTGGTAGTTTGACTGGGGCGGTCGCCTCCTAAAGAGTAACGGAGGCGCGCGAAGGTAGGCTCAGATTGGTCGGAAATCAATCGTAGAGCGTAATGGTATAAGCCTGCCTGACTGTAAGACCAACAAGTCGAACAGGGACGAAAGTCGGCCATAGTGATCCGGTGGTTTCGAATGGAAGAGCCATCGCTCAACGGATAAAAGGTACGCCGGGGATAACAGGCTGATGATTCCCAAGAGTCCTAATCGACGGAATCGTTTGGCACCTCGATGTCGACTCATCACATCCTGGGGGTGAAGAAGCTCCCAAGGGTTCGGCTGTTCGCCGATTAAAGTGGTACGTGAGTTGGGTTTAGAACGTCGTGAGACAGTTTGGTCCCTATCTTCCGTAGGTATAGAAAATTGAGATGACGTGTTCCTAGTACGAGAGGACCGGAATGCATGAACCTCTGGTATACCGGTTGTTGAATCAATAGCATCGCCGGGTAGCTACGTTCAATAATTATAAGCACTGAAAGCATATAAGTGCGAATTGACCATTTAAACAAATTTTCAATAAATCGCAAAAGACTATTGCGTTGATAGGTAGCAAATACAAAATTTGTAAAAATTTCAGTTTAGCTATACTAATTAATATTCGTAAAAAAAAAAACGAAATATTTATTACATAAAAGAACATAATAAAAAATACTATAACTGAATAGTTTAAAACTATTCAGTTACGGGGGCGTAGCTCAGTTGGTTAGAGCGCATGCCTGTCACGCATGAGGCCGTGGGTTCAAATCCCATCGTTCCCGTAGAACGTCCCTATCGTCTAGCCTGGTCAGGACACTGCCTTTTCACGGCAACAACGTGGGTTCAAATCCCACTAGGGATATAAGTATTAATATTTAGGGCTCGTAGTTCAGTTGGTTAGAGCGCCATGCTCATAACGTGGTAGTCACAGGTTCAAGTCCTGTCGAGCCTATTAGTTAAGAGAAGCAAGTTACTTTCTATAAAAAAACTATTTTCAAGTTTTAAAATAATCACAATTATTTTTTTTATTAGTTTATATAATTTAATATATGCTTTAAGAATAATTCAAGTTCTTTTAAACTTCATCTAGCATCCTTAGCTCAGTTGGAAGAGCAATAGCCTTCTAAGCTATAGGTCGTAAGTTCAAATCTTACAGGGTGTGGTTCATTTTTAAAGAATATTAAATAAAAAAGACAGAAATTACTATTCATGGAAAATTTTAAGATGAATTTTGTTGCATTTCATACAGTGCCCTTCACGAGTATTATCTTTATGAAAAAAGCTGTAAACGAAGGAGGAACGTTAGTGCAGTACTAGAAACGTATGGCCATACCTAAAAATTCCTTTCAACTTTGGGTAGCTATAAATTACGCGACAATTATCAAGAAAAAAACCTTCCAGGAGGTAGTCCAAGAAATAATCTGTCCCATTTTTGAGCTAAATATTTTTAATTTGAGGAATTCAGTTTTATTGAATCTTATTATTCTTTCTTCTAGTATTATGTTATTGGTACTTAGATTTAAAGTAACTGCTTGTGAGGTAGTTGATATAAAGATTAGTCAAGGCTCACATAAATAAATCATTATTCTATTGTAGGGATGCCCTAATTAAGAGATATTGGTAAAACTTATGATTTTATATTTTAGCTGTATATAAAAGGTTACTGATGTTAGGTCGAGATATAGTAATATTTTGGATATTACTATATCTAAAATGGTATGCAAATTTTTTTAGATACAGAATGTCTCGGTTTTTTAAATAACAACGGAATATTTCTAAAACGCTTTAAAATAAGCTTACTCATCCATAGAACGACCTTCAAACGTTATATTAAGAACTACTTCTCAAACATGTAACAGTATAAATATTAACGAAGATTGACTATATAAATTAAATGTTGTTATTAATTTTAGTGAAAGTAATAATATCTTCACATAATTACTTCTTGATAGTTAGGCTACTAGAAGAAGATATCATACTTTCGATGTGTCCTTTGTCAACTCCAAGATCCAAAATATCATTTTTTGTAAATAATATCTGTGTTCTGTCAGGTAACGGTGTACTGTTGGGTCGGTACTTTGCAAACTCAGATCTGTAAGATTCGTAGTTATGATCTAGTTTCGTCTCGATAGGTAACTTTAGTTCAGGATGCAAGATTTTATTGTCTACCATTTTCACGACAGGCCCCAAGGTGTTATCATTACACAGGAATTTTGGATAAACTACTTCACTCATTGTTAAGGCGCCTGCAGTGAATCTCCCCAGAGCTTTGCAATTCGGCGTTATTTTAGTCATCCAAGTAAAAACAAAACGAACTTGAGTAAGACTCGCAGGTGATCTGATAGAATTTAATTCAGCCTTATTTGTCAAAGTTCTCATGAAAATATTGATAGAATCCATAATGAGAAGGCTTGCNCATGGAAGCATCACCGCATAGATCAAAGGGTGAACGTCTTTCACGCAAACAGAGAGTACCAATANCACAAGTGCTGTTGTGGACTGCGTGTCTGAAAGAAACGGCTTTATGATATGTTTTCGCTCATACTCAGTCTTTAAAGCATCCAAGTATCTATAAACGTCAGAATCATATACATACTTAGTTTTGTATACATATAAGAAATGAAAAAAGCTAAATATCAGTATTCGTACCAAAGAGAGAACGAACGGATTATCAAAATAATAATCAAAAGCTATAATACAACAACATATTATGGGAAATAATAAACCCTTCCAATTACTTTTTATAAATTTCATTTAAGTTAATCCTTTTTTTTACTATTATTTATCTATGCGGGTAATGGGACTCGAACCCATAGCCACTGCTTGGAAGGCAGTTAATTTAGCCATTAATCGATACCCGCATAAATAAGTTACTACTAAATTTTTCATATTGAAAAATTTTATTCCATAAAAGGAGGTTATCCGGCCGCACGTTCCCGTACGGCCACCTTGTTATGACTTCACTCCAGTTACTAAATCCACTATCACAAAAGATATCAAAAAATAAAAATAAACTCATAATGTTTACGCACTTGTTATGTTTAAATTTGTTTTAGAATAGTTTTTTATTTCTAGTGAATTCAATTCCCAGAGCGTGACAGGCGGTGTGTACAAGACCCAGGAACATATTCACCGTGGCGTGCTGATCCACGATTACTAGCGATTCCAACTTCATACAGTCGAGTTTCAGACTGCAATCCGAACTAAGATAATTTTTAATGCTTCGCTCATGCTCACGCAGTTGCTTCATTTTGTAATTACCATTGTAGCACATGTGTAGCCCAGCTCATAAGGGCCATGAGGACTTGACGTCATTCTTTCCTTCCTCCTACTTCTCATAGGCAGTCTTTTTTATAAAAATAAATAAAAAATAAGAGTTGCGCTCGTTTATGGACTTAACCTTACATCTCACGACACGAGCTGACGACAGCCATGCAACACCTGTAATAGATCTTTTAGCTGTTTAATTATTTTCATAATAAACTTTCTATTATGTCAAGAGCTGGTAAGGTTTTGCGCGTTGTATCGAATTAAACCACATGCTCCACCGCTTGTGTGGGTCCCCGTCAATTCCTTTAAGTTTTAGCCTTGCGGCCGTACTCCCCAGGCGGAATGTTTAAGGCGTTAGCTTTAACCCCGAATTTAATTCAAAAATACTTTCTATTCGTAAACAAATGTACTAAATAAAGAAAAAATCCGAAGCTTAACATTCATCGTTGACTGTGTAGACTACCCGGGTATCTAATCCGGTTCGATACCTACACCTTCGTAGTTCAGCGTCAATATAGACCTAGGTAATTGCCTTCGCTATTGATATTCCTTCTAATATCTACAGAACTTAACCCTCCATTAGAAATTCTATTACCCTTTATCTAATTCAAGTTGAATAGTTTTGTAAGCATCCCCAAAGTTGAGCCTTGGTCTTTAACTTACAACTGAATCAACAGCCTAGCTACCCTTTACGCCCAGTAATTTCGAATAACACTAGCCCCTTCCGTATTACCGCGGCTGCTGGCACGGAATTTGCCGGGGCTTATTCTACAAGTACCGTCATTATCTTCCTTGTAAAAAGAGCTTTACAACCAAAAAGCTGTCATCACTCACGAGCTATTGCTGGATCAAACTTTCGTTCATTGTCCAATATTCCACACTGCTGCCTCCATAAGAGTGTAGCCCTTGTCTCAGTGCTACTGTGGTTGATCATCCGCTAAGACCAACTAAGTATCTTTGGCTTGGTAAGCTTTTAACATACCAACTACCTAATACTACGCAAGCTTATCTTTCAGCGATAATATATCTTTGATTATTTGGGATTAAAAAAATATAAAATAAATTTACATTCTCATCTATACCAAACTGAAAGGTAAATTCTCACGCGTTACTCACCCGTCCGCCACTCAATTAAAAATTGCGTTCGACTCGCATGTGTTAAGCATAGCTCAAGCGTTCATTCGGAGCCAGGATCAAACTCTCAAATTACATGTTTTTATTGTTATAACAATAAAAATGAAGAAACATCCAATAAATATAAAAAATATTTATATATATATATAAGTAGTAACCTATTTATTTTACTTAAAAGAATAGTATAAGTAATAACATTACTTATACTATTTTATTTTATTTTGAAATTTCTGGAGAAACAACGTCATAAACTCTTGGCACTTCATCAAAACAATGAAACGCTGGTGGACTATCTAACATCCACTCTAATGATGACGATGATCCATCAAGATCTAACGTCCCCCAAGGATCTGCAGGACACGGCTTATTAGAAGTTAAAGTTAAATAAACAATAACAAAGAATAATAGAATAGCAAAAGAAGTTATGTAAGAACCAAAAGACGCGACATAATTCCATTGTGCATAAGCATCAGGATAATCTGGAATACGTCGAGGCATTCCAGCGAAACCTAAAAAGTGCATTGGAAAGAACGTTACGTTTACACCTAAAAACGTCAACCAAAAGTGTAATTGACCTAATGATTCAGGGTATTGGAACCCACTAATCTTCCCAATCCAATAATAAAATGCACCAAATAATGCAAATACAGCACCCATAGATAAAACGTAATGGAAATGTGCAACAACATAATAAGTATCATGGAAAGCAATATCTAAACCAGAGTTAGATAAAACAATACCAGTTAAACCACCAATCGTGAATAAGAAAATGAAACCTAAAGCCCATAACATTGGTGTTTTATACTCAATAGAACCTCCCCACATTGTAGCTAACCAAGAAAAAACTTTAATACCTGTCGGTACGGCAATAATCATAGTAGCTGCTGTAAAATAGGCTCTTGTATCAAAGTCCATACCAACAGTGTACATATGATGAGCCCAAACAATAAACCCTAAAATACCAATTGATGACATAGCGTAAACCATACCTAAATAACCGAAAGTTGGTTTTTTAGAAAATGTTGATACAATGTGACTTACGATACCAAACCCAGGTAAAATTAAGATATATACTTCAGGATGCCCAAAAAACCAAAATAAATGTTGAAATAATATTGGATCTCCTCCTCCTGCTGGATCAAAAAAAGTAGTGTTAAAATTTCGATCTGTTAAAAGCATAGTTATAGCTCCAGCTAAAACGGGTAAAGATAATAAAAGTAAAATCGCAGTAATGAATACTGACCAAACGAATAAAGGTAATCGATGCCAAGTCATACCAGGACCTCGCATGTTTATAATAGTAGTAATAAAATTGTTTGCACCCATAATAGATGAAGCACCTGCTAAATGTAAACTGAAAATACCTAAATCAACGGCTGGTCCAGAATGAGCGATAATACTTGATAACGGTGGGTATACTGTCCAACCCGTACCTACACCAACTTCAACAAAAGCGGAAGATAATAACAAAATTAATGACGGAGGTAATAACCAAAAACTGATATTATTCATTCGAGGATAAGCCATATCAGGTGCACCAATCATTATAGGAATAAACCAATTACCATAACCACCAATCATAGTAGGCATTACCATGAAAAAAATCATTAACAATGCGTGTGCTGTTACTAAAACATTGTATAATTGCCAATTACCTGCGATAATTTGATTCCCTGGTTGAGAAAGAATCATACGCATTATCACCGAAAAAACAGTTCCTAAAATACCAGAAAAAGCTCCAAAGATTAAATATAATGTACCAATATCTTTGTGGTTTGTTGAAAATAACCATCGATGAAAAAAAGTTGTTGTACTAGAAACGAAATTCATAAGTTTTACAATTTTTTTTTATTTAAATAGAAAAGGTTATATCTTAATATATAACCTTAAGTTAAAAAGTTCATACTAAAAACTCTTTAATTTTTTTTACAGATTTAACCTTCTAATTGTGCTGAAACCCAAGAAACGTAATCTTTTAATGAAACGGCTTCAACCACGATAGGCATGAAACCGTGATTAACACCACATAATTCACTACACTGACCATGAAAAATACCTTCTCGTTTAATAAAAGTATTTATTTGATTTAAACGTCCTGGATAAGCATCACATTTAACACCTAACGATGGAATCGCCCAAGCATGAATAACATCAGTAGACGTTATCAAAACCCGTACATGCGTATTAATAGGTAAAATAACGCGGTTGTCCACCTCTAAAAGCCGTAATTGACCTAATTCGAGATCATCTTCCGCGATCATGTAACTATCAAATTGAATAGTATCTTCTTCTGATGTATTATAATCAGAATATTCATACGACCAATACCATTGATGCCCTATCACTTTTAAAGTGATTGCTGGATCAATAACTTCATCCATTGAATATAGTAAGGCGAAAGAAGGAACAGCAATTGTCACTAAAATAAGACTAGGAACAATTGTCCAAACTAATTCGATCGTTGTGCCATGAACAACTTTTGAAGCTACTTTATTTCGAGAAGAATCAAATAACCACATAGTACGACCCATCATCCACATAACGAAAACAGCTACAAACGTAAGGATCGCCATAACGTCGTTATGCAAATTAATAATACCTTCCATTGCAGGTGATGCTGCTTCTTGGAAGTACATCTGCCAAGCTTCCGGAGCATCGCAAAAACTTACCGGAATAAAAAGACTTAGAAATTTTAACATGAAATTTTCTTTTTTTATTTAATAACATACTATTTTTAAAAGTAAAAATTAAACTAAACTACACAAGGCCTTTCATAAAAGATATATAATTAACCTGAATTTTTTGAAATATAATGACTCATCAACATACGCTCTAATAAACCTAAACCTGGTAATACTACTAAATAGTACGCAAAATATAATAAAGTACAAAGCTGACCAATTAAAATATACGGATCCTCAACTGGCATCTGGCCAAGCCAACCTAACAATAAAAAGTTTGCAATAAATAACCAGAATACAATTTTATGAAGCGGTCTAAAAAAAGAACTTCGAATATTTGATGTATTTAATACTGGTAAAGCTAAATTAATTAAAATTGCTCCTACCATTGCGACAACCCCGCCTAATTTATCAGGAATAGAACGCAAAATAGCGTAAAATGGTAAAAAGTACCATTCGGGAACAATGTGCGCCGGTGTAACCATAGGGTTAGCTTCAATATAATTATCAGGATGTCCTAAAATATTAGGGTTTAAAAATACGAAATAAGAGAAAAACATAATGAAAGCCCAAAAAAACATAAAATCTTTAACATAAAAATAAGGATAAAATGTTACTTTGTCAACATCTTTTGAATGTATACCCAAAGGATTATTAGAACCTTCTCGGTGTAGTTCTGCTATGTGTAATAGAACCCCAGCAGCAATTGCAAAAGGTAACAAGTAATGTAAACTGAAAAATCGATTTAACGTTGCATTATCAACGGAAAAGCCTCCCCACAACCACTCAACAATAGAAACACCAATTACAGGAACGGCAGATACTAAATTAGTAATTACAGTAGCACCCCAGAAACTCATTTGCCCCCAAGGTAAAACATAACCTATAAAACCTGTACCCATCATCAGAAGAAANATAACAACACCGATACCCCACACAAAACCTCGAGGTGTCTTATAAGAACCATAATATAGTCCCCGTCCCATATGAATATAAGCGGATAATAAAAACATTGATGCTCCATTTGCATGCATATAACGTAAAAGCCAACCATAATTAACATCTCGCATAATATGCTCTACGCTTAGAAAAGCATAATCTACATGTGGAGTATAATGCATTGCTAAAAATACCCCTGTTAAAATCTGGACACCTAAACAGATACCTGCTAAAGCACCGAAATTCCAGAAATTATTTAGGTTAATAGGTGTAGGATATTCTACAGCATGTGAATTCACTACTTCAAAATGTGATCGTTTTAATAACTTTGTCATAAATTTTTTTAAATTATATATTTATTTTTTAGATTCGTAGAATGAAAAGAACTTTCGCACGAACATTTTCGATGTAAGAGAGAGAAATTAAAACATTTTTTACATTGAGTATAATTCTTTAATTTTGAGATTAAAGAATTAAGTCTAATTTTTTTTCTTGAAACCGATATTTTCTTTTTTGGTACAGCCATATCTATTTTTATACTTTTTTGTCAAGAACTAATAATATATAAACTGAATAAATACCAACTTTAAAAAAATTCGCAATATCTCTTAAAATTATATAAATTAGGCCCAAATGGACTTGAACCATTGACCTTACGCTTATCAAGCGTACACTCTAACCAACTGAGTTATGAGCCCATAAATTATCAAAATTAAATGTTGAAGGAGGCAGGATTTGAACCTACGAAGAATTAACAATAGATTTACAGTCTATCGCCTTTAACCACTCAGCCACTCCTCCGGACGTTAAAAGAAAAACATAAAAGAATAAAGGAAATAGCTCAATTGGTAGAGCGTCGGTCTCCAAAACCGAAGGTCCAGGGTTCGAGCCCCTGTTTCCTTGTAATTATTAAAGACGCCTTGCTTTACGAGGGCGGCAACCATTATGTGGTATTTTAGTTATATCTAAAATTTCTAAAATTTGAAAGCCCGAAGCCGACAAACCTTGAATAGCATTTTCTCTACCATTACCAAAACCCTTAACTCGGAGCTGGCCTGAGGAGTATCCTTTATTTACTAAAGTAGTACCTAAACCTTCCCCTGAAAGTAATGCACCTTGTGGAACCGAACGTTTGCCCCTTTTACTTTTTAGAGTCGTACCTAAAGTTTTATAATCTATAAGATTACCTTTTAAATCCGTTGCAGTTAATATAGTATTGTTTTGGGTTGAGTTAATATGTATTAAACAAAAATTAGAGAGATTTCTCATTAATCATTTCTTAATTGTATTTTTATAAAAAATTTAACTTAATTCCAAATCTAATTCCCAAAAATATAGTATGTAGATTTTGTATACGTTTCACGTATCTAAGGCGAAAAGGTTTAGGGTGGGCCCATATACAATTGAAAAAATTAAGTTAAATATAAATTATTATAATATAAAGCCTAAAGATATTTTATGAATACAGGCTAATAAAGGATGTGGGTATGCGAATAAAAAGATCAAAAAAAATAATGAACTTGCTAAAATTAAAGAATTAAAAAGATCCATCCGCTTATATGAAGTATAATTAGGAGACACTTCAAAAAACATTATCTTAACTATACGCACATAATAAAAAGCTGCAACAACACTCGAAAGAATACCAATGATTGCCACGGCGTACAATTCTGATTGGATCATCGCCGCAAATAAATAGAATTTACCAAAAAAACCTGCAAACGGAGGTATACCAACCATAGAAAATAAAATAAAAGTTATAGTAAAACCTAACGCAGGATTAGTCTTACCTAAATTAACCAAATCTGCTAACTGAATATTTAGCGTTGAATCTTTTTCTCTAAACGACCCAAGAATAAAACTGAAAAAGCCAATATTCATAACAACATAGATAACAAGGAAAAAAATAAAACCATGAACACTTTCTACTGTCCCCGCACCAATTCCAGCTAACATATAACCTACATTAGCAATACCACTGTATGCCATAAGACGCTTTAACTTTTTTTGGTAAAGAGCACCTATTGACCCGACGAGCATAGATAAAATACCACAATACAAAAAAATTGGTTGCCAAAAGCCAATAAAATCATAAAATGTAGAATAAAACAAACGCAAAAATAAAGCAAGAACTGCGATCTTAGGAACAATAGAAAAAAAAGCTGTAACAGGAGTNGGCGCACCCTCATAAACATCTGGTGACCACATGTGAAAAGGTGCCGCAGCAACTTTAAATAATAAAGAAACAGAAATAAATAAAATACCTAGTAAGATACCATTATAAGCTACAGTATCAGATAAACTATGAATCCCTGTTAGAACTTTAGACAATTCTTCAAAATTGGTTAAACCTGTAAAACCGTAAACTAATGACATACCAAATAATAATAAACCCGAAGAAAAAGCACCTAAAATAAAATATTTCAAACCTGCTTCTCCCGAAAATTCTGAATTTCTTTTATATGCTGCTAAAATATAAAAAGATAAACTCATTAATTCTATCGACATATATAAGGCTAAAAGATCATTAGAAGATACTAAACAAAGCATCCCTAAAATAGCAAAAAGGATTAGAATGAAATACTCAAAAGAATTAATTCTTTTATATTCTAAATAGCTGTTTGACATTAAAATACAACACAACGAACTCGCTACAATTAAAATCTTAATAAAGTTACTAAAAGGATCGATTATTAATAAATCATTAAAAACCGAAACATTAGTCAGCGGTGTAGAAAGAAGTAAAAATAAACTTACAGTTAAAGTTAAAACAGTTAACCACCCAACATTAACTTGAAGAATAGGGTAATTAAATATTCTTGAGGTACTATATACTACTCCATAAGATAATAAAATCAGAATAGCAAAAAAAAGGTAAAGTTCCGGCATAACTACCTTGAAATCATTATCGAAAAAAATTAAAAAATCCATTGATTTAAGACTATTTCTTTGTTTTTTATTGAACTTGTTCTATTAAATGAGTAATAGAAACATGCATAGCGTTTAAAAAAATTTCAGGATAAATTCCCATAACAAAAACTAAAATGATACAAGGTAAAAATACCATAAATTCTCGTCGATCTAAATCATGAAAAGCAGTAATATGACTAGTTCTAATGTTACCAAATGCAACACGATTATATAACCAAATAGAATAACCTGCGCCCCAAATCACCCCCGTAGCTGCTAATGTTGTAACGAAAACATTACTTTTAAATGCCCCAACTAAAACAAGAAATTCACTAACAAAACTACTTGTCCCCGGGAAACCCATATTCGCCAAAATAAAAAATAAAAAAATCATAGAAAATAAAGGCATTTTCACAGTCAAACCACTATAATATTTAATAATACGCGTTTTATGCCGATCGTAAATAACCCCGACGCAAAGAAATAAAGCACTAGAGACAATACCATGACTAAGCATTAAAAGCATACTCCCCTCAATACCTTGAATATTTAAACTAAACATGCCTATGGTAACGAAACCCATATGTGCAACAGAAGAGTATGCAATAATCCGTTTCATATCCACTTGACGTAATGTCGTTAAAGAAGTATAAATAACAGCAATTACACTCAAAGTATAAACTAGTGGGGTAAAATAGATGCTCGCATCAGGAAACATTGGAATAGAAAATCTTAAAAAACCATAACCACCCATTTTAAGTAATACTCCAGCTAAAATAACTGAACCTGCTGTTGGCGCTTCACTATGAGCTTCTGGAAGCCATATGTGAGCTGGTACCATCGGTATCTTGACTGCAAGAGATGCAAAAAAAGCTAGCCAAAGAATAATTTGCACATTATAATCAAATGCAACAGTAGTTAAAACTTGTACATCTGTCGTACCTGTTTGAAAATATATATACATGATAGCTAAAAGCATTAAGACTGAACCAATTAATGTATATACAAAGAATTGATACGCCGCCCGAATTTTACGTTCCCGTGAACCCCAAATACCAATAATTAAAAACATTGGAATTAGAACAGCTTCAAAAAAAATATAAAAAAACAATACGTCTAACACAGTAAAAACACAAATTAACACAGCTTCTANAAATAAAAATGCTATACTATATTCTCGAATGTTTATCTTTATACTATCCCAACTCGCTAATAAACAAATAGGTATCAAAAAAGTAGTTAACAATAGAAAAAATAAAGAGATCCCATCGACACCAACGTAAACATGCATATTAGAATAAGGTACAGAAAAAAACTTGTCTATAAATTGATACTTCGGAGTAGACAGATCAAATTGAAGCCAAAGTTTTAAAGAGAGTAAAAAAGTTAACAACGAAGTGATTAAACCTATATTTTTTTGTAAATCAGGTTTAGTATCAGGTATAAAAAATAAAACTAGAATACCAAAAAGAGGTAAACCAATTAGTAATAACAATATCGAAGAATCAAACATAAACAATAAATCTTAAATTTTTATGTAGGAATAAATATATTACTCCCATTCTAAAGCACCTTTTTTCCACTCATAAATAAAACCGATAGTTAAAATGATCAAAAATAAAACCATTGACCAAAACCCAAATAAAGTTATTTTATTTAGTGTTAAGGCCCAAGGAAATAAAAATGAAACTTCAAGATCGAAAATAATAAATAAGATCGATACAAGATAGAAGCGTATATCAAATTTACCTCGAGCATCATCAAAAGGATCAAAACCACACTCATAAGCTGAAAGCTTTTCATAATCTGGTTTTTGTGTAGCTACTACGTAAGATAACCCAAAAATAATCGATGAAAGGACTGTACTTATTAGTAAAAAAATTAATATTGGAAAATATTCAATTGAACTTAAACTCATTTTAAAATGTACTTTTTTTTTAATATAAAAGATAATCAATTCGCTATGACAACAACAACTATTAAGAGTTATTTTGAAAAAGACTTAAAAACTGATATTCTTTTAAAAACAAACTATAAAAATGTTTTTGAAGGACCTACCTTAAACAAAATTGTTTTAAATGTAGGAGTAAAAGAAGCTAATGTTAATTTAAATAAAATATTAATACCTATGTTAGTATCAAAATTATTAACACAACAACAACCAACATTTACAAAAGCCCATAAATCTATTGCAAATTTCAAATTACGAGAAGGGAAAATAATCGGTTGTAAAGTTACGTTGCGTAACAAAAATAAAAACAACTTCTTAGAAAAACTTGTACATATAGTAATACCTCAATTAGCGGAACATAGCAAGTTACGCTATAAAAATAGACGACCTTCCAACGATATAAACTTAGGTATCGAAGATTGTAATTTTTTCTTTGAGTTAGAAAATCAATATGATACGATTACAGAAATTATTGGTATAAATATAAACATAAACTCAAAAGAAAAAAAACAGAATAAAGATAATTTACTTTATAGCGGTCTTAAATTCAAATTCCAATAAGGCGAATAACGGGACTTGAACCCGTGACCTTCAAAACCACAATCTGACACTCTAACCAACTGAGTTATACCCGCCGAAAAAAATTCGTTAGTTATTATTTTTTATTAAAAATATCTATAACTAAAGAAATAATAAAGAAAAGTGATAATACTGATTCTGTGTTTGAAAAAATAGGGTAATCTATTTCGTGCACAAAATTCGAATTATTATCAACAATAGCAATAATCGGAATATTTAGTTTTTTNGCTTCAACCAAAACTTCTTGATTTACTTTCAAATCTATCAAAAAGATAGCCGAAGGTAAACTTTTTAAAGAAGAAACCCCTTCAAAAGTCTGTTCTAGTTTATACTTATTTTTTTTTGANAAATCTAACTTCCGTAAAAAAAGCGGATAAAATTTTATCGAGGAACATATATTTTCCCAGTTTGTTAATAAACCTTTTATCCAACGGCGTTGAACGTAAGGCTGGTTTGTCTTTTGAGCTATAAGTTTTATTAATTTACGTGACTTTACGTTCGTACCAACAAACAAGACTTGTTGGTTAGCCTTGTGAATGCGACCTAAAAAATTTAAAGCACGTTGTAAAATAGGTGTCATTTTAGCAACATCAAAAACGCTGTTAGACAAATGATCAAAACCATACAAATACTCGTCCATCTCCCGATTACGGAAAATTTGGCGGGATCCAAGATGATTTTTAAAATGAAATAAATGTTCTTTTCCTAATAAGCTTGATGAAATTTTTTTTTTTAATAAGGACATTTGTATATATCTAAATTATTCCCTGCGCTATCGATACAACTTTCATATTTTTTTCTTGCCTTAGTTCTCGAGGAATAGGCCCAAAAATACGTGTTGCAACAGGCAAATTTTTACTATTTAAAAGAATAGCTGTGTTTCTGAAAAAATTTAAAGAGCTACCATCTTTTCTTTGGAGGTTCTTTTTTAAACCTATCACTAACGAAGAAGTTACATCCCCTGCTTTAATCTTTCTATTCGGCGCTACCTTGTGTACGGCTACTGTAATTTTACTACCTAAAGAACCCACAAAAGACCCTCCGGTAATTTTAATACACTTTACCTTTTTTACACCTGAATTATCATTTATGAAAAGTTTAGTATTCAATTGGATCATATAAAAATAAAAGTCGTGTTTATTAGTAAGGATGAAGTGGGATTTGAACCCACGGTATTTATTCAATACACCAGTTTTCAAGACTGGCACTTTAAACCGCTCAGTCATTCATCCAAAAGATTTTATTATGTCTATAAACTATAAAATAATTAACTATTGTCAGGAATTAAAATACCGAGGAATTTATATTCTCTTAACTTTCACATTAGTTTTATGTGTAATGTATTACTTTTTAGGGGAGTTTTTATACTATATAATAAAACCTTTAAGTAGTATATCTACTAGTCAGATAGGGTCTTTAATATATACTGATTTGTCGGAAGTTTTTTTTTCATCTGTCATTATGGTGTTATACTTTAGCTTATGTATAACTGTTCCTTTTATAATGTATCAAATATATTATTTTATCATTCCTGGGACTTACAGATATGAGCAAAAGTTTATTTTTAATATTACACTAATGTCATTATGTCTATTTATAGTTAGTACCATTGTCTCATATAATTTTTTTATTCCTCTTATCTGGAATTTTTTCTTTAATTATGGGTTTAACTTAAATACGGAACTATTTAATCTAAATTTTCAAGGTAAAATTTATGAATATATTATTTTTATAACACGCGTTTTCTCAAACCTTTCAATCTGTTTTCAGATACCTTTAATATTTTCAGTCTTATTAAAAACAAAAATAATTTCTGCAAATCTTTTAAAAAACAACAGAACTTGGAATGTCATTTTATGCTTTATTCTTGGTGCTCTATTGTCACCTCCAGATGTTTTCAGTCAGATCTGTTTAGCATTTCCTTTATGTTTTATTTACGAATTTAGTATTATTTTTGGATTATACTTAAATAGAAAAGATCTATTTAAGTATAAACAAAAACTTACGTGAATAAAATAATGAAAGCCATCATTAATCCAAATAATGCTGTTGCTTCAGATAAAGCAAATCCCATCATAGCATAAGTGAATAACTGTCCTTGTAAAGAAGGGTTTCGTGCATAAGCAAGAATTAACGCAGCGAATACTGTACCAATACCTACTCCGGCTCCAATTAACGAAATACTTGCAGCTCCAGCACCAATCATTTTAGCAGCTTGTAACATAAAAAAAATCTTTTTTTTTTCAATATATATATTGTTTTTAACCTTTAAAAAATAGTATAAAAAGTTGATTAACTTTTTAGTATATCAGGGCGTAGCGCAGCTTGGTAGCGCACCTGTTTTGGGAACAGGAGGTCGCATGTTCAAATCATGTCGCCCTGATTTCAGATGTTATAAATAAATAAAACATCTATGTATAGTAGGTAATAACGGATTCGAACCGCTGACTTTCTCGGTGTAAGCAAGATGCTCTACCAACTGAGCTAATTACCCGAAGATAAAATACTATATCTGCTTAATATAGTATTTTACTCAACAATTAATGTAAATGTATAGCGTCTGATAAATATAAACACGTTAATAATGTAAAAATATAAGCTTGAATAAAGGCAATTGCCACTTCTAGTGCTGTAAAAGCTAAAATAAAGACCAAAATTAAAAAAGACCCTAAATAACCTAATACACCTAAAGATAACATTGTCCAAGCAAAGCCTGCTAAAATTTTAAAAAGAGCATGCCCAGCCATCACGTTCGCAAAAAGTCGGACTGCGATACTAATAACACGGAAAAAGTAAGAAATCAATTCAATTCCAATTAACCCAGGAACAATCCACATTGGGCATCCAGGTGGTATGAAAAAACTGAAAAAATGTAAACCATGTTGTGAGAAAGCTACAACGTTAACCCCAACGAACATCATAATACCTAATGTGAATGTCATGATAAGATGGCTTGTTACAGTAAATGTATAAGGTATCATACCTAATTCATTACTCGTAAAAATAAAAACGAATAAAACAAAAATAAAAGGGAAATATTCTCGACTTCGCTCATGATTGATTAAATCACCAACTAACTGATTATTTACGAAAGAATACATTGACTCAGCCATATACTGCCAATTATTAGGAACAACTGTAGCTTCAAAAGTAGCTAAACGTAAAAAAGTATAAGAAATAACAAATGACAAAATTAGGAATAATGTTGCATTTGTTATTGAAAGATTATAACCTAAAATTTCAAAAGGTATTAACGTATTTAAAGCAAATTGCTCTAACGGAGAAAGTATAAACATACTAATTTTTCTTTTAATTTTCTTAATTAAAAATAATAAAATGGAAGATTTCTATGATTTGTGCGTCTTATTACGCGGAAGATTTAGAAGGTGTATAAAACAATAACACCACTACATAAATGAACAATAAACGAGAATCTAAAAAGAAATAATTTTGTAAATTTAACCAAAGACTTGTAGTTGTAAGTAATAAAACTATTCCGATCAACATAACAAAAGCATAATGATAAATGTATCCTGTTTGTAACTTACTGCATTTTTTCATTAANCCTGTAAAAGACTGTACTAAACCATAAGGNCCAAACATTTCAACAATACCTTTATCAATACCACGGAAACTTACAAAATAACCAAAACTAACTAAGGGTTTATTAACAACTTCATTATAAAATTTATCGAAATACCATTTTTTATTTAAAAAAGCATAAATCTTTAAACCAAAATCTGTTAAAGTTGCATGGTATAAGAAACTTGCATAAAAATGATTTAAAACAATAGCTAAAATAGCACCCGAAAAGCTTAACACCGTAGGAATTAATTTAACATAAGATGGTATAAATTCTGATTCAATAAACAATTGATTTTGTGGTAAAATAAATATCGAAGATTGCCAAAAGTCTGTACCTAAACCTATAATCATATCTTTTGTTAAAAANCCCCAAAAAATACTACCAAAGGATAATACAATTAATGGAATACCCATTGTCAAAGGTACTTCATGCGCACCGCCAATAACTGTCTTTAAACCATTGGGCCGTGATAGAAAAGTCAAATAAACTAGTCTAAAAGAATAAAAAGCTGTAAAAAATGCAGATAAACACCCAAACCAATGAGCAAAGTGTCCACTAACAGTATACTTTGCATAAGCAACCTCAATGATAACATCTTTTGAATAAAATCCTGTTAAAAAGGGGAAACCCATTAATGCTAACGATCCCACCAGCATCATACAATATGTGAAAGGAATAAGTTGTACTAAACCCCCCATACGACGCATATCTTGCTCATCAGCAATAGCATGGATAACTGCCCCAGCACTCATGAATAGTAAAGCTTTAAAAAATCCATGATTCATTAAATGAAAAATTCCAACAGAATAATTTGAAAGACCACAAGCAAATGCCATGTATCCTAATTGACTACATGTCGAATACGCAATTACACGTTTCAAATCATTTTGAACTAAACCTGTACTAGCCGCAAAAAACGCAGTCATTGCACCCATAATCGTTACAACAGTTAAAGCCGTAGGAGCATACTCGAATAAAGGTGAACAGCGCGCAACCAAGAAGATCCCCGCTGTAACCATTGTTGCTGCATGAATTAAAGCAGAAACAGGTGTAGGGCCTTCCATAGCATCAGGTAACCAAGTATGCAACCCTACTTGTGCAGATTTACCAACAGCACCGACGAAAAGTAACAAACAAATTAAAGTTAACTTTTCAATCTCAACACCGAACGCAGTAAAAGTTGTTCCTGCAACAACTGGTGCAGCAGCGAAAACAGTAGCATAATCTATNGAATTGAACACGAAGAAAATAGCTAGCATCCCTAGACTTAAACCAAAATCACCTATACGATTAACAACCATTGCTTTAATGGCAGATTTATTCGCTTGTATCCGAGTATACCAAAAACTAATTAAAAGATACGAACACAAACCTACGCCTTCCCAACCAAGGAACATCTGTAAAAAATTATCTGCCGTAACTAACATTAACATAAAAAAGGTAAATAAACTTAAATAACTCATAAAACGTTGAACGTGTGGGTCCTCTCCCATATAGCCTACAGAGTATAAATGAACCATGCAAGATACAGTTGTAACCGTAATCAACATAATAACAGTNAAAGAATCGAAAAGGAAACCCCATGAAGCATGAAGCATTTCCGAATCTACCCACGTGAATAAATCGATATATACGGTATTCCCTAAAACACCAACTTCAAGAAAACTATACCAAGAAAACACAGTACAAAGAGCAAGACAAGAAGTTGTTACAATCTGTGCTCCTTTAGCACCCAAATATCGGCCAAATAAGCCTGCACTAATTGCTCCAATTAACGGGAGGAATATCAAAAGTAAATACATATTTTTTTTGAATAAATCTTTAAATTTCTAATTAAAAAAATATGCTCGACAGGACTTGAACCTGTAACCTACGGATTCGAAGTCCGTTACTCTATCCAATTAAGTTACGAGCACCTTTAATAATTTTATTTTTTTCCAATGTTCTTTTTAATGATGCCTGAAGATGGAGTATTNAGGACAAAATTAAAAGAAAAACTTGGAGTTGACAAAGTATGTAACAATTGTGTATAAATTTCTGTATGAGAATTTAATGTTAAAATTTTGTTTAAAAAAACGCCATTAACAAAAGAATTATTAAAAAAACCACCTAGAAAGGTATAATTAGAATTTTCTTTTATGAATACCGCAAACTTCTGGATTCCTATCAAATCAATATCTTCAGTTTTTGATTTTGGGTAAACTATTATACAAAACCCTTGAATCAAAGGTAACATATTTATATATCGAGGATACGTACTTTTTACAATGTGCGAAAAAAGTTTATTTTTCAAAACCTTGGACTCTAAACCTATTTTTCTCAATTCAAGTTTTAATCTGACCTTATCCTGAAAAGTGAATGTATTTATCGACAAAAAACCAATAAAAAATTGTAATTTAAGAAGGGATATAAAATAAGAAATTTGTTTGTTTTTTTTATTCATTTTTTTATTTCATGTTATTTAACTAAAAGATTTAATAATAATATATGCAAAAGCAAGAAATTCAATTTAAGCACGATTTTATTCCAGAAATAAATCAAAAATCATACCAATCACNAAATCCTTCTATAGGGACAATCGTAAAAATCACAAAAAATTATATCTACTTCGATATAGGTTTGAAGTTTTTGATAAAAGCAAAAAAAAAGTCTTTTTTAAAAACCTTTTTTAAAATCGAAAAATTACTAAAAAATAAATATAATGATGAAAAATATTTATACCTAAACTTCTTAAAAGGTTTAAAATTAGGAAGCCAATATAAATTCATAGTTTACCAACCAAAATTAATTGAAACAGAGTTTTTNATCCATTTTGAAAAGACATATGAATATGTCAAAAATTCATTACTATTCTACGAGTTTGAACACCTAAAAAAGCGTAAAAAAAGTTTATACGGTTACATATTAAATAGTGTAAATGGAGGTTTTAGTGTTGCTATAAATGGTCTGGTTGCTTTTGTTCCAAATAATAANATAATAGGGAGTAAAAACAATACATACCAAAAAAATAAACAAGTAAAACACAATAATATTTTAAATACTTACTTGGAATTTAAAGTTTTAAATATAAATTTTGAACGTAAAAATATTATTTTGAAAAAAGTTTAAAAACTTACGGATAGCGGGACTCGAACCCACAAGATTTTACTCACTAGAATCTAAACCTAGCATGTCTACCAGTTTCATCATATCCGTAAAAAGAATAAATTAATTAATTATGACTATAAAAACAAAAATTAAATTAAAGAGTTTTAATTCTTATAAATTATCTGCAATATTGAATTCATTAGTTCAGTACGCTANAGTAATTGAATTAGAACCTTCCGTAATAAATCTGAAAAAAAAAGTTAAAAGGTTGACAGTATTAAAATCACCACATGTACACAAAAAATCTCGAGATCAATACGAATTAGTTACCTTCACAAAAACCATGTTTTTCAANGGTAACCGGGCCCAAACAAAAGCATTTTTAAACTACTTGAAAAACGAAAATATAGAAAGTATACATTATTTTATATCTTTTGAAAAGATATAAAATAGTGTACAATTTTTTTTAACGATCAACTTCCCCAAAAACAATGTCTTGCGTACCGATAATCGTAACAACATCAGCTAACATATGACCCCGTGACATAAAATCTAAACCTTGAAGATGAGAAAATCCTGGAGGACGAATCTTACAACGNTAAGGGTTACTTGAACCATTAGAAACTAAAAAAACCCCGAACTCACCTTTAGGGGCTTCCACAGCTGTATATGTTTCCCCCGCAGGAACGGTAAAATTTTCAGTATAGAATTTGAAATGATGAATAAGAGATTCCATAGACTCTTTCATATCAATGCGTGATGGCGGTACAATTTTCGCATCATCTACTTTGACAGGACCTTCTGGTAAATTATTTAAACATTGTATAATAATACGTATACTTTCTCGCATTTCATTCACTCGTATACAATAACGATCATAACAGTCACCATTTGTCCCTACAGGGATGTCAAAATCTAATGTTTCATAAATTTCATAAGGTTGATTTTTACGTAAATCCCAAGAGATACCAGAACCTCGTAACATTGGCCCTGAAAACCCCCAAGCCAAAGCATCATCATAGTTAACAATACCAACATCAACTAAACGTTGCTTCCAAATACGATTACTTGTTAACATCTCCTCAATTTCATCAACTCTATGAATAAAATGATTTGCAAATTGATAAATATCTTCGCATAAGCCCAAAGGTAAATCTTGAGAGACTCCACCAGGTCGAATATACGCTGAATGTAATCGAGCTCCTGAAACACGCTCATAAAATTCCATTAATTTTTCCCGTTCCTCNAAAGCCCACAATAAAGGTGTCATAGCTCCAACGTCTAAAGCATGTGTTGAAATTGCTAATAAGTGGTTTAATATTCGAGTGATTTCAGAAAACAATACTCGAATGTATTGTGCTCGCAAAGGCATGTCACAACGTAACAGCTTTTCAACGGCTAGTGAATAACCATGCTCTTGAGCCATCATAGAAACGTAATCTAAACGATCAAAATAGGGTAAGGCTTGGGTATAATTTTTATATTCGATCAATTTTTCAGTACCTCTGTGAAGAAGACCAATATGTGGATCTGCCCGCTCAATAATCTCACCATCCAACTCTAGAACTAGTCGTAACACACCGTGTGCTGAAGGGTGCTGCGGCCCAAAGTTTAGAGTAAAATTTTTAATTTCACGTACTTCATTCGAAATTTTTTCAATACTGCTCTGATTTAAAGTAAGTTGATTTTTTGACATAAATTCATCTTTTTGTTATTATTAGAAAAAATACTATGAAGAGTAAGACATGTCATAGTGTTTCTTGTTCTAAANGGGCTGAGGTTTTTTGCATTAGATTTTACGTAAATACTCATAATACTGCATTATCTTTTGCAATTCAATTTGAAAAGGGTACTTTAGCGTACTAACGTCTGGATGTTGTATATAAATACCTTCTAATGTATTATAATTAATTTCTAAAAAGTCAGGATTAAATAATAGTTTAAATTGATTTGTATATTCATCTAAATTCCTGAATTTTTCATTTGATGGTGATATATTTAAATAATTAATAAAAGTTTCATGTACACTTTGATATATGAAAGGGAAAGAATCTTCTTTTACAGAAATAATATCTCCAGGCTGTAATAAGTAAGATGGTGTTTTTACAATTTTACCATTTACTAAAATATGTTTATGTGTTATAAATTGNCGGATTTCAGAAAAAGTGTTACTAAAACGCATTCGAAAAAGGACAGTGTCTAGACGATTTTCTAAAAGTTTCAAAAAATGGATACCACGATTACCTTTCAATTTTTTCGTATAACGATAGTTTATAATTAATTGTCTTTCAGCAATTTGGCCATAAAAAGCTTTNAGCCGTTGTTTTGCTAATAGTAATCCCCCAAATTCTGAAGTCTTTCGTGGCAAACTATTCTTTAATTTAATCCATTTTTTCTTCTTCAACCTATTATGCAAAAATTTTGGATGTTCAATAATATTTGTACCTAACCGAGCAAATTTTTTAAATTTTTTTGACATTTTTCTATTATCTTTTGTTATTTATTTTACTCGCTATCGGACTTGAACCGATAAGCCTTAAGGCAACAGATTTTAAGTCTGTCGTGTCTACCAATTTCACCAAGCGAGCACCTTTTTCTTCTGTAATTTTATTTTATAACGCGAATTTTCACGAAACATCTCTCCCAAACTAGGACAATAGTTTTTTACAATTCCCTGGAATTTTAATCTTATTACTAATTCACATATGCATATTTCACGTACTTTAAATTATTTAATAAAGCTGCCCTGAGTGTTACTTATCTAGTAGTAGGGTTTTTATATTAGAAAATACCTCATCGATATAGCCCATTTTTCATTAAACTATACTAATTAACGTTAATACTTTATAAATTTAAATGAAGAGTAATTACTTCTTTTTATTAAAACCGTTAGGATTTTTTGAATTTGATCTAGTCTTGGTTTATAATTCTATTGCAAACATAAATACATCTTTGAATGAAAAACATTGTAACTTTTTTCTCGACATTGTAAAAGTTTATAAACCCCCTAAACTAGATTATTTCACGTTTATCACAATTTGACATTTTCATTTTAAATATAATAATAACTAGAATGAAAATGTCAAAATTAAATAAATGATTTGCATATTGATTTTCTTTCTACCTGTTTATACAATTAAAGGCATCTTTTAGCCTGTCTTTGCTTTTTAAGGCATATAATGACATTATATAAATAAACAAAGATGACGGAAAAATAAGACTATAAATTGATTAGTAAGTAATATTAAACATCCTATTTAAAATATCTCTGCTCGATAAATTAATTACATGATCCAAATTTTTAAAAATTATAGAGTATGCTAGTATTTATTTTAATATATCAAAACACAAAATCATCGATCAGTAGAAAAGAAAAAATGAAACCACCATCAACCACAACTTCCTAAAATAGGTTTGTGTGTCGAAATTCTTGATACCATCAAGAATTTAACCTGCTTCTGATTTAGATAGTAGTTGTTGTTATTAATGAATAATTTCTTTTACTTTAATTTTTCCCAAGGGCTGCTAAAATCAAATAATCTAAATTCTTGCGTCATCTCTAGAGGTTCTACTACTACACGTCGTTGTGTATCGTCATACCGGACTTCTACAAAACCGCTTAAAGGGAAATCTTTTCGTAAAGGATACCCTTCAAAACCATAATCTGTTAAAATACGTCGTAGGTCTTTATTTTCTTGAAAATAAATACCAAACATATCCCAGGTTTCACGTTCGTACCAACCAGCATTGGGATAGACATTTTCAATTGTAGGTACAGGAGTTACTTCATCAACCGATATTTTAACAATTAAACGTGTATTATACTTTATACTAGATAACATATAAACAACTTCGAATCGTTTTTCTCGTTCTGGATAATCAACAGCTGTAATGTCTAATAACATTTCATATTGACTGTTTGTATATTTTTTCAAGAAAGTAAGTAATGGTACAACATGTTCCGGTGTTGTATAAATAGTAACTTCTTCTTTAGAAATTACAGATTTTTCTATAAATTTTGGTATCATTAAATTTATAGACTTTACATAGTTATATAACATAATATTTCTCTTATTTTTTCAACCAGTAACCCAATTGTTTACTACGCTTTACTTTTTTTTGTAATTGTAAAATTCCATATAATAAAGCTTCAGCTGTTGGAGGACATCCTGGGACGTAAATGTCAACAGGTACAACACGATCACAACCACGTACAACAGCATAAGAATAATGATAATAACCACCACCATTAGCACAACTACCCATTGATATTACCCACCGAGGTTCAGACATTTGATCATAAACTTTTCGTAAAGCGGGAGCCATTTTATTTGTTAAAGTTCCTGCTACAATCATAACATCAGATTGTCGAGGACTTGGTCGAAAAATAATACCAAATCTATCTAAGTCATATCGTGCAGCGGCAGTTTGCATCATTTCAACAGCACAGCAAGCTAAACCAAAACTAACAGGCCATAAAGAACCTTTTCGTGCCCAATTTACTAATTCATCTAATTTAGATATTATGTATTCAGTTTTCATATTAATTATTTTGTTTATTTTTTTTTACTTAAAAAGGTTCTAGTCCTATTAAAAAATAATTTTTATCTTTGGGGATATATTTCAATTGGTAGAATACATGCTTTGCAAGCATGCGGTTACGGGTTCGAGTCCCGTTATCTCCAAACACTACATTCAATGGGATGTCGCCAAGTGGCCTAAGGCACCGGGTTTTGATCTCGACATTCGAAGGTTCGAATCCTTCCATCCCAAGTAATAAATTTTTGCGGGAATAGGATTTGAACCTATGACCTTCAAGTTATGAACCTGACGAGCTACCTAACTGCTCTATCCCGCGCGTAAAAAAAAAGAAATGAACCGATGGCAAAAAATATTATTTTATCTAATTTATGCTCTGCTATTAGAAATGGACAAAAAGCACGAAAACTTGAAATAAACATAAGCAATAATAATAAAAATTTAGGTATAATTAAAGTGTTAAAAAGAGAAGGCTTTATTCGCGGTTATAGCGAAGAGAATTCCGTTATACTTGTTTTTTTAAAATATTATCACGATAAACCGGTTATATCAAAAATAGAACCTTTTTTAGATAACAATAATTTAAAGAATATTACAAAAAAAAAATTAGAACAACAACGAGCAGGGCTAGAAACATATATTTTGTCAACTTCAAAAGGGATATTTTCAAACTTTGAAAGCCTTAATCTTAATGAAGGTGGACAATTACTAATAAAAATTTTATAAAGACAATGTCGAACATAGGAAAAGAAAAAATTTATATCCCAAAAGATGTAGAGTATACGTATAAAAAAAATGAAACGGACATAAGTTTAAATGTTAAAGGCCAGTTTGGGGAATTAAATATTTCTCTACCGAAGGGAACAAGTATAGTAAAAGAAGAAAATACGATTAAAATTTCAGCAGAAAATAAAAAACTTCATGGAGTTACCAGAACTCAAGTTTTAAATGCATTTTTAGGTGTTTCAAAAGGATTTCACCAAAGTTTAAATATCATTGGGGTTGGTTATAGGGTTAGCTTAGAGGATGAAAATACGCTCCGCCTTAAAATAGGCTTTAGTCACGATGTCGTTTTTTCGTTACCTCCAGGAATTAAGGTTATTTGCCCTAAACCTGATTCTATTGTTTTGTTTGGTATTAAAAAAGATTATTTATTGAAAACAGCAGCTTCTATCAGAAACTTAAAACGACCTGATGCTTATAAAGGAAAAGGTATACGTTTTGAAAATGAAATTTTGCGATTAAAGGAAGGTAAGAAAAAATAAAGAAATTAAAATTGAAACAATTAATTCAAAAGCAAACCAATAAGAATGAATATAGTCATATCCTTACAAAAAATAAAAAAGTTTGGACAATAAAAAAATCAAAGCAACGAATAAATAAAAAGTTAGTAATAACAAACTTATTTACTGCTTACAGTAAAAATAGTGTATCTTATAACACGCTATTATTTTTTTCATTGCAACAATCTAATTCATTTAATACTTCATTGTTTTTAAATGAAAGTGGGATATAATAGAAATTTACAAACAGGCATGTTTGTGTAGGATATTATTCAACTCCTTAACCCTATTTTGGGTAACTTGTAAAAAGATCAAAATAAAACACCTATAGATTAATTTTTATAGGACTAAGTAAAATAATTTATTTACTTAAAAGATTAGGAATATACATATGACAAATATTAATTATACAAAAACAGCACAACGTCATGGTTTTCATTTAGTGGACCCTAGCCCTTGGCCTCTTATTTGTGCAACAGCGGCACTATCAATGACAATGTCTGGTGTCCAGTACATGCACGGTTATAGTGGTGGTGGTTGGACATGTTTATTATCTTTCATAGCATTATTAATGGGAGCTGGTGTCTGGTGGCGTGATATTTCACGAGAAGGTACTTTTCAAGGACATCATACATCTATCGTCCAGGTAGGTTTACGTTATGGTATGTTGTTATTTATTGCATCGGAAATAATGTTCTTCTTTGCATTTTTTTGGGCTTTTTTCCATTCGTCTCTAGCACCTTCTATTGATATTGGGGCTATTTGGCCACCTAAAGGAATTACTGTTTTTAATCCATGGGAAATTCCTTTATTAAATACTTTGATTTTATTATTATCAGGTGTTACTGTTACTTGGGCACACCACGCTATTGTTGCTGGAGATCGAGAAGGTACTATTTTAGGACTTCTTTTCACCGTAACTTTAGGAGCTATTTTTACTTTCTTTCAAGGAGTTGAATATTTCGAGTCAACTTTTTGTATATCTGATGGAGTTTATGGTTCAACTTTCTTTATGGCTACAGGATTTCACGGGTTCCACGTACTTGTTGGATCTATTTTTTTAGTTGTTTGTCTGATTCGACAAATTAACTATCATTTTACTAAGCAACATCACTTTGGTTTTGAAGCTGCTGCATGGTATTGGCATTTTGTCGATGTAGTTTGGCTTTTTTTATTTACAGTTGTGTATTGGTGGGGTGGAGCTTAAGAAAATTAAGTTTTTATTAGATGTAAATTAACTATTTATATTTTCAAATAGTTAATTTTACAATCTTTAGGGTGTATAGCTCAGTTGGTAGAGCATCAGGCTTTTAACTTGCTGGTCCAGGGTTCGAGCCCCTGTGCACTCATCTGAAGAAAATTTTGACTCCTTTTTATGGCAAATTCTATTAACATCGACAAAAAACGCCGGAAGTTATACGTTAATTATTTACAAAAACGTGAAAAATTAAAAAGTATTATAAAAGATAACAAAAAAACAGACTTTGAACGTTATAATGCTCAATTAGATTTACAAAAAATACCACGAAATAGTTTAAAAGCTCGTTTAAAAAAGCGTTGTGTTTTAACAGGTCGTAGCCAAGGTTTAGTCGGACCTTTTAATGTTTCACGTATAAAATTACGTGAACTGGTATCTAATGGTCAAATACCTGGTTTAAAGAAGGCAGTTTGGTAAAATAAAATAGGCTTTGATATAAGTTAAAACAAAAATAACTTGTAGTTTAATTTTTAAGGTTGTAAAAGATTTCCAGCCAGGTAAAATGACTAACTGGGAATCATTAAATGTCTTTTATTTTTTCGCTGATTGGGATAAACTTTTTGCATTTAGATATTAAATTATTTCATGTGCCAGATTAGCTCAACGGTAGAGCACCTGATTTGTAATCAGTAGGTTGTCAGTTCAAATCTGACATTTGGCTAAACAGTAGTAATTAAAAAATGCTTTTGTTATATTTCATTTTTGTTATTATTACTCCTCAAGAAAGATTACTCTTATACTATGATTTTTAATATTGATTTTTTATTCTCTTTTTTTTGTAACGTCGCTTATTGCGATACGAGTCCGGTTGATGCTGTCTTACATCCGGCAGTTGAAAATGGATCAGCGAGTTATGTAGAGGCGTATCTCTTTTCTATTTTACTAACAAAATCTCACACTATGATTTATTATGTTATTAGTTGGATTCTTGAAATTTTAATTATAGTTGTACCTTTACTGGTTTCTGTTGCTTACTTTACTTTAGCTGAGCGTAAAGTCTTAGCTTCCATGCAACGGCGGCGAGGACCTAATATCGTAGGTATGTGGGGATTACTTCAACCTTTAGCTGATGGTTTAAAATTATTAGTTAAAGAGTCCATTTTACCTAGCAATGCAAATTTAATTATATTTGTGCTTGCACCTATATTAACTTTTTTATTGAGTCTTTTAGGGTGGGCTGTTATTCCTTTCGGTTCGCATACAGTTTTATCCGATTTAAATATTGGGTTATTATATATATTTGCAGTATCTTCTTTAGGAGTTTATGGGATTATTATGTCTGGTTGGGCTAGTAATTCTAAATATGCTTTTTTAGGTGCTTTACGTTCAGCAGCTCAAATGGTATCTTATGAAGTTTCCATAGGTTTAATTATTATTAGTGTTTTATTATGTGCGGGTTCTTTGAATTTATCTAAAATAATTATAGCTCAAGAATCCATATGGTATATCATTCCGTTGTTTCCTGTGTTTCTTCTATTTTTCATTTCAGCGTTAGCTGAAACAAATCGTGCGCCTTTTGATTTACCTGAAGCTGAAGCTGAATTAGTTGCAGGGTATAATGTTGAATATTCTGCAATGGGGTTTGCTTTATTTTTTCTTGGTGAGTATGCTAATATTTTGATGATGTGTGCTTTATGTAGTATCTTATTTCTTGGTGGTTGGTTACCGCTGTTTGCAGTTTTACCTTTTACTCTCATCCCAGGACCGTTATGGTTTGGTTTAAAAGTATCTGCTATGGCCTTCGCTTTTATTTGGATTCGAGCTGCATACCCACGATATCGTTATGATCAACTTATGCGATTAGGTTGGAAAGTATTTTTACCCTTGTCTTTAGCCTGGGTTTTATTCGTTGCAGGGATTCTTGTGGGCTTTGATTGGTACCCATTATATTAAAAAGTCTTTCTTCTTTTAGCGTAGTTCTTGTTTTTTCAATTACCACCGTTCGGGACCTTATTTTTTACGTTTAGTTTGGGACCTTTATTGTTTGGTTTATAAGAGCCTTCCTTTAAGTTTATTAGGGTGGGTATTCATTATATTAAAGATTTTTGAGTATAATAAAATTTATGAATATTGAAGCTTTATTGTTTTATATTTTTTCGAGTATAGCCGTTGTTTCGGGAACAATGGTCATTAGTTCTAGGAATCCTATGCATTCAGTTCTCTTTTTAGTTCTCGTTTTTTGTAACGCTGCGGGCTTATTGATTTTGCTAGAAACAGAATTTTTAGCTATGTTATTTCTTGTTGTTTACGTGGGTGCTATTGCAGTTCTTTTTTTATTTGTTGTTATGATGTTAAATATACGAATAACTGAATTGAATGAGAGTATTTTACGTTATTTACCTATTGGGGGGTTAATTTTACTAATTTTCCTTTTTGAGATTTTATCTGTAGTTAATGGAGATTTAGTTCCATTCCTTTCGAGTCAATATCTTCCGTTTCAAAATGACTTTCTTNTGTTAAACGAAAATTTAACCGTCACATTTTGGACAAATCAAATCGATCCTATTACAAATATCGAAGCTTTAGGTAATGTGTTGTATACTTACTACGTTTATTGTTTTATTATAGCAAGTCTTATCCTATTAGTTGCTATGATTGGAGCTATACTCTTAACTATGCGTAAGCGGACTAACGTACGTAAGCAGGAAATCTTTGATCAAGTTTATGGTAACATAAATAGCAAAGTACGCTATATCAGTTAAATACATTATTATTGTATATGAGTATACAATAATAATTTACTTTGTTAACCTTTCATTAAATGAATGAAATCAATAGCTAAACTTCCTTTAATTCTAGAGTATATCACAAGAATAGATAATCCTATCGCAGATTCTGCTGCGGCTACAGTCAATATAAAGATAGAGAATATTTGACCTAACAAATCATCCAAATATACGGAGAAGATAACAAAATTTAGATTAACAGCTAAAAGCATTAATTCAATTGACATCAACATGATTATAATGTTTTTACGATTTAAAAAAATCCCCCAAATACCTAAAATAAAAAGGATCATAGCTACTGTTAAATATTTTACTAAATCAATGATCATAAATAAATATATGTAATAATGTTTAATTCTGTTTTATTAGCAATTTGGAAAGGATGGGATTCGAACCCATGGTACAATAAATGTACTTTGATTTAGCAAACCAACGCTTTAAACCTCTCAGCCACCTCCCCAATCTCTCCAGGTTGGGCTCGAACCAACGACCTAGTGATTAACAGTCACTCGCTCTAACCAACTGAGCTACTAGAGATAAAAAAAAAAGAAAATTATTTTATGACGTTGAAAAAATATAATCCAACAACACCTAGTCTTCGAAACTTGATTACAATTGATTACAAGCGAGAGCAAATTTGGAAAGGAAGACCTTTGAAACTTTTAACAAAACGTAAATTGAATTCTGGTGGCAGAAATACTAATGGACAAATTTCCTCTTTCCATAGAGGTGGAGGGCATGTAAACCTTTATAGAGCTGTCGATTTTAAAAGACAATTACAAGATGTATTAGGTCATGTTATACGAATAGAATACGATCCGAATCGTTCAGCTTATTTAGCTCTGATTGCTTTTGAAAATGGTAGTTTATCATATATTATCGCACCAGAAGGTTTAAAAGTGAATGACGAAGTATTAGCAAGTTCAAGCAACGAATTAGCCATACATTTAGGTAATAGTCTTATATTAAAGAATATACCTGTGGGTGTTTTTTTACATAATATTGAATTATTACCTAATAAAGGTGGACAATTAGCACGTTCGGCGGGAACGTATGCTAAGATTATAAAAAAAGAACGAGATTTTTGTGTTATTCGTTTAAATTCAGGAAAACAACTTGAACTTTCGAATCTTTGTTTTGCTAGTATCGGGATCGTCTCAAAGGTTAATCATCGAAATATTAAGATAGGTAAAGCAGGGCGCTCACGTTGGTTAAATAAACGCCCTACTGTACGCGGGGTTGTTATGAATCCAATAGATCATCCTCATGGTGGTGGTGAAGGTAAAACGTCTGGAGGTCGTTGTTCTGTTACTCCTTGGGGAATACCTACGAAAGGTTATAGAACAAAACGAAAAAAAAAGATTAAATAAATAATATTATGTCAAGATCACAAAAAAAGATTCCTTTTTTTCAAAAAAATCTTTTAAAGAAAACTTTAAATAAAAAAGATTATCGAACAATAAAATTGTGGTCTAGAAGTTCTACAATTCTGTCTGAATTTGTTGGGTATACTTTTGATATTCATAATGGTAAAAGTTTTGTATCTATTCAAGTAATAGAAGAAATGATAGGTCATAAATTCGGCGAGTTTGCTTCAACTCGAAAACAAGTAAAGCATAAACTAAAAAAAGGGAAAAAATAAATGGGACGGCGTTCTACAAAACTTTTAAGGTTTGAGAATTCTTTACATAGGTATAACAAAGATAATCAAAATTGGTCAGTGGATTCTGTAAATCATTTTAAAGTAGATGCTGTTTCAAACCCTTTAGAGAAAGGTACTTTTTCTACATGTAAACGTATGTCGCAAAAAACAAACCCTATTCTGCTAAGAAAGGGATTTTTAGACACGTGGGGTTCTACTTTCTTTACTGATTATAAAGAATTGAAGGTATCAAATAATGTATTTTATAATGAATTATTTATAAAAACATATTTAATTTCTTTGTTCAAAATACTCCAAATGTTTCTGAGTAAGCTCGAAATAAAAAAAATTGACAATGTTCTCTATATAAAAGTTTTTTATTTTCAAAAAAAAAACATAACTAAAAGGGATTTAATTTTTTCATTGACACAAATAAACCGTTTAAAAAATTTAACAGGGAATGATACAAAATTTCCATTCTTTAAAGAAAACTATAAAGATAACAATTTAAGTTTAGATTCGTTAAATTTAACAAATCATTTAGAGAAATATTTGACTTTGTTCTTTAACAATAGAATAAAAGTAGTGCTTATAAGAAATTTAAACTTAGGTTCCAGTGCAAACCTTATTTCGCAATTTATTTCAAATGAGATTGAAGTTTCAAATGTGAACTTTAAACGCGCTTTAAACGAGACTTTTAAAGAGATAACGGACAAAGGGAATATTAAAGGAATCCGTGTAAATTGTTCGGGTAGATTAGGTAAAGCACCTATGGCAAAAACGGAATGGTTTAAGTATGGCCAGATACCTTTAAATAAAATTAGTTCAAAGTTAGATTTTGCTTCAAGCACTTCCGTAACAAAGTATGGAACTATAGGTACAAAAGTTTGGTTATATCTTTATAAATAAAAAAAGTTATTTATAAAGAATATTATCTATAAAAATTATTATTTGTTTGGGTAGCTCAGTGGTAGAGCAAAGGACTGAAAATCCTTGTGTCGGTGGTTCAATTCCACCTCTAAACATTGATAATTGCATAGTTTTGTAAAATAAAAAAATTTGTCATTTATACTTTACACTCGGCTATATAACATAACGGGTTAATGTGAAAGTCTGCAAAACTTTAAATGGTGGTTCAAGTCCGCCTTTAGCCTTTATTTTATTAATAATTAAGATTTTTATATGCAAGCAAACAAAAAACCTTTGGGTTATTCTACGCGTATAGTATGTACGGATGGCAGCACGCTTTCAGTTCAGTTTCCGTATTCAAAACGTGATATTTTTTTAACAAATGATTTGAATAATAATATAGCATTTTATTCACCCTTGGTGTTTAATGAGTCAATAGATATGTTAAATAAAAAACAAAAAAGTTCGTTTCAATTTGATTTTTATTCTTTGATGGATAAATCAAATTAAGTATTCATGGCGAGGTAGTTTAGTTGGTTAGAACGGTAGCTTCATACGCTGCATGTCGTGGGTTCGAGTCCCGCTCTCGCTATGAAATTTTATAACAAAATTTTTAATATTGTAACAAAATTAATTTTGATTTGTAAACTTACGGTAATTAAATGAAAACAATAACAATAATAAATTTATGCCACAATTAGATATTTATATAGCAATGTCCCAAGTGTTTTGGTTCACAATATTTTTCCTGATTTTTTATATAGTGGTTGTACGTGATATTTTGCCTGTTTTAGCACGATCAATTAAATTAAGAAAAAAGAAAGTAAGTGGGGCAGCTTCAGGTTCATTAGATGATGAAGTTACAATTATTACAGGGCAAACAGCTAAAACATTAGAAGGTTCATTAAAGGATTCTCGAATATTATTAGCCGAAGTTAGTGCCGAAAGTTCTTCTTGGTTAGATTCTTCAATGAAAGATGCTAATGATAATACTTTATTAGGTATTAACAAGATTTATATTCAAACAATTGGAGAATTGAAAGGTCGAAGTTTTTTAATAGAAGACGCTATTAAGCAAAAATAAAAGAAAAAAGATTATAATTATGGCTCTTAATTATGTTTATGCTATTCTTGGTACTGCTTGTATTTGTACTGGAATGATTATGGATGAAGAAGTATTAGTATTATACGCTTTTGTTGCGTTTGTGGGTTTAGCTTACCATTACGGTAGTGCTGTGGTAGACACAATGATTCGTACAGAAGCGGCAAAAGTAGGTAAAGAATTTGATTTTTTTTTTGAGGTTCAGAAAAAATTAATTAAAACTTTAATTGCATATCATTTATTACAAGTACTTGTAATTTCTCAAATTCAAAGTTTATTAGAATTTTCAAAAGGTGAAATTTCTAAAATTATTTCTGCAAAGAAATCTAACTTGGATTTTAGTTTAGTACAAGAAATGGAACAAAAATTATCATATTTAGCCGCGAAAGAGCAAGCAATTGCTGTTAAAGTGCAAGAAGATGCAAGTGTTTATGTTACAAATAAAGTTAAAGACTTATTTATTACAGGTAATGCAAATACAAAGGCTTTAAAGGAAAAGTTTTTAGCTGAGAATATGTCAAAATTAGAATCATTATAAATGAAGATTAATAATGTATAAGTTCAGACGAACTTATACATTTACATAAATAAAGAAATAATTATATGCTTTCACCTAAACGAACTAAATTTCGTAAAAGTTTTAAGCATGGTGCTAAAAGAGGTATTGTTCCTCATAATACTCTTAATTTTGGCTCTTTTGGTCTTAAATCTATAGAAAATGGTCGGATTACTAACCGACAAATTGAATCCGCACGACGAGCTATTACTAGAAAAATGAAAAGAGACGGGCGTCTATGGATACATATATTCCCCCATATCCCAGTTACATCAAAGCCTACAGAAGTACGTATGGGTAAAGGTAAAGGTAGTCTTTCATATTGGGCAGCTATTATAAAACCAGGAAGGCTCCTTTTTGAAATTGATGGTATTTCATTGGAATTAGCTAAACAATCTTTGCTTTATGGTGCCGGTAAACTTCCTGTGAAGACGATGTTTATAAAAAAAAAGGATTTTTTGATATAAAAAAGTATGACAAGAATTAGCCAATTATTAAGATCTTCGCGAGAATTTAGAAAAAAAAGCAGTAAGTCTGCAGCGTTGAAAAAATGCCCACAACGTAAAGCTGTTTGTACGAAAGTTTACATAACTTCTCCAAAAAAACCAAACTCTGCAAAGAGAAAAGTTGCTAAACTTCGTTTAACAAATGGAGTACAGACGATAGCTTACATTCCTGGTGAAGGGCATAATTTACAGGAACATTCTGTCGTTCTTGTTCGGGGTGGTGCCGTTAAGGATCTACCTGGTATTAAATACCATCTGGTACGGGGTAAATATGATTTAAGCCCTGTTGCTAAGCGGACTCAACGTCGTTCTAAATACGGTACAAAAAAAAAATAATATCATTATTATGGGTAATAAGTACGAATTTAGGTCACCTACTACATACAATTTTGCTTTCCAGAAATTTGTGCGGTTCTTAATGTTTCGAGGGAAAAAATCGATCGCGGATAAGATTTTACGTACAAGTATTCAACATAGTTGTAAAAGTTTAGGTTTAACAGATCATTCAGCATTTTTTTTGCAAGCTGTTTTTAATGCGGCTCCTGATATTGAAATAAAAGCTAAGAAAATAGGAACTAATAGTTATTTAGTTCCTAAGCCTATTTCTTCGGAGCATAAAATAAATTGGGGTATCAAGCTTATTTTGGAAGCTTCTCGATCACGTAAAGAATCGGGAATGAGAGAACGTCTTACATTTGAGTTAATTGATGCTTTTAATAACAAAGGGCTAGCTATCAAAAAGAAAGATGAAATACATAAATTAGCCGAACTAAACAAATCTTTCAGTCATTTTAATTGGTAAAAACTTAATATTTAGAAGAAATTTGTCGATGCCACGATTATTCAATATACAAATACCAGATAAAAAACGTGTTTTAATAGGACTAACTTATATCAAAGGTATTGGTTTATCAAGGTCAAAACTAATTTGTGAAAACTTTCATATTAACCATAAAGTATACATGAAAGATTTAACAAAAGTTCAACTATCTTCAATTACAAACTATATTAGAACAAATTACAAGACGGGTCAGAAGATTGAGTCTGATATGGTTAAAAATATTCGTCTTTTAATAAAAATTAGTTCATATAAGGGTATAAGGCATTTTAAAGGTTTGCCTTTGAGAGGACAACGTACGAAAACAAATTCACGTACAAGTCGAAAAATCAGTCGAAAAATTTAAAATATATTTTAAAAATATTTATTATGTTCTTTTTAAATATTTTATGTAATAAAATAAAAAAGGCATTTCATGGATATCTAGGTACTAAAAGAATAGGACGTGATAAATAACGAAAAGTTATGTGTAGGTAAAAATACCTTTTAAACATAAATTTCCTAATAGGTAAACCTAATTTTTTTTTATAAAAACTAAGTGAATTGAAACATCTAAGTAACTTAGGAAAGGAAATCAATAGAGACTCCGTAAGTATTGGCGAGAGAACGCGGATTAGACCAGAAAATTATTATTATTTATTTAGAAATAGATTTCAAAATCTTGCTAGAAAGGGTGATAGCCCCGTATAAATAAAAATAATTATATTAATTGAGTAAAACGGGACACGTGAAATCTTGTTTGAAGTTAGGGGGACCATCCTCTAAGTCTAAGTACTTTTAGTAACCGATAGCGCAAAGTACCGTAAGGGAAAGATGATATAAATTTCGATTTTATAAATTTTGAAATGGAATGCTAACAAACAATTGAAGCCTTTTAGGTAACAATGTACCTTTTGTATAATGAGCCAGTGACTTAATTCCTACAGCAAGCTTAAGTGTGAAAATCGAAAGCGTAGCGAAAGCAAATTTGAACAGAGTTCCAAGTTGTTTGAATTAGACCCGAAACCGGGTGATCTAGCCATGAGCAGGTTGAAGATAGAGTAAAATCTATTGGAGGACCGAACCCGTGTATGTGGAAAAATACTGGGATGACTTGTGGTTAGGGGTGAAAGGCCAATCAAACTCGGAGATAGCTGGTTTTCCACGAAATCTATTTAGGTAGAGCGTTATAATATTTTCTTCTGGGGTAGAGCTCTATTAGAATGCGGGGGGTCCAAAGCCTTACTAAATTTTGATAAACTACGAATACGGAAAAAATAATTATAATAGACAGACTATGACTGCTAAGAGCCATCAGTCAAAAGGGAAATAGCCCAGATCGTAAGTTAAGGTCCCTAAATTACAACTAAGTGAGAAAGGAAGTTAAATAACCATGACAACCAGGAGGTGGGCTTGGAAGCAGCCATCCTTTAAAGAAAGCGTAATAGCTCACTGGTCTAAATATTAAGTTATTTTGCGCCGAAAATGTATCGGGACTAAAGTTGTATACCGAAACGACGAACTCAATAATTGAGTGGTAGTGGAACGTTTTGTATTTTATTGAAGAGATATTGAAAAATATTTTGGAGAGATCAAAATTGAAAATGCTGGCATGAGTAACGACAAATAATATTTTGAAATATTATCGCCGAAAGTTCAAGGTTTCATGGGCCAGGATAAACCTCCCATGGTAAGCCGGCCCCTAAGATTTCAAGCGAAAGCTTTAATCGATGGGAATTTACTGTAATTGTAAAGCCTATAAATAGTGACTATTTAATAAGAAAATTGTAAGACTTTTGATATATCTTCAGTTTTTTAGCTAAATACAAGAAATAGCTATTTTTTTAGGACCGTACTTTAAACCGACACAGGTGAACTGGTAGAGTATACTAAGGCGCTTGAGAGAATCATGTTAAAGGAACTCGGCAAAATAATCTCGTAACTTCGGGAGAAGAGATGACGTATTTTTTACGTTGGCACAGAATTGGGGGTAGCGACTGTTTATTAAAAACACAGGACTCTGCTAAGTTGTAAAATGATGTATAGGGTCTGACACCTGCCCGGTGCTGGAAGGTTAACAGGATAAGTGAAAGCTTTGAATCGAAGTCCCAGTAAACGGCGGCGGTAACTCTAACCGTCCTAAGGTAGCGAAATTCCTTGTCACCTAATTAGTGACCTGCATGAATGGTGTAACGACTTCCCTACTGT
>JGI24540J26637_10000050_pt1 | contig 37872 bp, 38 predicted proteins | sample NorSeaMetagenome_FD_26637 | JGI IMG/M metagenome (IMG submission 26637)
AAAGATTTAAAGTTCTTTGAAAGAAATTATGGTGGTGTTATGCCATTAGAAATTCTTGTTGATACTAAGAAAAAAAACGGTTTATTTAAGTCTTATAATTTGAAGAAAATAAATGAATTAAATGATCTACTTTTGTCATATAAAGAGTTTTCCAAACCTTCATCATATATTGATTTTCTAAAGTATAGCAAACANGCCTATTACAATAATGATACTTCATATTATAGTTTGCCAAATAGCCAAGAACAAAGATTTTTAACTCCTTATTTAGCTAATACTGATTCTGAAATGGATGTAAGTAATATTTATTTAGATTCTCTAAATCAAGAAGCTAGAATAAGTCTTCGTATTGCTGATGTTAGTACAACTAAGATGGATAGTATAATGTCGGATTTAGAACCTAAGATCTCGAGCTTATTTGATTCCAAAAAATACAATGTGATCATTACAGGAACAACTAAAGTACTTTTAACTGGAACAAAATTCTTATTGAGTAATCTATTTGTAAGTCTTTTTTTAGTAATTATTTTAATTTCAATTTTTATGGCCTGGATGTTTGGCTCTGTAAGAATGGTTGTCTTATCTCTAGTTCCAAATTTACTTCCACTATTACTTACAGGAGCTATTATGGGGTTTTTTGGTATTGCTTTAAAACCTTCAACAATTTTAGTTTTTAGTATAGCATTTGGAATTTCTGTTGATGATACAATTCATTTTTTAGCAAAATATAGGCAAGAACTAATAAGTAATAATTGGAATGTAAAGGAATCTGTTCTCGAAGCTTTAAAAGAAACTGGTGTTAGTATGATATATACTTCTATTGTTTTATTCTGTGGATTTTTTATCTTTATTGCTTCTGATTTTGGGGGAACTGTGGCCTTAGGGCTTTTAGTTTCTATTACATTATTAATTGCAATGCTATCAAATTTAGTGTTATTACCTGCTTTGTTATTGACAAATGAAAAACATTTAGTTTTAAAGAATAATAATTAATATTTATAATATGAAAGGAATAGTTTTAGCAGGAGGGGCAGGTACAAGACTACACCCAATCACATTAGCTATCAGTAAACAAATGATTCCAGTTTACGATAAGCCTATGATTTATTACCCTATTTCAACATTAATTTATGCTGGAATAAGAGATATTCTAATTATTTCTACTCCTGACGATCTTCCTTTATTCCAAAAACTTTTGGGTGATGGATCTAATTTAGGCTGCTCTTTTTCATATAAGATTCAGCATGAGCCTAACGGATTAGCACAAGCTTTTATCATTGGTGAAGATTTTATTGGCAAGGATAAAGTCTGTCTTGTTTTAGGAGATAATATTTTTCAAATGAAGGTTAAGATATTAGAAGAATGTCTAAATGTCGAAGGGGGAATTGTATTTGGTTATCATGTTAATGACCCAGAGCGCTATGGTGTTGTTGAGTTTAATGATGATTTCAAAGCCATTTCATTAGAAGAAAAACCATTACATCCAAAGTCAAATTATGCAGTTCCTGGTTTATATTTTTACGATAATTCAGTTATTGAAGTAGCTAAAAAGATTAAGCCATCCAGTAGAGGAGAGTATGAAATAACAGATCTTAATAAATATTATTTAAAAAAAAATATGCTTGATGTAAGAGTTATGAGTAAAGGTTCTGTTTGGCTAGATACTGGTACAATTCCTTCTCTTTTACAAGCAAATCAATATGTGCAGGTTATTGAAGAAAGACAAGGGAGAAAGATTGGTTGTATTGAAGAAGCTGCTTATTACAGTGGGTTTATTAATGATAGTCAATTGTTAGATTTAGCACTCCCACTTAAAAAAAGTGGTTACGGTATTTACTTAGAGAGTTTAGTTAAGTAATGCTGAACATTAAAGAATTATATTGTATTGTAGAAGATGAAATAAATTCTTTGAAAATTTCTAAATCTCCAAAAAACTTATATGACCCTATCTCTTACATAATGAATATAGGAGGAAAGAGAATGCGAGCAATTTTATTATTATTATCAAATCAAATTTTCAGTAAAGATTTAAATTTAGCACTAAAACCAGCTATAGGAATTGAGGTGTTTCATAATTTTACACTTATTCATGATGATATTATGGATAATGCTCCGTTAAGAAGAGGAGTGTCTACAATTCATGAAAAATGGGATGCTAATACAGCAATTTTATCAGGAGATACTATGATGATCCAATCTTATCAATTAATGCTAAACACTCCAGAAAAATACTTAAGTGAAGTGTTAAATTTATTTAGTGATACAGCTGTTAGTGTATGTGAAGGACAGCAATTTGATATGGATTTTGAGGATGTCCAGCAGGTGACATTNCAGGNATACCTAGATATGATTGAGCAAAAGACAGCAATTTTATTAGCTACGTCTTTAAAAATAGGCGCTATAATTGGTGGCTCATCGAAAGAAGATGCAAATGATATGTATGAATTTGGCAGAAACATTGGTATTGCTTTTCAGATAAAAGATGATTTGTTAGATGCATATGGTGATCCCAAGAAATTTGGTAAAAAAATAGGAGGTGATATTGATGCAAATAAAAAAACATTTCTTTTTTTNAAAGCATTAGAGTTATGCTCAACAACTGATAAGGAAAAGATTTTAAAATTATTTGATTCTAAAGCTAATTTAAAGAATAAAAAGAATCAAGTAATGGACCTTTATGATAAGTATGAAGTGTATGAAGTTTCGAATACTAAAATACTTTATTACCATGATTTAGCCATAAAGCATTTAAATAATGTTTCTGGTGAAAATAAAGAACCTCTATATGATTTTGCCAATCAATTGTTAAAAAGAGAAGTTTAATATTTTTTTCTAATTCTTTAATTGAAATAATTTTAAATAGTTTTACAGATATTAATTAAATTTCCAAATGGATAAATTTTCTTTCTTAGGAGCAGTTCATACTAACATGATTGAGGATTTGTATAAGAGCTATTTAAAGGACGAATCTAGCGTTGATTCTAATTGGAAAAATTTTTTTCAAGGTTTTGATTTTGCTCAGGCTAACTATCAAAAGGATATTGATAGCAATAAAGTTGTTCCAAAGGAATTCAAGGTCATTGATTTAATTGATGCCTATAGAAAAAGAGGGCATTTGTTTACCTTAACAAATCCTGTTAGAGATAGAAGAAAATATAAACCAAATTTAGATATTGAAAATTATGGTCTAGATAAATCAGATTTAGATACTATTTTTCGAGCTGGCGAGGAAATTGGGATAGGTTCAAGTAAGCTCTCTGAAATTATATCTCACTTAGACTCTGTTTATTGCCAATCAATTGGAGTAGAGTTTATGTATCTCAGAAATCCAAAAAAAATTGATTGGATACTTAAAAAATTACAGAAAAACTCTAATCTTCCCAATTTTAAAATTCATGAGAAACAACATATTTTACATAAGCTGAATCAAGCGGTAGCATTTGAAAGTTTTTTACATAAAAAGTTTGTTGGTCAAAAAAGATTTTCACTTGAAGGTGCGGAATCTTTAATTCCAGCTCTTGATTCATTAATTGAACACAGTACTTTATTAGGAGTAAAAGAGTGTGTCATGGGAATGGCGCACAGAGGTAGATTAAACGTTCTAGCAAATATCTTTAACAAGACATATAAAGATATATTTTCTGAGTTTGAAGGTAATATGTATGAAGATGATTTTATTGCTGGAGATGTTAAGTACCATCTAGGTTTTACCTCCTTGCAGAAGTGTAATAACGGTAATGATATAAAAATAAGTTTATCTCCAAATCCATCTCATTTAGAAGCTGTAGACCCAGTTGTTCAAGGGATTGCGAGAGCAAAGCTTGACCAACAATATAATGGTGACGTAAATAAGATATTACCAATACTTATTCATGGTGATGCTGCATTTGCAGGTCAGGGTGTGGTTTATGAAATAATACAAATGGCAAGTTTAAAAGGTTATCAGACAGGAGGAACCATTCATATCATTGTAAACAACCAAGTTGGCTTTACTACAAATTATCTTGATGCAAGATCAAGTGTTTACTGTACAGATGTAGCCAAAGTTACTTTATCTCCAGTTTTCCATGTAAATGGAGATGATGTAGAAGCTGTTGTTCATACTATGAAAATTGCTGCTGAGTATAGACAAAAATTTAATCAAGATGTTTTTATTGATTTACTTTGTTATAGAAAATACGGTCATAATGAAGGCGATGAGCCAAGATTTACTCAGCCTAAATTATATGATTTAATAGCCAAACATCCTAACCCCAGGGAAATTTATAAAAAGAAATTAATGGATGAGGGCGTTTTAGAATCTATTGCTATAGACACATTAGACAAAGAATTTCAGATTCTTCTTCAAGAAAGATTTAATGAATCTAAAGAAATCAAAAAAGCAAAAATTACACCTTTCTTGTCAGAAGAGTGGAGTGATTTGTCATATCAAAAAAAATATGATTTTAAAGATAATGGCTCAACTTTAGTATCTACAGCTAAGGTTAATGATATATCTAAATTTTTATATGAATTTCCAGATAAAGATCTTTTATTTAAGAAAACTCAAAAACTTTTATTAAATAGAAAAAAAATGATTGACAATGATCAGTTAGACTGGTCTTTTGGTGAGTTATTTNCCTACGCTGTTTTACTTGATGAAGGTTTTCATGTAAGAATTAGTGGTCAAGATGTTGAAAGAGGTACATTTTCACATAGACATGCTATTTTAAAAACTCAAGATGCTGAAAAAGAAATATCACCACTTAATTTAATTAATGATAATTCTAAATTTGAAATTTACAACTCATTACTTTCTGAATATGGTGTATTAGGCTTTGATTATGGATACTCAATTACAAATCCAAATACATTAACAATTTGGGAGGCGCAATTTGGTGATTTTAGTAATGGAGCTCAAATTATGATTGATCAATTTATAAGCTGTGCGGAAGATAAGTGGAAGGTTCAAAGTGGTTTGGTAATGCTTCTTCCTCATGGATATGAAGGACAAGGTGCGGAACATTCCTCTGCAAGATTAGAAAGATATTTACAATTATGTGCTCAAAATAATATGCAAATTGTTAACTGTACTACACCTGCCAATTTTTTTCACGTATTAAGAAGGCAAATGAAAAGAAATTTCAGGAAACCACTAATTGTATTTACTCCAAAAAGTTTATTAAGACATAATTTATGTATTTCTAAAATAAAAGATTTTACTAGCGGAGGGTTTGAATCTATTATTGATGATCCAAGTCTTATTGAAAGCAATGACAACACTTTAGTTTTATGTTCAGGGAAAATTTATTATGACTTATTTGAAGCAAGAGAAAAAAATAAATCATTTGATATTAAACTTGTTAGAATTGAGCAGCTATACCCATTAGATATTGAATCAATTAAAAAAATTCATAGAAAATATAAGCCTGGAAAAGTTATATGGGTTCAGGAAGAGCCTGAGAATATGGGTGCATGGCAGTATATTCTTTCTAATTTAAATGATTTAAATATTACAAATATCAGCAGAAAAGCTAGCGCAGCAACAGCAAGTGGTTCTAGTAAAAAGTCAGCAATTAAACAACAAAGAATAATTGACGATGTTTTTAAATTAAGTAAGAAAAATTAATTCTATTTTTGTACAATCATTTAAATTATTACATAAATTAAATAATAAATTTTAAAATGAAATTAGAAATGCGTGTACCAAGCCCAGGCGAATCAATATCTGAGGTGGAAATTGCAGAGTGGCTTGTTGAAGATGGTGATTATGTAGAGAAAGATCAATCTATTGCTGAAATAGATTCAGATAAAGCTACCTTAGAGCTTCCTGCAGAAGAAAGTGGTATCATAAAAATTATAATTGGTGATGGTGAAACTGTTGCAGTCGGAGATGTTGTTTGTATAATTGACACCTCTGTAAAAGGAACTTCATCTAAAATAAAAAATACTAAAAGTGAGATAGTTGAAAGTGTAAAGATTGAAAAGAAAAAATCTAAAGAAATTTTAGTAAAAGCAACTCCCCTTGCAAAAGAAATAATTAATCAAAATGATATTGAAGTTGATAAGATAATTGCTAGCGGAGATGATGGTAGAATTACTAAATCTGATGTTGTAGATTTAATGAATAGTAATAGCTCTGGTGATGGTAGAGAGTCTTCACTAAGTAAAATGACTTCTCTAAGAAGAAAAATTGCTACTCGTCTGGTTGCTGTAAAAAATGAAACAGCTATGTTAACTACCTTTAATGAGGTAGATATGACTGCTATTAATTTACTTAGAACTAAATATAAAGAGAAATTTAAGCAAAAGCATTCTGTTGGACTTGGTTTTATGTCTTTTTTCTCTAAAGCTGTTACAAAGGCTCTTGAGGAGTTTAAGGATGTTAATGCTATGATTAGTGGAGACCAAATAGTTCACTATAATTATGTTGATTTAGGAATTGCAGTTAGTGCACCTAAAGGTTTAATGGTTCCTGTTGTTAGAAATGCTGAAGTTTTAACATTTAGAGAGATTGAATCAGAAATTAAGAGATTAGCAATTAAAGCTCGTGATGGTAAAATTACAATTGATGAAATGTTAAATGGAACTTTTACTATAACTAATGGTGGTGTATTTGGTTCTATGCTTTCTACACCAATTATTAATCCACCACAAAGCGCTATTCTAGGAATGCATAACATAGTAGAGCGCCCTGTTGCTTTAAATGGTGAAATTATTATTCGACCAATTATGTATTTAGCTCTTTCTTACGATCATAGAATAATTGATGGCAAATCATCAGTGGGTTTTCTTTGTAAAGTTAAAGAGTATCTTGAAGATCCTACAATCCATTTAATGGATAACCAAGTAGAAAAATCTTTAGAATTATAAATTCTATTCGGGAGCAATTTCAAAAGCTAGACCTTCAAGCTCATTAGTTATAGAAATTTGACAGCCAAGTCTACTATTTTCTTTGACATTAAACGCCTCTGAAAGCATAGCTTCTTCCTCATCTTCCATTTCTGGTAAAATGTTATCTGAACTAATATAGCATTGACATGAAGCGCACATTGCCATTCCTCCACATACACCAATTGTTCCTTCTGGTGCCAGCTCATAAGAGCGAATGATCTCCATAAGGTTCATAGCCATATCTGTAGGAGCAACGACCTCGTGAGTTTTACCCTCTCTATCTGTTATTATAAGATTAACATCAGACATATTGAGTTTTATTCATTAATTGATTGAACAACTGGCTTTTTTGCTTCTTTTCTTGTTCCATCAAAACCATCAATTCCGCTAACTGTNGTGTATTTGAAAATATTTTTTTTNCCTGGGTTAATTATTTGATAAGCAGATTGACACATAAGAGTTGCTTCATGAAATCCACATAGAATTAGCTTTAACTTACCTGGGTAAGTATTTACATCTCCAATTGCAAAAATTCCCGCAATATTAGTTTGGTAATCAAAGGTGTCAACTTTTATTGCATTTTTTTCAATATCAAGACCCCAATTTGCAATTGGGCCAAGTTTTGGAGATAAGCCAAAAAGAGGAATAAAATGATCAACTTTAATTTCGGTATCAATTTTATTTTTNGTTACAATAATGCTCTCTAATTTTTCTTTCCCGTTAAGTTTAGTTATTTCAGCAGGAGTTAAAATATTTATTTTATTATTATTTTTAAGTTCTCTAACTTTTTCAACAGAATCAAGTGCTCCTCTAAATTCATTTCTTCTATGAACAAGAGTTACTTTTGCATCTATATTAGCTAAAAAGATACTCCAATCTAACGCAGAATCTCCTCCTCCAGCAATGACAACATTTTTATTTCTATATATTTCCGGATCTTTAATCATATACTCAACACCTTTATCTTCAAAGAAGTTAATATTTTCTAATAGAGGTTTTCTTGGCTCAAAACTTCCAAGACCACCGGCAATTGCGACAACAGGAGCTTGATGTTTAGTTCCTTTATTAGTAATTACTGTAAAAATACCATCTTTATCTTTTTTAATACTTTCTGCTCTTTCTCCAAGAGTAAAGCCAGGCTCAAATTGTTTTGATTGTTCTAATAAGTTTTTTGTTAGATCTCCGGCTAAAATTTCTGGAAATCCGGGTATATCATATATTGGTTTTTTTGGGTATATTTCTGAACATTGTCCTCCTGCTTGTGCAAGAGCGTCAATTAAATGACATTTTAGTTTTAGTAATCCCGCTTCAAATACTGTAAANAAACCCGTTGGGCCAGCACCTATTATAAGTATATCTGTTTTGATCATCTTAGAATTAATCTTGTTAATATTTTTATTGAAAATATGTTTTGCAAAATTACAAAGCTTTTTATGTTTTTAGTCGATATTGTACTAATAATTAGTAATTATAGTTGCAAAATTTATTTGATATAATCTTTATACTATTATCCATTTATTGCAACTACTTCTTTTATTTCATTACCAAGTTTTTGAATTAGTAGTGATTCAATACCTTGTTTAAGCGTTGCTGTAGATGAAGGGCAGCCACTACAAGCCCCTTTCAATACTACTTTCACAGTACCTTTATCATATGAGTCAAATTCAATTGCTCCTCCATCTCCTTCAACTGCGGGTCTTATGTACTCATTTAATAAACCAACAATATTTTTTTCAAGATCTGTTTTTGGTTCATTTCCACTTACTTGGATTTTTTCTGATGATCCTATTTCTTCAGATTTAATTGTATCTTTCTTTTCAATTTTTATATTCTCAGTATAATTTTTAATTTCATCTTCATTTAATACAGTTGTAATAAAATTTCTTAGCTCTAATGTTATTTCTCCCCATTCTATATTATCGGTTTTTGCAATTGAAATAAAGTTCTTACTTAAGAAAATACTTTCTACAAAAGGAAGTTGAAATATTTTATTAATCATTGGTATTTTTTCTGCGTCTGTAGAGTCTATAAATTCAATACTTTGATCTGCAAGCATTCGATTAGACACAAATTTCATCACTTTTGGATTAGGTGTGCTTTCAACATATATACTATAATTCATAATTTCTATTTTTACAAAAATACAAACTCAAAATATATGGCCTTAGTAAAATCATTAAAAAATAAAACTCCAAATATTTCTTCTAATGTTTATTTAGCTGAAAATGCTACTATAATTGGAGATGTCATCATTAAATCACACTCTAGCATTTGGTTTAACGCTGTTGTCAGAGGAGATGTTAATTCTATTATAATAGGAGAAAATGTAAATATTCAAGATGGGGTGATCATTCACTGTACATTTAACAAGACCACAACATCAATTGGTAATAATGTATCTATAGGTCATGGTGCTATTGTTCATGGATGCGAGATAGGAGACAACGTTCTTATTGGAATGGGAGCTATCATTATGGATGGTGTTAAGATTAAAGAAAATTCAATAATTGCAGCTGGTGCTGTTGTAACTCAAAATACTGTAGTTAGATCAGGAGAGGTTTTTTCTGGCGTTCCTGCTCGATTACACACAAAAAAAAATGAAGATGATATACGTAAATTAACTTCAGAACTTGCTAAAAATTATATACAATATTCTTCTTGGTATAATTAATTTATACCCAAATATCTACTTCTTCTAATTTAACACTTTCTTTAAAGAAAAAATATGCACTTTTTTCAAATGATTTAGTATAATTAGAAACTATGAAATGGTAAATAGGCTTTTCAGTATTAGCTATTAATTTAGATTTTTTCAAATCTTTAGAAATAGATTGAGATACAATCTCAGATGAATCAATTACCTCTAATTTATTATTATAAAATTTAATTATTTCATTCTTAATTAAGGGGTAATGTGTGCAGCCTAAGATCAGAGAGTTAATATTTTTTAATGTATAATGAGTTAAATATTTTGTGATAATTGACTTGCTAATTTCTTGATTAATAAAACCTTCTTCTATCATTGGTGCAAGCAAAGGAGTAGGGTGTGATTTAACAGAAATTTTATTGCAATATTGATGTATTTTTTCTTTGTAAATACTAGACTCAATAGTAGCTTTAGTACCTATTACTCCAATTTCTTTTGAGGTGCATTCTTCTGTAATCTTTTTTATTACAGGATCAATAACATTATAAATTGGAATATCAGTAATATTTTTTTTAATATGATCAAATGCAACCGCTGAAGCACTATTGCAAGCTATAACGATTGCTTTACAATTTTTTGATTTTAGAAATAATGCAATTTTTAAACTATAATGTTTTATTGCTTTTTCAGATTTTTCACCATAAGGTAAATGCTTGGTGTCACCAAAATATATAAAGCTTTCGTTTGGAAGTATTTTTTTTAAAGAGTATGCAATGGTTAGACCTCCAATTCCTGAATCAAATATTCCAATTGGGCTATTTTGCATAGATTTAAAATATAATTAAAGATTAAGCTTTTTCTTAACTTTATCAATTATGTTCTCAGATTCTTTGGCAAACAAAATAGTTCCAAGACTTCTGTCAAAGATATAAGTGTAACCACCTTCTTTCGCTACTTCCTCAATTGCCTCTCTTGCTTTAGCTAAAATAGGCTCAAGTAATTCTTGTTCTTTTGCCTGAAGTGCCTGCTGAGCATTTTGTTGAAATGACTGAATTCTTTGCTCCAGCCCAGTAATTTCTGAGATTTTGTCCTGCTTTACCAAATCATCATATGAAGCTTCATTAGATTGGAAATCTTGAACACTTTGTTGATATTCATTTGTCATTGCTTGAAGTTGAGATTCTAAACTTTTTGCAAAAGTTTGCACTTCTGNTTCTGCAGTTTTTCTCTCAGGAAGAAGCAGTAGTAATTCTTGGGAATCAATGTATCCAAGTTTATTTTGTGCAAAATTACTTAGGCTCAATAGGCATGTAAGTGTTAGTAGGGCAATTCTTTTCATAGTTTTTTTATTTAATTTTTTAATATCCTAGTAGTTCCAGTATTTTATCACTTTTGTCAAGATTAGGATTTGAGTATAACATTATTAGATCACTTGAGCTGTCAAATATAACAGCATATTTATTATTACTAGCTAGTTGTTGAATAGCATCATAAATTTTTTCTTGAATTGGTTGAACTAGCTCTTGGCGAGCTAATGATAATTCTCCATCTGGGGAGAAATATTTTTTTTGAAGTTCTTTTGCTTGGTTTTCTTTTTGCATAATAGCTTCTTCTCTTTTTATTTTCATATCTTCAGTTAATAATAACTGTTCTTTTTGATATGATCGATACATTTTATCTACATCTGCATATTTAGCTTCGATTTCTACTTGCCATTCCTGTGACATGAAGTCTAACTTTTCTTGAGCTTGTTTAAACTCAGGAATTTTATTAAGGATGTAGTCTGTATCTACATAAGCAAATTTTTGACCGTAGCTAAAATTAGCTATAAAGAATAAAGTAAATATTATTATTATTAATTTTTTCATTATACAAATTTAGTTAAAAAGTTTGACCCATAGAAAAGTGAAATTGACCTCCATTTGCATTTGGATTACCTATTACATCATCAAGCCCCCAACCATAATCTAAGCCCATCATACCAACCATAGGAAGCATTATTCTTAATCCTATTCCAGCAGTTCTTTTAACGATAAATGGATTAAAGTTGTTGAAATTTTCCCAAGCATCACCAGCTTCAACAAAACCTAGCATATACATAGTAGATGATGGGTTTAAGCTNAGAGCGTATCTTAATTCTGCCGTATACTTACTAAATACTGTTGCTCCAGTCTGAGGAGATAAAGAATTATTTGAATACCCTCTCAAAGCTATTAGCTCTCTTCCATCATTCATCATTCCAACTCCACTTAGACCATCTCCTCCTACATAAAATCTCTCAAAAGGTGTAATTCCTTTATCCTGATTATATGCTCCAAGTAATCCAAACTGTGTTCTTGTTGCAAGAACAAGTTTGTCTGTAAACGCGCTATACCAAACACTCTTAAAATTAAATTTATANAATTCCATCCATTTATATTTTTCCTGTTCTGTTAGCGTGGAATAATCTTCTACATCATCAAAGAGAGAGTATGGTGGTGTTGCGTTTAGAGAAAGTGTAAAGTGTGATCCTTGTCTTGGGTATGTTGCTTGGTCTACAGAGTTTCTATCTAAAGTTAAGCTATAATTAATATTATTAGAATATCCGTCACTAAAAGAAAAGAATGTTTGAGAATTACTTAGGTCATANCTTGAGAATTCTATTCCATTATATAGACGAAACCAATCATCTGGTTTTTTTAATCTATTTCCAAGACTAACAGATAACCCCGTAATAGAAAGTTCTTGTTTTTCCTCACCATCTAGTCCATTTGTTGATTCTGCGCGATGTAATGAAATTGAAAGTGATGTAGGTTTTTTGCCTCCGAGCCATGGCTCTATAAATGATGCTCTATAAGTCCTATAGTATATACCATTTGATTGTGCCTGTAAAATTAATCTCTGCCCATCGCCAGAGGGTAGTGGTCTCCATTTATCTTTTTTAAAGAAATTTTTTGAAGAGAAATTATTAAATGTTAAAGCTAGCTGCCCAATTACTCTTCCTGCTCCCCAGCCTCCCGACATAGATATTTGATCAGAAGACTTTTCCTCTACTACATAGGTAATNTCAACTTCATTTCTTGCAGGTTGAGGGTCAATTTTAACATCAAAAGTTTCTGGGTTAAAATATTGCATCATTGCTAATTCTCTCTGTGACCTCATTATGTCAGATCGCTTGAAAAGATCTCCAGGCATAGTTCTGATTTCACGCATTATTACATGGTCATTTGTTTTAGTATTTCCAATAACAGATACCTTATTTACTCTGGCCTGCTCTCCTTCATAGATTCTTATTTCTATATCAATTTGGTTGTTTTCTGTTGAAATTTCAATTGGATTTGCATTAAAAAATAAATATCCGTTATCTAAGTATAGTGCGCTAATATCTGAACCATCTTGACTTCCAAACAATCTAGATTCTAATGTGGTTTGATTAAAAATATCTCCTCTTTTTATACCCATTTGGTTAAACAGCTCTTCATTTGTATAAACAGTATTTCCAATAAATGATATCTCTCCAAACAAGTAGGGATCTCCTTCGAATAAATTTATTTCTACAACCAAGGAATTATCGCTATTTAAATATGTTGAATCATTAAGAATTCTAGCATCTCTAAAGCCTTTTTCATTGTATTTTTTTATTAAATTTATTTTATCCTCTTCATATTTTGATTTAATAAATTTTGAAGCTTTAAAGAATCTCCATTTATTTTTTACTTTAGTTTCTTTAAGGCTTTTACGAAGCTTGGAGTTACTAAGTGCATAAACTGTATCTTTTTTATTAAAGAAATTCTTATTTTTATTAAGTTCCTGCTTTCTTCCAGAGACTATTATATCATGTATTTTAACCTTATTATTTTTATCAATATCAAAAATTAATAATGACGCATTTTTAGTTAAAGTATCTTTAATAATAATACTTTTAACAGATGTATTAAGAAATCCCTTATTAATGAAAAAGTTTTTGATGTTTTTTGTGCTATTAATAATTAAGTTTTGAGTAAGGACTTTTCCTCTAATTAATTTTAAATCTTCCTTAAGTGTTGATATATCTGATTTGCTTATTTTCCCTTTAAATTTAAATTTAGATAATCTAGGGTATTCCTCTAATTCGATTTCAAGATTTATTTTATTTTCTACAATTGATAAAATCTTAATATCAATATTTTTAAATAGGCCTTGATTCCATAATTTATAAATTGCAGAGCTTATCTGATCACTTGGAATTGTTATTTCATCTCCAGTATTTAATCCAGACATATTTATCAAGACAGATTCACTTAGATGTTTTACTCCAGAAATTGAGATATCCCCAATAATGTAATCTTTTGGTTGTGAGTAGTCTATAATTGAACTGTTTAAAATGGTATCTTGAGCAAGTACATATGTACTTGAAAATAATGCCATGATTAAGATTAGACTGATTTTTTGTATAATTTTATTCATGTAATGTTTTGGCTGTTTTACCAAATCTTCTTTCTCTTTGTTGATAATTTATTATTGCTTCTTTTAAATCTTCTCTTCTAAAATCTGGCCACATTTTATCAGTGAAATATAATTCAGAATATGCTATTTGCCAAAGCATAAAATTACTAATTCTATGCTCCCCACTTGTTCTAATAAGAAGTTCAGGGTCAGGAACGTTATTTGTTGTAAGATATTGCTTGAAGATTTCTTCAGAGAAATCTTCGAACGATATTTTATTTTTAATTATTTGTTTAACAGCATTTATTATTTCCCATTTCCCACTGTAGCTTAGCGCTAAGATAAGAGTCATAGACAAATTTTCTTTAGTTTTTTCTATTGCCTCAGATAGTTCGTTCTGACATTTTTTTGGCAGTTTATTTGTAGATCCAATCGTTGCAAGTCTAATGTCATTATCCATTAATGTTTTTGTTTCTTTATTAATCGTAGATATTAGTAGAGTCATAAGTGCACTAACTTCTTTATCTGGTCTATTCCAGTTTTCTGTAGAGAACGCAAAAAGAGTGAGATATTTAATTCCAATTTCAGCTGCTCCTTCCACTGTATCTCTAACAGCTTTAACGCCATGATTATGTCCAAAAACTCTAAGTTTTCCTTGTTTTTTTGCCCAACGTCCATTGCCATCCATTGTTATAGCAATATGTAAAGGGATGTTATTTTTATCAATTATTTCAGTCATCGTATGAATTAAATCAACTTTAATAATCGCAGCCTTTGGAGAAGCTTGGTAGTTTAAATGAAAAAGTAATTGCACTAAAGGCATACCAATCATCTTTTAATTCTTCATCCCCTCTTTGCTCATCTTTTGTATGTGTTCCTGTTGGATCAGACATTTCAGAAGATTCGTTAGTGAACTCAGTAGGATTTCCTGGATATGTAAGACTTACATCGTCAAGGTAGTCAGTAAATGTTTTATTCATACTGAAAGAAAATAATATGTTGAAACTCTCGTTGATAGAAAATTTTAAACCTCCACCCAGAGGAATTGAAAATTGTGTTCTCGAATATTTTTTACGATTAGGGTATGCAGTTGTTCCTTGACCTTCAGTTCCAAGAGGTTGAAGCTCTATCCATTCTCCATTGCTATTTTCTGCTAGTGGATTAAAATTAAATATAGAAACCCCAGTGAAAAGATATGGAGACCATTTGTATGCAGGGTTTCCAATTTCATATGGTAAGAAATTAAATTCAATTAGCCCAGAAAGTTCTTGAATGGCTGATTTGAAATGAAGTCCTCTGTCTAAACTAATACTATCTGAAGAGTTTCTATCATCTCCTTCAATATTTGAAAGTTTGATTTGTGCCTTTAAAGAGAATCTTCTGTCAAGATTTCGTCTTACCATTATTGCACCTGCTGGCTTTGGTGAGCTAAAGTGATTGGTATTTAAATCTCCAATGTAATATGATAATCCAAAACTTCCTCCAATTTCAGTATTTGGATTGAATGTTTGACCGTTTGTGAATAATGCAGAGATCATTAATACTAAACAGCTGAGAATTCTTATTTTATTTTTCATAAATAATATTGATATATTATAATGCAAATATACTTTTTAATGAGGATTTTAAAAAGTATAAAATTAATTTCTTTTATCAAGTCCCCACATTAGTTTATGTCTGATTGTAGAGCTAAAAGTATTCCCTTCAGGTTCAATTAAATTGATAGTAAAATCTGCCTTTTTTATTGTTAATTCAACTGAGGAATCAAATGCTCTGGAGCACGAATCAAGAGTTACTAATGCAAGCTTATCTCTATCTTCAACTTTTAATTTTATAATACTATTGCTGTCAATCACAATAGGTCTTACATTTAAGTTATGTTGAGCAATGGGTGTTATTACAAAATTATCTGTTCCAGGCATAATTATTGGCCCTCCACAACTTAAGGAATAACCTGTTGATCCGGTAGGAGTAGCAACAATTAGTCCATCAGCCCAATATGTGTTTAAAAATTCATCATTAATGAATGCGTCAATTTTAATCATAGAAGAAGTATCTTTTTTCACGATTGCGACTTCATTTAATGCGAAATTTTTGTTTTGAAAAAGATTGTTTTCAGTGTGAAGTTCTAATAGTGTTCTTTGATTAATCGAGTAATTTCCTCTAATTAAGTCATTAATGGCTTCATCAATTTGATCTGGCGGAATACTTGAGATAAAACCTAATCTTCCTGTATTAATACCCATAATCGGAATATTAGTTTTATTTACGAAGGATGTAGCCTTTAAAAGAGTTCCATCACCACCTACACTAAGTAAAATATCTGTTTTTTCTACAAGAAGATTAGTTGAGCTATTAAAAGTTTCTATTTGAGAGTGAAATCTCAGTCTTTCACTTAAAAATTCATAAAATGATGACTCAATTATAATATCTATTTTTTCAGACTCTAGTTTTTTCACCAAGTGTTGAATATACTTGTTGAAGTTTTCTGAAAAGACTGTTCCAAAAATTGCTATTTTCATAACTTTATTTTTTTGTTCCAAATGGATTCGAAAAATGTAAAAATACTCCTTTTTCACTTAATCTATTAATAGCAGAATTCTAATCTTATCATTTTATTGTAATATGTTACATAGTCTAGGCTTATTCCTTTGCCCCACATGATAGAATTAGCTAATGTATTATCTCCAAAGTTTTGAATATTTTTCGCATAACCTAAATCAGAAAAAATAGAAAAATATAAAGAGTAATGCGATTTTTTAAACTGTTCCATTTTGAAATATGGTATTATAAATTTTTTTGGTTTTATTAAGCAAATTTTTACAGAGCTTTTTGATAGCCAATAGTCCTTTCCGTCTACTACATAATATTCATAGCCTCTTACATAATCATTAAAACCAAATGTTTCATTTGTAAAATAGCTCTGTATATTTTTATGTGTTACTCTTGATCTAAAACTGGATCCTAAATAAATTTTTTCTTTTAAGATATGATGGTGTTCGAAATGGCTGTATAATTCAAAATGTTTTATTGGGCTTGAAATNCTTAAATTTTTGGATGCTTCAATATCAATATAATTNCCTTTTAGTGGGTAGTTTTTATTATCTCTATTCTCATAAATAAAATTATATGAAAATTTTATAAAACTTCCTTCATTACTATTATTTGAAAGATAATTAGGATTCAATAATTTTATTGAATCATCAATACTTGTATGAAAAATTTTCATCTTTAATTTGTGCTTCATTTTAACATTTTTTCTAAAAATAATATCAAAATTTAGTATCAAATCTTTTGATGTGAAATTTTGACTATTTTCATAAAAAATTAGATTATTCTCCACTGTTTTATAGAATGTTTTTTTTCGTCTAAAGAATTCAATGTCTGTGTTTATTCCTAAGTTTTGATTATTTTTAATAAATGGTATTTTATAATTTATCTGATAATGTTCCTTAAAACCTCGTCTATATTTCAAAACTATTAATTCGTTACGGCCACGAAAATTTTCAATATTTAAAAATAATCCATAATTTATTCTTGAAAAGTCAGAGTAGTTTGTTTCTTTAAAGTCATTCCACCAAACATTGAAGTTCCTCTCTGAAATTTCAAATATTGGATACGGCCATACATACCATCTTTCTACTAATTCAATTTCTATTGTTACAGTATTTTTATTTTTCTTTATATCAAAGTCAATAAAATTAAATAAGTTAAGATTAGTTAAGTTTTTTTTTGCGTCACTAATTTTAGTATTTAACTCAATAGTTGAGATTTTCTCTCCAACTTCGAAATCTAACTCTCTTAAAATTATTTCTTTTTTTGTTTTTTTATTTCCTTTAATTTTAATTTCTGAAATATTTAAGAATTTGTTGGCTAAAGAATCATTTTCTGAATTAAGCACTTTATTTTTACTAATTAAATTATTATTTGAGACTATTAATAAAAAGATAATTAGGATATGTTTCATGCAATTATATAATTGTAAAATGTTTTAATAACAGAGAATAATTAATTAAAAATTAAATTAATTTACAGGCGAAACAAACATACTATTTTTTAATTTTGTTTAAAATATTATATGACTAATTTAAGTGTAAATATAAATAAGATTGCAACATTAAGAAACTCCAGAGGAGGTCGTTTTCCTGATGTTTTAAATGCTGCTAGAAAATGTCAAGATTTTGGTGCGGATGGAATTACTATTCATCCCAGACCTGACCAAAGACACATTACACGAGATGATGCATATGCTTTAAAGGATGTAGTAACAAAAGAATATAATATTGAGGGATTTCCTTCCAAAGATTTTATTGAGATAGTTACTAAAATACTTCCTACGCAAGTTACCTTAGTTCCTGACCCTCCTAATATTCTGACTTCAAATAATGGCTGGGATACAAATAAAAATTTTATTTTTTTATCAGATATTATAGAAGAACTTCATGCTCATAATATTAGAGTGTCAATTTTTGTTAATCCAGCATTAGAAATGGTTGAAGGAGCTAAAAAATGTAATTCTGACAGAATAGAGCTGTATACTGAGGCTTATTGTAACAGCTTTAAAGAGGATAAGAAAAAAGCTATTCAGCCATATATACAATCTGCAGAATTAGCTGAAAATCTTAAATTAGGAGTAAATGCTGGACATGATTTAAATTTAGATAACTTGCAGTATTTTGCGAAGAATATCCCAAACTTGGAAGAAGTTTCTATTGGTCATGCTCTAATTTCAGATGCTCTTTACTTGGGATTAGAAAATACTATTCAAATGTATAAACGACTTTTGTAAATGAAACTATATTCTAAAATACACGGTCATAAAGGTCAGGATTTAATTATCATGCATGGGCTTTTTGGGATGAGCGATAATTGGAGTTCACTTGGTAGAAAATTTTCAAAATACTGTAGAGTACATTTAATAGATTTGAGAAATCACGGTAGATCTCCTCATTCTATAGATTTTAATTACGATGTGATGTGTGAGGATCTTCTAGAATATATACTGGATAATAATATTCAAAAACCAATATTGTTAGGACATTCTTTAGGTGGTAAAGTCGCTATGAAATTTGCTTTTACACACCCAGAGAGGATTGCCAAGTTAATAATAGCAGATATATCTCCAAGGAAATATAATAGTGATTTTCATGAAAATATTTTAGCAACCTTGTATAAAATTCCTTTGCAAGATTTTGATAAAAGAGAAGAGATTGATAGAGTGCTTTCATATTCATTTGAAGATAAAGGTATGCGCTTATTTCTCTTAAAAAATCTATATAGAAATGAGAAAAAAGATTTTGCTTGGCGTTTTAATATTGAAATTCTTTTGGAGAAAGTAAACAACATTCAAGAAGCTGATTATGTAAAAGGGGTTTGTGATGTACCTACTCATTTTGTAAAAGGAGGAGCTTCACATTATATAACAACAAAAGACGAAATTATTATAAATAAACATTTTTCAGACTTTAGCATTGCAACGGTTAATGGTGCCGGTCATTGGTTACATGCTGAAAAACCAGAAAAATTTTATAATGAGGTAATGGGTTTTTGTTTGCTATAAACTACTATCTAAGAAAGTTAGGTTAAGTTTCTAGAATTTAATTATTTGTCCTTCTTTTGCTAAATTAAAACCTTTCTTTAAGACTTCCTTTTGAGCATTATGACCTTCTTGTAGTAAAGGATTTGTGTGGTTAAAGTGAATAAAATGAATCTTTTGTTTATCGTTCTTAGAAAGCTTTGAAAAAAGTTCCATACTCTCTTCAACAAAAGGATGTGGTATTTCACTCATATCTCTTGCTAGCTCTCCATTTTCATAAAAGGTGGCGTCTAAAAAAGCATAATCCACTTTTTTAATAAGTTCTGTAATACTTGTTTCCCATGTTTCCCATTTATCAATATCTGGAATAAAGATTAAGGATTTATTATTAATGATTATTTCATAGCCTACGGTTTCTGAAAATTCATCTCTATGAGGCACTAAAAATGGTTTGATTTTTATTCTTTCGTTTAAGTTAAAAATAGAATCTGATTCAATTACTCTTAGCTTGATGTTTTCTAATTTTACTAATTGACTCCAAGGTCCATTGTTTTTCAAAAAAAAATTCATTTTTGGCATTGCATAAACTGACAAATTATTAGTCCCCATCACTTCTTTACCAAAATGCATTAATCCAGTGTAATGCCCAATATGTGCATGAGTTAATAAAATACCATCTAATTTTTCATTTCCTGTATTCTGCTTTAGTAGATATAATTGCTCTTTTATATTCGGAGTAGCATCTATAATCCATTGCTGTTTGCTAATAGGGTCTATAATTGCTAGGCAAGAAGTTGTTTTTTGTAATTCTGGGTTCTTCCAAGCGTCTTCACAACATTTTTTTTTACAACTCATTTGAGGGTAACCAGCATCTTGAGCAACTCCCAAAACCATTGCGTATGGAGCTGTCTGAGTTTGATCTTTCGACTGATTGCAAGCAAAAGAAATAATAATAATTAAATAGATTAACTTTTTCATTTTATAATTTTTTCAAAACAATGATATTTATTTTTGTTAGGTTTTAAATTTATTGTACCTACCTCATTATATCCTATACGTTTGTAAAAATCCATAGCTTTTGGGTTGCCGGAATAAGTATCTAGTCTAATGGAATTTAATCCTTTTTTTATAGCTAATTTTTCTGTAAAAATCATAAGTGATTTTCCAATCCCTTTACCCCAAAAAACTTCTTTTACTGCTAGTCTATGAACAACTAAAAATTGGTTTTTTTTATCTTTCCATTTTAATGGTAAATACGTTTTGTCTTGATTTTGATCAATATTAATACCAGCAATAATGATATTATGCTCAATTACAATAAAGTATGTTTGAGCAATCAAGTCTTGCATAATTATGTCTTTATTTGGATAGCTTTCGTCCCACTGGTCAATATTATTTGCAAGCATTCCTTCAATACATGATTTGTACATTAGCATAATGTCTCCTATTTCTGATATTTTTGCTTTTTGAATTATCATTGTATCAGTAAATTACATCCTCTTACATCTGCGTTTGAGAATCTTCCAGTTATTTTAAATTTATTTTCCCCAAGTTTAATTCCAATATCTTGAGTTGCTATAAATGAGCAAGAATTTATATTTGCTAAATCAATAATGTTAACTCCTCCAGTTTGGTTATTTGCTAACAAAGTTATAGGATCATTTATATCTCTAACTAAAACTTTCATCCAATTTGGAGTTGTAAAAATTCCATCTTTTTTTGAATATGCTTGCGAAAGTAATTCTGTCATTCCATATTCTGAGTGAATATTTTTGACATCAAAAGATGATTTTAAAATATTATGTATTTCCTCTTTGAGAAGTTCCTTTCTCTTGCCTTTCATTCCACCGGTTTCTATAATGGTTGTGTGATTTAAATTTTGCTTATAGTCTTTTGCAAAGTCTAGTAAAGAGTATGTTACGCCAATTAAAATTGTTTTTTGATTTTTTGCCTCTCGATTTTTTATTGTATTTGAGATTTTAAGAAAATTACTATTGTAGAATCCACTGTCTTTATTTTCAGATAGTATTATTAATTCTTCAATCATAAATATTAAAGAGGAATTACCATTTTCAATATATGATGGTAATAGTGCCAGTATACATAAATCTTTAATTGGCCCATAATTTTCTTTAAAGTTTGTAATGAAACTTTTTTTATAAATATCAAGATTTTGAACATAGTGTTTACTTCTTAATCCAGAAGTACCACTACTTTTAAAGATTTTTTCTACTGTCTTATTACTAGTTTTTATTTCATTAGTTTTAAAAAAATCTATTGGCAGAAAAGGAATTTCTTCAGCTTTTTTTGGTTTTTTATTTTTGAGTGTAAGAGAAGAAAATTTTCTGTAAAGATCATTGTTTTTTATCTGGTAATTAAAAACTTCTAGAGAAACTCTTTGGAATTCATCTTCGTTTTTAATATTAAATATTCTATCGTTTATGTTTTTTAATGATACGTGCATTAACCTATTTTTTCAGACAATTTAACATAAAATTAATTATTAAATATTTCAAATAATTTAGTCCACTCATTTTTTTTTCTAAAAGCTTTTGAGCATTGTTCTTTTATATTAGAGCTAATTAAATCTAAATTAATTTCGTCTTGTTTTTGAAATTTAAAACGTCTTTTTTCAGATAAAAAACCTGCTAAATACTCTTGTTCTGTTTGCCCAGGCGTTGGAACAAGCGTTGCATTTTTTTCTAAAGTTATTAAATCCATAATTGTTGAATACCCTGCCCTACAAATTATTGTATTAGCATCAGTCATTACCTGATTTAATTCTTCTGTTTTTAAATGAGATTTAATAGTTAAATTATTAAATTCTTGAGAATAATTTTTTTCCGGTTTTCCCTGCAACAAAAGTGATTTTTTATTTGTTTTTTTTAACTCTTTGGTAAGAATTTTTTCGAAAATAGTTCTTTGTGGTTCAGGGCCTGAAACAATAGCTAAAATTTCTAAATGATCTTTTTTCTTTTGTATTTGAAGACGAGAAAGTGGGCCTATGTATTTATATTTTATTGAAGTTTTATGAGTGCTAGATAATTCTCCAGCAATTCTATCATTATCATTGTCAGGTATCCAGCATTCACTAAATTTTTTAATAAAATAACAATTAATGTTCTTCAGTAATTCCTTTAAATATGGTGTTTGTATCTTTATTTGATGAGTTATAAAAACTGAAGGTATTTCTTTTGAGTAAAGACCATAGCGGTTGTCTGAAATAATTCCATCAATTTTATAATCTTTAATTATTGAACTGATCTTTCTTTTTTCGAGTATATTCCGTAAATTATTTTTGGTATTTGGAGAAGAATATTTATTTGCATGGGTAAAAATGAAGAATATTTTACGTTGTAATCTTCTAATTTTATAAATTTTTCTTTTGGAAACTCTTGATTTAATAAATTTAATGATCTACCACTTGACATAATAATTACATTAAAGTTGTTTTTTTTTAATTGTAAGATAATAGGAATACATCTTGTAGCATGGCCTATTCCCCAATTTAAAGGTGCAACTAAAATATTTTTTTTGCTATTCATTCAACGAAAATACTTAAAACACCATTATTTTTGCTTTAAAATAAAAACTATTGGCAAAAAATAAATTAAAAAAATTTAATGATTTAGAAACTTTTAGTCATGTTATTCAGCCTTCTATAGATGAGTTAAGAAGCAATTTTAATTTAAAAGGAAATTGGCGAAAAAATTTCTTTAAAAATGATAACCCGATTGTTTTAGAGCTTGGGTGTGGAAAAGGAGAGTACACAGTTGGTTTGGCCAAGAATTTCCCAGAAAAAAATTACTTAGGAATAGATATAAAGGGAGCGAGAATTTGGGCAGGTGCTAGTCAGGCTTTAGAAGAAAAATTAATTAACGTTGGCTTTTTAAGAATTAGGATTGATTGGATTGAAATGTGTTTTAATTCAAATGAAGTTGATGAGATTTGGATTACATTTCCCGATCCTCAAATAAAAAAGAATCGCACAACCAAAAGACTTACTCATCCTATTTTTTTAAAGAAATATAATAATATTTTAAAATCAAATTCTAAAATTCATCTAAAAACAGATAGTCAGTTTTTACACGGCTTCACATTAGGAGTTATCGCAGGAGAAAATCATACTTTAGAGGATTCAACAGAAGATTTATATAATTCCGTTGAGCTCAGAGATTGTTCGAAAATCCAAACTTTCTATGAAAATATGTTTTTAAATAAAGGTATGCCAATCACATATTTAAGGTTTTTATTAAACTATTAATTTTATTTTGAATGTTAATTATAATCTATATTTGTAAAAAAAAATAGTTTGAAAATCACAAAAGAAGATATCAGCAATATTTTAAGCAAAGTTAATTTTCCCTCTAGCTCTAGTGGGATAGTGGATAGTGGCTCTCTTAAAAATGTTCAAATATTTGGTGATGAAATTATTTTAGATATTGAAATTAGTAATCCAACTCTACAGTATAAAAAGAAGATTGAAGCTTTATGTATCGAAGCGATTCATGATATGCTTAGTGATATGAAAAATGTGAAAATTAATTTTGCTATAAAGGAGGTTAAAAAAGATATTAAAATTCAGGGAAATCCTATTCCAAATGTCAAGAATATTATTGCTGTTTCTTCTGGTAAAGGTGGAGTTGGAAAATCTACTATTGCAGCAAATTTATCTACTGCTCTTGCTGAGTTAGGTTATTCCGTTGGAATTGTTGATGCTGATATTTACGGTCCATCTATGCCTATAATGTTTGATCTTGTTGGAGAGATTCCTCAAGCTATAGAGCTTGAGGGTAAGAAAAAAATGAAGCCTCCTTCCAATTATAATGTAAAAATGGTTTCAATGGGTTTTTTTACTGAAGCTAACCAAGCTGTTGTTTGGCGAGGCCCTATGGCTTCAAAGGCGCTTAATCAATTAATTTGGGATACACATTGGGGAGCGCTAGATTATCTAATAATTGATCTTCCTCCAGGAACTGGAGATATTCACCTTTCTTTAGTACAGGCTATTCCATTAACTGGAGCTATAGTAGTTACAACTCCACAGGAAATCGCTTTAGCAGATGCAAAAAAAGGAGTTAATATGTTTCAGATGGATAGTATAGATGTTCCTGTAATCGGTATTGTTGAGAATATGTCTTATTTCACTCCTGAAGAATTGCCAGAAAATAAATATTATATCTTTGGTAAGGATGGGGGTAAAGATTTGGCGGAACAATTAAATTTAAATCTTTTGGGTCAAATTCCTATTGTACAATCTCTTAGAGAAGCATCTGATGGTGGGCGTCCTGCTGTTTTACAAGAAAACACCCAAATATCCAAATCATTTATTAATTTAGCAAAAAATGTTGTTGATTCTGTAAATCAAAGAAATGTTGATTTGCCTGATACCGAAGCGGTGAAAATTACAAATATGAAAGGTTGTTCTAATTAAAAATTAAATATTGGTTTGATAACAAATAAAAACATATTAAAAAAAATAGAAGGTGCATTAGATGACTTTAGACCTTACTTAGAAGCAGATGGTGGCGACATAAGTTTAGTGGAAGTTACAGATGACTATGTCGTTAAGGTAAAGCTACTTGGTGCTTGTGAGACATGTCAGGTTAGTATGATGACATTAAAAAATGGTGTAGAGCTTGCAGTTAAAAGCGCTGTTCCAAAAGTTAAGGAAGTTATTGAAGTTGGCTCACTTTCAAAGGCTTAACATTATTTTTTTATTTCCCATTTCTTATCTTAACATTCTCTTTATTTAGAATTATTATAAATTGCTGTTTTTCGTAGTTTTCTATCTAATATTATTAGATAAAAGAATTAAATTTGCGATGAAATTGATGATAGATTTATGATGATACCATTTATTAACAACAGACTTCCTTTAATAATAGTCTTTGTTTTTATTTTCTTCTCCACAGCATTTTCTCAAGATGCTCCAGTTGTTGTCGACTCTGCTGCCGTTTTAAAAGGTGAGCAAATATTTAAAGCAAATTGTACATCATGTCACGTAATGGGAGATAAAAAACTCATTGGTCCTGGATTACTAGGAGTTACGGATAGAAGAACAAAAGAGTGGCTCAAAAAATGGATTAATAGTTCTTCAGACTTTATTGCATCAGGAGACGCTGATGCGATTGCAATTTATGAAGAGTATAATAAGGTGCTATGCCTTCATACTATTTTGAAGATGCTGATTATGAGGCAGTGTATGCATATTTAAAAAACCCTCCTGTAAAAGTTGAAGTTTTAGATACTGGCGATTTGCTAGCTGCTGAAGACGAAGGTATTAAAACATCAACACAGCTCATGTTTATCGGCTTGTTCTTATTACTTCTTGTTTACCTTTTAACATCTTTAAAGAATAAACTTAAAGCTAGCTTAAAGCAAGAAACAGAAACTATTTCTGAAACGTTATTTAATCAATTTAATTTGTTTATTTCTAATAATAGAAATGTTGTTTTTGTTGTTGTAGCAAGTTTTATTGTAGTTGTTAAGTTTTCATTTGATACTCTTTCAGGAGTTGGTGTGTACACAAAATACCAGCCTGAGCAACCTATCGCTTTCTCGCACAAAGTACATGCTGGTGAAAATGGTGTTGACTGTAATTATTGTCATACCTCTGCTAGAAAGAGTAAACATTCTGGTATTCCTTCAGCTAATGTCTGTATGAATTGTCATACTTATATTAATGAAGGGACAATCACTGGAACTACAGAGATTTCAAAAATATATGAGGCTGTAGGATTTGATCCTGATTCTAAAACTTATATTGAAGGATATGAGCAGCAGCCAATAAAATGGGTTCGTATACATAATCTTCCAGATTTATCTTATTTTAACCACTCTCAGCATGTGGTAGCTGGAAAAGTTGAATGTCAGACATGTCATGGTCCAATTGAAGAAATGGATGTTGTTTATCAGCATGCTGAGTTAACCATGGGCTGGTGTATTGATTGTCACAGAACTACAGAAGTTGCAATGGAAGGAAACGAATATTACACAGAATTACATGCTCAGCTAAAAGAAAAATACAAGGGACAAAAAATTACTGTGGATAAAATAGGCGGAATTGAATGTGGTAAATGCCATTATTAATTAAGAATTATTAACTAGATGAAGACAACAAAAAAATATTGGAAAGGCCTTGCCCAACTTCATGATGACCCAATTGTAGAGAAATTGGCACAAAATGAGTTTGTTGAAGAACTTCCAGTTGATGAGTTTTTGGGAGATAAAGAAAACCTTTCTTCAACTAGTAGTAGTAGAAGGGACTTTCTAAAGTTTTTAGGCTTTAGTACAGCTGCAGCGACATTAGCTGCATGTGAAACTCCTATTGTTAAATCTATTCCATATCTTGTTAAGCCAGATGAAATTATCCCTGGAGTTGCAAATTATTACGCTTCAACTATTTACGATGGAAGAGATTATGCTAGTGTCTTAGTTAAGACTAGAGAAGGAAGACCTATTAAAATTGAGAATAATGGTACCTGTTCCAATTCTAGAGTTCAAGCATCAGTACTTTCTCTTTATGATTCTGCTAGATTAAAGCATCCACTAAAATCTAATGAAGAAAGTAACTGGCGAACTGTTGATTATGAAATAAAAGAAAAACTATCTAAAATCAAAAATGGTAAAATAGCGCTTCTAACCTCTACTATCTTAAGTCCAACAATAAAGCAATTAATTGAGGATTTTGGAGATAAATATTCTAATGTAGAGCACATAATGATGGACTCTACACCTTATGATGGTATTTTAGATGCAAATTTAGAATCGTTTGGCTCAAGATTAGCTCCTTCATACTGCTTTGATAAATCAGATGTTATTGTCTCTTTTGGAGCAGATTTTCTTGCTAATTGGATGGCAAATGAATACGCTACAGATTATGTTAATGGAAGAAATCCAAAGAATGGAAAAATGTCTAAGCATTATCAATTGGAGACAAATCTATCTCTCTCTGGTGCTAATGCTGATAAAAGAATTCAAATAAAACCTTCAGAGCAGGGTTATTTAATTTCTAGCTTACTTGATGGGTTAAGAGGTGAAAAGTTTGATTCTAGACTATCTTCAATAGTTAAAGCTTTATCTAGCTCTAAAGGAAAATCTATTGTTATAAGTAACAGTAATGATAAAAATATTCAACTTATCGTAAATGCAATTAATAACGAGCTGAATAATTATACTAATACAATTTTAGTTGATAAACCAACAAATTTAAAGCAGGGAAATACTTCACAGGTTGATAATCTACTCTCCGATATGAAAGAAGGTAAAGTAAGTGCTTTAATAACATATAATGTTAACCCTTCATACTCGTATAATAAAGCTAAAGAATTTAATGTAGCTTTAAAAAATGTTGCGCTTAAAATTTCAACTTCATCTTATAACGACGAAACAGCTTCTTTGATGGATTATGTGTGTCCTGATAGTCATAATTTAGAAAGTTGGGGCGATGCAAGTCCAAAGCATGGGACATATTCGTTTATGCAACCTACAATTTCTCCATTATTTGACACTAGGCAGTTTCAAGAGACACTTCTTTCTTGGACAGATCGATCAGATTATCTGTCATTTTTAAAGAATTTTTGGATAGCAAAAGGAATAGATTGGAATACTACTCTTCATGACGGATATTTTAATTTAGAAGATAAAAAGTTAAGACTTAAGAGTTTTATCGATAGATCTAAATCTATTAAAAACTCATCCTCCACTGAACTGGAGCTAGAACTTTATGAAACTATCGCTCTTGGTGATGGTTATCAAGCTAATAATCCTTGGTTACAAGAGCTTCCTGATCCTCTTACAAGAGCGTGTTGGGATAATTATTTAACGATTTCAGCGCATACTGCAAAAGAATTCGGTCTAGAAAATTGGAATGTCTCAAATGGAGCATTAAATGGAAGTCTTGTAGATATTGAAGCTAATGGTGTTTCTCTTAAGAATGTTCCAGTTTTAATTAGTCCAGGACAAGCAAAATCAACTGTTGGAATGGCAATAGGATATGGTAGAACTAAAGCTGGTAAAGCTGGAGATGGTATTGGTTTTAATGCTTATCCTTTTACAGGAAAAAAATCAATATCAATTAAGAAAGTAGAGGGGGAATATGAGTTTGCTTCTATTCAACTTCATCATACTATGATGGGGAGAGATATTGTTAAAGAAACAACTTTATCTGATTATATTAAGGATCCTTCATCAGGAAATCACAGAGAAACTTATGCTACATATAAAGGTAAATTAACTGCTGATAAAGTCACTCTATATGAAGCACATGATTTAGAAATTGGTCATTTTTGGAATCTCTCTATAGACTTAACTTCATGCATCGGTTGTGGTGAATGTGTTATCTCATGTCAAGCAGAAAATAATATTCCTGTTGTAGGAAAAGAAGAAATGAGAAAAAGTAGGGATATGCATTGGATGAGAATTGATAGATATTTTTCATCAGATATGACTGAAGAGCTTTCTGCCAAAGAAAAGATTTCAATGATTGATATGTTCTCTGAAATGGAAGAGCCTTCTGAGAATCCTGAAGTAGTATTTCAGCCAATTATGTGTATGCATTGTAACCATGCTCCTTGTGAGACTGTATGTCCTGTTGCTGCAACAACACATAGTAATGAAGGACTAAATCAAATGACATATAACAGATGTGTTGGAACAAGATATTGTGCTAATAACTGTCCATATAAAGTGAGAAGATTTAATTGGTTCCAATACTCAGACAATGATAAGTTTGATTTTAACATGAACGATGACTATGGTAAGATGGTTTTAAATCCTGATGTTGTTGTAAGATCAAGAGGTGTTATTGAAAAGTGTAGTATGTGCATACAAAAGATTCAAGAACTGAAATTAAATGCTAAAAAAAGTGGACAACCTATAAAAGATAAAGATGCTCAGACAGTTTGTGCTTCTTCTTGTTCAACTAATGCAATTGTATTTGGTGATTCAAATAATAAGGATAGTGAGGTATGGCGTTTAAGAAATGATGAAAGAGCATACGACTTATTAGATCATTTAAATGTCAGACCATCAGTATTTTATCAAACAAAGATTAGAAATAAAGCCTAATGCATAAAGAATCCGAAATAAGAGATCCCTTAATTCTTGGTAATAAAACTTACCATGATATAACAAGAGATATTGCAAGACCTGTTGAAGGTAAGGCTAATAAATATTGGTGGATTTTATTTAGTTTATCTGTTTTTCTGTTTTTATGGGGTGTAGGATGTATGGCATACACTATTGGAACTGGTATTGGAGCTTGGGGCTTAAATAAAACTGTTAATTGGGCTTGGGATATTACAAATTTTGTTTGGTGGATTGGAATTGGTCATGCCGGTACATTAATTTCTGCTGTTCTTTTATTATTCCGCCAAAAATGGAGAATGGCAATTAANAGATCTGCTGAAGCAATGACAATATTTGGAGTTGTTCAGGCTGGTCTTTTTCCTTTAATACACATGGGAAGACCATGGTTAGCATATTGGGTATTTCCTTTTCCAAATGAATACGGTCCACTATGGCAAAATTTTAACTCTCCACTTTTATGGGATGTATTTGCAATTTCAACTTACCTAACCGTATCAACAGTATTCTGGTATATTGGTTTAATTCCAGACTTTGCAATGATTAGAGATAGAATGAGTAAAACTATTAGTCCTATGAAAAAGCAGTTATATACTTTACTTGCTTTTGGTTGGAGCGGAAGAGCAAAACATTGGCAAAGGTTTGAAGAGGTATCTCTTGTTCTTGCAGGACTTGCAACTCCATTAGTTTTTTCTGTACACTCTATTGTTAGTATGGATTTTGCTACTTCAGTAATTCCTGGATGGCATACTACAATATTTCCTCCATACTTTGTACTTGGAGCACTTTTTTCTGGTTTTGCAATGGTTGAAACTTTACTTATTATTATGCGTAAAGTTGTAAATATGGAAGCATATATTACTATTAAGCATATTGAATATATGAATGTAATCATTTTATTTACTGGATCACTCGTTGGAACTGCATATATAACTGAGCTTTTTATGGCTTGGTATTCAGGAGTTGCATTTGAGCAATATGCTTTTTTAAATAGAGCAACTGGTCCTTATTGGTGGGCCTACGCAGCAATGATGTCATGTAATGTTATTATTCCACAACTGTACTGGATAAAGAGCATAAGAACCTCTTTTATTGCTACATTCATTCTATCAATATTTGTTAATATTGGAATGTGGTTTGAACGTTTTGTAATTATTGTTACTTCTTTACACCGAGATTTTCTACCTTCATCATGGACAATGTTCTCTCCCACTTTTATTGATATTGGTATATTTTTAGGAACTATTGGATTCTTCTTTACACTATTCTTAATGTATGCTAGAACCTTCCCTGTAGTTGCTCAAGCTGAATTAAAAACAATTCTTAAATCTTCTGGATCAGAATATAAAAATAAGACTCATGAATAAGAAAGTATTATATGCTATTTTCGATGATGAAGAGATTTTATTAGAATCTGTTAAAGTTCTTAGATCTAAAGAAATAGAAATTGAAGAGGTTTATAGTCCTTTTCCCGTTCATGGTCTAGACCATGCTTTAGGATTTAAAGAAACAAGAATGGCTATTACAGCTTTTATATATGGATGTATAGGTTTATCTTTTGGAGGTCTTCTGATTTATTATATTATGATCTCTGGAGTTGGGAAAAGTTGGCCAATGAATATTGGTGGTAAACCTAACTTTACTTTTTATCAAAATTTCCCTGCTTTTGTTCCAATTATGTTTGAGTGTACAGTTTTATTTGCTGGTCATCTGATGTCATTAACATATTTCTTTAGAAATAAACTTTACCCTGGCGCTACAACAAAAAGTCCTGATCCTAGGACAACAGATGATAAATTCCTAATGGAAATTATAGTTGAAGGAGATGATAAAAAGATGCGAAAACTATTAAAAGAAACTGGTGCTTCTGAGATTAACGAAAAAGATACAGATAATGAATAGAGTTATTGTAATATTATCTTTCATAGTTATTTTTTCTGGATGCAAAAATGATGGACCTGGTTATGAATTTATGCCAAATATGTATAGATCTCCATCTCTAGAAACTTATGGTCAAAATACAGTGTTTGCAGATAGTTTAAATGCTCGTATTCCAGTTAAAGGAACAATTGCTAGAAATTATTTATCTACTTTCTATTATGAAAGTTCTTTAGAAGGTTACCTCGATGCAGGAGAAAATGCAGTTAACCCTTTTGAAAATAATGATATGAATATTGAGGANGGAAAGAAATTGTATTCTATGTTCTGTCAGCANTGTCATGGNGAATTTGGTGCTGGAGGAGGTTCTATTACTCATCCTATATATTCAGCAATACCTCATTATAATGATGGTAAAATGTTAAGAAGAGCTAATGTTCCTATGAACCAGTTAACTTCAGGNCATATTTTTCATGCNCTTACTTTTGGTCTAAATGCAATGGGACCTCACTCTTCTCAACTAAGTGAAGAAGAAAGGTGGAAAATTGTTTTATATGTACAGGAGTTACAAAAATATAATGCAGAATAAAATTAATAAAGATGTATAAAATATCTAAATCTAGTCTAATATTATCAATTTCACTTATAGTGATTGGGCTTCTTTCTTCTATTTATGCATTTATGGATGATGCTCATGCAGCTTGGACAAGTTTAGTTTTTAATAATTATTTCTTTTTAGGTATTTCAATTTTTGCAGTTTTTTTTGTTGCTCTTCAGCATGTTGCTGAGGCAGGTTGGTCTACAGTTATAAAAAGAGTACCCGAGGCTATTATGACTTTTCTTCCTTATTCATGTGGTATTATGATTTTTATAGTTGTTGCTGCTCTAATGCATTGGAATCATATTTATCACTGGCTTGAGCCTGGTATTATGACTGTAGGTTCTGAAAATTATGATAAAATAATTGCTGGAAAAGAAGCTTACTTAAATCCAATTTTCTTTCTAGTTAGATCTTTGATTTATGTCGTAGTATGGATCTATTGTGCAAAAAGATTAAGAGATATTTCTTTACAAGGAGACCTTGAGGGTGGTTTAGGTGATAAGGCTTACAGTAAAGGAATTACTGTATCAGCATGGTTTATAGTCTTTTTTGCTATAAGTTCTTCAATGGCAGCATGGGACTGGATAATGTCTATTGATACTCATTGGTTTAGTACTTTGTTTGGTTGGTATATTTTTTCTGAGTGGGCTGCGATTGGTTTTACGACAATTTTATTGTTTTGTTTATTTTTAAGAAAACAGGGTTATCTTCAAGATTTAAATCAAAGTATTATTCATGATTTAGGTAAGTGGGTATTTGCTTTTTCTGTTGTTTGGACTTATATGTGGTTTTCACAATTTATGCTTATTTGGTATGCAAATATACCAGAGGAGGTGACATATTTTATGGAGAGAATTGAGCTTCCAAACTATAATTTTTTATTCTGGTTTAGTGCTGGCTTAAATTTTGTTGTTCCTACAATAGTTTTAATGAGTAGAGACTCTAAAAGAAATTCAAATAATTTAATTGTTGCTTGTATAGTAATACTAATAGGTCATTGGATAAATTCATACTTACTTTTTGCNCCAGGAACGCTTCATGATCATGGTCATTTAGGTTTTAAAGAGATTGGTATGGGACTTGGGTTTGTCGGTTTATTTCTATTAATTGTTTTCAGATCTCTTACTTCTAGATCTTTAGAGATTAAGCATCATCCATTTCTTGAAGAAAGTAAGCATTTACATACATAAGCCTCTCATAATACATTCTTTTACTTCGACATCAATTAAAGTTATTGCTTTTAGTTTCTTACTTTTGTTATCAATATGAGCGAAGAATTAAATCCAGAATCAGATCATTTAGATAAAGAGGAAGTTGAGTTTGAAAAAGCTTTACGTCCAAAAGAATTTAGTGATTTTAAAGGACAGGATCAAATAATTGATAATCTTGAAGTTTTTATAAAAGCAGCTAGACAAAGAGAAGAGTCATTAGATCATGTCCTTTTGCATGGACCTCCTGGTCTTGGAAAAACAACACTTTCATATATTATTGCAAATGAGTTAGATGTAGAAATTACAACTACTTCAGGCCCTGTCTTAGATAAGCCAGGTGATTTAGCTGGTCTGCTTACAAATTTAGAACCAAGAGATGTTTTATTTATTGATGAAATTCATAGGCTAAATCCTATTGTCGAGGAATACCTTTATTCTGCTATGGAAGATTATCAAATTGATATTATGATAGAATCAGGTCCAAACGCTAGAACTGTGCAAATAAAACTTAATCCTTTCACTTTAATTGGTGCCACTACTCGTTCAGGACTATTAACTTCTCCACTACGAGCTAGATTTGGTATCAACAGTAGATTAGAATATTATGGTGCCGAGCTTCTTTCTGATATTATTAATAGATCTTCAACAATTTTAGATGTAAGTATTTCTAAAGATGCTTCCAATGAAATAGCTAGACGAAGTAGGGGAACACCTAGAATTGCTAATGCTCTTTTAAGAAGAGTTAGAGATTTTGCACAAATAAAAGGTAGTGGAGATATTGATGGAGCAATTACTAAATACTCTCTTGAAGCGCTTCATGTTGATGAAAATGGCTTAGATGAGATGGATAATAGAATTTTATCGGCAATTATTGATAAATTTAAAGGAGGACCTGTGGGACTTACTACTATTGCAACTGCAGTTGGAGAACAAGCTGGTACTATTGAAGAAGTATATGAGCCATTTCTTATTAAAGAAGGTTATCTAATGAGAACTCCAAGAGGAAGACAAGCTACTGACCTTGCTTTTAAACATTTAGGTAGGATTAAGCCTACTAATCAGTCAAATTTATTTTAGGATAAATTATCAAAAACTTCTAATATACTTTCTCGATAATTTGCAAAGCATGCTAATGCCCAGACTTTTAAATTTGCAATTTCTTGCTTATTAAGCCATTTTTTAGATTTCTTTAATTCCTTTTTAAATAGCGTAGGGTCAAAGCTTACTTTATTTAATATGTTCTTATAAAATTTGAGCATTAAGATCTATAAATTTTAATTAGACAATAAATTATAATCATTAAAACTGCGGTAATAATCATATAGTAAATGCATGCTTTTAAATAATGCTACTATACTTATAATTGCAATTGCAGTGTATTTTAATTTTTTTATATAAAAAAAACGCTCAGAAAAATTATTTATTGTCCTCGCCCCAAATATATTTGTCAAATTCAAAGCCGCATAAGCTAAGTGCCCTATCTATAACAGTAGCAGCTAATTCTTCAAAATCTTTTGGTTTACTATAAAATGATGGTGTTGCTGGACATATAATTCCTCCAGCCTCTGTAATAGTTTTCATATTATTAATATGTATTAAACTATATGGTGTTTCTCTTGCTATTACAACTAATTTTCTTCTTTCTTTAAGTATTACATCAGCAGCTCTAGTTGTTAGATCATTAGATATTCCACTTGCTATTCTTCCCATTGTCCCCATTGAACATGGGCATATTATCATTTTAGAATAATTGGCAGATCCTGAAGCAAAGGGAGCTTTAAAGTCCATTTTGCTATAAAATTTAAATGGATATTTTTTATAATCATCATTATCAAGTTCTGTTTGCCAAACATATTTGGCATTATCTGACATTAAGATACCTACCTCGTCAACTTGATCTTTTAGAATTAGAATTTTATCTAGTAATACTTTAGCATATAAAGAGCCACTAGCTCCTGTTATTGCAATAATGATTTTATGTTTTTTCATTTAGAATTGATATTGAAGTGAAAAGTTTAGTCCCGTATTATATTTTCCTTTGTTTAAGTTATATGTTTGCCCTGAAGCATGTGGAGCTATTGGTAATAATGAATTACTTAGTCTTGTGTTTAATGAGATTTTTCTTGTAAGTAAATATGAAAATCCAATTAATCCACCAATTTCTAATTTGTTAAATTCTATCTGATTCTCAAGCTTTCCATATAAATCGGAGTAATACCCTTCAATTAGAGCAGCAGTTTGTAAGCCTAACTCAATAGAAATATTATTTGATTGAACAAATTTAAACAGAATAGGAAATTCTAAATAATTTAGATTTATATCTGCTATTTGAGGAAGTTTATCTTTTTTCTGGTTCACGCTACCCTTTTGAGTAAATGTCATTTCAATCTGTAATTCCATCTGATTATTAATATTCCTGCTAACGAAACCTCCTAAAATTAAACCTGCTTTATGGAAACCAGCAAGATTATCACCTGAAACTTGTGTTGTGCTAATTCCTGAAATTATTCCTGCATTAAAATTTTGTGCCCATATGTTTTGTGCTAAAGTAAATATGAATATTATTAAAGATAAGCTTTTCATCTATCTAATACTTACTCCAGCTCCAATTGTCAAAACAGGATATTCACTAATAGTATAATTAGCTTGTAGAGCTAAAACAGCGATATTAAATCTTAATCCAATATTAGCTCTATAATAATTTTCAGCTTCAAATTCAAGCTCCATTGGGCTTGCAATATTTAATTCTCCTAAATTAAATTCCTGATCTAGATTAGTTATAAAACTTGATTTAGTCGAATTATATCCAATGCCAGCAAAAGCAGTTAGCATTAATATTTTTCTAGAGGCAATTAAATTTATATTATATGCCTCTATCTTTAAATCTACATCTTGATTTATAATAGATTGTTTAGAATTTAATTTTGAATAAGCTCCCTGTATAGATAGGCTTAGTGGAATAGTATTACCAATTACAGGGATCCATTGTAATACATCGTGTTTGAAACCAATTCCCCAAAGACTTATTTCTCCTTTTCCAGCAAAGCCTGCATTAAAATTATATGTTGGCATATAGCGAGCATTAATTTCTGTTTTCTTTATTATCCCAATTCCTCCATTAATAGTTGGGATAGCAAGAGCTACAATTGTATTATCTTGGTTAGGAAGTTTGATCTCATTTCCGTTGTAAGTAATTAAAGCACCATCTCCTTTGCCTAGAATTGTTGGGGTCTCTGACGATAAAGATGAAAAATTTTCTAAGTCATTTGGATCAAATGATTTTTTATCTTTTGGTATTAGCAATGTGTTAAGAGATAAACTAAGGTCAAACCCTCCCATTTTGTGTGGCTTAGCAGTATTATACCATCCGTTATTAAGTGCTGACCCAACTCCAGAACTTAAAGGAGTTAAGTATTGACTGAGAAAAATAGCAGCATCATTATTATTAATACTTACTTGAGCATGAGAAGATTCACAAATTATGATAGATAATATAATAGTAATTATACTACGCATTATTACTAATTTGAGCTAAGTGAGATTTGTTCTGCTTGAAGAATTTCATAATTATCAATATCATAAATGTAAGCTACAACACCAAAATTATTTATGTTCCAATCCCCAGCCTGACCATTTCCTAGAAAAAGAACATCAGAAGAGTGATTAATATTAAAGTTTTCTAAATCACTTAAATTTATTGAATAAGTATGCTCAAAAGAATCTCCGTTATTGATGTCAGAATTTGGAGTTATTTCATCTCCCCACGTTGAGCTTATGACTGATCGTAAAACATGATTATGTATATAGTTTTCATCCTCAACTGCGCCATCTTTTTGCCAATTAACAATATCATTCTCAGTTAGGCAAACTACTAATTTATATGTTCCAGTTATGTTTTTTAAAGCATCCGTATTAATAGTTATTTCAGCATTATCTGATGAAAGAGTTGAAGAAATATTAATACCAAATATTACTTCTTTATTAAGTTCATCTCCAACGCTAGCGAGCCATTGGCCTTTATCTTTTCTATGGTCGTTTGGATAGCCTATTCTATTAATCATTCCTTTGGGTAGTCCAGCATCTGTTATATTAAAAAAGTTATCTAGCTCTTCACCCCATTTTGATCTAAAGTCATAAGTGAATTTAGCTTCACTAAGAGGATAAGGCCGTGCAAAAGTATTTCCAACATGTATTGCAAGGCCAATTATTTGGGCTCCATATACATCATGAATAGCTTCCAGTTCTCTAGCTGCATCAGGACAATTTTGACATAGATGGCCAGTGAAATCTTCTATTAAAATATTTTTAACATATTGGTTACTTGAGGTATCTACTCCTCCCGCATTATTATTTAAATATGGNTCCTCAATTATATCACAAGAACTTATAAAAGAGATAATAAAAATGCTATAAATTAAATTTTTCATAATTAAAAGCTTGATGTTATATTAAAGTTTAGACCATTAGAAGATGGTACTAATTTACACACTCCTCCAACACAAAATATTCCTTCTCTTTTCTTTCCGTACCCAATTTCAAATCTATTTGCACCTTTTATAAAGCCAATATTAAGGTTTATGTAATGAAGTTTTTTGCTTTCATCTTCATTGCCATAATTATACATGTCTTGAAC
>JGI24540J26637_10000053_pt1 | contig 37356 bp, 31 predicted proteins | sample NorSeaMetagenome_FD_26637 | JGI IMG/M metagenome (IMG submission 26637)
ATATCTTATAACATTATACAATTCAAGAAGTATGCCACTAAGATACTTATTGCCTTTCTGTCAGTTAATTCTCATTACGATAGCGTTTTGTCATATCATATACTTTAGACAAAATCTCCCTATCTTCTTCTAAAGCACAACCTCTTCGTTTCATAACGATCTCAGCAGTATTAAAGAATTTTTCAAGCTTATGTATTGTAAAACCAGAAGCTCCTCCCCAACTAAAAGATGGAATGAAATTTCTAGCAAATCCAGATCCAAAAATATTTGAACCCACCCCAATCATTGTTCCAGTATTAAACATTGTATTTATTCCACATTTTGAATGATCTCCCATAATCAAACCACAAAACTGTAACTCTGTATCTTTAAATGATTCTAATTTATAGTTCCAAAGCTTTACATTTTCATAATTATTTTTAAGATTTGAGTTATTTGAATCAGCTCCAAAGTTACACCATTCTCCTACAACAGAATTACCTAAAAAACCATCATGTGCTTTTGAAGAGTAGCCAAAAAACACAGAATTATTGATTTCACCTCCTACTTTACAATAAGGCCCAATAGTTGTTGGACCATACACTTTAACTCCCATTTTCAGAACTGAATTATTACATATAGCTAAGGGGCCTTTAATTAAACAGCCTGGCATTATCTCGACATCTTTACCTACATATATTGGTCCATCACTAGAATCAAGAACAGCGCAATTTATTTTAGCACCTTCTTCGATAAAAATATCATTTCCTATTAAATGATTACTATTATCAAGCGATAATAAATCATTTGATTTAAGTTTTAAAATCTTGATATCAGATAAAATCTCATCACCATTTAAGCTAAAAATATCTGTAAGACATGAAAGATATCTGAAATTAGAATTAGATTGTACAATATTTAAATCAGTGCTAACAAATTCAGAATTTCTAAAAGCTAAAAGTGTTGAATCTTTCTTCAAACATTCTCCTACGCGTAAATTTTTTATTTCTGTAAGTATCTCATCCGAAGGAATTACTTGTGAGTTAATCCATATATTATCCTGTAAAATTGTCACAGGAAATTTTTCTGATAGATAGTTATCAGTTAAGACTGATACAGATTGAAAATATAAATTCCATTTTTCAATAATTGTAAGTATTCCTATCCTGAAATAAGAAATTGGTCTAGTAAGACTAAGAGGATAGAAATCTTCTCTATTAGTATCAAATAAAATTATATTCATAAACAAGTATTAAGCAAACTTAAATAAAAAACCCCACACTAAAAGCATGGGGTTTATTTATTAAGAATAAGAAATACTATTTTTTAAACTTATTATATTTGTTTTTGAACTTATCAATACGACCAGCAGTATCAATTAATTTAGATTTTCCAGTATAAAATGGATGAGAATCTGATGATATTTCCATTTTTACTAATGGGTATTCATTTCCGTCTTCCCATTTAACTTGTTCATTAGATTCAACGCATGACTTTGTTAAAATTGCAAAATCTGTTGACATATCTTTAAACACACATAACCTATAACTATCTGGATGAATATCTTTTCTCATAATTTTTAAATTTGGATTGCAAAAATAATAAGTTTTATTAGAATTACAAGTAGATCTTTATTTTTAAATTATTATAAACTTAACTCTAAAAGTAAATCATTTGTTTTCTTCACAGCTTCAGCAGATTCTTTAAGAGCTAACAACTCACTTTCAGTTAACTCAATCTCAACAATCTCTTCAATACCATTTTTACCTAAAACTACTGGCACACCAATACACAAGTCATTAAGACCATATTCTCCATCTAAAAATGAAGAACAAGGAAAAATCTTTTTCTGATCACAAGCAATTGAATGCACTAATGAAGAAACTGCAGCTCCTGGAGCATACCAAGCTGAAGTTCCTAGCATAGATGTTAAAGTTGCACCACCAACTTTTGTATCATTTAATACCTTTAATAGTCTNTCTTCAGATAAAAAATCTGAAACCCTTACACTNTTNCTNGTAGCAAGACGAGTTAATGGAATCATNCCTTTATCTGAATGACCACCAATAACCATACCATCAACATCAGAAATAGGACACTCTAAAGCTTCACTTATTCTATACTTAAAACGAGCACTATCAAGAGCTCCACCCATTCCAATAATTCTATTTTTAGATATACCAGTAACCTTATGAGTTAAGTAGGTCATCGTATCCATAGGGTTACTTACGATAATTAAAATTACATCAGGTGAGAATTTCAACAACTGTTCAGATACGGATTTAACAATACCAGCATTTATACCTATTAGCTCCTCACGGGTCATTCCAGGCTTTCTAGGAATTCCACTAGTTATAACTGCAATATTGCTATTTTCAGTTTTTTTATAATCATTAGTGCTGCCAATAATTTTTGTATCAAATCCATTTAAAGAAGCGGTTTGCATTAAATCCATTGCTTTACCTTCAGCAAAATTTTCTTTAATATCTAAAATAACAACTTCAGAAGCAAAATTCTTCATTGCAATATATTCTGCACAACTAGCACCTACTGCTCCTGCTCCAACTACTGTAACTTTCATATTCTTTTGTGTTTTTTTATTTAACTTGTAAGTTTAGGCATCAATATTAGCATATTTAGCATTTGCTTCAATAAAAGCACGTCTAGGCGGCACATCATCACCCATAAGCATAGAAAATACTCTATCAGCCTCTGCTGCGCTATCTATAGTAACTCTTTTAAGAGTTCTAAATTCAGGATTCATTGTAGTATCCCATAATTGATCAGCATTCATCTCCCCTAAACCTTTATATCTCTGAATAATAACATTAACATCCTTACCTCCTTTCATATCTTCAATTATAGAATCTCGATTATTTTCATCCCAACAATATCTTTGATCTTTTCCTCTTTTTAAAAGATATAATGGAGGAGTTGCAATGTATACATAACCATTCTCAATTAATGTTTTAAGATATCTAAAAAAGAAAGTTAATAAAAGGGTTGCAATATGACTTCCATCAATGTCAGCATCCGTCATAACTACAACCTTATGGTATCTTAACTTCGAAATATTTAGCTCTCTCTCGTCTTCTTCAGTTCCTAGCGAAACACCAAGAGCCTTATACATATTTTTAATCTCTTCATTTTCAAATACCTTATGTTGCATTGATTTCTCAACATTAAGTATTTTACCCCTTAGTGGTAAAATTGCTTGAAAGTGTCTATCTCTTCCTTGCTTAGCGGTACCACCAGCTGAATCTCCCTCAACTAAAAATATCTCGCATTTTTCAGGATCTCTTTCAGAACAATCTGATAGCTTGCCTGGAAGACCAGATCCAGAAAGTACACTTTTACGCTGCACCATTTCTCTTGCCTTAGTTGCAGCATTTCTAGCTGTTGCAGCTAAAATAACTTTTTGAACAATTTTTTTAGCTTGTTCTGGATTTTCCTCTAAATAAAATGTAAGCATATCACTTACTGATTGCGATACAGCAGTAGTAACCTCTTTATTTCCTAACTTAGTTTTTGTTTGTCCTTCAAACTGCGGTTCCATTACTTTAACAGAAATTACTGCTGTTAATCCCTCTCTAAAATCATCACCACTAATCTCAAACTTAACTTTCTTTAACAAACCAGATCCATCAGCATACTTCTTTAGGGTTCTTGTAAGCCCTCTTCTAAAGCCAGAAAGATGCGTACCACCTCATGAGTATTAATATTATTTACATAAGAATGAACATTCTCAGTATAAGAAGTATTATAAACCATAGCTACCTCAACTGGAACGCCATCCTTTTCACCATCAATATATATAACATCAGATAAAATTGAATCTCTTGTTGCATCTAAAAATGAAACAAATTCCTTTAGACCACCTTCAGAATAAAACTCTTCTTTTACAAATTCACCATCATCATCCTTCCTTCTCTTATCGGTAATAGAAAGATTAATTCCTTTATTTAAAAAAGCTAACTCTCTTAAACGAGTGGCTAAAACATCAAAATGATAAACTGTTTCTTCAAATATAGTCTTATCAGGAGAGAAAGTCACTTTAGTTCCTGTAATATCAGTTGTTCCAATTTCACGAACATCATATTGAGGAACTCCAATCTTATATTCCTGTTCAAACATTTTACCAGCTCTATGAACCTCAACTCTTAAATCTGAAGAAAGCGCATTTACACATGAAACACCTACCCCGTGAAGACCACCAGAGACCTTATATGATCCTTTATCAAACTTACCACCAGCATGTAAAACAGTCATTACAACCTCTAATGCGGAGCGCCCTTCTTTCTCATGCATTCCAGTAGGAATTCCTCTTCCATTATCAGTTACAGTAATTGAGTTATTTTCATTAATAAAACAATCAATATGAGAACAGTGCCCAGCTAAAGCCTCATCAATGGAATTATCAACCACTTCATAAACTAGGTGATGAAGACCTTTCATTCCAATATCACCAATATACATAGCTGGTCTTTTCCTAACAGCTTCTAAACCTTCAAGGACTTGAATATTACTAGCCTCATACTCTTCATTGTTTTTGTTTTCTTCAGACATAAAATTTGAATTATTGATATTATAACAAATATACAATTATCCATTCTTTAAACATGATGAATTCGATAAGAAAATTAAGGTTATTTTTTCAACAAAAGTTGATAACTTTTAGAATAAACGATTAAAGCCAAATATCATATTTAAACCTATCTGCTGATAACCATTCCAAAGTTCTTTTTTTGAGTTAGAAATATTATTTATATCAATATGAAATGAAAGCTTTTTAGAGTAATTATAATTAATATTAAGATCTATAATATATTGCTCTTCAAGCTTGACTATATTAAATTGCGGGGGATAGATTAAATTACCGGATTGCTGAAGTGCTTTTCTTTCTCCAAGAAAACTTAATGAAGGAATTATTTTAATTTTATTTCGTAATGTAAATGGCAATTCTAGAGTACTTATGAGATTAGACTTATGTGGAACAATCACATCAAACCAATCAACATAATCTACATCAATCTTTAATGAAACTAAATTATTAAACTTCTTATAATAGTTAGCACTTAATTTAAGCTGCCAAACATCAATATAATCAACACTAAATCTATTATAACCATCAATAACCTTAATATCAAAATAATGAAAATTCAGAATCTTACCAAATGAAAATTTAAAATCTAAAAATTCGTCGCTAGATAATTTATTCTTAAATGCAAAAAACCCTTCATATATATCAGTTGTCTCTAATAAATGAGAATAAGTAATAGAGTCATTAACACTACCACTATTTAATCCAAAAGAATGAATATAGGGGTTTTCTTGTGACAAGGAGGAAATAGTGTTACGATAATCACTACGATCAATTCCAAATGAAACATTTAAAATGCCATCAACTAATTCTTTATTAATTGTAATTAAAGGAAATATATCAATAGTATTAATAGATTTATTGTTTTCAATACCCAGATTGAATCCAAAATCTATATCAAAACCACCCTTATAAATTAGCATAGATGGATTAAAGTCAATGATTTTAACATCTGTTTTCTCTCTACCAAAAGATGTTTCAAGATTGCTGTAGTTTATATAATTATTAAATTGAATTAATAAATTTAATGGCTTATATAATCTTAAATTACTAATCTCTGAACTTATACCAATATAATTCTCTGTTAATGAATTAAGATCAGAAAACAACAATGAAGTTTTATGAGATAATCTATTCGATTCAAGATTTCTAGAATTTATGGAACAAAATAATTTTGAATATGTGAAACTGTTCTCACTATCATTATTAAAAGTATTAGCATAATCATGTTGAGCTACCAAATTTTCATATTTTAATGAAGATGAAATTGTATGTCTCTTAAGAGTACTCTTTGTAAATAAATACAGTTGTTGGTTATTATTTTTAGCATGATAGCTATCCCCCTTTGTAATATATTTATTGTTATTAGTCAACACCCTAAGACCATAAGAAAGAGTTTTTTTATACTTACTATTATATGATATTTCAGCAGATTTAAATGAATGATTTCCTAAAGACAGTCTTAAACTAGCAGAATTTACATCTATTCTATTATTACCCTTTATTTTAGCAGCAACTAAAGGACGAGTAATAAAATTAGAATAATAGACCTCATCAATAAAAGAATAGCTTTGACTTTTATCCTGTTTACTTGTGTCAAGATAACTTGCTTTAGTATTTAATTTAAAAGCATCAGGAACAAAAACCTGTATACTCTCAACAACTTTAATCTCAGTAGTTTTTAAATCTTGAGAATATACACATGTAGATAAAATGAAGAAAAGTAATATAAACAGTTTATTTCGCATATTATTTAATGGTATCATTTACTGGCTCTAACAATAATTCGTAATCTATTTCTTCTTCAAAAATATCAATATAACTATCCTCAATAATTATATTATCTTCAACAATAATTTCTGATTCAAGAATTTTTTCTCTTTTTTCCTGTGCAATTAACTTTAAATCCTGACCACTATAATTATCAATAATACTTTCTAAAGTTGCTTTTGATTGAAAAGAATTTCCATTTGAAAGGTAAATATCAGATAATAAAATAAATGCTTTAGCAATAAAATAATCATCAGAGTAATCATCTGTCATCTCAAAAATCATTGTCTCAGCCAAATCTAGACTATCATCAAGGTAAGTTAAATAGATTAACATATACATTGCTTCAGCGCCATCACTATTATTATCAACTTCAATAACCTTATTACATATTTTTCTAACCCTTACATAATTACCATTTAAAAAATCTAATCTTGATATTAAAATATTTGCTTTAGAAAAAATCCAATTATCAATCTTATCCATCATTAAAACATCTTTAGCATACTCAACGGCCTTGGCAATATTTATATTTTCATAACCATACATCAACCTCACACTAACCTCACGCTTTAAACTATTATTTGAGGCAATAGGCTTTAAAGCCTCGTAATAAATATTAGATGATAAATAATCATTCTTATTATAAAATTCTCTAGCTAAATGGATCAATGCTTTTTCAAGATATTGCCCAACATTATTATCAACAATATATTTATAGCAATTATTAGTTAGCAGAGAATCACCAAGGTTATTGCTAGTAATTGCTAAGTAATAGTGAGCATCTGCAATAAATATACCATTAGCAAATTGATTTATGTATTTCTTAAAAGCAATTTTTGAGGTTTTATAATCTTGCTCAGAAAATTTAATAAATGCTGAGTTATAGGACAAAGAATCCTGCTCCGACTCACTAATACTATAATCAGATAAATTATTAACAAAAGCTATATACTCATCTACTTTAGCAATACCGATATATATAGACTGTAAACCCATTAAGGCTTGCTTGAAATATAATCCATTTCTAAAAGAACTTATTACAAACTTATAATCCTTAATAGCATTATTAACATCATCATTATTGTAATGAATCATTGCCTTACTTAAATATGACTTAGCTTGAATTTCAATATCATTTGTTGAAGCTAAAACTCTATCATAATACATTAAAGCCTTTGAATTGAAATTATTATTTTTATAATGTTGTGCTAAGTCAAATAATGCATTGTCAAAATAAATTGACTGTTCATGCTCTCTAATAATTCGATTTAAAATTGCAACTTTTTTGTCATTATTATTTATTAATCCAAGACATGCAGATCTTTGATACAATGCGTAATCTAAATCAAATAAATTAAGATCTAAAGATTTTTCATAAAATTTTTCTGCAAGAGAAAACTGCTTAAGCAAATAAAAATCATCTGCAATTCTAAGTAATGCATCATTTAAAAGCATTGAATCAGAGGTAAGTTTTATAAAGACTCTAAATAATTTCGCTGAATTTTTAAATTCACCTAATTTAAAATAGCTATAGCCAAGATTATACTTACTTATATTATTTAAAAAATCATTTGACATAGAATTTAAAGCTAAATAAGCATCCTTAGCTAATAAATATTCTTCTAATTGATAATATGATTCTGCTAACCAGAATTGACTAGCTTCTAAAATATTTTGGTTAAACATATAAGAATTAGATTCCTTAAAAAGCTGAATAGCTTTATTAAAGCTTTTATCATTATAGGCTTTTACTGCTAAAAAGAAAGCTAATTCTTGAGCTAGTTGCTTATCTTTAAGAGATAAGTTATTAGAAGTCCTTAAAGCGTAATAAGCATCCTTATAATTACTAGTACCTTTTAAGACAGCAATAATTAAAGAGTTGATGTATGCTTCTTTATCTTTTGAATCAAACTTATCATTGAAATTCTGAAATATTGAAAGAGTATTCTCAAATGGGAGATCTAATTCAAAAGCAAGTTTTGCATAATTAAAATAAGCTTCCTCTTGAATTTTTTCACTAAATCCTAAACTAGACGCACTCTTAAAAGCTTGTAAAGCAAACTTTTTATTGTCTAGCTTTAAGTAACATCCTGCCAAATAGTATGATGTAAATTGACTTAAGGTGTCATTTACAAGATTAATTTCTCTAAAATACTTGACAGCATTTAAATAATCTGAAGATTGATAATGTGAAAATGCAAACATGAAAAAATCAGTTTGACTAATGGATGTTGCTTCAGAATGATATACTTGAAGGTATTTAAGAGCATTGGCATAATCCTTAAGTCTATAATAAGATTCACCTAATATTCTATTAAGCTCGAGTTTTCTCGAGTTAACAACAGTACTAATCATTGGCTCTACATAATTTACAAGCTGTTTATAGTCTTCTGAAAAATAATAAATCTGAGCAATGTAATATGGAACAATAGCTTTAAACTTTATATCATTTTCAAGTTGCTTAAACCACTTAAGTGCAGTTGGATAGTTTTTAGACTTATATGAGATATGAGCAAAATAATATTTAGAGGCTGATTGATATTCAGATTCAACTAGCAATAGTTTTGAAAAGAAATGTTTTGCTGAAACAAGAGAGTCTATTTGAAAGTAAGAATATGCTAATTTGAAATATTGGGAGAAACTTAATTGATCTACTGATATTTTAAAATAATTTATAGCACTATTAAAATCTTGTTGATTATAGTATATATCAGCAAGACACAAATTAGCTTCATCACAAAAGATTGAATTTGGAAAATCATTAATTAATTTCGCAAATAGCTCTTTGGCATCATCAGCAAATAAATTTTTTGAGCATTTTGCATTATAAAATAGAGCCTGATCGGAATTCAACTGCTGAAATAAGGATTGTGCAAGAAGGTATTGTTTCTTTTCAAATAAATCAATTGCAATATCAAAATCCTGTACCTTTGCATGAGAGAGAAAAACACAAAAAACAGTGAAAATTAATGTAAGAAAATCTTTTTTTATACTCTTCATATAATTATTAAAATTAGATAATAAGCATCAAGAGTATAATATGTATACTTTTAAGTTTTCAACAAAGGTTTTGAACAATTTAAAAAAATATTTTGAGTTAAATAAATAATATATTTTCTTAATTTGCCGATATGTTTTATATTCTAAAAATAAAAGGGACAAAAATGATACCGGATTTTATTCAAATTAGAGATGATAAAATGACATTAAGAGCATACTTTCGAGTAAGCCAAAAAGAAACAGGTTTTAAAAAAAACAACCTTCAAAAATACTCTCAAGAAATGATTAAAATAATAGAAACACTTCCTTTTGGAAAAATTCATAAATTCATACCAAAAGCATGAGTAATCAAATAATTTCTTTAGAAGGCGTAAATATTCATCAAGATGAGCATAAAATCTTTAATAATATTAATCTTAAAATAACAAATGGAGATTTTGTTTATTTAATTGGAGAGACTGGAAGCGGAAAAAGCAGCTTGGTAAAATCTTTATATTCTGAGATTAGAGTCTCAGCAGGTAATATTTTTGTAGCTGGACATGACCTTAATAAAATAAAAAGCAATGAAATCCCACTACTTAGAAGAAAAATTGGAATTGTATTTCAAGATTTTCAATTACTTTCAGACAGAACGGTTAATGAGAATCTAGATTTTGTTTTAAAAGCAACAGGATGGAAAGAGAAAAAAGCAATAAACAAAAGAATTAATGAAGTTTTAGCAAGCGTTCATCTTGATGGATTTAATGATAAAATGCCATATGAACTTTCAGGAGGAGAACAACAAAGAGCAGCAATTGCACGCGCCTTACTAAACAAACCTGAAGTAATTCTTGCAGATGAGCCTACTGGCAATCTTGATCCAAATAAATCATTAAAAATTGTTGAATTACTAAAGGAGATTAATAAAGAAGGAACAACTATTATTGTTGCAACACATGATTATGAAATCATAAAAAAATTTCATTCTCGCATTATAAAATGTACTAATAATAATCTAATAGAAATAGGTATAGATGAATTATGATAGAATCAATTTCAACTAATCATCAATTAAAATCACTTAATACTTTTGGAATTTCGGCAACTTGCAAACTTTTTTATGAGTTTAAAGATATTAATTCATTAAAAGAAATATTATCAAGTGATATTATTAAAAATGAGCCAATTTTTATTTTAGGTGGAGGCTCTAATATACTTATAACTAAAAATTTTGATGGCATAATATTAAAGAATAGTATTACAGGAATAAAGATAATTTCTGAAACACAAGATCATGTTATTATAGAAGTAGGTAGTGGTGTTAATTGGCATGAATTTGTTTTATGGAGTGTAGAAAAAAATCTTTCAGGAATAGAAAATCTAGCACTAATTCCAGGACTAGTAGGAGCCTCTCCAATGCAAAATATTGGGGCCTATGGTGTTGAAATAAAAGATACTATTGAAAAAGTTTTTTTTATAGATAAAAAAAGTAAAATAGAAAAAAACCTAACAAATAAAGAATGTAGATTTAGCTACAGAAATTCAATATTTAAAAATGATCTTAAAGACAAAGTAATTATTACTAAAGTTATCTTTAAATTAAGTAAACATAATCTCAATAATATTTCTTATGGCGCTATTACTTCTGAACTTAAAGCAACTAATAAAGTTGCCAATTGCCAAACAATATGTCAAGCAGTAATCAATATTAGAACTAGAAAACTACCTGACCCAAAAGATTTAGGCAATAGTGGAAGTTTTTTTAAGAATCCTGTTATTGAGAAAAAGCAATTTAAAGAAATTCAAATACAATTTCCAAAAATAGTTGGCTTCCAACATTCTAAAAACCATATAAAGGTTGCAGCGGGATGGCTAATAGAGCAAGCAGGATGGAAAGGCTTTAAAGTAGGTGATATTGGAGTATATGAAAAGCAAGCTCTTGTTTTAGTAAATTATGGTAAAGGAAATGGTGAGCAAATTCTTAAATTATCAAAAAAAATACAAGAATCAGTTTTTAGTAAATTTAATATCAAAATTGTACCTGAAGTTAATATCATATAAATTTTGAAAAAAACTACATTACTAGAAAAACTCAACTTTCACTTTCCACATACACCAACACAAGAGCAATCACAATTATTTACTGACATTAATGAATATGTTTTAACTCTAGGAAATAAAAATATTTTTGTTCTTAAAGGCTATGCTGGTACTGGTAAAACAACATTAATATCTTCTTTAGTAAAATCACTACCAAGTATTGGAAAACGCTCTGTTTTATTAGCACCTACTGGAAGAGCAGCAAAAGTTCTTTCAAAATACTCTAAAAAGAAATCATCTACAATTCACAAAAAAATTTACTGGATCCGAACAACAAAAACTGGCAATACATATATTACTTTAAAGGAAAACACTCATTCAAATACAATTTTCATCGTTGATGAAGCCTCAATGATTCCAGAAGACTCAAAAGATAGTCTAGGTAACAGATCACTACTTAAAGATCTTATAGAATACATATATGAGGGAGTAGATTGTAAATTAATATTAATTGGAGATACAGCCCAGCTCCCACCTATACATTTAGAAATCAGTCCAGCATTAGATGAAGAAAGAATTGAGTTAAATTACAATAAACACACAATATGCAGAGAACTTAAAAATGTAGTTAGACAAAAAAAAAACTCACTAATATTAGAAAACGCAACAAATATTAGAAATCAAATATTAGAGGAAAATTATATTTTTCCGAAATTTAAAACCAACAATGAAGTTATAAGAATTAATTCAGGAGAAGAATTACAAGATCATATTGAAAGTTCATACAGTCGCTCAGGCGTTGAAAATACAGCTGTGATTTGTAGATCAAATAAAAGAGCCAACCAATACAACTCTAGAATTAGAAGTGAGATTAGATGGCAAGAAGATTCTATTTCTACTGGAGATATACTAATGATAGTTAGAAACAATTACTTTTGGTTAGATGAAGATAGTGAGGCTGGATTTTTAGCAAATGGAGACATTGTAGAGGTTACTAGAATTAATGATATTATTGAGCGATATGGATTTAGATTTGCAAAAGCAAGTATTAAACTTTTAGACTATCCAAAAGAAAAAGAACTTGAAACNATTTTACTACTAGATACAATTGAATCAGAAACTCCATCACTTTCATACAATGAATATCAAAAACTTTATAAAGAAGTAGGATTAGATTATAAAGGAGATAAAGGAGTAAATAAAAAAATTAAAGAAAATAAATATTTCAATGCACTGCAAATTAAATTTGCATATTCAATAACGTGTCATAAATCTCAAGGAGGTCAGTGGGAAGAAGTTTTTATTGACCTAGGTTATTTTAAAGAAGAAATGCTTGATAAAAACTATCTTAGATGGTTATACACAGCGTGTACAAGAGCAACGAAGAAACTTTACTTAATTAATTTTAATGATAATTTTTTTGAATTATAAATTATCTATAATATCATTTAATGTGCTACTTGGTCGCATAAAAGAACACGTTATATCAGCATCTGGATAATAATAACCATTAATATTGTTTTTTTCTCCTTGACTACTATTTAATTCAGCAAGAATAACTCCCTCGTTCTCTTTCATTCTTAAAGCTATTTTTTTAAATATATCTTTTAATTCATCATCATATGTTTGATTAACTAGCTCCTCAGCCCAATACATAGCTAAATAAAAATGAGAACCTCTATTATCTAGCTCACCTACTTTTCTCTTAGGAGATTTACCGTTCTTTAACAGATTCTCAATTGCAATATCAAGTGTACTAGCAAATATTTTAGCTTTTGAATTATTATTTTGCTCAGCTAGATGCTCTAAGGAAACTACAATTGCCATAAACTCACCCAAAGAGTCCCATCTTAAATGCCCTTCCTTGATAAATTGCTTTATATGCTTGGGAGCTGAGCCACCAGCACCAGTCTCAAACAAACCTCCACCATTCATAAGTGGCACAATAGATAACATTTTTGCAGAAGTACCTAATTCTAAGATTGGAAATAAATCGGTAAGATAATCTCTTAAAACATTTCCAGTTACTGAAATTGTATCCTCTCCATATTTAACTCTTTTTAAAGTATACAAAGTAGCTTCATAAGGAGATAAAATCTTAATATCTAAATCAGAAGTTTCATAGTCTCCCAAAAAAAGATTAACTTTTTTTATTAATTCAGCATCATGAGCCCTATCTTTATTAAGCCAAAAAATTGCTGGTAAATTTGTAGCTTTTGCTCTTTTTACAGCTAACTTAACCCAGTCTTTTATTGGATCATCTTTTGTCTGACACATCCTCCAAATATCACCCTCCTCTACTTTATGCTCAATCAAAACATTACCTTCTAAATCTATCACCCTTACTATTCCTTGAGATTTAATTTCAAATGTTTTATCATGAGAACCATATTCTTCCGCCTTTTGAGCCATTAAACCAACATTTGGAACAGTACCCATTGTAGATGGATCAAAAGCACCATTATTTTTACAAAAATCTATAGTTGCAGAATACACACTAGCATATGAACTGTCAGGAATAATTGCTTTTGTATCTTCAGTCTTATTATCTCTGTTCCACATTTGCCCAGAAGTNCTTATCATGGCAGGCATTGATGCATCAATAATTACATCAGATGGCACATGTAAATTAGTAATTCCATTGCTAGAATCAACCATTGCTAAATTTGCGTTATTTTTATATACTAAATTAATATCTGATTCAATTTCGGATTTTTTATTATCAGGCAAATCACTAATTTTATCTAATAAATCTCCAAATCCATTTCTAAAGTCAACTCCTAATTCAGTTAAGAGATCTTTATGTTTTTCAACTACATCAGCAAAGAAAATATTTACAGCATGTCCAAAAATAATAGGGTCAGAAACCTTCATCATAGTGGCTTTCATATGAAGAGATAATAAGATTCCAGTGTTTTTAGCTTCTTTAATTTCTTTTTTCAAAAAACATACTAATGCTTTTTTACTCATAAANGATGCATCAATAATCTCCTCAGNTAATAAAGCAGTTTTTTCCTTTAAAGTAGTTATAGATCCATCAGATGCAAAATGCTGTATTTTTACTTCAGTTGCTTTTTCAACACAAAATGATTTTTCATTATGATGAAAATCACCACTCAACATTGTAGCTATATGCGTTTTAGAATCAGATTTCCAAACACCCATTGAGTGAGGATTAATCTTCGCATAATTTTTCACAGCATTTGGGGCTCTTCTATCTGAATTCCCTTCTCTAAGAACAGGATTTACTGCAGAACCTTTAACCTTATTATATCTATTCTGAATGTTTTTTTCTTGCTCTGTTATTGGGGTGTCATTATAAGATGGAATATTAAATCCTTTAAATTGTAATTCCTCAATAGTTGCAATTAATTGTGGAACAGATGCTGAAATATTAGGAAGCTTAATAATATTAGCCTCAGATTTTTTGACAAGCTCACCAAGTTCAGCAAGATCATCATTTACCTGCTGATTATCTTCTAGGTATTCTGGAAAGACAGCTAAAATCCTAGATGCTAAAGAAATATCTTTAGTCTCAATCTCAATTTGTGCTTTTGAAAGAAAAGAACTTATAATTGGCAATAATGAATGAGTTGCAAGCATTGGAGCTTCATCAGTTTTTGTGTAAATTATTTTTGATTTTTTACCACTCATATATCATAGAACTTTCATTAAACATTTTTTAAAACTATTTAGTAACCAAATACATCTTCTAATTTAAGTATTGTAACATCTCCATAGGACTCTAATAATTTCAAGTCAATTTCTTTAGAGCTTCCAAGAACCATATATGTATAATTATCACTTTTAACATGAGTATTATGAAAATTAGTTAAATCCTCCATTGTAAAAGCTGAAACATTTTTATACAAATCACTTCTCATATCATAATCAATATTGACTTTTTTAACTTCCTCGTAATAATCTAAAACTTTTGCTTTAGTTATCCTTTCAGTTCTTATCTTTTGCAAAATACCCTCTCTAGCTGTTTCCATATTAGAATTTGCCTCAGGCATTTGAGTTAACAATCCAAGCATTCCTTGCATTGCATCTCCAAGTTTATCAGCCTGAGTACCTACATATGAAAATCCATAGTGAGAATCATCTAATTTTTTAGGTATTGTATATGTGCTGTAGACAGAGTAAGCCAATGCCTTAGACTCGCGCATCTCTTGAAAGACNATAGAACTCATTCCGCCNCCAAAATATTCATTATGAAATTTAATAATTGAATATTCATCTTTATTTAATTTAGATCCTCTTGTGTACATAACAACTTCAGCTTGCTTCATATCATAATCAAGAACATATACTTGATTCTTATTCATCTTATTTTCCACATTTAAATTCTTTTTTTCTATTGCAATTAATCCAGAAGTATTGTGAACATTAAGCATTAAATTTTTAACTTCAGAAATATTATCAGGACCATAATATAAAACTCTATGATCATTTTTAGTTAGACTATGTATAATATCTAATAATTCTGTTGAGCTTATAGAATCTAATTCGTCTTTAGTTAGCGAGTTAGTAAATGAAGAGTTCTTACCATAGCGAGCATAGCTTGTCATGGCAGAAAACAAAATAACCTGCTTATCTAACTTGGCATCATTTTTTTGTTTTTCATATGTTGCTTTAAGGCTTAATAAGGCATCCTCATCTGCTACAGCATTTGATAAAATATTTTCTAAAAGAGTAACAGATTCCTCNAAATTTTCTGATAAGCCTGTTAGAGAAACCTTAGTTGAATTTGAAGAAGTAGTAACTGATAAATCACACCCAAGTTTATAGAACTCTTCAAGTTTTTGACTTGAAGAAATTTTATCAGTTCCTAAATATTTCAAATAATCTAATGCTAACTTTAGTTTTCGATTATGATCAGTACCCATATCAAGAATATAGTTTAATTTAAATCTTTCATTCTCTTTATTTTCTTTGTATAATAGAGAAACAGAATTTATTGTGTCTTTTTGAATATCTTTTGAAAAATCAATAAACTTTGGTTCAATTTCACTAACCTCTTCAGCTAGAACCGAAGATAGAAATAAAGATTTATCCTCTCTATTTACAGTCACCGGAGTAATCTGTGGCTTAGTAACCTTAATAGCGTTAGGATCATCACCTAATCTTTTATAAACTACAATGTAATTATCACTATAGTTTTTATTTGCAAAATCTATAATATCTTGCTTGGTAATCTTTGATAATTCATTTAATGAATTCTGATGTTCTTTCCAGCTTTTATTTAAAATAAATGCATCTACAAACTCTTCAGCTCTACCGTTATTAGATTCATATTTTTTAATTTGCTCTAACTTAAGATCAGAAATAATCGCTTTCAATATCCAGTCTGAAAAATTACCCTCTTTAATTTCATCAAGTTGTGATAGTAATAAATCTTTAACATCTTCCAGACTTTGATTTGTNAATGGACTTCCGTAAAAACCGTGAATAGAGTAATCATTTAAAATATATGGAAAACAACCACCACCTGNTAGTTTTTGGGCCTGATTAAGATTAATATCAATTAATCCAGCTGATGTATTACTTAAAACCATGTCAACCATTCTAAGAAGATTAGCATCACTAGAATTTGCTCCATTTAATCTAAAACCAACATACAGCCTTTCAGCTTCAGGACCATAAACATTAGTTATTTTAGGAGAAACAATCTTATCTTCTTTTAGAACTTCAAATAATGGATCATCTTTACGCTCAAAATCTCCAAAATACTTGTTTACTAGTCTAATAACATTATCGTATTCAAAATCACCTGACATACATATTGCCATATTATTTGGCACATAGTATTTATTAAAATATTTTCTAATTTCAGTAAGTGAAGGGTTTTTTAAATGATCAATCGTTCCAATAGTTGTTTGTGTTCCATACTGATGTTTCTCAAAGAGACCGGACATAAGCCCCTCAAACATCTTACTACCATCACTATCTAAAGATCTATTTTTCTCCTCATAAACTGCTTCCAGTTCTGTATGAAATAGTCTAAAAACAGGCATTCTAAAACGTTCCGCCTCAATCTTTAACCATTTCTCAATTTGATTTGAAGGAACATCATTTACATAAACGGTTCTTTCATTTGAAGTATATGCGTTAGTCCCTTTAGCTCCAATCCCACTTAACATTTTATCATATTCATTAGCGATACATAGTTTAGCAGCTTCTCCAGAAACTGAATCAATTTGACGCCAAATTTTATCTCTACTATCAACATCTAACATATTAACGGATCTATACTCTTCATAAAGTGATTCTATTTTATCTAACAACGGCTTTTCTTTTGAATAATCTAAAGTTCCATATTTATCAGTTCCCTTAAATAGCATGTGTTCTAAATAGTGCGCAAGACCCGTAGCATGAGCAGGGTCATTTTTACTTCCAGCTCGTACTGCAATATTTGTCTGAACCCTGGGAGCATCATCGTATGATGAGAGATATACTTTCAAACCATTATCTAAAGTATATATTCTAGCATTTAATGGATCATTATCTACTGATTCATAATTGTTTTCAATCATTTTGTTTTGTTTTTTTGCATTAATAGTTAAATAAATCCCAGCAGAAACTACCAGTAAAATTGTTATAATATTTTTTGTAGACATAATTTGTAATTTTATTAATAATCTGGGTCAAGCCCAAGCTCTTGACGTAGTTTTTCTAAATGTTTATTATCTTGAGACATTTTTTTAAATTTATCTGAATTTGTATATGGTGTATTATCTTTTGTTAGTGGAGCAACTTTAGCTACTAAGTCAATTAAGTCATTANTTAACTTATCTCTTAAAAACCTTAAAACATTATGTTTTTCTTGATTAATTAATTCAATTTGTGATGAATTACTTAAAGTTATCTCTATGTGACCTTCCGAATTAAGTAAAGGTTTATTTATCCCAAGTGTAATAGCTAAATTTGATTTTTCCTTATCGTTAAAATAAACAATCATTTCCTTCCATGTTTCTAAAACAATATTTTCAGAAATCAACTCTGATCTTACAATCTTAGATGATACGTCTAAAATTNCTAGATTATCTTCTTCATCAATAATATTTAGAATAGATATTGTTTTAGGCTTTATAACATCCCTTTTTACATACTCCTGAGTTAGCTCATCTTTTACTGGCGCTTTTTTTTCAGCTATGATTTCAATCGTCTTATCTACTATAATACCCTCAATCTCCTTTAGCTGAATTTCATTCTCAGAATTATTTTTATAGTTATCATCATTTTTTTTAGCATCAAAACCACTATCATCAGATATTTTAGATGGTTGAGAAACTATAAAATTTTTATGTTTTTTTTTTACTTCAGCTTCTTGACCAACAGAGGATATCTGCATTAAACAAATCTCAACAAGTAATCTTTGATTATTGCTCAATTTATATTGAATATCACATTCATTAGTTAATTTTAAAGCTTTAACTAAAAACTTAGTATTTGTTTGAGTTGCTTGATCTAAATATCTTTTTTCTAAATCATTATTTTTATTTAGCAATGTCACGGTTAAACTATCCTGACATAATAATAAATCTCTAAGATGATTTGCCAATCCATTTATAAAGTTTTGCCCATCAAAACCATTATTAATAATCTCATTATAGGAAACAAGTAAAGCACTTATATTGTTTTCTATTAATTGATCAGTAATTCTAAAATAATAATCATAATCAAGAATATTTAAATGAGTAATAACATCTTGATATTCTAATGTCTTTTCTGAAAAACTTACCAATCTATCAAATAAAGATAAAGAATCTCTTAATGCGCCATCAGATTTTTCAGCAATTAGCTGAAGCGCATCAAGATCAGCTGATATATCTTCCATCTCAGCAACATATTGTAAATTCTTTACAATATCATCCGTTCCAACTCGTTTAAAATCAAATATTTGACAGCGAGATAAAATAGTAGGTATTATTTTATGTTTTTCTGTTGTAGCTAATATAAATTTAGCATGTTTAGGAGGCTCTTCTAATGTTTTTAAGAAAGCATTGAAAGCAGATTGAGACAGCATATGAACCTCATCAATTATATAAATATTGTACGCACCTACTTGAGGAGCAAAACGAACTTGATCAACAAGGTTACGGATATCATCAACAGAATTATTGGAAGCGGCATCAAGTTCATGGACATTAAAGGAACTGTTTTCATTAAAAGAGGTACATGAAACACAATCATCACATGCACTTATATCAGTGCTCATATTCTCACAGTTGATAGTCTTTGCGAGTATTCTAGCAAGAGATGTTTTACCAACTCCTCTAGGACCACAAAACAAAAATGATTGAGCTAACTGATTTTGGCTAATCGCACTTTTTAATGTTGAAGTGATAGCATCCTGCCCAATAACTCTATCAAAAGTTTTAGGTCTATATTTTCTTGCTGAGACTAAAAAATCACTCATATTTCAGGTGCTAAAAATGGATTACAAATTTAACATTTATAATAAAATAATAACTAAATAATTATTCAAATTAAAAAACAACTCTTATTTGGTTATTCTATATAGTTTTTCTAAATTTGCCGCCCGATTTAAACTAATATTATTAATAAGAAAACTAAAATAAGATGAACAATTACGAAACCGTTTTCATAATGAATCCCGTCTTATCTGATGAACAGGTAAGGGAAACGGTAAAAAAATTTATCGATTACTTAAAAGATAAAAAAGCAAAGATATCTCATGAGGAGAACTGGGGCTTAAAAAAACTTAAATATGTTATTCAGAAGAAAAAAACTGGATTTTACTACCTACTAGAGTTTCAAGCTGAAGGATCTATCATAAATAATTTTGAAGTAGAATTTCAAAGAGATGAAAGAGTTATTAGATGGCAAACTGTTAGACTAGATAAATATGCCATGGAATATGCTGATAGAAGAAGAAAGAAGTTAAATGAAAAATCTAAATCAGAATAATTATGAGTAATAAAACAGAAATTAGATACCTTTCTCCAGTAGATATTGAGAAAAGAAAACAAAGTAAGTATTGTCGATTTAAAAAAATGGGCATACAATATATAGATTACAAAGATCCTGACTTTTTAATGCGTTTCTTAAANGAACAGGGAAAAATTCTACCAAGAAGAATTACAGGTAATTCTATGAAATTTCAAAGAAGATTAGCTGTAGCTGTAAAAAGAGCAAGACAATTAGCTTTACTTCCTTTTGTAGGTGATAATCTAAAATAATCTTAAAAAAATAAAAACATGGATATTATTTTATTAGAAAACGTTGAGAAGCTAGGTTTTAAAAATGAAGTTGTAAAAGTAAAAGCTGGATTTGGAAGGAATTTTCTTATTCCTTCAGGAAAAGCTGTACTTGCAACAGAATCTGCTGTTAAAGTTCTAGCTGAAAATCTAAAACAACAAGAACAAAAAGACTCTAAACTAATTACTCAGCTTAATAAAACAGCTGAAGCCCTACCAAACTTAGATGTGAAAATTAAAGCTAAAGTAGCAGAAGGAGGCACGAAACTATTTGGTTCAATTACATCGTCTCAATTTACTGATGCATTATCAGCTCTTGGTCATGATGTAGATAAAAGATTTGTAAAACTTACAACAATTAAAGAAATTGGTAATTATGAAGCAGAAGTTAGACTACATAGATCTGTAAAAGTAAGTGTCCCTTTTAGTGTAGTGTCAGAATAATTTATTTTACAATAATATTAAAAACCGGATTTTTAAAATTCGGTTTTTTTATGTCTTATTGTTTTACACTGGTGATAAAAAATCATTAAAATCATTATATTTGTAATAATTAAATACTCGGCTTTATAATTGAATTTTTTTCTCAAAGTTGACTTTAATATTAGACAGATTTCTATTATGAAGAATTACCAAAATTATATAGCAGAAATTAAGGAACGTAAGAAAATGAACCTTAATCCTAAGCCAATTGAAAACGCTGAACTGCTAAGTGAAATAATTATGCAAATTAAAGATGTAAATAACTTGCATAGAAAAGAATCCATTAATTTTTTCACTTATAATACAATTCCAGGAACTACAAGCGCAGCTGAAGAAAAAGCAAAATTTTTAAAAGAGATTATTTTAAATGAAGCATTCGTAGAAGAAATCTCATCTGATTTTGCCTTTGAACTATTATCTCATATGAAAGGTGGACCTTCGGTTAGAGTTCTACTTGATTTGGCTTTAGGAGATAATCTCTTAATTGCTAAAAACGCAGCAAATATTCTTAAAACACAAGTTTTTCTTTACGATGCAGATACCGAACGTTTAGCCAATGCATATAAAAATAAAAATAAAATAGCCGAGGAAATTATAGTGAGCTACTCTAAAGCTGAATTTTTTACAAAACTTCCAAATATAGAAGAAGAAATTAAAGTTGTAACCTTTATTGCTGGAGTAGGAGATATTTCAACAGACTTATTATCTCCAGGTGGCGATGCTCACTCTAGATCAGATAGAGAATTACACGGAAAGTGTATGTTTGAACACAATGAAAGTCAACAAAAAGAACTACTAGATTTACAAAAAAAACATCCTGACAAAACTATAATGTTAATTGCTGAGAAAGGAACTATGGGAGTCGGGTCATCAAGAATGTCAGGAGTGAATAATGTTGCATTATGGATTGGAAAACAAGCGAGTCCATATGTTCCATTTATTAATATTGCTCCAGTAATTGCTGGAACTAATGGGGTTTCTCCAATTTTTCTAACAACCGTTGATGTCACTGGAGGTATTGGCCTTGACCTTAAGAATTGGGTTAAGAAAAAAGATAATAATGGAAATATAATATTGACAGATGATGGAGAGCATGTTCTTGAAGAATCATACTCTGTGAAGACGGGAACAGTGTTAACTATTAATACCAAAAAGAAAAAACTATATAATGGAAATAAAGAATTAAGTGATATCTCTGCTGCATTTACTCCTCAAAAAATAGAATTCATGAGAGCAGGAGGTTCATATGCTATTGTATTTGGTAAAAAACTTCAATTGTTTGCAGCTAAAACTTTAGGGATTGAAAAGTTAACAGTTTTTGCTCCCTCAAAAGAAATTTCACATAAAGCACAAGGCCTAACAGCAGTTGAAAAAATATTTAATAAAAATGCTGTTGGCACAACACCTGGAAAAGTTTTACATGCAGGATCTGATGTCCGTGTAGAGGTTAACATTGTAGGCTCACAGGATACAACTGGACTTATGACTTCTCAAGAATTAGAGTCTATGGCTGCTACAATTATTTCACCAATTGTTGATGGCGCATATCAATCAGGCTGTCACACTGCTTCAGTATGGGATGAAAAGTCTAAAGCAAATATACCTAGACTTATGAATTTCATGAATAATTTTGGTCTTATTACTGCTCGAGATCCAAATGGAAAATATCATGCTATGACAGATGTAATTCACAAGGTTTTAAATGATCTTACTATTGATGATTGGGCTATTATTATTGGTGGAGATTCTCATACTAGAATGTCTAAAGGCGTGGCCTTTGGTGCAGATTCTGGAACTGTTGCACTTGCACTTGCGACAGGGGAAGCTACAATGCCTATTCCTGAATCTGTTAAAGTGACATTCAAGGGAGAAATGAATGAGCATATGGACTTTCGAGATGTAGTTCATGCTACACAATCTCAAATGCTTGATAAATTTAATGGCGAAAATATTTTTCAAGGTAGGATTATTGAAGTTCACATTGGAACGCTACTTGCCGATAAAGCATTTACATTCACAGATTGGACAGCAGAGATGAAAGCAAAAGCCTCTATTTGTATTTCGGAAGACAATACATTAATTGAATCATTAGAAGTTGCAAAAAGCAGAATTCAGACGATGATTAATAAAGGTATGGATAATACCAAACAAGTTCTTCAAGGACTAATTAATAAAGCTAATCAGAGAATTGAAGAAATCAGAACTGGAGAGAAACCTGCTTTAACACCTGACTCTAATGCTAAATACTTTGCAGAATTTGAAGTAGATTTAGATATTATTTCGCAGCCAATGATTGCAGATCCTGATGTTAATAATGATGATATTTCTAAAAGATATACACATGATACAATCAGACCACTCTCATACTATCAGGGAAAGAAAAAAATTGATCTTGGCTTTGTAGGCTCGTGCATGGTTCATAAAGGTGATCTTAAGATTCTTGCGCAGATGCTTAGAAATCTTGAAAATTATAATGGTGAAATTAAATTTAACGCTCCACTAATAGTAGCAGCTCCAACATATAATATCATTGATGAACTCAAAGCTGAAGGAGACTGGGATGTTCTTCAAAAGTATTCTGGATTTGAATTTAATGACAATAACCCTAAAGATTCAGCACGTGTNGAGTATGAGAACATGATGTATCTCGAGAGNCCAGGATGTAATCTNTGTATGGGTAATCAAGAAAAAGCCGCAAAAGGAGATACTGTTATGGCAACTTCTACTCGTCTTTTNAAAGGTCGTGTTGTAGCAGATTCAGATCGAAAGAAAGGTGAATCATTATTAGCTTCTACNCCNGTAGTTGTNCTTGCAGCAATTCTNGGNAGAACNCCTACAATGGAAGAATATACAAATGCAGTGATAGGAATTAATTTAACCAAGTTTGCACCACCTNGNAAAAAACTATGTTCTTAAACCTTTGATTTACCTGCTTTTTATCTATTATTAGCTAAACAATTTTAGCAGGAATATCATTAAGAAATTCGGTCTCCCCACTTGCATAATTTATGCTACAACAATAATGCTTCAACCCATTAGTCACAAAAAGATATTTTGCTTTTAAGCTAAAATTATATTTTGCAATTTGATCAAATGCATCTTTACCAATCTTAACATTTGGAGCCTTACACTCAACCAATACGACAGGGTTAAAGTCTCTATCATTGACAATTAGATCTGCTCTAGTGTTAAGATTATTATATTTAATTAATTTTTCTACTTGCATAAGACCAATAGGATAGTTTTTGTAAACAGCTAAATAATTAATAACATGTTGTCTAACCCATTCTTCTGGAGTTAATTTAAAATATCCTTTTCTTACTTCATCAAAAATTTGGATAGTATTATCAACTAATCTATTTTTGAAATTAAATTTTGGCAAATTCAGTTTTTCTTGCATAACNCCACAAATTTACATGAAATATAATGAGATAATAGAATCAATTGATAAGAAAGAATACAAAAATCTTTATTTTCTTACTGGAGATGAAAGCTATTATATTGATAAAATTTCAAAATATATTTCAGAAAGAATACTTAATGAAGAAGAAAAATCTTTTAATCAAGTAACTCTTTACGGTAAAGAAACTAGTACAGCTGAAATAATTACTGAAGTTAAACAATATCCATTTGGGGCAGTCAATAGAGTTGTGATTATTAAAGAAGCTCAATATGTGATAAATATTGAAAAGCTTGAGGATTATATCAAAAACCCTCTTTCGACAACAATTCTAGTTATTTGTTATAAAAACAAAAAAATTGATAAAAGAAAAAGCTTTATAAAATACATTCAAAAGAACTTATTACTTTTCGAAAGCAATAAATTATATGATAATCAAGTATCAAGTTGGATAAGCGATTATTGTAAAGACAAAAACAGATTAATAACTAATAAATCATGTGCAATATTAGCCGAATTCCTTGGGGCTAACCTTACAAAGATTACAAATGAACTTGAAAAACTATTTATTAGCATTAATCAAAATAAAGAAATCACTACCATATTAATTGAACAGAATATTGGAATAAGCAAAGATTATAATGTTTTTGAATTACAGAACTCTTTAGCTAAGAAAGATATTCTCCAGTCAAATAAAATTGCAAAATATTTAAGCTCAAATTCTAAAAACTACCCATTTGTACTAACCATAAGCTCAATTTTCTCTTTTTTTCAAAAAGTTATTATATATAAACAACTTCAAAACCTGAGCAAACAGAAAATTGCATTAGCTTTAAAGATTAATCCATACTTTATTTCTCAATACAAAGTAGCTTCAAATAATTATTCCACTCAGCAACTTTATTATATTTTTGAATATATAAGAGAGTACGAATTAAGATCTAAAGGAATTAATAATAAAAATACAACACACGAATCACTTTTAACAGAACTTATTTTTAAGATACTTCACACCTAAAATAGCTGTATTTATTTATCTATATTTGCTTACTTTTTTAAGAAATTATGCGCAAAATTCTCAGTCTAATTATATTCATTTTCATTACATCTAGTAGCTACGCACAAAATGGTACTATTAGAGGTTTTGTATATGACAAATCATCTGGCGAACCTGTTATGTTCTGTAATGTCTTCTTACAAGGAACAACAATTGGAGCGCCTACTGATGTTAATGGAATGTATAATATTTCTAAAGTACAATCTGGAAACTATAAATTAACTGTAACATATATTGGATATGATACTACTCAAATAAATATCATTTTAAAAGAAAATCAAATCCTTACACAAAATCTTGAAATTGGAGAATCTAGTATTAAGTTAAATGAGGTTAAAATATCAGCAGAAAGAGAAGCTATGAGAACTGAAGTAAATGTTGCTTCTATAAAAATAACTAAAAAGGAGCTTGAAATGGTTCCAACTATAGGTGGTGATCCAGACTTAGCTCAATACATACAAATCATACCTGGGGTTGTTTTCACTGGAGACCAAGGAGGACAATTATACATTAGAGGAGGATCTCCAATTCAAAATAAAGTTTTATTAGATGGAATGATAATTTATAGCCCATTTCATTCTATTGGTCTTTTTTCAGTTTTTGATACGGATATAATACGCAATACAGATGTTTTCACTGGTGGATTTAATGCCGAGTATGGGGGTCGTGTATCTTCTATTATGGATATAAAAACTAAAGATGGTAATAAGAAAAGTTTAGGCGGAAAGCTTACTGCTAATACATTTGGATCTAAACTTTTATTAGAAGGCCCATTAAGTAAAAATCAAAAATCTTCTTTTGTGTTTTCAGGAAAAACATCATATTTAGATAAAAGTTCTGAATTATTTTATAAAGAACCTGTACTTTTCTTTGACGANAAAGGTCTTCCATACAGCTATACCGATTTATATGGAAAGTTCTCTCTTCATGGAAATAATGGAAGTAAATTTAATTTATTTGGGTTTAATTTCCAGGATATGGTAGACTATGAAAACATATCAAAATTAAGTTGGAATTCTACTGGAATTGGAAGTGAATTTATTTTGATACCTGGTGGCTCCCCTGTTTTAATTGAAGGTAACTTTGCATACTCATCTTATAATATCAAATTAGATGAAGAAGCCTCTCCATTAAGAGAAAGTGGCATTGCTGGATTTAACATGGGGTTTGACTTCACTTACTTTAAACCAAAAAGCAAAATCAAGTATGGCTTTGACGTTCATGGATATGCTACTGACTTCCTAACATATAACTCAGTTAACACTCCAATAACTCAAAATGAAAATACCTCGGAATTTTCAGCTTATGTGAATTACCAATATACATCCACCAGATTAATTATTGAACCTGGATTCCGTATTCAAAAATATACATTAGGATTATCTCCTGAACCAAGACTAGGAATGAAATATATTGTAAATGATAAGCTTCGTCTTAAACTTGCAAGTGGATTTTATTCTCAAAACATACTAAGCACATCCTCAGACAGAGATGTAGTTAATTTATTTTCTGGCATAATCTCTTCTCCTGAAGAAATACCAACTCAAGCAAATGGAGAAGATTACAGCAGTAAGATCCAAAAAGCAAAGCATATTATTGCAGGTTTTGAATATGACATAAATAACCTCATTGATTTTCAGCTTGAAGGATACATAAAAGACTTTAGTCAATTAACAAATATTAACAGAAACATGACCAGCAATAATGATGAAACATTTATTATAGAAACTGGACTTGCAAAAGGAATTGATGCTTTACTAAAATATAACACAGCAAAATTATATGTTTGGCTGGTTTACTCAATAGGACATGTAACTAGAGATGATGGAGTTCGAGAATACTCTCCACATTTTGACAGGAGACATAATGTTAATTTTGTTACTTCATATAAATTTGGTAAATCGCTTGATTGGAAATTTGATTGCCGATGGAATCTCGGATCAGGATTTCCTTTTACCCAAACTCAAGGATTCTTTGAAAATATTACATTTTCAGAAGGCATTAATACCGACTACACATCTACAAATGGAGAGCTTGGTATTGAATATGCAGAATTAAATAATGGACGCCTACCTTATTACCATAGATTGGATTTATCACTTGCTAAAACAGTGAAAATCAATAAAAACTCAACCCTAAACATTACAGCATCAATAACAAATGCATATAATAGAGAAAATATTTTCTATTTTAATAGAGTAAAATATGAAAGAGTAAATCAACTTCCTCTAATGCCAAGTCTTGGAATGAGTCTAACATTCTAATTCTAAAAAATTCTTAAATAATTAAATTAAGGCAATACAATATATGATTTGTAAATGCTATTTTTGTAAAAAATATTAACTTGAATAAATTCTCTACAAAATATATTTTCGTCACTGGAGGAGTAACATCTTCTCTAGGAAAAGGAATTATTGCTGCATCGTTAGGTAAATTATTAAGCGCTAGAGGATATAAAGTAACAATACAGAAACTAGACCCTTACATTAATATTGATCCTGGAACCATGAATCCATACGAACATGGGGAATGTTATGTTACCAGTGATGGAGCAGAGACTGATCTTGATCTTGGTCATTACGAAAGGTTTTTAGGTAACACTACATCCCAAGCTAATAATGTTACAACAGGTAGTATTTATCAAACTGTTATTAAGAAAGAAAGAAAAGGAGATTATCTTGGAAAAACAGTACAAATAATCCCCCACATAACTGATGAAATTAAACGAAGAATTAAACTTTTAGGAGATACTAATGAATTTGATTTTGTTATTACTGAAATTGGCGGAACAGTAGGAGATATAGAATCCTTACCATATATTGAAGCTGTTAGACAAATTAAATGGGAGTTAGAAAACAGTGCGCTATATATCCACCTTACACTAGTACCCTACTTATCAGCCGCTGGCGAACTAAAAACAAAACCTACTCAACATTCTGTTAAAACCTTATTAGAATCTGGTATTCAACCTGACATACTAGTATGTAGAACTGAACATCATTTAAACGAACAAATTAAACAAAAAATTGCTTTATTCTGCAATGTTGAAAAAGATGCAGTAATAGAATCAATCGATGCAAAAACAATCTATGAAGTTCCTCTACTCATGCAAAAAGAGAATCTTGACAAAGTTGTATTAAGAAAACTAAAACTAGAAGACGATACTGATGTTAAACTTAATAAATGGAACGATTTTTTACATAAACTTAAAAATCCTAAACAAGAAATTAATATTGGATTAGTAGGGAAATATATAAAACTAAAAGATTCATATAAATCAATTACTGAAGCTTTTATACATTCTGCTACAGAAAAAAACTGCAAGGTAAATATCAAATGGATTAATGCTGAAGAGCTAAAAGAAAAAAATATACAAGATCAATTACAAAATCTTAATGGAGTATTGGTAGCTCCTGGCTTTGGCGACAGAGGTATTGAAGGGAAAATTAATGCTATACAATTTGTGAGAGAGAATAACATTCCATTTCTAGGAATATGTTTAGGGATGCAGTGCGCAGTAATTGAATATGCAAGAAATGTTTTAAACATGATAGATGCAAATTCAACAGAGATGAACTCTAAAACAAAATATCCAGTTATTGACATTATGGAAAATCAACATAAAGTTGAAAATAAAGGTGGTACAATGCGTTTAGGCTCATATAATTGCACATTAAACAAAAACAGCAATTCGTATAATGCATATCAAAACATAAATATTCAAGAAAGACATAGACATAGGTATGAGTTTAACAATAGCTACCTCAATGACTTTAATAATTCAGGAATGAATTGTGTAGGTGAAAATCCTGAAAACAAACTTATTGAAATAGTTGAAATACCGTCACACCCATGGTTTGTTGGCGTGCAATTCCACCCAGAATATAGCAGTACTGTTTTAAAACCCCATCCACTATTTAGTGGTTTTATAGATGCTTGTATAAAAAATAAATAATGAAAAACTACGATAAAAACTCTCTTACAGGTTTTGTATTAATGGCGGCTATATTGATAGTATTCAACTTTTTCTTTTTACCTCAGAATGAAGAAGCTATAACTACAGCGCCTAAAACAACAGACATAGAAAGAGAAGTTGTATCTGCAAGTAGCATAACTGAAAACAATCAAACTGAGTCAAATAATTTAGCAGAAAATATTTATAAGCCAGAGCTAAATAATGCCAAATTTGGAGCTTTTGCAAACTCCGCATATTCTGAAAAAACAAATTATATTTTAGAAAATGAAAAACTTAAAGTAACTATTTCAAATAAGGGAGGGAGAATAGCATCAGTTATAATAAAAGAAGGACCGAATAAGAAAAAATACAAAACTCATGATGATAAAGAATTAGAAATATTTAATGCTGACTCATCAAATTTTAATCTTAATTTCTCAACTGGCATAAGCATAAATACTAATGAGCTTTTCTTTAAAGCANTAAACCAGGATCAAAACTCTATAACAATGCGTTTAGAGGCTGATCAAAATCATTTTATAGATTTTAATTANAATATNAATGATGATTATCTGGTTGATTTTAGTATTGATTTAATAGGAATGGATGANTTAATTCCAAATGAATTAAATTANATGAATCTTGAGTGGCAAATGAAAACTCCACAAACAGAAAAAAGNAAATCTAATCAAGATATGTATACTGGTATTCAATTTCAATACCAAGCTGATAAAGAAGTAGATTATTTAAGCTTTACATCTGATGATGAAGAAGAAGTTAATTCCAAATTATCTTGGGTAGCATTTAAACAGCAGTTTTTCAGTGCAATATTTATTTCTAAAGATGGTTTTGACAAACCAACTTTATTATCTAGTTCAAAAAATGAAAATTCAGATTATATAAAAGATATGTCTGCAAAATTTGAACTCCCATATAGCCATCGTCAAAATGAAAAATTAGATTTCCAATTCTACTTTGGTCCAAATCATTACAAAAAGCTATTATCATATAATCAAAAATTTGAAGAGCTAATACCACTTGGATGGGGAATATTTGGTTGGGTTAATAAATATATTATCATTAATATTTTTGATTTCCTTAGCAAATATATTCTCAATTATGGAATTATTATATTAATCCTTACAATCATAATTAAGCTAGCATTATCACCATTTACCTATAAAGCGTATCTATCACAGGCGAAAATGAAAGTACTAAAACCTGAAATTGATAAGATAACAGAAAAACACAAATCTAAAGACCCAATGAAGGCTCAGCAAGAAACTATGGGTCTATACAGGAAAGCAGGAGTTAATCCAATGGGAGGATGTCTTCCTATGTTATTTCAATTCCCAATCTTGATTGCAATGTTCAGATTTTTTCCAGCTTCAATTGAACTTAGACAAGAAGCCTTCTTGTGGGCAGATGATTTATCAGCATATGACTCAATTTATAATCTAGGTTTTGAAATACCATTTTATGGAGATCATGTNAGTTTATTCACATTACTAATGACTGTTTCAACATTACTTTACACAAGAATGAATAGTCAAATGGCTACTGGTCAAATGGCACAAATGAAATGGATGATGTATCTTATGCCAATAATGTTCTTAGGGTTCTTTAATAACTATGCAGCAGGTTTAAGTTATTATTACTTTCTTGCAAATATGTTTACATTTAGTCAACAATACTTTATGAAAAAATTTATTGATGAAGATGCTATACTAAAACAACTAGAAGAGAACAAAAAGAAACCAAAAAAGAAATCTAATTTCCAAAAAAAATTAGAGGATATGCAAAAGAAACAAGAACAGAAAATGAAAAAAAGAAATAATAAGAATTAATGAGGAGCCTTAGTGTTCTTTTTATTTTTTTAATTATTTCTTGTAATACAGTTTCAAAAAGCACAAAAGATGAGCTAAATCAACTAACCATTTCTTTAGAAAAAACAGCTTGCTTTGGAACTTGCCCAGTATTTAAAATTAAAATCTTTAAAAATGGAAAAGGTATTTTTGAAGGTAAAAAATTTGTAAAAAAAACAGGTTTAATAGATTTTAAATTAAGCCAAAAAGAAATTCAAAAAATACTAGTAAAAGCAGAAAATATAAAATTTNCCGAAATGCTTGATGAATATTCAGAAAAAATTACTGATCTCCCTACAACATATATCCAGATAAAAGAAAAGAAAATNAAAGACTACTTTGGAGCACCAAAAAAATTAAAAGATTTAGAAACGCTTATAGAAGAAATAGTGTTAAACAAACTAAATCTTAATTCTTTTTAAAAAAAGCTTCATTGCCTTTTTTTTTCTTTGATCTAAATTATAAGAAATTTTTCTTTTTAGATAATCTTCATGATTGACATAATTATTTTCATAAGAGCTAACCTCTAATGCTTTTGAAATATTATGAACTCCATATTTTAAAGCATCATTAAAATTAATTAAAAATTTATCAGATATTTTTTTTGTAGTCACCCAACAAGCAAAAACAAAAGGAAGACCAGTCATTAAATTCCAAATCTCAGCAAGATCATATACATAATTATATTGACCATTTAAAATAAAAGACCGATCTCCAATTACTAGAGCGGCTCTATCATCATGAATATCAAAATCATTAGTAGAAAAAGAATTAACTAATGTAGGATTAACATCCCAATATTCTCTTAACAATAATTTNAATAATTCAACAGAGGTTCTTGATTGATAATCTAATAAAATAGTTTTAATTTCTTCAATAGGAATATGAGAATATAAACAAACACTATCTACAGATGATTCTGCACCAATACAAAATTCAGATATAANATTATAATCTTTCAGTTCATTTAAAACAACAATTGGGNCTAATGCAATATCTACTTCATCATTTAACAAACTATCAGCAACTCTAGAGGGATAATCTTTTGATAATATAATATCTGAATATACATTACTATTTTNGAGACCATATATAAATGGTATAGAATTTAAATAAGAAATTGCGGCTACTTTAATCATAAAAANTTACTTATAAAAAACCAAATAGTAAATAAAGAATAGCAAAATTTTAGTATTGTTCCACATAAAAAACCTATTAAGGCTCCCCCCGCTACTTTAAAAGAATTTAGAAAGTCAAAATCTGATTCTAATAAAGCGCCTAAATAGGCACCTATAAAAGGACCAACTACAACACCAATAGGAGGAATAAAAAAGATTCCAAAAATAATTCCTAAAACAACTCCAATAGTTGATGACTTTCTACCTCCAAAATACTTTACCGAATAAACTTGCACCCAATAATCTAAAAAAGTAATTACTATTGCAAGTACACCTAACATTATTAAATAATCTAAATTAAAACTATAAGATGTAAAAAATTGCAAAAGCAAAATAGCTAAAAAAGAAAAAAAAGGCCCGGGAATGATTGGTAAAAAAGCTCCTAATAAACCTAAAAAAAATAATAAAATAGAAAGAATAATAATAAATGTATACACTAAGCAAAAATAAGTAAAATTCGATTTAAATTATGTGATAACAAATACACTATTATTAATTTCTGTAAATTTGCATAAATAAACAATAATATGTCACTATCTCCACTAAACGCAATTAGCCCTATCGATGGAAGATACCATCTAAAGGCAAAAAAACTTCAAGAATACTTTTCAGAATCATCATTAATAAAATTTCGCGTACAAGTTGAAATAGAATATTTTATTGCTTTATGTAATAGCTCCATATTACAACTCAATCATTTCCCGAATGAAAAATTTAGTGTTCTTAGAAATTTATATTTGAATTTTTCTGAAGAAGATGCAATAAGAATTAAAGAAATTGAATCAACAACAAATCATGATGTAAAAGCAGTTGAGTATTTTATTAAAGAAGAATTTGATAAATTATCTTTAGGTGAGTTTAATGAATTTATTCACTTTGGATTAACCTCTCAGGATATAAATAATACAGCTGTTCCATACTCAATAAAAAAAGCAATTGAAGAGATTTATTTACCAGAAATAAATAACATAATCACTCTACTTGAAAAAAACTCAAAAAAATGGCAACAAATATCAATGCTAGCAAGAACACACGGACAAGCTGCTACACCAACAAAATTAGGTAAAGAAATAAATGTTTTTATTGAAAGAATTAAAAATCAACTAATTTTAATGGATAATATTCCTTTTACCGCAAAATTTGGAGGTGCCACAGGAAACTTCAATGCACATCATGTTGCTTTTCCTGAAATTAACTGGATTNATTTTGCTAATGAATTTACGAATAATGCACTTGGCTTAAAAAGACAACAGACAACAACACAAATTGAACATTATGATAATTTGTCAGCAATGATGGATAATATTTGTAGAGTTAACACTATCCTTCTTGATTACTCAAGAGATATATGGACATATATTTCAATGGATTACTTTAAACAAAAAATATCTAAAAATGAAGTAGGTTCATCTGCAATGCCACATAAAGTTAACCCAATTGACTTTGAAAATGCTGAAGGCAATCTTGGAATAGCTAATAGTGTATTTAAGTTTATGTCTGGAAAACTACCTATCTCAAGACTTCAAAGAGATTTGACAGACAGTACAGTTCTTAGAAATATTGGAGTACCATTTGCTCATACTTTAATTGCATTTAAGTCTCTAGAAAAGGGAATCAATAAGCTTGTTATTAATAAAGAAAAAATAGCTGAAGATCTTGAAGATAATTGGGCTGTAGTTGCTGAAGCAATTCAAACTATCTTAAGAAGGGAAGGATATCCTAATCCTTACGAAGCTCTTAAAGACCTAACAAGATCAAACACTAAAATTACAAGCGATACAATCACTTCATTTGTTAATTCTCTAAAAATATCAGAAAGTATTAAAGAAGAGTTAAGAAATNTAACTCCAGAAAATTATACTGGAATTTAAAATTGTAATTTATTTTTTTGCAGGTACTCATCCCAATTCCAAATAAAATGTTTGAGTAGATTTTTCATTTCACTAATAAATATTGGGTTAGGCTTATTTTTTCTTTTAAAAAGGGTTCCTTGAAAATCATTAATATTATATTTTTCAAAAATGGCATATGCCATAGCATCTATCTCAGAGCTAAATTCAATAAGTAAATCAGAGAAATAACTTTCATACTGTAAAAAACTCTCAACTGCTAATATCTTTTGATTATCATTAAGATCATTAAAAATACTCTCAACAATTAAATTACGCAACTTTAAGACTTCTTGATCTTCAAAATGTGATTTTAAATCATTTAAATTTCCAAGGAAAATGATAATCCTAAACCATTTAATATCCTCATTTTTTAAATTTGGATTATTTTCAAGATTATTATTATTATTTATAAAATCTTTTATTTCAATAAAACCGTTAGAAATTACTTCATCCAGAGCACCACAATATATATCAACAATAGATTGTAATTTTACTTTTTTCTTTTTAGAAAGTAAACCAAAAAACTTTATCATAATTTTAATTTAAACTCTTTAATTGCAGTTGACACTATATTATCAGCAATAGACAGGCAAGCAGTAGCAGCTGGTGAGGGGGCATTAATAACATGTATATTTTTCTTATTCATAACAATCTTAAAATCATCAATAATTTCTCCATTACTTGCTAAAGCCATAGCTCTTACTCCACTCTTTCCAACAATAATATCCTTCATTGATAAAGATGGAATCAATGTTTGCAAATCTCTCAAAAATAATCTTTTTGAGAAAGCTCTTCTGTATTCATTTACACCAAATTTCCAATGATTTATGAACAACCTTATTGTACCAGAAAAAAATAATGAATCTAAAGTGTCTTTAAAACTAAAAGCTGTTTTATTATAACCTTCTCGCTTAAATGTAAAAACTGCATTTGGACCACATTCAACAGAACCATCTGTCATTCTAGTAAAATGTACTCCAAGAAATGGAAACTCAGGATTTGGAACTGGATATATTAGATTATTAACTTTATTTTTTGCCTTTTGTGACAATTGATAATAGTCGCCGCGAAAACCAACAATTTTCATGTTTAATTTAAATTTATCTTTTTCTGCAAGCCTATCTGAAAACAATCCAGCACAAAAAATATTATTTTTTACATAAAAATCTCCCTTGCTAGTTTTTAAATGATTATCACTAAAATCAGTAACCTTACATGAACAAATAATTTTGCTCATTGGATTAATCTCTACAATTTTTTCGGCAAATTTTTGAACTGTCTGTTTATAATTTATAATTCCAGATTCAGGCACCCATAATGCTGAAACACCAACCGCATAAGGTTCAATCTTATGAAATTCATTTGGACTCATAATCACCATTCCTTTTAACCCATTTACTTCACCATTTTTTTTCAACTTTATTAAATACGCTGATTCTTTTTCATTAACCGCTAAAACTATCTTACCACAAACATCATGTTCAACAGAATTTTTTAAAGCAAAATCAACTAATTGCTTTCTACCTTCTACACAATTTTTAGCTTTAAAACTACCTGGCTTATAATACAGGCCTGAATGAATTACACCTGAGTTTCTGCCTGTTTGATGAAAGGCTAACTCCTTTTCTTTTTCTAGAACAACTATTTTTAATTTGGGAGAATAAATTTGTAATTTATATGCTGTTGCAAGTCCCACAATGCCACCACCAATTATCGCAACATCAAAATTATTCTTATTCATTTAATAAATTATTCTTTGACAGTAAATACTCTAGAGATATTAAAGCCAAAGTAAATACTCCCCTCACTCCAAAGATCATATGTTTCATGAATGAATGCTCTATTAATCATAAAGGCAGAGTTACTTAAATGAAACTGAAAAACATGGCCTCCAGTTTCCACATCAAAGCCTATAGAAATAGGGTTAATCTTATTTTGAGAATTAAATTGACTAAATGATTCTAAGTTAACTGATATTCTATTTGACAATTTATATCTAAGACCATATCCAATTGAATAAAGATCATTATTAAATTGATCAATTGATAATAAGTTATAATGAACAAGTGTTGGACTTAATTGAATAGAAAATTTCCTATTAATTTTTCTAGCTATTAATAGCTGATGACTATATGAAAACTGATCAGAAAGAAGAAAACTACTATTCTCTGATGTTGATTTAAGATACTGCTTAAAAACAATACTGGAATTAAGACATATAGTTAAAGGAAATGTTTTATTTCCTTTACTTTGCCTAAAGAGTTGGTATTTTAAATTAGAATCTATGGCCTTTAGTGAAGAGCTACGACCTATTCCAATTGAAAGTCTGTCATTAATTCCATAAGCTAAACTCATTCTAACTTGTGAATTGTCTAGTCCATAAAAATTATAAAATCCTGAATTAAGTGTTCCAAATCTATGCTGAATCATAAATTGCAGAACACCATTATTTGGCATTTCAACTGATTCAGAATTAACAACCTTAGTTCCTTTAAAAATATAATTAGAATATTCAGTTGTATTATTATCAATAAGTGACAACAAATCATTTTGTGAAAAACAAACATAACTATAACAGAAAATAAAAATAAGAATTAACTTAAATTTCATCTCTTAGAATTTAATTTTATTTCAACATTCACCAAAATCTCTTCAGCAATTTTATACATAACAATAGTAGGTATCGATACATTATAATCTTCTAATTTGACATTAAATTCTGATGATATAAAATCACTTATATATAATTGAAAAACAATATCATTGTTAGAAATATCAAAAGCAGCACTAACTTTTTTATTAACAGCTTTTATATCTTCTATTGGTGCAAAAGAAAAAAATGTTATCTCTCCATCATTAGCAATGTATTGTTGAGAGTAACAATCAATGCTAATAAAAAAAAGTAAAGGGAGAATTTTTCTAATCATTTAA
>JGI24540J26637_10000054_pt1 | contig 36911 bp, 29 predicted proteins | sample NorSeaMetagenome_FD_26637 | JGI IMG/M metagenome (IMG submission 26637)
ATGATAATATTTGCCACAACTCTATCTTTTTCACCAACAACATACATGCTATCAAGTAAATGATCCCAATTTGCATCAAAAAAATATAATCTAATTTCAGAAATGGAATCAATATTATAGAAATCTCCTTGAGCAATTACATTTTTACTTAACTGCAAAAGGCAAAGAACTAAGAGAACCCTTTTAAATAACACTTATTTAATATGAGCTATTCTCTTCACCAATGGCAAAGAATTATTTGAAAGAATCATAAGACTATATAACCCTACAGGATGATTTTTTAAGTCAATTATCTTATCAATAGGTCCAGAACAATCTATGACATCTTTAATGTAAATAGTTTTTCCTGAAGAATTTGTAACAGATATTGTAAGATCAGAAACTTCTTTAATAATAAGGTGTAAATTAAATAAACCATTACTTGGATTTGGATAAACATCAAAATTGTAGATACTTTTTAACTGCTCAATATTTGATGTATTAAAGCAAGATGTAGTAAGTGTTGAATTCATATATGGCTGTAATGCTATAATCCCAGGGTGGTCACATTCATATCTAAAAGCTTTTTGAGTATCTGCATTATATGGCCCCCAAACTATTGTTCCATTATCATCGACTTCATACATTACACCAGCTCCACCTTGACCACCTGAGGCATTGACAAAAATATTTCCATTTGACATTCTATCTGAAGCAGATTGCCCTGATGCTGAATATTGACAAGCATATCTTGTTGTATATGATGAGGGATCAAATGCTTGACCATTTACTCTAAAGTAATTATACTGATTATTTGGGTCAATTGGGGTTTCAATTCCATCAACTGCAGATTGATTATTTGAGACTCCTGAATTATTAAAAACTTGTAAAAAACCTCCATTTGGTCTTCCGTCATTAGTAATCCATCTTACATCATGTACAGCATTTGGAATCACTTGTGCTCCAGAAATTCCATAATTATTTGGATTTCCCCATCTATAAAGTATATCTCCCCCCATTCCTGAATTACCTCCACTGTGACTTGCGGCTTCTGCAGTTGTTGTGCTATGATCAATAATATATATTTCACTTGCAAATCTTGAGGAAAAAGAGATTTGGTCAAGATCTTCATTATAGTCAACTCCATTTACATGAAACCAATCACCTCCGCCCCCTCCAGGACCACCACCTCCACTGATCATATTAATATCAATAAGTTGTGGATTTTCTGCGATAACACCATAATTAGGTTTACTAGAATCGGTATCCTGAATCATATGATCCCATATATGCCATTCCCAAACAATTTGAGCACCACCATTTCCGTCATTAGCAATTTCTACAAAATGTGTTGGCCATTTGTCTGAAGTTGCACTTCCTCCAGCATCATTAACCTCAGTAGAGGATTTAACTTCCCAAGCCGTAATTAAAATATTATCTCCTATTAGAGTTAAATCATGATGACTTAAAAAAGTAGGAGAGGAATAGAAAAAATCCATTACAACATTCCCATTTGGATCAATTTCTTGTACTCTACCTGCATCAGCAGCTCCATTTAGCTGATTATTTGTACCTCCAGACTGTACATTGTTCTTAGTCCCTCTTACTAAATTACCATTATCTTTTAATTGAACTGTATAATTACATTCTGTAGACATAGTCCAAGTATGCGCAATATTTTGATTTTCATCAATTAAGTATGCAGTATTCTCTCCTTGAGCATTATATAAAGCAAAACCGTTAAAATCTTGTGAGTATGAGATTAAGGAAATTAAAGTCGCTAAAAAAATAAAGGTTATCTTTTTCATGTTGTTTAAATTTTGGCTAATATAAGTACTAATTTTGAGTGATTTACTTAACAAAACTACAAAAAAAATACTATGCACGCATAACTTCAAACTGTTTTTACGAAAATAATGATGGAAAATAAAAAATCATAAAAAACGATATAAATACACTAAAAATGCATTAAAAATCATAAAAAAGTACAAAAAATACATTAAAATACATTAAAATACGTCAAAAATAAATAAACTGAAGAAAAAATATTGTTAATATAATTACCCAACATATGTATAAGAGAAATCTTAAGATTATTATCTTTAAGGTCTAATAAAATATCAAAATGAATAAAATAATTAATTACTTTCTTCAGGGGTTACTTTATATTGTTCCAATAAGTGTTACTCTTTATGTTGTTTATTGGTCATTTAATAAGATCGATGGAATACTTCCTTTTGACTTTCCAGGACTTGGACTGATAGTTGTAGTAACAATTATCACTTTAATTGGAGCAATTGGATCTAAACTTATAAGCTCCCCTATAAATTCACTTTTTGTTAAACTTCTCGAAAAAGCTCCTCTATTAAAAACTATTTTTTCATCTGTCAAGGACCTGATGAATACTTTTGTAGGAGGCAAAAAGGGATTTGATCAAGCAGTACTAGTTAAAATATATGAAAATTCTACTATTGAAAGAATTGGTTTTATAACTAACGAAGACCTTAAAAACTTAAATATAAATTCTGAAAGAGTCTTAGTATATCTACCGCATTCTTATGCGTTTTCAGGTCAATTATTTATAGTTGATAAAAAAAATATTACAACTATAAACTCCGCATCTAGTGATATAATGAAATTAATAGTTTCTGGTGGTGTTACTGAAATTGAAAATTAAACCTAAATTTGCTTTATGATTAAAAGCCCTTCTTCTATGACAAAAAATATTGTTTTTTTTATAACTATCATATGCTTCAGCTCTTTACAAGCTCAAAACCCAGGAGACACAATTACTGTACAAACATTCGACTACTCAAGCACAACAAGAGATACCTTAATTAGTTTTCCAACTAATAATCTTTCCTACGAAAAAATTATAATGTCATACAACATGAGATGTAAAGATGATGTTGTAAATACTAGCGGAAGCATAAATCATATTGGGTGTGGAGCGTGGGATTACAGTTGCCATACAAATATTCATGACTCAACTAGAATTGACTCCATTCTTTCTAAAACTTCAAGTCATCTAATATCTAACTATAGCGGAAGTCTGTATGAATATAGCTTAAATCCAATCTATGATTACTATCAATTCTATCAACAAAATACTATTATAAATAGTACCGTTTCTGAAGATTCCGCTATAACGGGTTCTTACATCAAAGAATTAGATTTTGTTTTAGCTACAGAAAAAAATTCGAGTAAATCACAATTTCTCTACAGAGCAAGTGAACTTTTAAGCTTTGGTCTAACAAATGATTCTATAGATGCTCTATCTATTTTTATAGCAGATTCAAATTTCATAAATAACACTCCTCATCAAGCTAATTTTTTAAAAATTAAAATAAAATCTACTTCAGACTCTACTTTAGATAAAAACTTTCCGCATAATAATGGCTTTATAGAAGTTTATCACGCAAATACTGACCTCATTACAGGAGAAATACGATGTCAATTCCATACTCCTTTTGCCTGGGATACAACTTCAAATATTGTTGTAGAATTATCTTTAACAAATGCAAATAACATCTCACAAAAAACTTTTATTTTAGGAGACTCTCTATCATTTAACTGTGGACTTTCNTCANCTGACGCCACAAGTATCAATGTTCAACAAAACGCTTCAATAGCTCTACCAACTAATAATCTTGCTTCAATTTCAAATGAGATTACTGTGTCTTTTTGGGTTTATGGTAATGAAAACTCACTTCCTTTTAACAGTACAATTCTTGAAGGTCTAGATGGAAATGGAAGTAGAACTATTAATATTCATTTCCCTTGGAGTAATAGTCGAGTATACTGGGACTGTGGAAATAATTCAGGATCATATGACAGAATTGATAANCTAGCCAATCAAAATGATTTTTCAAATNAGTGGAATCACTGGACATTTACTAAAAACTGCATAAGTGGTGAAATGAAAATGTATAAAGACGGGGTACTATGGCATAGCGGAAATAATAAAACAGCTCCAATTAACATTCAAAGCTTAAAGCTTGGCTCAAATGCAAATGGAGTGTCTAACTTGTGGGATGGAAATATTAAAGAATTACAGATATTTAATAAAGAACTTTCTCAATCAACTATTTCTGAATGGTATAATTCAAGACTTTTACAACAAGCAATCAGTCACCCTGATATTAATGATTGTGTAGCATATTACCCTCTAAACAATGTTAATAATATTTCNTGTGGCATAAGTTCTTTATCAGCTAATATTAGTGGAAATGTAATATGGGAAGACAATAGAGGNGAAGAAATCAACACCTTCTTTTCTAGCTCAAAATTTAGACCAACTCTTAAACTTTTCCAGGGTGATTATATTACAAATACAACAACAACAACTGTCTTAGATTCTTTACTAGCAACACCAAATACTGTTAAAGAACAAAGTATTTTCTCAAACTCTAACACACTATTTAATGATAGTATCGCAATAATCTCATCAAATAATTTTTGGCACGCATACAGTTATACTTATGACACAAACGGCACTGTTTTAACTACTCACACTTGGCCTATTGATAGCTCAATAACTATCTCAGATCTAAATTACTATCAAAGATATCCCATGGCATTTCAAATTATGTCCTTCGTAACACCTTATGGAGCATATCTTGATTTAGGAACCGAAGGTAAAACATGGTTTTTTGATGTTACTGACTTTGCTCCAATTCTTCAAGGAAATAAAAGAATAAATATGACCAGTGGTGGACAATGGCAAGAAGATATGGATATTAAATTTCATTTTATAGTCGGAACTCCACCAAGAGATGTAATTGATATACAACAGATCTGGAGACCACAATCAAAAGGATTCACATCTATTATGAATAATAANTGCTTTGAACCTAGAGATGTTTTAATTAATCCAAATGCAAGTAAATTTAAAATTAGAACTGTTATTACTGGACACGGGCAAGAAGGAGAATTTATTTCTCAAAATCATTTTCTAAATATAAATGCCGGAGTAACAGAATACACTTGGCCTGTTTGGACGGAATGCGGTGCTAATCCGATTTACCCTCAAGGAGGGACTTGGATTTACGATCGAGCTGGTTGGTGTCCAGGACAAGCCTCTGACTTAAGAGAAGATGATATAACATCTTTAGTCACGCCTGGACAAATNCACAATATAGATTATGGAGTAGTAAATGCAAGCGGAAGCTCTAATTACTGGGTGAGCTCACAACTNGTCAGCTATTCAAATGCAAATCATAACCTTGATGCATCATTAGTTGATGTAATTAANCCAACTAACAAGGTGAAATACTCGAGAATAAATCCTAGCTGCGGAAAACCACAAATTATTATAAGAAACACAGGAAACCAACAACTTAATAGTCTTACAATTGAGTATTGGATAAATAATAATACACAAAAAGAGACGCAACTATGGACAGGGTCGCTAGATTTTTTAGAAGAAGAAATTATTGAACTAAATGACCCTACAAGTTTATGGGAAAATCTATTAACCACAAATAACACTTTTCATGTTCAAATCTCTGAACCAAATCAGTCTCAAGATCAATACATACACAATAATTTTCTTACATCTAAATTTGAACCTACTCCAGTGTATGATAATTCTTTTGCTATTTGGCTTGAAACTAATAGTGGCTCTATAGGNATAAACCAATCTGAAACTTCTTGGGANATACATGATAATAATAATAANTTAACTTATCAATCTGCCGGAGGAGGAAACTTAATGATTAACACTCAGTATAGAGACACTCTAATATTTAATGATGGTTGTTATAGTTTTAGAATTAATGACAGTGATAACGATGGAATTGATTTCTGGGCAAATAATGATGGTGCCGGCATGGTNCGATTCAGAAAAATTGGGGCAAGTTGGATAAAGATTTTTGAAGGTGATTTTGGATCATTTTCACATCATGAGTTTAGAGTTNAAAACAATATAACATCTAATGAAGAAACACTAAATGAATGGAGTTTTTATCCAAATCCAATAAAAAATAAAATAACTATTAACGGCTATTCTCAAGAACCGACTAACTTTATTTTATCAGACAGTTTAGGCAAACAAATTAAAAAATTCACAATAGATTCTGATGGAATATTCTCCAAGAGAATTGACTTAAGTTATTTAAAAGAAGGAGTATACCTTTTAAAAATAGTTAACTCTGAAGAAGAAGTTGTCAAAAAACTGATAAAATTATAATGCAATATTGTAATAGTCTAACATCATACTCAAGATTTAAGACTCGAGAGGTAAAGATTGGAAGTTTAGGCTTTGGAGGTGATAATCCAATTCGCGTNCAGTCAATGACTACAACAAATACGATGGANACTATTGCAACTGTTGAAGAATCNATCAGAATGATTGATGCTGGTTGTGAACTTGTTAGGATTACTGCCCCAAGTAGAAGAGATGCCGAGAACCTACAAAACATAAAAGATGAATTATCTAAGAGAGGCTATAATACTCCTATCGTAGCTGACATACATTTTACACCAAACGCTGCAGAAATTGCAGCTAAAATTGTAGAAAAAGTTCGAATTAATCCAGGAAACTATGCAGACAAAAAGAAATTTGAAGAGATTGAATATACTGATANAACATATAATCATGAATTAATTAGAATAAGAGAAAAATTCACACCTTTAGTTAAGATTTGTAAAGAATATGGAACTGCTATGAGAATAGGAACTAATCACGGCTCCTTATCAGANAGAATACTTAGTAGGTATGGAGACACTCCTGAGGGAATGGTAGAATCAGCCATGGAATTCCTAAGAATTTGTAGAGACGAAGATTATCATGAGATTATTCTTTCAATGAAAGCTTCTAACACAAGAGTTATGGTACAAGCCTATCGACTACTTGTAAGTGAAATGATGAAAAATAAGATGAATTACCCACTCCATCTAGGTGTAACTGAAGCAGGAGAAGCAGAAGATGGCAGAATAAAATCAGCAGTTGGAATTGGAGCTTTNTTAGAAGATGGAATAGGTGATACAATAAGAGTTTCTCTTACTGAAGCTCCTGAATTTGAAATGCCTGTAGCATATAATTTATTAAAAAATTTCAAAAATAGAGATAATAAAAAATCAATTGAAAACATAACAAAAAACCCTTTAAACCCTTTTAATTACTCTAGAAGAAAGACTCATTCAGTAAAAAATATTGGAGGATCAAATGTCCCTATTGTTATTGCAAATCTTGACAAAAGAACAAGTATAAAAACCTCTTCTTTTTTTCCACTTGGCTACAACTATTCTGTCCCACTTGATAAATGGAATATTTCTGATAGTGCAACAGATTATATTTTCATTGGTGATAAAAAAATAGATTTTGAAACTCCAGGAACACTAAGTATGATCTATAATTACGACTCATGGAAAGATCATAAAAAAGGATACCCTCTTTTCACAATAACTGAATATTCAAAAACTTTATCTAAGTCTAGTGAGTTAAATTTTATTGAAGTTTTCGCTCATGAACTTAAATCAAAAAATTTGGAGTTAATTAAAAATGACAAGACAATTGTCTTAATTATTAAAACTGATAATACAAATGGAGTAGCTGAACAAAGAAAAATATTCATTGATTTAATAAACAATAATATTTCAACACCAGTTGTCATTAGCCGTGACTATGAAAATATAAGTAGTGAAGAAATACAACTAAATTGCGCATCAGATATTGGAGCACTGTTACTTGATGGCCTAGGAGATGGAATATCTATAGAATACGATGTTAAGGGTAGCAGCAAACACATTAATTCAACTGCATTTGGTATTTTACAAGCAAGTAGAACAAGAATTTCCAAGACAGAATACATTTCCTGCCCCTCATGCGGAAGAACTCTTTTTGATCTTCAAGAAACAACTGCTAAAATAAGAAAGGTGACTGATCACCTTAAAGGTGTGAAAATTGGTATCATGGGTTGTATTGTAAATGGTCCTGGTGAGATGGCGGATGCTGATTATGGATATGTTGGGACTAAGCCTGGAAAAATCACTCTATATAAAGAAAGAGATGTTGTGAAAAAAAATATAAATGAAGCTGATGCTGTAGATGCTCTTATTGAATTAATAAAAGAGCATGGAGATTGGGTAGAGAAGAAAAAATAATATTCATCTTCCAATTTTAAAGCTTAAATTACGCTTTGTAGCGTATTGTCGTCTCTATCTTTACAACTATCTTTGCAAAAAATTAAACATCATCATTAAAATATGATTGAAATAAAAGATCTTAACAAGTCTTATGTAATGGGGAAAAATTCATTACATGTATTAAAAGGAATTAATCTTAAGATTAACGAGGGAGAATTAGTTGCAATTATGGGCTCATCAGGATCAGGAAAATCTACACTACTTAATATTATTGGGATGTTGGATAATTATGATTCCGGAGCATATCAATTAGATAAGGTTCCAATTAAAGATCTCGATGAAACCAAAGCAGCTAAATACAGAAATAAATTTTTAGGATTTGTTTTTCAATCTTTCAATCTCATTAATTACAAAACAGCTATTGAAAACATTGCTCTCCCTCTTTATTACCAGGGCATCGCAAGTAAAGAACGTCAAAAAATAGCTTTAGACTATTTAGATAAAGTAGGACTTAAAGATTGGTCAGGTCATTTGCCGAGCGAATTATCTGGGGGACAAAAACAAAGGGTAGCGATTGCGCGTGCTTTGGCCTCTAAACCAAAAGTACTTCTTGCAGATGAGCCAACAGGAGCTTTAGATTCTAAAACATCTGATGAAGTAATGGAGCTAATAATACAAATTAATAAAGAAGGTAAAACAATATTAGTTGTTACACACGAACAAGAAGTAGCTAATATGTGTAATCGAATTATAACATTAAAAGATGGCGTAATTATGACAGATATTAAATCAAAATAAATGATTTTCAGTAAAGATAGCTGGAAAGAAATATTTGATACAATAAAAAAAAATAAGCTAAGGACTTTCCTTTCTGGATTTACTGTAGCCATTGGAATATTTATTTTTATTGTTCTTTTTGGTTTTGGAAACGGCCTACAAAATAGTTTTTCTCAGTTTTTTGTTGATGACAAAGTTAATACCATTAGAATCTACCCTAGTTCCACTACGCTTCCATATCGTGGCTATGAATCAGGAAGACGAATTGAATTTACAAACCAGGATTTAATTGAAATAAAAGAAAAATTTAACTCTGAAGTAGAAGATATAGTGGTTCGCAATACTTTCTACAACCAAATTAAATATAAAGATAAGTCTAATCAATACCAAGTGAGAGCAGTTTCGCCAGGGCACAAAGAGGCAGAAAACACTATTCTAATGAGCGGAAGATATTTTCACGAGGGAGATATAGAAAATCGAAAAAAATATGCAGTTATTGGTAGACTGGTAGCCCAAGATCTATTTGAAGGCAAAGATCCAATTGGAGAATATATATTTGGAAGTGATCATAGCTGGAGAGTAATAGGCGTTTTTCAAGATGAAGGGGGTGATAGAGAAGAACGTATGCTCTATGTTCCATACACAGCCATGCAGGAAATTCAAAAAAATAGTGATAAGATTAATCAAATGATTGTTATTTATAATTCAGAGATGACTTATGATGAATCCTTACTATTAGAAAAGGAATTAGAAGTATATTTAAAGAATAAAAAAACTATTTCCCCAGATGATAACAGAGGTGTATATATTAGTAATACGGGAGAAGATTTAGAAGATAGTAAAGACTTCGCATCTATTTTAAAAATTGTTGTAACATTTATAGGAATAGGAACACTTATTGCTGGAATAATTGGAATTAGCAACATAATGGTTTTTGTTGTTAAAGAAAGAACAAAAGAATTGGGAATTAGAAAGGCAATTGGAGCAACTCCAAATAGCATCATTCTAATGATCCTTCAAGAATCAATTTTTATAACAACTATTTCTGGATATGCAGGCTTAATAACAGGAATAATAACACTTAAAATTATTGGTAATAATTTACAAGAAAAATATTTCATTTCTAATCCTTACATTAACAGTGGAGATGCGTTATTTGCTACATTAATATTAATATTTTTCGGTGCACTTGCTGGCTATTTACCTGCTAGAAAAGCCGCTAATATTAAACCTATTATTGCTTTAAGAGATAAATAAATGAACTCAATATTTGACAGAGATACTTGGCAAGAAATATTTGGCTCAATTGGTCAAAATAAAGTCCGTACTATCATAACTGTAATTGGTGTTCTTTGGGGGATATTCCTTTATATAGTTCTATCTGGGATTGCTAAGGGAGTAGATAATGGTTTTGAAAATCAATTTGAAAGAATCTCATCCAATAGCATGTTTGTTTGGGCTCAATACACTAGTATTCCATATGCAGGTTTTAAAACAGCACGCGGAATAGACTTACAATTAAATGATGTTGAGTCTCTAAGGAAAAATATTCCTGAAATTCAATATATAGCTCCGAGAATTCAAAAAGGAAACTTTGGTTCTNCNGCAGCAAGTGTGGTGAATGGTAAACGTTCAGGGTCCTTTGCAATTTATGGGGATTATCCAATTCTTTTAAAAATAAGATCAAAAGATATTTATGACGGTGGACGATTTATAAATGAATTAGATATAAAAGAAAGCAGGAAAGTCTGCGTAATTGGGGAGAGAACAAGAAAAGAGCTTTTTGAAGATAATATTAATCCCATAGGGGAATATATTAAAATTGAGAATATTTTTTTTAGAATCATCGGAATTCATAAATATGTAGATGAAGGCGGAGGTAGCTTTGATGATGATGGAGATATTCACGTTCCTTTCACATCATTTAAAAGAATTTTTAATTCTGGCGAAAGAGTTGGTTTTTTACTAATTGCAGGATTTGATGATGTTGATATATTAAAAGTTGAAGAAAAAGTGAAGACACAACTAAAGATAATACATAAGATTCACCCGGATGATGATCAAGCCCTAGGCTCTTTTAACTTAGGAGCATTATTTGATCGAATTCTTAGATTTGCAAGAGGAATGTCATTTCTCTCTTTAGTAATAGGCATTACCACAATTTTAGCTGGAGTTATTGGCATTGGAAATATTTTACTAATATCAGTAAAAGAAAGAACAAAAGAAATTGGAATTAGGAGAGCAATTGGGGCAAGCCCTAATCATATTAGAAAGCAGATAATTTTAGAATCTGTCTTCTTAACAATTATCGCAGGCATAATTGGTATAATAATTGGTGCATTTGTATTATATATAATAAACATTGCAACTGAAAACTTAGATAATGTTCCATTAAAAAATGCAACTGTTCCAATCAAATTTATATTAGGGGCCTTATTTTTAATGATTGGCCTAGGGACAGTAATAGGATTTATACCTGCAGAAAAAGCAATAAGTATTAAACCAATAGAAGCATTAAGAGAAGAATAAATTAAAAACACTAAAATGAAAAACTTAAAAAAAATAGGAATTATATTATTAATTATTGGAGCTATACTAGCTACCATGTTTTTTATAACTTCTAATAATAAAGCTTTGATTCCTTTTGAAACTACTCAAATGATTAAAGCAACAATAGAAAATAAAATTGTAGCAACTGGAAAGGTAATTCCAGAGGATGAAGTTGAAATCAAACCACAAATTGCAGGAATAATTGATGATATTTTGGTCAAAGAAGGAGATAAAGTAAAAGCGGGTGACTTACTGGTAAAAATTAAGGTTGTTCCTAANGAACAAACTCTAAATAGTGCTGAGGGAAGAGTAAAAAACTCTAAAATAGTATTAAATAATTCTGAAAAAGAATTCCAAAGAAGTAAAACTCTATATACAAAAGGTATTATTTCCGAACAAGAATATAATAATGTTGAACTACAGTATTCACAAGCTCTACAAAGTTTAGAAAATGCAGAAAGTGATTTACAAATTATTAAACTAGGATCATCTGATGGGTCAAGTGTTACCAACACAAATGTTCGAGCAACTGTAACTGGAACCATATTAGAGATACCGGTTAAAAAAGGAGACCAAGTAATTCAAGCAAATACATTTAATCCAGGCACAACGATTGCAACAATTGCAGACTTAAATATTATGATTTTTGAAGGGAAAATTGATGAAGGGGAAGTTAGCAAATTAAAAAAAGATATGAATATGCTTATTAGTTTAGCAGCAATTGAAGAAAAAAAATATCCTGCAAAATTAAGATTTATTGCCCCNAAAGGNATTGAGGAAGGTGGAGCTGTTCAGTTTAAAATTGAAGCAACTGTCTCATTAGATGATGAATATTTTGTTAGAGCAGGCTATAGTGCAAATGCCTCTATAATTACAGCACAAAGAAAAAACGTAGATGCACTAAACGAAGCTGTAATTCAATATGATATCGAAACAAAAGAACCATTTATTGAGATTGAAGTAAGTGAGCAAAATTTTGAAAGAAGAGCAATTGTTTTAGGTCTTGCAGATGGAATAAACGTAGAAATTATTTCAGGACTTAAAAAAGATGAAAAAGTTAAGGTCTGGAGTTTAACACAGCCAAATAAAAAAGAGGGTAACAAATGGGGCAAGTCAAAATAACACAGGTAAAAAAAAGATAAAAAATGAAAAAAATATTAAAATCACTCAGCATTATTGGTCTTATCTTTTTCTATTCAATAAACTTAAGCGCCCAAGAAAAATGGACGCTTAAAGATTGTGTTGAAAGAGCAATTGAAAAGAACATTTCAATTAAGAACTCCAGACTTGATCTTATAAATGTTCAAGAGGATAAAAAAACTGCAATAGGAAACTTTTTACCTAGCTTAAATTATAGTGGAAATCACACTTGGAACACAGGCTTAACACAAAACATAACAAATGGTTTATTAGAAAATAAAACAAATCAATTTTCCTCTGTAAATATGAGTGTTGGGTTAGATGTATTTAATGGTCTAGCAAATATTAGAAGATTACATAGAGCTAATCTAAATATCCTTGCTAAGAAATATCAATTAGAAGATATGAAAGAAGATATTTCGCTTCTAGTAGCAAATTCTTATCTTCAAATACTTTTCAATAAAGAACAATTAAATATTCAAAAATTACAACTAAAAGTTTCTCAAGAAGAATTTATTATTGCGAAGGAAAAATATAATAATGGAGTTATTCCAAAGGGAGATCTTTATGAAATAGAGGCGAAGCTTGCCAAAGCGGAACAAAACCTAGTTGTGTCAGAAAATAGCTATAGAATGTCAAAAATATCTCTTAGTCAATTATTACTTTTTAAAGATGTGGAAAAATTTGAAATTGCTGATGAGGAGTATATTATACCCGAATCAGAAATTATTCTAAAAAATGTTAGCGAAATTTATAAAGTTGCTTTAAGAAATAGAAATGACATTAAACTTGCAAAGACAAACCTTGAAATTGCCAAAAAAGATGAAACTATTTCTAAATCAAATTTACTTCCCTCTATTGGAAGTTTTTATTCTTTTAGCTCAAGAGTAATGGTAGATGCGCCAACTTCATNTCAAGAACAATATGATTTAAATAGCGGAAAGAGTTTTGGGCTCCAAATAAATATACCAATACTTAATGGGTATGCTACAAGAGCTGGAATCAAAAAATCTAAAATTAATGTGTTAAGAAATAAAAATATTTTAGAGCAAAGTAAGCTGGATTTAGAAAATACTGTAAATCAATCGTTAAATGATGCAAGAGGAGCGTTAAAAGCTTATGANGCAGCTAAAAAAACAAATTTAGCAAGTAAGACATCATATAATTATGCTAAGGAAAGATTTGAAAATGGAGCAATGAACACAATTAACTTTTTACAGGCTCAGCAAAGATTTGAAAGTTCACAATCAGAACTTATTAGAGCCAAGTACGATTATATTTTTAAAATCAAAGTTCTTGAATTTTACTTTGGAATTCCAAATTTATATCTTTAATACATGGGAATTCATGTTGTTGATGTTAAGAATATAAGACCACTTAGAAATTTAGTCTTACGCCCAAACCTCCCAATTGAAACAACTTTTTATGATTTAGACTTTCATAAAGAAACAATCCATCTTGGATTTATAAAAAACAATCAGATAGTGTCAATTGGAACTTTTTATCCGCAAAATGATATTGAATTAAAGTCTAAAAACGGATTTAGGCTAAGGGGCATGGCAACACACCCTGATTTTAGAAGGAACTCTTATGCTTCAAAATTAATGCTAGAATCTTTTAGATTATTACAAAATAAAAAATGTGATATTATTTGGTGTAATGCAAGATTAATAGCAATAGATTTTTACCGATTATTAGGATTTACAACAATTGGAAATGAATTTAATATTAAAGATATTGGTCCCCACTATAAAATGTTTAAAAAATTCAACTAGTTTTTTAATCTATTTTAATTTCTCTTGCTACACTTTTAGCTTTCTCGACTAATACCTCAACAGACTCATCTCCATAAGCTAAAGCAACAGCCATTCTTCTATAAAGCCGTGTACTTGGTTTGCTAAATATCTTGAAATCAGTTTTAGTTATTTCAGACACTTTATCTAATCCACTAAAAATAGGCCAATTATTATTTTCCTTGCTTGCAAGAATAACAGCTGATGCACCATTTTTTAATAAATTTATTTCTTTTACAGGAATACCAAGAATAGCTCTTGCGTGTAATTCAAATTCATTATAATTTTGAGTATTAGCTAAAGTTACCATGCCTGTATCATGAGGTCTTGGAGAAAGTTCTGAAAAGTATACTCCGTCTTTAGCAATAAAAAACTCAACTCCCCAAATACCAGAACCTCCTAATGAATTTGTAACTTTTTTAGCCATATTTTGAGCTTCAAGCAATAAGACAGCATTCATATTTATAGGTTGCCAACTCTCTTGATAATCTCCTCTTTCCTGTCTATGACCAATAGGAGGGCAAAATAATGTTTGAGTATTATTTTGTGTTAATGTAAGTAAGGTAATCTCGTAATCAAATGAGACAAACTCTTCGACAATAACTTCTCTTAGGTCGCCTCTAGAACCTTCTATAGCATAGTTCCAAGCACTTTCAACATCATCTAAACTTTTTATAATAGACTGTCCTTTTCCTGAGCTAGACATAAGTGGTTTTACTACACAAGGCATACCACAAAACACTACTCCATCTGCTAGTTCATTAAAAGATTTTGCATACTTATATTTTGCTGTTCGAATAGATAAATCTTTGGATGCTAAATCTCTAATTGCTTTTCTATTCATTGTGAAATTTGCAGCCTTGGCAGAAGGAATAACATGATAACCTTGCTCCTCATATTTATATAAATTCTCTGTTCTGATACTTTCAACCTCAGGAACTATTATGTCAGGCTTATGACGATCTACAATCCTGTCAAGATCTGTACCATCTAGCATATTAATAACCTCAAACTCATGAGCAACTTGCATAGCTGGTGCATTTTCATATGAGTCAACAGCTATTATATATTGTCCTAATCTTTGAAGTGCAATTACTAGCTCTTTCCCCAACTCTCCAGAGCCTAACAACATTATTTTTTTTCTCATTTTTAAATTATCTTAAATGTTCTTCAAATATAAATACATATCTTTATAAAATGAAAAATAAACATTCACTTTTAATACTATTAATCTTTTTTTCTCTACAATCTTTTACTATTAAAGATAAAGCCATAAAAAGCTCTTTTACTGTATCTGGAGAATGTATGATGTGCAAGAAAAAAATCGAGTCAACTGCTATCAACATTGAAGGGGTTAAATCTGCGACTTGGAATGTTCAAAAGCAAAGTTTAAAAGTTAAATTCTTTTCTGAAAAAACAACACTTGAAGAGATTCAAAAATCAATTGCCGAAATTGGATATGACACTGAACTATTTAAAGCAACAGATGAAGCATACAATAATCTGCATTACTGTTGTAAATACGAAAGAAAATAAAAGATAAAAAATGAAAAAAATATTTTTAACAATTTTAATTATTTCATCAACTTATAATTTAATGCATGGTCAAACTTATGCAACAAATTTTGTAGAAGACGACTGCAATGGATTGACACATGATTTATTTGATGAATTAGATAATGGTAATGTTATTGTAATTTCATGGGTAATGCCCTGTGGACCTTGTGCGACATACTCATTCCCTGCTTATGATGCAGTACAGTCATTTAGCACAAGTCATCCTGGGAAAGTTCATTTTTATATTGCTGATGATTATGCAAATAGCCCTTGTGGCCTGCTAAATAATTTTGCAAATAACTATAGCATGAGTAACTCTTTAATTTTCACATCTCCAAATATTACTATGAGTGACTATGGTGTAGATGGAATGCCTAAAGTTGTGGTTCTAGCGGGTAATGATCATTTGGTTTATTTAAATAAGAATGATGATAAAATTAATTATTCAGATGTACATGGAGCAATCTCTAATGCTTTAGCAGATGGACTTTCCAGCTTTAACGATTCAAAAGCAAATACTTTTGAAATTTCTAAGCTTAAAGCTTTCCCCTCACCTGCTTCTAATAATATAACTCTATCATACGATTTAAAAAAACAAGATATTATTAGTATTCATTTAGTTGATATTTTAGGCAAAAAAACAATTATAATGAAGGATCAAATCCAGAACTCAGGAATTAATTCAGTTGATATTAATACTGATAAATATTCAAATGGAAATTACTATTTTAAAATTATTTCTAAGGACAGTCATAAAATAATTAATTTTATTATTGAAAAATAAATATAATTGATACGAACTATAACTCTTGTATTGATTTTATGTTTTTATAGTATTAATATTAGTGCACAAGGTTGCTGCTCAGGAAGCTCTGGAAACCCTATAGCAGGTGGAGTTTCGACTGGAGTTTTACAAAAAAAACAACTAGAATTTTCAGCTAACTATCAATACACCTTTTCAGATAAATTCTTTAGCGGAACTAGTNATACANTTAATCTTTTTGAGAGCCTAAATAGTGATTACTTATTTCTCAAAACCGAATATGGTTTAGATAAAAAAATTACACTATCAATTTCTGCAGGATATTACTTGAATAAAGCTCAAGTAGGAGGAATGAAACCAACACAAAGTAGTGGACTAGCTGACATTATAATTTTCCCAAGAATAAATGTATTAAATAAAGACATGCCTTTTAANAGAACTGAAATTACTTTGGGTTTAGGATTAAAAGCACCTCTTGGCTCTCACAAAGATTCAAGCTTAATAATTCCATCAATAAATTATTGGGAAATTAACCCGCCCATATCTCAGCTTTCCTCTGGGGCATATGACCTATTATTATACTCATTTTTTTTTAGAGAATTTAAATTGCAAAATTTAAAAATATTCTCTAGTATTTTTCATATAAACAAAGGCTATAACTCCTTAGATCAAAAAATGGGGAACTATTCTAGTATTGCACTTTTTGTAAGTAAAATATTAAAAAATAATATAGGATCTACGCTACAAATTAAAGCTGAAGAGATTAGAAAAATGGATGCAGGAAATGTATGGAATAGTGATGACTTAGAGGATTCATCTGGAAGTAAAAAAATATTTATGATTCCTCAGTTAAGCTATTCTTTGAACAATTTTAGCTTCTTCTGTTCTTATGAAATACCTTTATATCAAAATATTTATGGAACTCAAATAGGCTCAAAAGAAAAGATAACATTTGGATTAAGCTATAGGCTTTTGTCAAAACAGGAAATTAGTTTAGATTAATCCTTTAATTAAAACTAAACCAAATTAACTGTTTTTTAAAAACATCTTGGCAATATACTTTCCTAGAATGTCAAATTCTAAATTTACAGAATCACCGGATTTTATATATTGTAAATTAGTATTTTCCCATGTATAAGGAATAATAGCAACTGAAAAAGATGAATCTTGTGAATTAAAAACGGTAAGACTAATTCCGTTAATACATATTGAGCCTTTCTCTACAGTCATATTATTTGATAATTCATGAGTAAAGTTTATGACAAAAGAGCCATCCATTTCCTCAACGGAAGTACAGGTTCCTATCTGATCTACATGTCCTTGAACAATATGACCATCAAGTCTAGAATTTACGAGCATACTTCTTTCAATATTTACATAATCTCCTTCAACTAAAAGACCAATATTGGACTTTAGTAATGTTTCATTAACAGCAGTTACTTTGTATGTATTCTTTACGACTTCTTCAATTGTGAGACAAACTCCATTATGCGAAACACTTTGATCAACCTTAAATTCATTAGCAAAATCTGATTCAAATACCAACTCTTTATTACTGCCAATAGTTGTAACTTTCTTTAATATTGATTGTCCTTCTATTATTCCTGTAAACATTTTAATAATCTATTTTTTGTTGTTCTAAGACTTTAGGCATATCTCTTAAAACATATTTCTGAGTTCTTAATTTTGGAATAAAACCTGCTTCTTTTATACAATCTTGTATACTATTTGAAGTAAATCTATGAGGAGCTCCTGCTGCTGAAACTACATTTTCTTCAAGCATTATAGAACCCATATCATTTGCTCCAGCATGAAGACATATTTGAGCTGTTGCTGCACCTACTGTTAACCAAGAGGCCTGAATATTTATAATATTTGGTAACATTATTCTACTCAGACATAGCATNCTTATATATTCATCAGAAGTAACATTATTATTAATCCCTTTGACTTTTTGTAATAATGTTCCATCATCCATAAATGGCCATGGTATAAATGCTAAAAAACCATCAGAAGTGGTTGGCTTATCCTGCTGTACTTCTCTAATCCAAACTAAATGTTGAAAGCGCTCTTCTAAAGTTTCTACATGGCCAAACATCATTGTTGCTGAGGTAGTAATATCTAATTTATGTGCTTCTCGCATGACTGTTAACCACTCTTGTCCAGTACACTTTCCTTTTGAAATCAGTCTTCTTACCCTGTCGCTTAATATCTCAGCCCCTGCACCTGGCATACTATCCATTCCAGCTTTTTTTAGTTCTGAGAGTGCATGTTCATGTGATATTCCGTCAATTTTGCAAATATGCGCAACTTCAGGAGGACCTAAAGTATGAAGTTTGATTTGAGGATATAAAGATTTAAGATTTCTAAATAACTTAGTATAATATTCTAATCCAAGTCCTGGATGATGCCCTCCTTGAAGTAACAATTGATCTCCTCCAAATTTTATTGTTTCATCAATCTTTCTTTTATATGTTGCAATATCAGTGATATATACATCTTTGTGCTTTGGATGTCTAAAAAAATTACAAAACTTGCAGTTGGCGTTGCAGGCGTTAGTAGTATTTACGTTTCTATCAATCTGCCAGGTCACAACATCGCCAGGGACAGCCATCTGTCGTAATTCATTTGCAACCCACATTAAATCAGCTGTTGGTGTGTTTTCAAACAAGAATTGACCTTCCTCTGCAGAGAGAAATTCTTTTTTTAACGCTCTAGATAATAAAAGCTTGCTATTCATAAAAATCCTTAATTTTACAACACCAAAATTACACAATTATATGAAGACTTTCATTAAAAATAAAAACACAATTTCTGAAAAAGATAATTTACTAATACTAGCTAAAAACACTGATAATTTATCGAATTTAAATCTTCAAAAAAAAGAAATTAATTATATAAAAGATCAACTTAAAAAAGATGTTGAGATAATTACTATAAATCAATACAGTAGAGAGTTAATTATTCTTAAACCAAAAGATAATCATGACCACTACCTTTTTTTAGAAGAAACAAGATGTCTTGGCTTTAAAGTATATGATCAAATTAAAAAGAATTCTTCCATAGTAATAAAGAATCTAAGTGATGGCTCAATAAACACAGAAGCATTTCTAGAAGGATTAGCATTGTCAAATTATAATTTCAATGAGTATAAAACAAAAAAAGATGATATTAAATTACACACAATATTTGTTAATAGNTCTTTAGAAGATGAAAAATTATATGAAATTGAAAAAATTGTTGAAGCAGTTAAACTAACNAGAGACTTAGTTAACACTCCTTTTTCGCATTTAAAAGCAATAGATTTAGCAAATGAAGCTCAAAAAGCCGGAAAGGAATCTGGATTTAAAACAACAATTTTCACAAAAAACAAAATAGAATCATTAAAAATGGGTGGACTTTTAGCAGTAAACCAAGGAAGTATTGATGAGCCTACATTTTCAATTTTAGAATGGAAACCAAAAAATTATACAAATAAAAAGCCAATTATTTTAGTNGGCAAAGGGATAGTTTATGATACTGGTGGTTTAAGTCTAAAGCCAACTGCAAACTCTATGGATATTATGAAAGTAGATATGGCTGGCGCCGGCACAGTTATTGGCGCTATGCATGCGCTCGCAAATACTAATGTTCAAAAGCATGTAATCGGATTAATACCTGCAACTGACAATAGACCTTCAGGAAATGCTTATGCTCCTGGAGATGTTGTTACTATGTATGATAAAACAACAGTAGAAGTATTAAATACAGATGCAGAGGGAAGAATGATTTTAGCAGATGCTTTAAGTTATGCACAAAAGTATGATCCTGAACTAGTAATTGACTTGGCTACTTTAACAGGATCCGCAGCTAATACTATTGGACATTTTGGTATAGTTTCAATGCAAGAAAATGCTAGAAAAGAGCATGACTTACTTGCACAATCTGGCAATAATACACATGAAAGACTAGCTGAAATGCCATTTTGGAAAGATTATGATGCTCTTATTAAATCTGACATTGCAGATATCAAAAACCTTGGAGGTCCATTTGGGGGAGCAATAACAGCAGGTAAATTCCTTGCTCATTTCATAAAATACCCATGGATTCATCTAGACATTGCAGGACCAGCGTGGGTAAGTTCTAAATATCAATATCGATCTAAAGGTGCAACTGGAATGGGAGTAAGGTTACTTTATGATTTTATAAAAAATAAGAAATAACATTGCTAGAAAATATTAAAATTGGAATATCCGTTGGAGATTTAAATGGAATAGGTCTAGAAGTAATTGTTAAATCTTTTAAGAAATTTAAAACCCCCAAAAGTTGCACATTAATTTTATTTGGACAAAAAAAATTATGCGACATCTATCTTAAAAATATTAAAAACTCAACACAACTTAATTTAATAAGCAATATAAATGATGCAGTTAATAATAAACTAAATATTATTAATGCAAAAAATAATAATGCTACTTTAGAGTTAGGCAAGAAATCTGTTTTATCTGGGCTTAATTCATACAACTCGCTTAAACTTGCATCTTCATATCTTCAAAATAAGCATATTGATGCTATTGTTACTGCTCCAATTGACAAATCATCAATTAGAGAGTCAGTTCAAGATTTTATAGGACATACAGAGTTTTTAGAAAAAGAATTTATTGGCACTTCATTAATGCTTATGCTCAGTTCTAAAATGAAAATTGCTTTTGTTACTGGCCATGTTCCAATATTAAAAGTAAGTAAATTAATAACAAAAAGAAAAATTATAAATACTGTCTTTCTACTTAATTCTTCTCTAAAAAAAGATTTTAATATTCAAAATCCAAAAATTGCTGTTCTAGGATTAAATCCTCATGCAGGTGAGGATGGTATTCTTGGAGATGAAGAAATAAAAGTTATTATTCCAGCTATAAAAGAAATCAACAAATTTGGNATTAATAGTGAAGGTCCATTTCCTGCTGATAGTTTCTTTGTCGAAGAAAATCTAGGGAAATATGATGGAATAATTGCAATGTACCATGATCAAGGGTTAATACCCTTTAAATCACAATCATTTTCAAAAGGAGTTAATTTTACTGCCGGACTAGATATTACTAGAACATCCCCTGTTCATGGGACGGCATACAATATAGCAGGTAAAAATCAAGCAAATGAAAGCTCATTAGNATATGCTATTGAACAAGCTATAGAGATAGAAAAAAATAGAAAAATTAGTTTATAAAAACTATAAACTTATAGAATAAGGCTAATAACACAGAATTGGAATAAATTTATATCTTTGCAANCCTTTAAAAATTAGTTTAATGAGTGAATATAAAATTAAATTAACAAATTTAGATAGGGGCTCATGTGAGTCCTTATTTACAATTAGGGAATCGTTCTTTAAAGACTTTAGCTTTTCTGAGATTACACATTCTGATATAATTGTTAAATGTATAGCTTCTAAAAAATTAGAAAAAATTTCTTTAGCAATTAATATTAATGGAATAATTAAAAACTTTCTTTGTGATAATTGCGCTGAGAATATTCATATACCTGTTATATCAAATTCTACTTTTGTAATTAGGCAATCTGAAAACAATGATTTAAATCATGATGATATTTTATACGTTAGCTCTCATGATAATTTTATAGACATCAAGCATTTAATTTATGAACTTATTACGCTAGCAGTCCCAAATAAAAGATCACATAGATCAATTAGTAGTGAATCTGAATGTAATAAAGATATGGAAAAGCTAATTAACAAGTATTCATTTAGAGAAGAAAATAAAGATGCAGACCCTAGATGGGAAGCTCTTAAAAGTTTAAATTTAAATAAGTAAAAAAAAATAAAATGGCACATCCTAAAAGAAAAATCTCAAAAACTAGAAGAGATAAAAGACGTACACATTATAAAGCAAGCGCTCAAACTATAAAAATCTGTCCAGAAACAGGAGAAGTTCATAAATATCACCATGCTTACGAACATGATGGAAAAATGTATTATAAAGGGAAGCTAGTTTCACAGACAGCTATATAATATAATTACTTTTAATCAACAAAAAACATAGCTCATAATATGAGAATTGGCGTTGATATAATGGGTGGCGACTTTGCGCCTAAAAAAACAATTCACGGAGCTATTCTAGCTCAAAAAGAATTCACACAAGATGTAAAAATTGTCCTTTTCGGAGACAAAAAGATTATAATTTCTGAATTAAAAAAACACAACGAATCATCAAGTAATTTTGAGATTATTGACTGTTCTCAGNTTATAGAAATGGATGAGCATGCTATAAAATCATTTAAATCAAAACCTGAATCAAGTATTACAAAAGGCTTTGAATATTTGGCAAATAATAAGATAGATAGCTTTGCTAGTGCTGGAAATACAGGTGCAATGTTTGTTGGTGGATATTATTCTGTAAAGGCAATTAGCGGCGTCATTAGGCCATGCATATGCTCAATTCTTCCTAAAATTAACGGTGGGGTTACTGTATTATTAGATGTTGGAGCTAATGCAGATTGTAAACCAGACGTATTGTATCAATTTGGAATTCTAGGTTCATTATATGCTAAATATGTATATGGTATTAAAGATCCAAAAGTTAGTCTTCTAAATCTAGGTGAAGAAAAATCAAAAGGAAATATGTTAACACAAACAACATATGATTTAATGTTGGGGACAAAAGATTATAAATTTATCGGAAATATTGAAAGTAGAGACCTGTTTGATTCAAACACAGATGTCATTGTTTGTGATGGGTTTACAGGAAATATTGTTCTTAAACAAGCTGAAGCCTTCTATGATCTAGTAAATAAGCGAAAAATAAAAGATAGTTATTTTGAAAGGTTTAATTATGAAAATTATGGTGGCACCCCTATTTTAGGACTTAACAAACCGGTGATCATAGGTCACGGTATTTCAAATGAAATAGCTATAAAAAATATGTTACTTTTATCAAAAGATGTTATTGANGCAGAACTTGATACAAAAATTAAAAAAAATATTGATTAGATGAAAAAAATTACTGCTGCTGTTACAGGAATTCAAGGTTATGTTCCAGATTATGTACTTACTAATGAAGAACTAGCAACTATGGTAGATACAAATGATGAGTGGATTATTTCTAGAACAGGNATTAAAGAGCGAAGAATTTTAAAAGGAGAAAANAAAGGCTCTTCTGATCTTGGTGCTGAAGCGGTAAAACTTTTACTAAAGAAAACAAATACATCTGTTGAAGAAATAGACCTAATTATCTGTGCAACTGTTACTCCTGATATGCTATTTCCTTCGACAGCATGTCTAATCTCTAATAAAGTTGGAGCAAAAAATATTTGCGCATTTGATATTGGCGCAGCGTGCTCTGGCTTTCTATATGCATTAACAACAGCTTCCAAGTTTATTGAAACAGGAACATACAAAAAAGTAGTAGTAGTAGGGGCGGATAAAATGTCCTCAATTGTTGATTATACATCCCGAACTACATGCGTTTTGTTTGGTGATGGCGCAGGGGCAGTACTGATGGAACCAAATCATGAAGGCTATGGAATAAAAGATACAATACTTAGAAGCGATGGTGATGGAGTAAAGTACCTTAACCAACCAGCAGGAGGTTCACTAAAACCTGCATCACATTCTACAGTTGATGCTAAAGAACACTTTATTTTTCAAGATGGGCAACCAGTATTTAAAGCTGCAGTCAAAAGTATGGCAGATGTATCTGAGGAAATAATGAATAGAAATAATTTAAAGTCTGATGATGTAGCATGGCTTGTGCCTCATCAAGCAAATAAAAGAATTATAGATGCTACATCTAGAAGAATGGGAGTTAGTGATAAAAAAGTAATGCTAAACATTCAAAAATACGGGAATACTACTGCAGCGACAATCCCCCTTTGCTTATGGGAATGGGAAGAGAAACTAAACAAAGGAGACAATTTAATACTAGCAGCATTTGGAGGTGGTTTTACATGGGGATCAATTTATTTAAAATGGGCCTACGATTCAAAGAAATAATTACATTTGCAATATAAATTACATAATTAATGGACTTAAAAGATATTCAAGAATTAATAAAATTTGTAGCAAAGTCTGGAGCTACAGAAGTTGATTTAGAAATTGATAATATTAAAATATCAATTAAATCTCCTTCAAAAAAGAGAAGAGGAGAAACAGATGAGCCTGTAAATATTATTCATCAAGTACCTGTACAATCAATTCCATCTCAAATCCCTTCTGAACAAAATATATCTATAGAAAAAATTGAAAAATCAGATTCTAAAGATGACGTAGATAGTAATCTTGTTGAAGTAAAATCTTCTATGATTGGAACATTTTATAGAAGCTCATCTCCTGACAAACCACCTTTTGCTAGCGTAGGAGATCAAATAAAAGAAGGAGACGTTATATGTATTGTTGAAGCAATGAAACTATTTAATGAAATTGAATCTGAAATTTCAGGAAAAATTGTTAAAGTTTTAGTTGACGATGCATCTCCAATTGAATTTGATCAGCCGCTATTTTTAGTAGACCCTTCATAATTTACCTTAACATTAAATAATATGTTTAATAAAATTCTTATAGCTAATAGAGGAGAAATTGCATTACGCGTAATTAGAACCTGTAAGGAAATGGGTATTCTAACTGTTGCAGTTTACTCAAAAGCAGACAAAGACAGTTTACATGTTAGATTTGCTGATGAAGCTGTATGTATTGGTCCTGCTGCAAGTGCAGATTCATATCTACATATTCCGAATATTATTGCAGCTGCTGAGATAACGAATGCTGATGCTATCCATCCTGGATATGGTTTTTTAGCAGAAAATTCAAATTTTTCAAAAATCTGNTCTGAAAATGATATTAAATTTATTGGAGCCTCTCCGAGTATGATTGATGGAATGGGAGATAAGGCTTCAGCAAAAGAAACAATGAAGAAAGCTGGTGTTCCAACTATTCCAGGATCAAAAGGTATTATAAAAGATTTTACGAACTGTAAAAAAATCGCGCTTGAAATTGGTTATCCAATTATGCTAAAAGCAACTGCAGGAGGAGGAGGGAAAGGAATGCGATTAGTTTGGAAAGAAGAAAACCTTGAAGAATCTTGGGACAGCGCTAGAACAGAGTCTAAAGCTGCATTTGGAAATGATGGTATGTATATGGAAAAATTTATTGAAGACCCTCGCCATATTGANATACAAATAATCGGAGATAAAACGGGTAAAGCAGCTCATCTTTCNGAAAGAGATTGTTCAATTCAAAGAAGACATCAAAAATTAGCTGAGGAAACTCCATCTCCATTTATGACTGATAAGCTCAGAAAAAAAATGGGAGAAGCAGCAATAAAAGCAGCTGAAGCAGTAAAATATGAGGGTGTAGGAACAGTTGAATTTCTAGTAGACAAACATAGANGTTTCTATTTTATGGAGATGAACACACGTATTCAAGTAGAACATCCAATAACTGAAGAGGTAGTTGATTTCGATCTTATAAAAGAACAAATTAAAGTTGCAGCAGGAACAAAAATAACTGGTAAAAATTATATACCTCAACTGCATGCAATTGAATGTAGAATTAACGCAGAAGATCCTGAAAAAGATTTTAGACCCTGCCCAGGGTTAATTACTAATTTTCATGCTCCTGGAGGACATGGCGTTAGGATTGACACTCATGTATATGCTAACTATACAATACCTCCTTTCTACGACTCTATGATTGCAAAAGTGATTACTGTAGCACAAACGAGAGTTGAAGCAATTGCTAAAATGACAAGAGCTTTAGATGAATTTGTAATTGAAGGAGTAAAAACCACAATACCATTTCATCAAAAACTAATGAAACATCCAGANTTCATAGACGGAAACTATACCACTAAATTTATGGAAGACTTTAAGATGTAATAAATCTAAAAATTTCACAAATGTCTAAAACTAATTTAGAATGCTGTGCAAATTCAATAAACTCTGCACTAAATGGCATAAAAGCAGGCGCTAGCAGGATAGAACTGTGTCAAAATTTAGAGCAAGGAGGAATCACCCCATCACGAGATGATATAATGAAATTAAGAGCAATTTCAGATATAAAAATACATATCTTAATACTCCCAAAAGCTAATCAGTTCCAATATACTGAGTTGGAATTTCAACAAATTTTAGAAGATATAAAGTTTTGTAAAAAATTAAAATGTGATGGCATAGTAGTAGGTGCCTTGAACTCCAACTTATCAGTAAATAAAACTCAAACTAAATGTATGGTAGATATAGCTAGACCTATGAAAGTCACATTTCATAGAGCATTTGACTGTACGATAAATATGAATCAGGCTTTAAATGATATAATCGATTGTGGATGTGATTATTTGTTAACATCAGGACAGAAAGAAAATGTGATTGACGGAATTAAAAATCTTAAACAAATAGTTAAATTAGCAAACAAGAAGATTAGTATTATTGCTGGAGGCGGTGTGAATCATAACAATATTGAATCTTTATATGAGATTGGAATTAGAGAGTTTCATCTTTCCGGAAAAGAACCAAATAAATTTGGAGAATTAGAAACAAATTATGAAAACATTAATATGGCTGTTAAAAGAGTTGAATCTTTATAGAATTATAGTATATTTTTTAATAATTATATTTTTCTCCAGTTGTAATTCTAATGAAAATACTATTACTTTAGATGATTGGGTCTTCGAGCATGAGGATATATGGCGCAAAGCAAAAGTTCCTGGCAACAATTTCTCTGACTTACTTTCATACAACTTAATTCCTGAGCCTTTTTATGGAACAAATGAAGATTCTATTCAATGGGTTAGTAAAAAAGACTGGATTTATAAAAGTAATTTCTCTTTAAATACAAATTTTCTTGACGCAAATAAGCATTCAATTATTTTTAATGGTTTAGATACGTATGCTAAAGTTATTTTAAATGACTCTATTATTTTAAGGGCTGATAATATGTTTAGACGATGGGTAATTCCTCTAAAGGGCATACTAAAAGAAAGAAATAACATAGAAATACATTTTCAAAAAACATCAGAGCAGGAGATAATAAAAGAAAATCAGCTAGGATATAAACTTCCTGGTGGAGGTAAGGTTCATACAAGAAAAGCTGGTTTCCATTATGGTTGGGATTGGGGGCCTAAAATTAAAGTTTCAGGTATTTGGAGACCTATTGAAATAAAAGCTCACAAAATATCAGAGATAAAGGATTTATATATTGAACAAAAAAATATTTCCGACTCAATAGCAGATCTTAAACTTCATTTTGAGCTCGATGTATTAGAGAATTCATTATTTCAAATAAGTATAAATGAGTTAACATACGACATTCAACTTAATAAAGGGCTACAGAATATAGCATTAGATTACACAATATTAAAACCAGAGCTTTGGTGGCCACATGGATACGGAAAGCAAAAGCTATATGATATTCAAGCCTCATTAAAAAAAAATAATGTAANTCTTNAGAGTATTAATAAAAAAGTTGGTCTTAGAACAATTNAACTAAATACATCAAAAGATTCGATTGGTAAAAATTTCTTCTTTGAAATAAATGGAGANCCCATTTTTATGAANGGAGCAAACTATATCCCTCAAGACAACTTTCAAAATAATGTAAGTNAAGATAAATATAGAAAGATTTTACAGCAAGTTGTTGCAGCTAATATGAATATGATTAGNGTTTGGGGTGGAGGAATATATGAAGAAGACATACTATATAATTTATGTGACTCTCTAGGGATCTTAGTTTGGCAAGATTTTATGTTTGCTTGCGCAATGTATCCCGATAATAACGAATTTTTAGAAAATGTTAGATTGGAAGCAATTGACAATATAAAAAGATTAAGGAACTATAGTTCAATTATACTTTGGTGTGGAAATAATGAAATTGCAGAGGCATGGCAAAATTGGGGATGGCAGAATTNTCGCTCAAAAGATGAAATACAAAAAATTAGTCTGGGCTACAAAAAACTATTTGGTCAAATACTTCCATTTGAAGTGAAAAGATTAACTAATCTACCATATTGGGAAAGTTCACCTCAACTTGGAAGAGGCGATNAAAATCATCATCTTGAAGGGGATGTGCATTACTGGGGAGTTTGGCATGATGCTCAACCATTTTCAACTTTTGAAAAAAAAGTACCTCGCTTTATGAGTGAATTTGGATTTCAATCTTTTCCTGAACTATCAACAATTAAAAAGTTTAGTAAAGAGGAAGACTGGTTCTTAGATTCAAAAGTTATGCTTTCTCATCAAAAACATCCAAGAGGAAATTCACTTATTCAAGAATACATGAAAAGAGAATATAATCAACCTAAAGATTTTCATAAATTTATATATGCGAGTCAAATTCTTCAGGCTGAAGGAATGCGAATAGGGCTGGAAGCACATAGAAGATCCCAGCCTTATTGTATGGGAACTCTTTATTGGCAATTAAATGATTGTTGGCCAGTAGCCTCTTGGAGTAGTATTGATTATTATGGTAATTGGAAAGCACTTCATTATGTCGCTAAAGATGTTTTTTCACCATTGGCACTTTCAATTTCTAATAATAAAACAAAATATTCAGTTTGGGTTATGTCAGATAAGAGACAAAATATTACAGATACTTTATTTATCAATAGTTATGACTTAGATGGGATAAAAACACAAAAAACACGAAAAATAAATATTGATTTAACAAAGTTTGGAAGTCATAAAATCATTGATGATTATCAGAACATTAGTTCTGATGAATTTATAATCGCAAATTTCAAAAATCAAGATATATCTTCTAAAACAATTTTTACTTCAAAAATTAAAGACTTGCAATTTGTTAAACCAACATATAAAGTAGGTTGGTCAAAAAATCAATTAAAAATACAAGTAGATAAGCCAGCATTTCAAGTTTATTTTGAGTTGGCTGGTATAAAATTTGAATCTAATTATTTAACATTACTTCCTAATGTAGAATACACCATTAACTATAGCGGAATCCTAATAAATAAAGAAAATTTGTTAATTTGGTCTCTTTATGATTTAAATAAATAACTATGTCAAACAGAAGAAGTTTTATCAAAAAAACATCAATTGGTGCTTTAGGTGCAATTATAACACCAAAATTAGCTTCTTCTAAAATACATAAAGAGAATAGTCATTCTATAAAAGGATTACCTATAGTTATCTCTACATGGCAGCATGGAATTGCTGCAAATGAAGAAGCATATAAATTAATAAACAAAGGGTTTCATGCAATTGATGCTGTTGAAGCTGCTGTATGTGTAACTGAAGCTGACCCTGAATGTACAAGCGTTGGATATGGAGGATGGCCTGATAGAGATGGTAATGTAACTTTAGATGCTTGTATTATGGACCACACCGGAAATTGTGGCTCTGTTAGTTTCTTACAACATATTAAGCATCCAATTTCTGTTGCAAGAAAAGTAATGGATAAAACTCCTCATGTTATGCTTTCTGGAGAAGGAGCGCTACAATTTGCATTAAAAAATGGATTTCATAAAGAAGATTTACTTACAAGTAAAGCTAGAGAAAAATGGGAAGAATGGTTAAAGGATTCAAAATACAAACCAATAATAAATATTGAAAATCATGATACTATTGGCCTTCTAGCTATTGACAAAAAAAATAATATTTCTGGAGCATGTACTACTTCTGGTCTTGCATGGAAAATGCACGGAAGAGTAGGTGACTCTCCAATAATTGGAGCGGGTATGTTTGTGGATAATGAAGTGGGAGGATGCTGTGCTACAGGAGTTGGAGAGGCTGTAATGAAAACACTTGGATCATTTTTAATAGTTGAGCTTATGAGGCAAGGAGCAAGCCCCCAAGAAGCATGCGAAGAAGGTATCTCTAGAATTATAAAAAACCAGAATTACAAAGACATGCAAATTGGATATCTAGCAATAAATAAAAAGGGTGAGCATGGTGCTTTTGCTGTTCAAAAAGGATTTAATTACGCATTACATCAAAATGGTAAAAACAAAATGATTGACTCATTATCATTCATTAAATGATAAGACTATTCTTTCTATTTTTATTTTTTTTTAGCTCATGTATATCACAAATAAAAAAAAGTGATAGTTTAACCATTATTCCAAAACCCCACAGTATGACTCTTAGCTCTGGGGTATTTAATTTAAGTGAGAATACAGGAGTTAAAATTGATAGTTTATTTATTTCTGAATTAAATTTCTTAAAAAGTCTAATTCCATTTAATTTAAATGGTAATCAAAACTTCATAATTTTAAAAAACAATAATCTTCTAAAAAGTGAAGAATATTATTTAAATATTTCAAAAGATTCAATCACTATTGAGGCTTCTTCCTCAAAAGGACATATTTATGCAATACAAAGTCTAAGACAATTATTTCTAGATCATCAAAAAGTAAATCCAAAAATTTTAGAAATTCAATGTATGAAAATTCATGATTTTCCAAGATTTAAATGGAGAGGTATGCTACTTGATTGCTGTAGACATTTTATGGACATAAATTTTATAAAGCGTTACATTGACTTACTTTCTTATCATAAAATGAATATCCTACACTGGCATCTAACTGAAGACCAAGGCTGGAGAATCGAGATTGAAAAATATCCAAAATTAACGGAAATTGGAGCATGGAGAAAAAATAAGAATGGAGAAGATTATGGTGGTTTTTATTCTAAAAAAGATATAAAAGAAATAGTAAAATATGCAAAAGAGCGTGGAGTGGAAATTATACCCGAAATTGAACTTCCGGGCCATAGTATTGCTGCTATTGCATCTTATCCGTACTTATCCTGTACAGGTGATTCGATACAGGTAGAAAATGATTGGGGAGTTTTTAAAGATATATATTGTGCAGGAAATGATAGTGTTTTTACTTTTCTTGAAGATGTATTGAGTGAAGTAATAGAACTTTTTCCATCAGAATATATTCATATTGGTGGTGATGAAGCTCCCAAATATCACTGGGAAAATTGCAATAAATGTCAAAAAAGAATAAATGATAATAATCTTAAAGATGAACATGAATTGCAATCTTATTTTATAAAAAGAATAGGGAAATTTCTAAGTACTAAGAATAAAAAATTAATTGGTTGGGACGAAATTATTGAAGGAGGAATACCCGAAAATGCAACTATTCAGTCATGGAGAGGTATGGAAGGAGGAGTGGTTGCTGCAAGAAATCAAAACCAAGTAATAATGTCACCAACATCACACTGCTATTTTGATTATGACCTTGACGCTATTAATCTTGAAAAAGTTTATTCATTTGAACCCGTACCAAAAGAACTTAATGAAGTTGAAAGTGCTTATATTATTGGAGGAGAATGCAATATGTGGACAGAGCGAGCACCACAAGAACTAATCGACTCAAAAGTTTTCCCAAGATTACTAGCAATGAGCGAAGTTTTATGGTCTCAAAAAAAGAAAGATTATATAGAGTTTTACAAACGTGTTGAGAATCATTACCCTAAGCTTGATAAGCTTGGTGTTAGTTATGGATATGAAAAAACTCCAATAAAATTTAACACTAGCTTTAAAAATAATGAGTTTGAAATTCAAGTTGAAAAAGCAACACCTAAAATGAATCTAGAATATAAAATAAATAATAGTGAATGGAAAGTATATAAAAATCCGTTAAAATTAAATGAGAGCACCAATCTTATTGTTAAAGAAAAAAATTCTAAAAGAAAAGAAGTAGCTAAAAAATATCTAGAAATAAATTTCCACAAAGGGCTTGGCAAGAAAATCACCTATCAAACAAAATATAATCCAAGCTATTCAGCTTGTGAGAGCCAAACATTAACAAATGGGATTTCTGGTAGTAATAATAACTTTAGAGATGGACAATGGCAAGGTTTTTTTGGAACAGATGTTGATATTACAATTGATTTGGGGCAAAAAACTATGTTCTCTAAGCTAAGTACATCATACTTTCAATATCATCTTTCCTGGATTTTACTTCCTAATTCTATTGAGTACTTAATATCAGATGATAGAAAAAACTTTTCCAGTATATTTTTTAAAAATGATCTCTGTAATCCAATGGAGGAAGGGAAATTTAAAAAGTCATTTGACTATGTTGGGACACAAACTGCAAGATACATAAGGCTTAAAGCAAAAAATTATGGAACTTTACCAAAAGAACATCCAGCTGCTGGTTCAAAAAGCTGGTTATTTATAGATGAATTTATAATTCAATGAAAAAAACTTATTTAATAATACTATCTATTTTACTGATTTCATGTGGGGAAAATAATCTAAACATAGTCAAATATGTTAATCCTTTTATTGGAACTGGAGGCCACGGCCACACATACCCAGGAGTTTCTGCTCCTTTTGGAATGGTCCAGCTTAGTCCTGACACTAGGCTTGAAGGTTGGGATGGCTGTGGGGGTTATCATTTTTCTGATTCTGTCATTTATGGTTTCTCACACACACATTTAAGTGGAACGGGTATCTCAGATTATGGTGACGTTTTGTTAATGCCTACAACTGGAAAAATACATTTAACTAATGGTGTAGATGAAGCAAAAATTAATGATACTCCAATTAATCAGCTAGGTTACGCATCAAAATTCTCACATGAAAATGAAATAGCACAAGCNGGTTATTATCAGGTTTTACTAGATGATTATAATATTAATGTAGAACTTACAAGCTCTATTAGAGCAGGTGTCCACAGATATACTTATCCAAAAGATGAAGAGGCAAATGTGATTTTAGATCTTAAACATAGAGATAAACTTCTTGATTATAAAATTAATATAATTGATAGTCAAACCATTACGGGATATAGGCATTCATCAGAATGGGCACGAGAGCAAAGAATTTATTTTACTCTTAAATTTTCTATACCATTCTTAAATCTACCAACAATTGAAGGACAAGAAAATATTTATGAAAGTTTTAACAATGAAAAAAATGTAGTTGCTCTTTCATTTGGGAAGATTTCAAAACCTTTAGAAATAAAAGCTTCAATTTCTGCTGTTGATACTGATGGAGCTATTGGAAATATTAATGAAATTCGAGATTGGGATTTTGATAAGGTAAAAATAGCAGCTCAAAATACATGGAGGAATGAATTGAGTAAAATTCAAATCAAAAGCTCATCAGAAACTAAAAAAGAGATATTTTATACTGCTTTATATCATTCTTCTTTAAATCCAAATACATATACCGATGTTAATGGAAATTACCTCGGAATGGATTTTAAAAAGAAACATACAGATGATAAGCATTATACAATTTTCTCTCTATGGGATACTTTTAGAGCAACACACCCACTATTTACAATTATTAATGTTGAAAAAACTAATGAATTTATTAGAACATTATTGAGACAATATCAAGATGGTGGAAAATTACCTATTTGGGAATTGGCTGCTAATTACACAGATTGTATGATTGGCTATCACGCNATACCAGTTATTGTAGATGCATACATTAAAGGAATAAGAGATTGGGATGCTAATCTTGCTTTAGAGGCAATGGTGAAATCAGCGGATAGTGATAGGTTTGGTCTAAAAGCATATAAGGAAAATGGATTTATAAAAGCTAGTGATGAGCCTGAATCTGTCTCAAAAAATCTTGAATACGCATATGATGATTGGTGTATAGCTNTCATGGCAGATTCTTTAGGGGAAGAAGAAATTGCAGAAAGATTTTATAAGAGAGCCCAAAATTATAAGAACCTTTATGATCCAACTACGGGCTTCTTCAGAGGAAAAAATGCTTATTCATGGTTTGGGCCTTTTAAAGCTGAGGAAGTTAACTTTAACTATACTGAAGCTAATGCATGGCAATATTCATTATTTACACCTCAAGATATTTCAGGGCATATTGATTTAAAAGGAGGTCGTTTAAATTATGAAAATCATTTAGATAGTATGTTTCTTTCATCTACACAAACAAGCGGAAGACACCAGCCTGATGTCACTGGCTTAATTGGTCAGTATGCACATGGAAATGAACCAAGTCATCATATGGCATATCTTTATAATTATGTAGGAAAGGCTAGTAAAACACAAAAATATGTGTCTAAAATTTTACAAGAACAATATTCAAAAAAGCCTGATGGATTATCAGGAAATGAAGACTGTGGACAAATGTCATCATGGTATGTACTAAGTAGCTTAGGTTTCTATCCTGTTACACCAGGACATGATTATTACGCTATTGGAAGTCCCATTTTTGAAGAAGCAAAAATAAATCTTGAAAACAATAAAACTTTTATTATAAAGGCACAGAATGTTTCAGATAAAAATATTTACATTCAATCAGCTAAATTAAATGGTGAAAATTATAACAAAAGTTTTTTAAAGCATAAAGATATTATTAACGGTGGAGAAATAGTTTTTATGATGGGAGATAACGAATCAAATTGGGGTAATAATGAAATACCTATTTCAGAAATTACTAAACATATTATTACAGCTGTACCATACTTTACAGCTTCAAGTCAAACATTTTCAAAAGATCATAAAATTAAACTTGGGTCTGTAGATAATTCAGAAATTTATTATTCGATAAATAATAGTCAGTATAAAAAATACACACAAGCTATAAACATTAATAAGCAAACAAAGATTTCAAGTTATGCAATCAAAAATAATCTAAAAAGTAAAATTGTTACTGGTGAATACTTTCCAAGAGATGATACTAAAAAAATTACTATTGAAAGTAAATATGCAAACCAGTACGCAGCTGCAGGAAATAAAACATTAATTGACCAGCTTAGGGGAGGGAACAATTACAGAACAGGAAATTGGCAAGGGTATAGAGAGGACCTTAATGTTATAGTTGATTTAAGTAAAGTAAAAAAAATTAATTCAATATCTTTGGGCTGTCATCAGGATGTTAGGTCTTGGATATTTTATCCGAAAAAAGTAGACTATTGGACTTCAGTTGATGGTGAAAAATATAACTATCAAGGAAATGTCTTAGCAAATTTCCCTGATAATATTGAGGGGAGCTTACAAAAAGACTTTACACTAAATATTAAAAATTTAAAAGCAAGATATATTAAAATAAAAGCAGAAAACTATGGGATATGTCCTAAATGGCATCTTGGAGCAGGAGGTAAGACATGGNTTTTTGTTGATGAAATAACTATAAAATAATTTAAAATGAGTGAAAATAAAAATTACAAACAAGCATTATGGACTTTAGTAACGGTCTTTTTCTTTTGGGGATTTATCGCGGCAAGTAACGGAGTATTTATTCCCTTTTGCAAGACATATTTTAGTCTTGATCAATTTCAAAGTCAGTTAATTGATTTTGCATTTTATGGTGCTTATTATATTGGAGCTTTAATGNTTTTTATATTTTCAAGTATTAGAAATACGGATATTATGAATTCTTGGGGATTTAAAAGTAGTATTGTTAAAGGTTTAATGCTTTCGGCAGTTGGAGCTTGTGCAATGGTTCTTGCAGTTAATGGAGCTAGCCCGGGAGATTCTTCGGCTTTTACATATATTTTGGGTGCTCTTTTTATAGTTGGACTTGGCTTTTCATTACAACAAACTGCAGCAAACCCTTTTGCTATTTCATTAGGAGAACCCAATACAGGATCGCATAGATTAAACTTAGCGGGAGGTATTAACTCTTTTGGTACAGCTATTGGTCCTATTGTAGTTTCTCTAGCATTGTTTGGTACTGCCGCAAGCGCAGATATTGATTTAGTAAAGGAAATCTCTGAAAAAAACATAACCTTAACGGCTGTGCAATACTTATATATAGCTGTTGGAATATTGTTTATAGCTGCAGCAGCTCTCTTTCACTTTTCTAAAAAGCTTCCAGACGGAAAAGAAGATGCTAGTTTCCTTGGCGCTTCAAAGGCAATGACATCGCTAATATCAATTACTATATTATTAATTTTAATTTTCTATCAAGTTTTTAATCAGTATGTAGGCTTAGCTGATGGTGAATCTCTGAGTGAAGCATCAGATACATTAATTCTTAATCTTTCGCTTATTGGGTTATTTGTTGTTGTTGGAGGTTTGTTGTTTTCTAATCTTTTAGCGAGGAAAAAACCAGAAGGATGGGGAGCGATGCAATACCCTCAACTAGTGCTAGGGATGTTAGCAATTTTCACATATGTTGGCGTAGAAGTATCTATTCAAAGTAATCTTGGAGAACTACTAAAAACAACGGCCTTTGGATCGTTGAATGATACTGAAATAGCACCATATATATCTATGTATTGGGGAGGTCTAATGATTGGAAGATGGACTGGAGCAATTACAGTTTTTAACCCATCTGCATCATTAAAAAAATGGCTTTATATATTAGTTCCTTATGTGGCTTTTGG
>JGI24540J26637_10000056_pt1 | contig 36570 bp, 36 predicted proteins | sample NorSeaMetagenome_FD_26637 | JGI IMG/M metagenome (IMG submission 26637)
TTTAATAAAGAAATAAATATTGATTTAAGTGAAACACCTTTTCTTATTGAATGTAATAATACGTCATTTGAAAAAAGTATTAGAGAATTAGCACAATCTATTTCATCTAATGTTTTTAAAATTAAATATGATGATAGAAAAAAAATTCATTTAGCTGCAGTTTTTGCATGTAACTTTAGCAATAGAATGATTGGTATCTCAAAAGAAATTATGGAAAATAATAATTTAGATTTTTCTCTTATTAAACCACTTATTAATCAGACAATGAAAAAAATAAGTGAAGGAGAACCAAATAAATTACTAACTGGCCCAGCAAAAAGAAAAGATGTTAAAATTATAGAGAATCACATTAAACTAATTGAAAATACTGATCACAAGAAAATATATGAGCTTATTAGTAAGGATATAATGAATTTAGAATAACTGTATGCTAGCAAAAATTATGATTATTCGTCCTTTAAATTTATTTATCATTCTTTTAACAATGTATATTTTTAAATTAGGCTTGGTTAATCTTTTCATTCAAAACTCAGCTCTTAATAGCCTTAACTATTTTCTATTTGTAAGCGCAACAATTTTCATCACAGCTGCTGGTTATATAATAAATGATATTTACGATATAAAAACCGACTCCATAAATAAGAAAAATTCATTTTCAGGCAATAAACTAAGTATAAAAACTGCTCTAACCCAATACACTATTTTTAATTCTTTAGCAATTCTTATTATAACCTATGTATCTTATACAATTAATCAAATTGCTCTGACTCTAATCTTTATTCTAACCATTATATTATTGTGGTTATATTCAAAAGTATTGAAAAGCACTTTTCTTTTAGGTAATTTATTAGTTAGTGGAATAATCGCAACAAGTATTATAAACATATTTCTCTTTGATATTTTACCAGTTTATAATTTAAACCCCTCATCTGAAATATTACTTAAAGTGATACTTATATTTTCATTTTTTGCTTTTATAACTAATCTTAAAAGAGAGATAATTAAAGATATTGTTGATATTGAAGGTGACAAGGCAATTAATGCCAATACTTTACCCATAAGAATTGGTGTCAAAACAACAAAAAAAATATTAGTTACATTAACTACAGTGCTGATAATTATGGTTAGTTTCTGGCAATATTTTCAGTACAGTGTAAAGAAAACATTTTTTGATCTAAGTAGTTTTGGAGATAATATTAATCAAATTGTTATTTGGGGAACAGACTTTTTTTCTATTACATATGTTTTCATAATTCAAATATTATTATTTTGTTTTCTTTACCTATGTCTATCTGCTAACTTCAAACAAGATTATATAAAATTAAGTCTTATTGCAAAAATCATTATGATGATTGGTATTTTAGCAATACCTGTTTTTTCAATAAGTTATTTTATATAATGTTAGATAAAATCAATAAATACAAAATTATTTTAGGATCTAATTCCCCAAGAAGAAAAGAAATTTTACTTAAAATGGGAATAAATTTTATAGTAAGAAGTTATAATGATGATGAAAAGGTACCAAAGAAAATTATAGCAGAAGATCACTGTACATTTTTGGCAAAAAAGAAAAGCGATGCTCTTAAAAAACAATTAAATGAAAATGAAATATTAATAACTGCAGACACAACTGTTGTAATAGATAATATTGTTTTAAATAAACCAAAAGATGCTCAAAATGCTTGTGAGATGTTAAGAAAAATTTCAGGAAAAGAACACTTAGTTATCACAGGAGTTTGCTTGGCTAATAATAGTAAACAATTTATTTTCTCAGAAAAAACTCAAGTAAAATTTCAGAAATTAAATGAGAAAGAAATTCAATACTACATAAAAAAATATCAACCATTTGATAAGGCTGGCTCATATGGAATTCAAGAATGGATTGGGTTAATAGGTGTAGAGTCAATAGATGGTTCATATACAAATGTTGTTGGACTTCCCTCNTCAAGACTCTATAATGAACTTAATAAATTTATTTAGCATTTGTTTTTATTATCTTTGTTCATTAATTATTTAGTATGAAAAATTTCCAAATCAAATATATTTTTATTTTAAGTATTATATCATGCTTNATATTTTCTTGTACTCCTGTAAATAAAATCACATATATTAATAATAATTCTCAGGCAGCTTGGGATATATCACCACTACCTCCAAAACATCATATTGAAATTGGAGATATTTTAATGGTTAAAGTAATTAGTAGAAATGATGAATCTAATAAAATCTTTAATCTTGAAACTAATACTAATAATTCTAATACAACAACTGCAAATTTATATCTAAATGGCTTTACTATTAATAGAGAGGGAAGTATAGATCTTCCTAAGGTTGGGAGAGTAGTTTTATTAAATCAAACTCTCGAGCAAGCAAAAGAAACAATAATGCAAGCTGCTATAGAATATTTAATAGATCCATATGTAATTGTTAAGCTTGCAAACTTTGAAGTTACTGTGCTTGGGGAAGTTAATATGCCAGGAGCATATCCCGTATATAAAGAAAACCTGACAATATTTGATGCATTAGCAATGGCGGGGGATATTAATGATTATGGAAATCTAAGAAAGGTAAAAATAGTTAGGTCAAAAAATAATAAAAAAGAAGTTAGTTTTATTGATTTAACAGATAGTAAAATACTTTCTTCTAATTACTACTATCTAAACAATAAAGATTTAGTTTATGTACAGCCTCTTAAATTTAAAGGATTAAAAAAATCTCAATCTCAGCTTTTTCTTTCAAGTTTAACAACTTTTGCTGTACTTTTTAATGCATACCTAAATTTTAATAAGGATTAATTATGAAGGAAGAAGAATTTAAAGAAGAAACTATTGACACAAAACAACTGCTATACAGGTATCTCCAGTATTGGCATTATTTTATTTTCTCAATTATTTTATTTCTGCTGGTAGCATTTGTTTATAATAGATATACAAAACCAACATTCAGTGTTTCTAGTACATTATTAATAAGAGATGAAAACAATGCTCAACTAGGTGCAGAAAATATTCTTGAAGGGATGGAACTCTTTAGTGGAAAAACTAACATAAATAATGAAATTGTTGTTTTAAAATCATTTAGTTTAACCAATAAAGCAATTGAAGATCTTAAATTCGGCGTTTCTTATTTTCAACATGGATTACTTCAGAGTAATGAAATATATATAAACAAACCATTTGTAGTTTCAATTGATTCAAATCATTTACAAATTACAGGAAATGAATTTAGAATAAAAATTCTTGACAATAATACATTTAATCTTTCATCTTCAATAGATGACCAAAACCCTTACAACGTTAACAAAGATCAAATAGATAAAAATGTTGAAATAAATTTTGACTTAAATCAAAATTTTAAATTTGGTTCACAAATTAAATCTGAAAATTTTTCTTTTAAAGTAGCTAAAACCTCTAACTTTTCTTTAGAAAAAATAATAGAAAACAATAAGGAGTTTACATTTAAGTTTCACCAAAGATCAAAAATTGTAAGTAAGTATATTGAAGAAGTTGCAATTAATCCAATAAATAAAGAAACATCAGTATTAAAACTAAAAACTACTAGTGAGACTCCTGNAAAAGATATTAGTTTTTTAAATAAGTTGACAGAACTTTATATTAAAAATGGATTGGCAGATAAAAATATAATGGCTGTAAATACTATTAACTTTATTAATGAGCAACTTAACATAATTAAAGATTCATTAAATTTAATAGAAAATAAAATTGAAACATTTAAAAATAAACATCCTCAGTTAGAAACAATTGAAGAAGAGTACGGCGCCTTCTTTCAAAAACAAAAAATTGATAACACNCTAGCTGAACAAGAAACTAAAATAAGATACTATAAATCAATTTTAAAATACTTAGTAGAAAATAAAGATGTAAATAATATTATATCTCCAACCTCAATGGGCATACTTAATCCTGAACTTAATACTTTGATTAATCAGCTATTAAATTTATATGCAAAGAAAAGTGATTTAGAACTTACTAATACTGCTAAAAGCCCAAGCTATATTTCTGTTGTCTCTCAAATATTAAATACAAAAAGTAATCTAATTGAAAATATTAAGAATTTAATTTCTTCATCAAAAATTTATGAGCAAGACCTATTTAAAAGACAAAATACTTTTAACAAAAAAATTAACTCTTTAGCAGAATATGAAAAAGAGTTTATTATTCTAAAAAGGAAATTTGCTTATAGTGAACAAACCCTTACCTATTTACAAGGAAAAAAATATGAGGCTTCTCTAGCAAAAGCTGGTACAGAATCTGATCATAAAGTCATTGATTATGCCAGATTAGATAGCGAAAAGCCTGTTTCTCCTAAAAAAACTGTCACATATTTTCTTGCTTTATTATTTGGAATAATATTACCAGTTATTTTTGTTTCATTAAAAGAGTTTTTAAGCACTACAATTAAAAGTAAGCAAGATTTACTGAAACATACAAATATTCCAATTCTAGGCCTGATTGGTCATAATGATAAGGATTCTGGATTAATTGTTGCTAATAGCTCCAAATCAGTTATTTCTGAATCCTTTAGATCATTAAGAACTAATATTCAATACTTAGCTGTAGATAAAGAAAAAAAGGTAATTACAGTATCCTCTTCTATTGGTGGTGAAGGAAAAACATTCTGCTCTATGAATATTGCATCTATTTTTGCTCTTTCTGGAAAAAAAACACTGTTAATTGGAGCTGATTTAAGAAAACCAAAGCTTGATTTAGAATTTGAAACAGAAAACAAATTAGGCTTAAGTAACTATTTAATAAATAAAGCATCTTTAAAGGAAGTAATAAACCCAACTCAAGTAGAACATTTAGAAATTATTCTTTCAGGACCAACTCCTCCAAATCCAGCAGAATTATTAGATAGTAAGAAAATGAAAGATTTAATAAATCAATTACATAAAGAATATGATTATGTAATAATAGATACACCTCCAATTGGACTAGTTACTGATGGAGTTATTTTAATGAAGAATGCTGATGTTAATTTATATGTTGTTAGACATAATTACACAAAATATCAAGCTCTAACAACAGTTAATAATCTTCATAACAATAAACACGTCAATAATCTTCAAATTATAATAAATGATTTCCAACACAATGTTGGAAATTATGGTTATGGTTATGGTTATGGTTATGGTTATGGCTATGGGGGTGGATATGGTTATTATGAAGAAGATAATTTAGAAAAATAGTTATTATCTCCTCTACAAAAAACATCTCATTCTTTACTGCACTTTTCCCATTAGTTGTACTAATTTTTCTACTAGCTATAAACGTTGCTATATATGGTGATAACTCATTATCTGGACCTAATCAACTAGCACTTCTTCTTTCTGCAGCAGTTGCTGCAATCGTAAGTGTTTATTATGGAACAAAATGGACTGATATCATTTCTAATATTAGCACAAGTATTAGTTCAACATCATCTGCAATAATAATATTACTAATTATTGGAGCACTTTCAGGGACTTGGCTTATTAGTGGAATTGTTCCTGCAATGATTTATTATGGACTAAAAATATTAAACCCTGAGATTTTCTTATTAGCTTCTTGCATTATTTGTGCTATTGTATCCATTGCTTCAGGAAGTTCATGGTCAACTATAGCAACTATTGGAATTGCTCTTTTAGGTATTGGAAAGTCAATGGGGTTTTCTGAAGGAATTATTGCTGGATCTATAATATCTGGCGCATATTTCGGAGATAAAATGTCTCCATTATCTGATACAACAAATTTAGCTGCTGCAGTTGCAGAAACTGAGCTATTTACTCATATTAAATATATGATGTATACAACTATTCCCTCTTTCATAATTACATTAATTATTTTTTTATTTATCGGATTAAATATTAGCGTTGAAAGTTCAGAAAATATAAATGCATTATTAAGTACAATAGAAAACACATTTAACATCAACATATATTTATTTATTGTACCAATTATTGTAATCGTACTAATAATTAAGAAAACACCTGCTATTCCTGCTCTATTGGCAGGTACTTTACTTGCTTTGGTTTGTGCATTTATATTTCAACCACAAATTATTTTAGAAGTTTCTAAAATGAATGACTTATCATTTAAGTCTTATTACTTAGCAGCAATAAATTCAATGGGTAGCGATATCAGTATTTCATCAAATAATATGCTTATTAATGACCTTTTATCTACAAGTGGAATGAAAGGTATGATGAACACAATATGGTTAGTTGTTTGTGCTATGTCTTTTGGAGGTGCTATGGAGGCAGGTGGTTTATTAAATAGGATTAGTTCTCCTATAATAAAATATGCTAATAGTACAGGGTCACTAATTGCTACAACATCTTCAACATGTATTTTCTTTAATCTAACTACATCGGATCAGTATCTAAGTATAGTTGTTCCAGGAAGAATGTTTACGGAAAGTTTTAAAGAAAAAGGATTAGCTTCAGAAAATTTAAGCAGAACAATAGAAGATAGTGGTACTGTAACATCTGTACTTATTCCATGGAATACATGCGGAGCTGCTCAGTCTGCTGTTTTAGGAGTGGCAACAATAGCATATTTACCATTTTGTTTTTTTAATTTAATTAGTCCATTAATGACTATTATGTATGGATATTTGAATTTAAAAATTAAAAAAACTAATTAAATATTTCAACTAATTTTTCTATAGTATAATCGATCTCTTTTTTGGTATTATATTTACTAAAAGAAAATCTAACAACAGGTCTGTCATTGCTAGAGTTAATTCCTGAAATTACATGAGAACCTTGACTACTTCCAGAAGAACAAGCACTACCTCCAGAGCAAGAAATACCCATTATATCCAATTGAAATAATAACATCTCAGATATTGAATTTTTAGGAAAGCTTACACTTAATATTTTAAATAAGCTAGATTCAATATCATTTGATCTACCATTATATTTGATATCTGGAAAGTTCTCTTCTAACAAATCAATAAAATATTTTTTTATTTTCTTAACATGTTTAATATCAGCATCCATTTCATCATGTGAAATTTCAAGTGCTTCTACAAGACCAACAATAGAATAAATATTTTCAGTACCAGCTCTCATATTTCTTTCCTGAGAACCTCCCAGTATTAAAGGCTTAATGGAAATGTTTTCGTTTATATAAATAAAACCAATGCCTTTAGGACCATGAAACTTATGTGCTGAAGCAGCTAGAAAATCAATATGAAGCTCTTGCATGTCAAATTTAAAATGCCCCATAGTTTGAACAGTGTCTGAATGAAAAATCGCATCATATTTCCTACAAAGCTCTCCAATTTCTTTGATAGGCTGAATTGTTCCAACTTCATTATTTGCATGCATGATTGAAACAAATGATTTTGGATTATGTTTAAGGAGTTCTTCAAGATTTTTAATATCTATACAGCCAAACTCATTTAGTTTAACGTAAGAGAGCTTAATATTTCCTTTATTTTCTAGATCTTGAAGTGGGTGTAAAACAGCATGGTGAGAAATTTTTGATGTTATTGCATGAGATACATTATTATCTAAAATCCCACATCTAATAGCCATATTATCAGCTTCTGTTCCTCCAGATGTAAAAAATATACTACCAGGAGAAGTATTTAGCATTGAGGCAATTTTTTTTCTAGCATTTTCAATAATTGTCTTAGACTTTCTCCCACCCTCATGAGTAGATGAAGGGTTAGCATAATTATCTCTCATGACCTTCGTCATACTTTCAATAACTCTATTATCTATTGAGGTAGTGGCTGCGTTATCAAAATAAACTTTCATTATATTAATGATTTAATTTCTTCTACAAAAACACTTGCTAGCTTATCTGCTTTTTGTTTACTAATACTTTCTGAGTAAATTCTAACAATAGGCTCAGTATTAGATTTTCTAAGATGAACCCATCCTTCATCAAAATCTATTTTTAGTCCATCAATTAAATTAATTTTTTCTTTACTGTATTTATTTGCTAGTTCAGATATAATAAATTGNATATCAGTAGAATCTGTTAATTGAATTTTATTCTTAGATATAAAGTAATTAGGATAAGAAGATCTTAACTCTGAAACAGATAAATCTTTTTCAGAAAGATAAGTAAGAAATAATGCTATTCCAACTAAAGCATCTCTTCCGTAATGTAATTTTGGATAAATAATACCTCCATTTCCTTCTCCTCCAATAATTGCACTTGTCTCTTTCATTTTCTCAACTACATTAACCTCTCCAACTGCAGAAGCAAAATACTCTCCACCATGTTTATTAGTAATATCAGAAAGAGCTCTAGTTGAAGAAAGGTTAGATACAGCATTACCACCTAATTTAGATAAAACAAAATCTGCAACAGAAACTAATGTATACTCTTCTCCAAAAATAGTTCCATCTTCACATACAAATGCAAGCCTATCTACATCAGGATCAACAACAATACCAAAATCTGCTTTTTCCTTAACTACTAGATTAGATATATCTTTTAAGTTCTCAGGAAGAGGTTCTGGGTTATGGGGAAAATCTCCATTTGGAGTACAATATAACTCAACACATTCAACACCTAATTCTTTTAATAATTTAGGAATTATTATTCCACCAGTTGAATTAACTGCATCTAATACAACTTTATATTTTTTTGATTTTATTAAATCAATATTTACAAGATCCAAATCAAGAACTTTATTAATATGACTATCATTTAAAGAATTATCAAATTGATATTTACCTATACTATCAATTAATGAAAATTTAAAATCATTTTTTGTTGAATAATCTAATATAACTTCGCCGTCATTTGCTGAAATAAATTCTCCTTTATTATTTAATAATTTTAAAGCATTCCATTGCTTTGGGTTGTGACTAGCTGTTAAAATAATACCACCCGCAGCTTTTAAATCATGAACAGCAACTTCAACAGTAGGAGTAGTAGAAAGTCCTATATCGATAACATCAAAGCCACATCCAATTAAAGTTCCAGAAACAATATTGGATAGCATAAAACCAGAAATTCGAGCATCTCTACCAATTACTATAGTCTTAGATTCTATTTTTTGTTCTAAAATAAATCGAGCATATGCAGAAGTAAACTTAACAATATCAATAGGAGTTAAAGAATTCCCTTCAACTCCTCCAATAGTACCTCTAATACCCGAAATTGATTTAATTAAAGTCATATTAAATTTTTAAAATACAAATCTACGTAAAATAGTAATTTGTTTAGCTAGTATTTTTATCTTTGTTAAATTACTAAATATTATGATTGAAGTACTAAAAAATATTCCTGCTAGAACAGAGAAACCAAGAGAAAAAGGTTTAACAATGGTAATGGATAAAGGCTTAAGTCTTAGAGAAGCAGAAGATTTTTTATCTACTAATAGTTCACTAACTGATATTTTAAAGCTTGGCTTTGGAACTAGCTTACTAACAAATAACGTTAAAGAAAAAATCAAATTATATCAAAGTGAAAACTTATTAGTTTACGCTGGAGGAACATTATTTGAAGCCTTTATTGTTAGAGATCAATTTGATGACTATTGTAAGACATTAGACAAATTAGGCATAAGCATGATTGAGGTTTCAGACGGCTCAATGGATCTTAATCATGACTTAAAATGTGAGTATATTCATAAATTAAGTAAAAATTATAAAGTAGTAAGTGAAGTTGGTAGCAAAAATGAAAATGTAGAAGTTAAAAAAAATGATTGGATTAAATGGATGAAGTCAGAACTTCAGGCTGGAAGCTGGAAAGTTATTGCTGAAGGAAGAGAGGGAGGTAATGTTGGAGTTTTTAACCAAGACGGAGTCATTAAACTAGATTTAATTTTTGATATAATTCAAGAAATTCCAATTCAAGATATTATCTGGGAGTCACCTAAAAAAATCCAACAAGTTTGGTTTATTAATAAGTTTGGTGCGAATGTTAACCTTGGAAATATTTCACCTAATGAAGTAATTCCTTTAGAAGCTTTAAGATTAGGTTTGAGAGGAGATACATTTGAAAACTATCTTTAATAAGTATGAAAAAAAATATTATTCTTATTCTCAAAGGGATGGGTATGGGAATAGCCAATGTCATTCCAGGAGTTTCTGGGGGAACTGTTGCATTAATTACAGGCATATATCAAGAGTTACTCAAATCTCTTAAGTCATTTGACAAGCAAGCTTTCAGTCTACTTTTAACGCTAAATTTTAAAGAATTTGGAATTTATACTAATCTTTCATTTCTAGCATATGTTTTTGGTGGCAGTTTAATTAGTTTATTTAGTATCGCTAGTCTTTTTAAATTTTTATTCAAAAACTATCCTCTTGAAATTTGGTCACTTTTTTTTGGCCTAATACTTGCATCAATTATTTTTATAGGTCAAAGAATTAAAACATGGAATTTTCAAAGCTACTTAGCAATTATAATAGGAACTTTAGTGGCTTTATCATTGACATTTATCACTCCCTCCGCCGAAAACAATAATCTATTTTATGTTTTTTTATGCGGAATAATTGGCATCTCTGGAATGATTCTACCAGGTCTTTCAGGCTCATATATATTAATATTGATGGGGAACTATGAATTATTAATGGTTAGGTCAGTATCTGAGTTTGATATACCATTGCTGTTAACATTTCTATTTGGATCAATTTTTGGATTATTAGTACTATCTAATTTTTTACATTGGTTGATTAATAAATATTATAGTGTAACACTGGCAGGCTTAACAGGCTTTATTATTGGTTCACTTTCAATAATTTGGCCATGGAAAGTAGTAAGTGAATCAATAATAATAAATGGAAAAGAAAAAGTACTTTCATACGATCTTTTTTTTCCAAACCAACTTGATACTCATAACATAGTATCAATAATAATGATGATTATTGGCTTTTTTATTGTTTATCTAATTGAAAAGAATAATAAATAAGATGGAAATTTTTGGATTAATTGGTGAAAAATTGGAACATTCATTCTCAAAAAAATATTTTAATAAAAAATTCTCTAAGTTAGGATTACATGAAAATAAATATGAAAATTTTGAAATTAATAGCTTAGAAAATTTAAAAAAAATACTGTCAAAAAATAATATTAAAGGCCTAAACGTCACTATACCATTTAAAAAAATAATTATACCATTACTGGATAAAATAAGTGATGAGGCTAAAGAAATAAATGCAGTTAATACAATTAAAATAGTCAATGGTCAAACAATAGGGTTTAATACAGATATTACGGGTTTTGAAAAAAGTATTGATAAAGAAATTGATAATAGGAAAAAAGCTATTATTCTAGGAGATGGAGGAGCAAGTAATGCAATAAAATATGTATTGGAAAAAAAGAAAATTGAATGTGTAATAGTTTCCAGGAAAGGAAAAGTTAATTATAACTCATTACATGATGATATAATTAAAGAAAGTGATTTAATTATTAATACGACTCCTCTAGGTACCTTCCCAAAAATTTCTTTATTTCCTAATATAAACTACAAAATTTTAAATGAAAAACATTTATTATATGATTTGGTATATAATCCAAAGTTAACAGTTTTCTTAAAAAAAGGTTTAGAGAGAGGTTGTAAAGTAAAAAATGGATACGAAATGCTTGAAATTCAAGCTGAAGAATCATGGAAAATATGGAATAATTAAATATTGACTAATATTGTATTTTTAAAAAATAAAAAGTGGAGGAAAGAAAAGAATTAAAGAAGAAGCAGGATGATATATTATTAGAAAATGTTACTAATGAAATTTCAATAAATAAAGAATCCTCAATTGAAGAATTATTAATTGTATTAGATGTTATTATAAATGGATCTAAAATTATTGAAAATGCAAAAAAAGTAGAAGAATTAAAGTCTTTATTTTATCTAAAATTAAAAGAAGACATTATTAACAGTAATGAAATCACAAAAGATAAATCAACTTATGAGATAGATTTTAAAGAAAAAATAAATCTTTATAAAGCAAAGAAAAAAAGTATAAGAGACGAAATATTAAGAAATGAAAAAATAAATCTTAAAATAAAAACAGGCTTAATTGATGAAATTAAAGATTTAATAGAAAAAGTAGATTTAAATAAAGAAACATTTGATAGCATAAAAATTATTCAAAAAAAATGGCGAGAAACAGGCTTAGTAAGCATTAGAGAAAGAAATAATATATGGAATTTATATAATTTTAATATTGAAAGATTTTATGATTGTATACAAATTAACAGAGATTTTAGAAATTTAGATTTTAAAAAAAATCTTGAAGAAAAAAACAAAATATATAAACTAGCTGAAAATCTTCTCCAAGAAAAATCTATTAAGAAAATGCACTCCAGTCTACAAGAACTTCATGAAAAATGGAAAAATATTGGACCAGTATCAAAAGAAAATCGCGAAATAATTTGGACTAATTTTCAAAATATAAGTAAAAAAATAAATAAAAAACAAAACGATTACTTTACTAAACTTAAAGAGCAGGACAAATTAAAAGTTGAGAGCAAAAACTTAATTTGTAGTAAAATCCATAGTTTATCTAAACAAATAACAAGCCATCAAAAATGCCATTCATTAATTAAAGAAGTTANTGAGCTTGAGAAAAAATGGCTTAAAATTGGTAAAATAAATAGTTTAGAAAATAAAAAATGTTGGAAAAAACTTAATGAAGCTAAATCATTATTTAATCTGAGTAAAAATGATTTTTATAAAAATAAAAAAATAGAGATTAAAACACAAATTGAAAATAAACAGAANATTTGTGAAAAAGCTAAAATCCTTAAATCTAATACAAATTGGAAAGAGACAACAATAAAATTTATTAATTTACAGAAAGCGTGGGAAAAAGATAAAACTCAAAATTCAACAAAAATAAATGATATTTGGAAAGAATTTAGATCACATTGTAATGAATTCTTTAATGCTAAAAAGTTATTTTTCAAAAAGTTAGATACAGAAAAAATTGAAAATTTAAAATCTAAACAAACTATATTATTAGAAATAAAAAAACTAACAATAAAAGACACAACAAAAAATATTCTTAATTCATTTGACGAAAAATGGAATACAATTGGCGCTCTTCCACAAGGTAGTAAGAATTTAGAATTTGAATTTGAAAAGATATTATTAAAACTTTATAATGGAATTAAAATAGATAATAAAGAACTATCCCAAATTAAATATAAAAGAAAGATTAATAGTATTCGTAATAACGCAAAGGAATTAATAAAAGAAAAAGAAAAAATCCGAGATATTATTACTGAAAAAGTAAAAGTTATTGGACAGTATGAAAATAATAAATCTTTTATAGTACCAACAAAAAAAGAAAACCCTTTATTAGACCTAATTGAAAAGAACATTACAAATGTAGCAAATGAAATTAATGAACTTAAAAAGAAATTACAACTTTTAAATTCATTCTAAATTATGGATTTTCAATTAATCTCTGAGTTTAATCCAACTGGAGATCAGCCAAAAGCAATAAATGAATTAGTAGCAGGTCTTAAAGAACAAGACAGGTTTCAAACATTATTAGGAGTCACAGGTTCAGGAAAGACATTTACTATAGCCAATGTAGTCACTAAAATAAATAGGCCAACTCTGGTTCTTTGCCACAATAAGACATTAGCAGCACAGCTTTTTAGTGAATTTAAACAGTTCTTTCCAAATAATTTGGTGGAGTACTTTGTGTCATACTATGATTATTACCAGCCAGAGGCTTATATTCCCAGTTCAGGAACTTACATAGAAAAAGATTTATCTATTAATGAAGAAATAGAAAAATATAGATTAAGTACTACATCGGCACTTCTTTCAGGAAGAAAAGATGTAATTGTTGTTGCTTCAGTTTCTTGTATCTATGGAATTGGTAATCCGGATGATTTTCATGAAGGAATAATAGAAATTGCTTTAGAACAAACTATTAATAGAAATGATTTTTTACTATTATTAGTACAAGCACTTTACTCTAGAACAACTGCTGAATTTAATAGAGGGAACTTTAGAGTAAACGGAGATACTGTTGATATTTATCCAGGATATAATGACATTATTTATAGAATACATTTTTTTGGTAATGAAATAGAAGAAATAGAAAGTATAAATCCTGAGAGTGGAAATATAATAGAATCGTTAAATGATCTAAGAATATTTCCAGCAAGTATTTTTATTGCATCAAAAGAAAAAATACATGAATCTATTGCTGAGATACAAGATGATTTAGTAAAACAAATAGATTTTTTCAAATCAAACGAATTAAGTCTAGAAGCTAAAAGAATTGAAGAAAGAACAAATTTTGATCTAGAAATGATTAAAGAATTAGGGTATTGTTCAGGTATTGAAAATTATTCAAGATATTTTGATAGACGTAAAGCAGGAACACGACCATTTTGTCTGATTGATTACTTTCCTGAAGAATTTCTGACTGTCATAGATGAAAGTCATGTTACTGTTTCACAAATTAAAGCTATGTATGGCGGAGATAAATCAAGAAAAATCAACCTTGTTGAACACGGCTTCAGATTACCTGCAGCAATGGATAATAGGCCTTTAAAATTTGAAGAATTTGAAGAAATAAACCATCAAACAATATTTGTAAGTGCAACACCAGCTGATTATGAACTTGAAAAATGTAATGGTGTTATAGTTGAACAAATTATTAGACCTACAGGCTTATTAGAACCAATAATTTCTGTAAGACCAAGTATAAATCAAATTGATAATTTATTAGAGGAAATAAGAATTAGAATAATAAAAAAAGAAAGAATACTTGTAACAACTCTTACAAAAAAAATGGCTGAAGAGTTTAGTAAATATTTAGGAAGGTTTAATATTAAATGTAAGTATATTCATTCGGATGTTGATACAATTGAAAGAGTAGAGATACTTCAGGAACTTAAATCTGGCATAATTGATGTCTTAATTGGTGTTAACTTACTAAGAGAAGGACTAGATTTACCTGAAGTAAGTCTTGTTGCTATTATGGATGCTGATAAAGAAGGCTTTTTAAGATCAGAAAGAGCACTTATACAAACCTCTGGAAGAGCAGCTCGAAATATCAATGGGTTGGTTATTATGTATGCAGATAAAATAACTAAATCAATGAAAAAAACAATTGATGAAACAAATAGAAAAAGGATTAAGCAAGAAGATTATAATAAAAAAAATAACATCATTCCAACTCAAATTGTTAGCAAAAATAATAATGCCCTAATGGAAAAGCTAAATCCATACAAAGCTAAAAATCAAAAGTCAAAAGAAATAAATATTAATGATTTAGATCAAAATCAAATTAAAAAACTCATCACAAAAACTAAAAGTAAAATCAATAAAAAAGTAAAAGAATTAGATTTTATAGAGGCAAAAAAGCTAAGAGACTTNCTTTTTGAGCTTGAAGGAAAAATTAATGCATAAAAAAAGCAGTCTTAAAAAAGACTGCTTCTTTATAATTGAAATGATGCTATTTAAGCGTCAACAATATTTTTAGCTACAGGTCCTTTTTCACCTTCAGCTGCTTCAAAAGATACTGATGAACCCTCCTTAAGAGTTTTATATCCATCAGATTGTATTTCTTGAAAATGCGCAAAATAATCAGTTCCATCTGAACCTTCTATAAAACCATATCCTTTGCTTGAGTTAAACCATTTTACTGTTCCTTCCATAATTGTTTATTTAATTTAATTAATAATACGTGGGAACAACCCCACAAAAACTTTGCAAATATACTTAAATAATTGAGATATAGACTAAATNTTTGATTTTGATGCTAATAGTGTGTTTTTTAACAACATTGCAATTGTCATAGGCCCTACTCCNCCAGGNACNGGAGTTATAAAACTACATTTTTGAGAAACTTCCGAAAAATTAACATCTCCAATTAATTTCCATCCTGACTTAGTTATTTCAGATTTTACTCTACTAATACCTACATCAATTACGCAGGCTCCATCTTTTACCATATCAGCGGTTATAAAATTTGCTTTTCCTAAAGCAACTATTAATATATCTGCTTTAAGACATAGTTCTTTTAAATTAGTTGTTCTNCTATGCGCCAGGGTAACAGTTGCATTTCCTGGATTTGTATTTCTAGACATTAAAATACTCATTGGAGANCCAACTATATTACTTCTTCCAACTACAACACAGTTCTTTCCACTAGTTTCAATATTATATCTAGAAATAAGCTCTATTATTCCAGCAGGAGTAGCTGAGATAAAGGTTGGAAGATTGAGCACCATATTTCCAACATTTAATGGATGAAATCCATCAACATCTTTGGATGATAGAATAGAGTTTGTCACTAAACTTTCATCAAAGTTTTTAGGTAAAGGAAGCTGAACAATTAAACCGTCTATATCTTCGTTATTATTAACCTTTTCAATCTCATTTAGAAGAATGTTTTGAGAAATATTTTCATCTAATCTAATTAGAGTTGATTTAAACCCCACTCTTTCACAAGCTTTCACTTTAGCATTAACATAAGTTTGACTAGCACCGTTATTACCAACTAAAATAGCAGCAAGATGAGGCTGTTTTCCTGAAGATTTTAAAATTTCATTTACTTCTTTAGAAATTTCATCTTTAATATCATTAGAAATTTTTTTTCCATCTAGAATTTTCATATTAAAATTTTGGCATATTATTTCCCTTCATCATTTCCATCATTTTGGAGGCACCTCCTCCCTGCATCATTTTCATCATTTTACTCATTTGATTAAATTGCTTAATGAGTTGATTAATTTCTTGAACATTAGAACCACTTCCATCAGCAATTCTCTTTTTCCTACTTCCATTTAAAATAATAGGATTACTTCTCTCTTCAGGCGTCATTGAGTGTATAATAGATTCAATCCCTTTGAAAGAATCATTATCAATATCAGCATCTTTAATAGATTTACCAACTCCAGGAATCATAGATGCTAAGTCTTTAATATTACCCATTTTTTTCACCTGCTGTATTTGACTTAGAAAATCATCAAAACCAAAGGAGTTTTTAGCTATTTTCTTCTGGATTTTTCTTGCGTCCTCTTCATTAAATTGCTGTTGAGCTCTCTCCACAAGAGATATGACATCTCCCATTCCAAGAATTCTTCCTGCCATTCTATCTGGGTAAAAAACATCTAAACCATCCATTTTCTCAGAAGTTCCAATAAATTTAATAGGTTTGTCTACAACTGATCTTATTGTTAATGCTGCTCCTCCTCTTGTATCTCCATCTAGCTTAGTTAGAACAACTCCATTAAAATCTAATTTTTCATTAAAAGATTTTGCAGTATTTACAGCATCTTGGCCTGTCATAGCATCAACAACAAATAAGGTTTCATTTGGCTTAATATTATCTTTAATTAAGCCGATTTCATTCATCATTTGTTCATCAATAGCTAATCTTCCTGCTGTATCAATAATAACAACGTCTTTAGAATTTTGTTTTGCAAAGGAAATTGCATTATTAGCAATTTCTACAGGGTTTTTATTTTCTTCTTCTTTATAAACTGAAACACCCACTTCTTCAGATAAAACTGATATCTGATTTATTGCAGCAGGTCTATATATGTCACAAGCAACTAAAAGTGGATTCTTTTTAAATTTTGTTTTCAGAAGCAAAGCTAACTTACCACAAAATGTTGTTTTACCTGAACCCTGTAATCCTGCAACAAGTATTATCGTTGGTTTAGATGAAAGATCTAAATCGGACTTTTCACTCCCCATTAAATTGGAGAGTTCGTCTTTCATTATTTTAGTTAATAATTCACCAGGCTTAAGAGTTGTCAAAACTTCTTGACCAAGCGCTTTTTCTTTAACAGTAGCTGTAAATTCTTTGGCAGTTTTAAAATCAACATCAGCAGAAATCAGTGCTTTTCTAATTTCTTTCATCGTCTGAGCTACATTGATTTCAGAAATACTTCCTTGACCCTTTAATATTTTAAAGGCTTTGTCAAGCTTATTGGATAAATTATCAAACATTAAATAAATTTTTTAACAAAAATAAAGATTTATAAAAACTTAATTATCAAAAATTGAATTAACAAATTCCTTACTATTAAATAATTGTAAATCATCAATCCCTTCACCAACACCAATGTAACGAACAGGAATATTAAATTGATCAGAAATCCCAATAACTACTCCTCCCTTAGCACTTCCATCAAGCTTTGTTAATGCCAATGAAGTAACTTTAGTAGCTGCAGTAAATTGCTTTGCCTGTTCTATAGCATTTTGACCCGTCGAAGCATCTAAAACTAACATTACATCATGCGGTGCATTTGGAATAATCTTATGCATCACATTTTTAATTTTGGTCAATTCATTCATTAAATTAATCTTGTTATGCAATCGACCTGCCGTATCAATAATTACAACATCAGCATTTTTAGCTTTAGCAGATTGTAATGTATCAAATGCAACTGAAGCGGGATCAGATCCCATTTCCTGCTTTACAATCTCAACCCCCACCCTCTGCCCAAATTGATATTTGGTCTACAGCAGCAGCTCTAAAAGTGTCTCCAGCGCCAAGAACTACTTTTAAACCAGCACTTTTAAATTTATAAGCAAGTTTTCCAATGGTAGTGGTTTTACCCACACCATTTACTCCAACAACCATAATAACATAAGGTTCATTTACTTTAGGAATAACAAATTCTTCTAAGTCTTCTTGGATGAAGAGATTAGAAATTTCTTCTCTTAAAATAGAATACAGATCTTCAGTATTTATATACTTGTTTTTCTTTACTCTTAGTTCAAGATTATTAATTATTTTAAGAGTAGTTTCCACTCCAATATCTGATGAAATTAAAATTTCCTCAAAATCATCTAAATCATTATCATCAATTTTTGACTTACCGGCAATTTTCTTAGAAATCTTATCAAAGAAGTTACTTTTAGTTTTATTCAAACTATCATCTAACTTTTGCTTATCAATCTCTTTATCTTCTTGAGATTTATTCTCCCTACTAAATATGTTTTTAAACTTATCAAACAATGCCATAATATAATCAATAATTAAAAAAAAAAGCTTCTTTCAAAAATAGAAAGAAGCTAGTTATTAAACGAAAAAATAAAAATTACTTTTTAGCTAAAAATTCATTTACTTTCTCTTTTGGAACTATTTCAGATTTGAATGAATAAGAACCATTTTGATTTTTAACAACTTTAACTGCCTTAGTAAAGGCTTTTGCTCCTTTTTTTTGTAATGATGCAACTGTTTTCTTTGCCATTTTATTTTATTTCTTTGTGAATAGTCATTTTCTTTAAAACAGGATTAAATTTCTTTAATTCTAATCTATCAGGAGTGTTTTTCTTGTTCTTAGTTGAAATATAACGAGATGTTCCTGGTTTGCCGCTTGCTTTATGCTCAGTACACTCGAGAATTACCTGAATTCTATTTCCTTTTTTTGCCATTTTTTCTAAATTTATTGGGTTGCAAATTTAATTAATTTTTATAAAATCTGTACAAGAGTTATATCTTTTTTACATTAACATAAAACAAGTCATCTCTTATTCTAAAATCTAAAGGATCAAATTCACCTAAATTAATCTCTTGCCATTTGTCATTTGGATAAATTTTATACTCTATTAAACCATTACTAACAATAATTGGCATATTAAATCCGTCAATTGCATCCCACTTAAAAATTAGATTAGTATTCCTTCCTACTGTCTTTAATTTATATTTAAACTCGGGAATTGAAGTTTGCTCTAAATATTGTTTAAAAAAAATAGTTAAATCCATATTGAGATTTAAATTAAAATATTTGATTATATCTTCTCCATCAACTGTTGANNTACTTTTTTCAAGGAAAATATTTTTCAGAGATTTAAACCATATTGAATCATTATCTAAAAAACTTCTTAAAGTATGAAGCATTAGTGATCCTTTGCTATACATATCTCCACTTCCTTTACAATTAACATGATAATCTCCAAGTATTGGTTTATCATTACGAATTGATTTTTTTTGATTATTTACATATTCTAACATTTTATCATAGCCATGCAGACATTCTACATAAAGCACTTCTGAGTAAGTACAAAAACCTTCATGAACCCACATATCAGCAATATCATTTGATGTAATACTATTACCCCACCACTCATGACCTGTTTCATGTACGATAATAAAATCAAAATCCAGATCAGAAATATATTTAGTATTTCCTCTATATCCNGGTAAATAATTATTGCCATATGCTATAGCACTTTGATGTTCCATACCCAAATATGAAGTTTCAACTAAAGCATAGCCATCATTAAAAAAAGGATATTGTCCAAAATAAAATTCAAAACATTTTAACATTGGTTTAACTTGTTGAAAGTGTTTGTATGCCTTTTCTTTATTGTAGGATAGTACATAATAATCTAAATCCAAAGTATCTTCTTTACTTATATACTTATCTTTAAAATTTATATAATCTCCTATATTTAGTGTAACATTATAGTTATTAATTGGGTAAGAAACAAACCAAGAAGAGACTCTACTTTTCTTATTATCTCTGTTAATAAAAGTTGAATCAGAAATTAAATTTCCATTAGATATAATAGGTAAATTTTTATTAATTGTAAAGGTTATTTTCATACTGTCCGGCTCATCTGATTGATGATCCTTACAAGGCCACCATGAACTAGCCCCTAAACCCTGGCATGAAACACCAACCCAATCATTATTATTATCATCTTTTCGCCAGGAAAAACCTCCATCCCATGGGGGGTTTTTGGCTTCTTGGGGTACACCAAAATAGTTACACTTTATTTTAATTTTTTCACCTTCAAAAATTAATCTTGGAAATTTCACAAAAACAGCATCATATTCTCTTGAGAATTCTAATAAAGAGCCTTCAAACTCGATAGAATTAATTTTTAAATGTTTAAATAAATCTATTTGAATTTTATTAAAATCATTGACAGCTATAAAATAAAGTGTGTTAGAAGATTCCTCTAATGTTTTTTTCTCCAAATCAAGATGTATATCTAAATCATAAAAAAAAACATTATAACAATTCCTTAAAGAGGATAAATTCCCTCTTAAACTATCTCCTTTTGAATAATTCTGAGAAAAAAGATTAGTACTTATACTACATATTAAAATGTAGAAAATTAATCTTTTCATTTTAAAGAAAATTATTTTTATCTAGTCAAATCTATTGAACAATCAATAGAGTCAAGTTGTCCAGGAATTAATTCAAATGAAAATATTACATCCATATTACCTGTTGAGTCAGAAAGAATACCATCTCCTTGAATATCCACAGTGATATCAATAGGAAGATTATTTAAGTTTAACTGAGCCTGAAAAGGTTGTGGCTGAATATTAAAAACGCCTGCACTATTAATTGAGGCTAAAATAATATTTTCTCCTGCTTCAATAAAAATATTTGATAAAGTGTCAGATAAAACATTCACAGAATCAGGTAACTCTTCATCTAAAGAAATAATTGTATTTCCAAATTCATAGTCTTCACATAAAGAATTCATAACCCAAACTCCTTCAGCATCTTCTAAATTAAAAAAATCTAACGGCCCTAGCTCATCTTCCCCTCCACTACTACAAGAAGAGATAAGTGAGAAAATTAAAAAAGTTTTTGTAAAAAGTGATAAAATATTTTTCATTGTTAATTTATTATTTAGTTAATATCATTGCACAATCGCTAGAGAAATCAATAGAAGTTATTACAATATTAATAGAGCCTGAAAAATTTAAATTTAAATATGCTTCAGTAGCAGAAGTTAAATAACCACTTCCAGTAACATCTACATCAATATCTTGTCCTGTAGTAGGTTCAGAAAATTGAATAGTTGAAGGGGTAACAGTCATTAAACCTTCAGAAGAAATTGTTCCACTTACTAAAGTACCATTTAAATCAATAAATAAAGATGATTGGCCATCAGAATTTATATCTATTGTCTCAGGCAATTGATCATTTAATGAAATAGTTGTTAAACCGGCAATAGAAATATCTTCACAGTTAGGATCTAAGTTCCATGTTCCTTGAGCTAAGTCAAAAGCGTAATTACAGCTACCATCATCCGCATTTGCATTAGAATTAAAATTAAAAGCTGTAACATCTATGCAGCCTAAAATAGGCATGACACAAGATCCATCATCTGTATTTGCTAGATTATTAAAATTTAAAGCGGCAGAATCAGTGCATCCAAGTAATTCCTTTTCACAAGATGAAAATATCAAAGAAATTATTGCTAAACTTAAAAGTAAAAGGTAAATATTTTTCATGATTTAATAGTATTTCAAAAAAAAAGTTGCTATAAATATAGCAACTTTTTTTTATAATTTCTTTTTAAGTATTAAACTAGTACATTTCCGTTCTCTATAGCTTTAGAGAGGACAGAAGCTATTCCATTTTTATTAATTGTTCTTAGTGCATTTACAGATACCTTAAGAATAACCCATTCACCAGTTTCTGGAATAAAAAACTTTTTTGTTTGAAGATTAGGATAGAATTTTCTTTTCGTTCTTCTTTTTGAATGAGAGACATTATTACCTACCATTACTTTTTTACCTGTTATCTGACAAACTTTTGACATAATTTCTTGATTTTGGATTGCAAATATACAATCTAACAGTAAATTATAAGAAATTTATTTAAGTTTTTTTATTTCTTTATAAATTAAGTCTAGAGACTTATCTAAAACTTGACTAATAACAAGCTCTCTATCTCCACTAAATTGATATTTAGAAACATTAGTTGATGTTGGAGATGTAATTGAGATAAATACAGTTCCTACAGGTTGTTGAGCATTATCTAAAGATGGCCCTGCATATCCTGTTGTCGAAATTGAAAAATCTGAGTTAAATATTTCACAACAATTATTTGACATAACCTCTGCAACCTGCTTACTAACCGATGAATATTTTTTAATTAAATCTTTATCAATATTTAAAAATTTATGTTTTATATCATCGGAATAAGCTACTACACCTCCTCTAAAATAAGAAGAAGCTCCAGCATTTGCTGTAATTTTAGATGCAATTACTCCTCCAGAGCAACTTTCAGCAACCGATAAAGTATAATTATTTAAAGTAAAAAAATCATGAATTTTNTTAAAAACATCTTCTAATATTTCCTCATACACAACAAGCTTACTTAATTTATGTAATTCATTATCAGTTATTTTCTTAAGTTGCTGTAAATCATTACCCTCACTACTTAGTCTAAGTCTAACAATTCCAGGCTTTGGTAAATATGCAAGTTTTAATTTATGATGTAAATTATTTTCCCATTCATTTAATAAAGATGCAAGTTGAGATTCTGGAATATTTTTCACAAAAACTGTTTGGTGTAGAATGAATGGTAAATTATATTTTTTCTTAAAATAAGAAAGAAATTTATTAAGCAAAAACTTCATCTCATAAGGAACTCCTGGAAATGCAACTAAATGGTTAGATTTATTTAAATAAATTGCCGGAGCTGTTCCTATAGCATTTCTAAAAATTTTTGCTTTTGAAGGAACCAAAGCCTGTTCTTTATTTAACTTAGAAATATCTTCTCTACCCTTACTTTTAAAAAAAGAAGTTATATCATTTAAAACATCATTATCAACAATTAAAGTATCATCAAAATAATCACACAAAACATCCTTTGTCAAATCATCATTTGTAGGCCCCAGACCACCAGTTAAAATAACTAAATTAGATCTTTTATATGCTAAGTCTATTGCTTGTAAGATATCTTCTTTATGATCCCTTACAGTGTGAACATAATTACAATGAATACCTACATCACTTAAAGCTTGAGAAATAAAAGTAGCATTGGTATTAACAATTTGGCCAATAAGAATTTCATCAGCAATTGAAATAATTTCAGCATTCATAAAATTATTAAAATGCTGTTGTAGGGCCAGTTAGATGTTTTCTAGGAGCTGGCCTAATACACATAACAGGAATAGGTGAATTATTAATAATATATCTGGCTGTAACACTAATATTATTTGATAATGATAGTTCTTCTTTTTTTGTCATAATCATAATGATATCATCTTTAAATTTTTTCTCATAATCAAAAATATTATCTCCAATATTCTGCTTAATATCTCCATCAATTATTTCAGCTGTGCAAGCCACGCCGGCATCTAAAACAAATTTCTCTACTTGATTTAAGTTTTTTAATAATCTTTCTCTTATTTCAATATTGTCCTTTAGAACAACAGAAACAAGTCTAATTGTAGCACCCCAGTTGCGCGCATATTCTAAGGCATATGTTACTTTTTCTTTTGTTTCCTTGTCCAAGTCTAGCGGAACAATAATATTATTACAATCTTGTACCTTATTAATCTCTTTTATTGTTATTACAGGACAATGCGCTAGTCTAACAACCCTTTCGGCGTTTGAGCCAATAACTTTTTTAATCTTATTCTTTGGAGAACCAGCAGTCCCCATTATTATCAGATCACAAGAAATCATTTCTGCTACTTCATTTATCTGATCATATATTTTTCCTTGAGATACTATTGGCTCAATTTCAACATTATATTGATCTTTTAAATCGCTAATAATTGCTGATAGTTTATTATGAATTTTTTTCTTTAAATCATGAGAATTATCATCTAAAAATAGATTCTGGATAACACTTCTTTCTTCAAGAACAGTTAGTAAAAAAACTTTTGATTTATTAGCCTGAGCAAAATTAAGTGCTTGTTTTAAAGCAGTAATAGACTGCTCAGAAAATCCTATTGGAACTAATATTTTATTGGGCTTTAGTGACATATAATTATTATCTTTACAAATGCAAAAATACATATTAAATGAATAAACTAAAAGATAGTGAATTAATTCTCACATCTTCAGGAAGAATTTATCATCTAAACTTGAAAGAAGAAGAAGTTTCTGATAACATTATACTTGTTGGCGACCCTGAGAGAGTTAAACAAATATCCCAAAAATTTGACTCAATTGAATTTACGATTCAACACAGAGAGTTTATAACTCATACAGGTACTTTTAATAAAAAAAGAATTACAGTAATTTCAACGGGTATTGGCGCAGATAATATTGACATTGTGATAAATGAACTAGATGCAGTTAAAAATATTGATTTTNNCAGAAGAAAGATTAAAGAAAATAGAAAAAAACTAAATATTATTAGGCTTGGAACTTCCGGCTCATTAAGTAAAAGTATAAGTGTTGATGATTTTGTAGTATCATCATATGCATTAGGNTTCGATGGTCTTCCATATTTTTATAAAGATAACAGTAGACTGATTAAAGAAGCTGCACAAGAATTTATTCAACACACTAATTGGGATGTAAAGCATGCAATGCCTTATGTTATTAAAGCTTCAAACTCATTATTTAAGAATTTTTCTGATTTTAAGCATGGTATAACAGCAACTGCTACTGGATTTTACGGACCCCAGTCTAGAGAGATCTTTTTAGAATCTTCTATNAAAGATTTTCAAAAAAAAATAGAAAATTATAAATATGACAATGAAATAATAACAAATTTTGAAATGGAAACCTCTGCTTTATATTTTTTAGGACAAACTTTAGGCCATAATACACTTACAGTTTGTGCAATTCTTGGAAATAGGATAAATCAATCTTATAGTAAAACNCCTATGAAAACAATAAATAAATTAATTGATAAGGTGTTAGAGAGAATTTAACTTTTTTAAGAATATTTTAGGCGGAGAACATACTTTTTTGGTTTTTGAATTCACAAAAATAAGTGTAACGCTACCTATATTTAGTAACTCTTTGTTAGCATTAAAACACTCATAATTGAAAATTAATTTGGAAGAAGGATTTTCGCTTAATAAAGTTACAACTGTAATTTCATCATCATAAAATGCTGGTTTTTTATATTTAATTTGGAAATCAATTACAGGAAGCTCATAACCAATATCTTCTAAACTCTTATAACTTAAACCCAAAGAACGAAGTAATTCAACTCTTCCAACTTCATAATACTGAGCATAAACACCATAATATACAAACCCCATTTTATCAGTTTCACCATACCTAACTCTTATTTTATGTGTATTCGAATACATGCTACAATTTTATTAAAAATTTATCTATAATTGATAAATTCAAATTATTATTTATTAGTATTGTTCGGTAATGAAAAAAAACTTAAGTGTAGTTCTAATTATATTTTTAAGTGGATGTATAAGTACACTCACATTAAAAGATTTTGAATCTGAATCTATTAAAGTTGATAATAGTATTGATAGTACTATTTATAAAATAATTCTTCCATATCAAGCTAAAATTGATTTTCAAATGGATAGGGTACTATGTTACACTAAAAATGACCTTATAAAGGGAATGCCTGAAAGTAATTTAGGTAACTTAATTTGCGACTTATCATTAGAAACATCCAAACAAAAAGCTGATATGTGTATAATGAATAATGGTGGCTTAAGAAGTATTATTTTAAAAGGTCAAATAACTGAAAGAGATATTTTTAAAGTGATGCCTTTTGAAAATGAACTTGTAGTATTAAATCTGCATAAAGATGAATTCTACCAAATGCTTAAGTATGTTACTAAAAGAGGTGGAGAGCCTTTAGGGGGTATTAAAGTAGTTCAAAGTAAAGATACTATAAGTTACACGCTTAATAATAAAGTATCAATTTATAAAGATTCTATTAGTGTTCTAACAACTGACTATCTAGCAAATGGTGGAGATAAAATGAATTTTTTTAAAAATAAAGTTCAAAAAAAGTTAAATATAAAACTTAGAGATGCAATTATTAACTATTGCAAAAAACAAGATACATTAAATATCATTTTAGATCAACGAATTATTATTAATGAATAATAGAAGAAAATTTATAATTAACTCAACTCTTGGAACATTAGGTTTAAGTTTATTTAGTAAATCACTATTTACTAAAGAAAACTTAAAACACTTAACGATTCTTCATACAAATGATATGCATAGCCATATACATCCCTTTAAATCTGGCAGCAATAAAGGACTTGGAGGAATGGCACAAAGAGCACATCTCATAAATAAAATTCGGAAAGAAAATACAAATATTCTTCTACTGGATTCAGGGGATATATTTCAAGGCACCCCTTATTTTAACATGTATGGAGGAGAGTTAGAGCTAAAATTAATGAGTAAAATGAATTATGATGCGTGTACAATTGGAAATCATGATCTTGATAATGGTCTAAATGGACTAAAAAAACAACTTAAGCATGCAAATTTTCCCTTTCTAATTGCTAATTATGATTTTAGTGATACAATTTTAAAAGATACATTTTCTCCATTTAAAATATTTAATAAAAATGGCATAAGAGTTGGGATATTTGGAATTGGGATTGAGTTGGATGGTTTAGTTCCAAAAAAATTATTTAATGAAACAAAATATCTTGATCCAATTGAAATAAGCAATAAATATTCAAAAGAACTAAAGGTTAAGCATAATTGTGATTTAGTTATTTGTTTATCACATTTAGGCTTTAAATACAAGAGCNAAAAAATCTCTGATATTAAATTAGCTAGCAAAACAAAAAACATAGATTTAATACTTGGAGGACATACTCATACTTTTTTAAAGAAGCCAGTAATGATCAAAAATCTAGANGATAAAAATGTTATAATTAATCAAGTTGGATATGGAGGAATTAATATTGGCAAGATTGATTTTACTTTTCAACAAAACTTATATAAAATTGGTAGCGAAAAAAGTTCTATTTTAGTTAAAAACAAGTAAAAAATAGTTTTTTTCTCATAAATTTTCAACATTTTATCACCACCTCAAACCATGTGAAAATGTACTGTAAAAAAAAATACAAAGTCAAGTGCATTTTTTCTTTTTTATTAACTAATAGTTTTTCATATTTGTGTTTATCAAATTGATAATTTAAAAGTAGTTAAGCTTTATCCTTTACAAAAATTTCATACTGATATTAACAAAACAAAACGATTTTAATTTTTAATTTAAGCAAGTTCGAGAAGTAATTATGACAGAAAAAAGTTTCCACGAAATTTGGGATAGCTGCCTTACAATCATAAAGGATAATGTAACTCATCAAAACTTTAAAACATGGTTTAAACCAATTAAACCAATTAGCCTTGTAGCTAACATTTTAACTATTCAAGTTCCTAGTCAATTTTTTTACGAGTGGCTAGAAAACAACTATATAACTCTACTAAAAAAAACTATTAAGAGAGAACTTGGAAAAGAAGCTAAACTAGAATACCATATTGTACTTGAAAATTCTTCTGGATCTAAACCTTATGTATCCAGAATCCCAAGTAATGATCAAAAAAGAGTAAAAAATGAGCCAGTTAATATGCCTCTTAATATTAATAAGACATCAATAAGAAATCCCTTTATAATTCCAGGCCTTCAAAAGATTAATATCAACCCTCAACTTAACCAATCATATACATTTGACTCATTTATTGAAGGGGAGTGTAATAGGCTGGCTAGATCAGCAGGTTTTGCTGTATCGCAAAATCCAGGAGGAACATCATTTAACCCTCTATATATCTATGGAGCTGGAGGATTAGGAAAGACACATCTTGCAAATGCCATTGGAATCGAAGTTAAAAACCTTTACCCAGAAAAAACTGTTTTATATGTTTCTGCAGACAAATTCCAAACACAGTTTGTAGATGCCATAATGGATAATAAAAAGAATGATTTTGTACATTTTTATCAATCCATCGATGTTCTTATAATTGATGACGTACAATTTTTATCAGGTAAAGAAAAAACACAAGATGTTTTCTTTCATATTTTCAATCATCTTCACCAAAATAAAAAACAAGTTATACTGACTTCTGATAANGCCCCTGTAGATATTATTGGAATGGAGCAAAGATTACTTTCAAGATTTAAGTGGGGACTTTCAGCAGATTTACAATCACCAGAGTTAGAAACAAGACTAGCGATACTTAAGAAAAAAATAAAAAATGACGGAATAGAAATCCCATATTCTGTTGTAGAATATATCGCCTACTCTATTACAACAAATGTCAGAGAATTAGAAGGAGCTTTAATTTCACTACTTGCTCAATCATCACTTAACAGAAAAGAAATTACTATTGAGCTTGCAAAAAACATGCTTGATAAATTTGTAAAAAATACAGTTCGAGAAGTTTCTATAGATTATATACAAAAAGTTGTCTGTGATTATTTTGACATACCTATTGATGTAATGAAATCTAAAACAAGAAAAAGAGAAATAGTTCAATGTAGGCAATTAGCAATGTTCTTTGCCAAACAGATGACAAAAAACTCTCTTGCAATGATTGGGAAACATTGCGGAAACAAGGATCACGCAACAGTTCTCCACGCATGTAAAACTGTAAACAACCTAGCTGATACTGATAAAAGGTTTAAAGGATATATATCAGATATTGAAAAAAGACTGACTATTTCATAAATGAAAATCTTAATGGTTTGCCTTGGAAATATTTGCAGGTCTCCTTTGGCACAAGGAATACTTGAATCTAAGTCATCTAAGTTAATTGTTGATTCTGCTGGAACAGCAAATTATCACACAGGTAAATCCCCAGATTTTAGATCAGTAAATATTGCCAAAAAATATAACATTGATATAAATAATCAAATAGCAAGACAATTTTCAAGTTTAGATTTTGAAAAATTTGATAAAATCTATGCAATGGATAATGATAATTATTCTAAAATAATTTCTCTTGCTAAAAACCAGAGTGAAATTAATAAAGTTGAATTGATCTTAAATGAAATATCTCCAAAAGAATTTCAGTCTGTTCCTGACCCATACTATGGGGGAAAGGATGGATTTCAAAACATATATGATCTTTTGAATAGTGCTTGTGATAAAATTATTGAAAAATATGAAATTAGGTAAGTTAATTTTAATCCCAACCATAATAAGTGAAGACTCTGAGGATTTAACACTAAATAAAAACATTACTAATCATCTTGAAAATATTAATTTTTTTGTTGTAGAAAATATAAGAACCTCCAGAAGATATATTAGAAAAATTCTTCCCAAAAAAAATATTGATAATATTACATTTCATTCATATGGGAAAAATGATAAATTAGATTTTACAAAAGAATTACTTCCTTATTTTTTATGCGGAAATGATATTGGTATTATTTCAGAAGCAGGCATGCCCGCAATAGCAGATCCTGGATCAGAAGTTGTAAAATTTGCTCACAAACATGACATTCAAGTTGTACCTATAGTTGGACCATCTTCTATATTTCTAGCACTTGCTGCATCTGGNATGAATGGTCAAAGTTTTGTCTTTCATGGATACCTTCCGATAAATTCAAAAGATCGAAATACAAAAATTAAACTTCTAGAGAAAGCAGTTAAAACCTTAAATCAGACGCAAATATTTATGGAAACCCCATATAGAAATAATCAATTACTAGATGCAGTTTTAAAAACGTGTTCATCAGAAACTAATTTATGTATAGCTTCAAATGTTACAGGTTTTAATGAAAAAATTATAACCAGATCAATAGCAGAATGGAAATGCTTTAAGATAAGTATTGATAAACAGCCAACAATTTTTCTGATTGGTTAATTCATTTTGATGAATAACTTATTATTATATTTGTTTATATGATAAGCTTCAATAATTTAACTGAAAAAATCCCAGATTTTATAAAAAACAAATATTTTGCTGCAATATTTCTTTTTATAATTTGGATAATTTTTATTGATACAAATAATTTAATAAAACAGTATAAATTTTCAAAAAAAATAGAAAATCTTGAAGATCAAAAATTATTTTACTTAAATGAGATAATTAAAGATAGTTCGGAACTTAATAATATTATGAATGATAGTAGTAAGAGAGAAAAGTTTGCAAGAGAAAAATTTTTAATGAAAAAAGAGAATGAAGATGTGTATATAATTAGAAAGAAAATTAATGAATAAACTTTTCCAAAAGTTCTCTAAATCAAATCCTGAAGAATGGGAGAAAAATATTTGTAAAGAAATAAAAAGTGACAGCCTTCATGAGATAACTAAAGATTTTGAGGAAATAAAAATTAAACCTTTTTATCATTTAAACGAACAAAAATACTACGCAAAATTTCCTTCTTTTTCTGAGAACTTTCAATTAATTGATTCCAGAAATAAAAATGCTAATAAAATTGCTCTTAATGCTCTTCACAATGGCATTACAGGTATATGTTTCTCCTACCCCAGCAACTTAACATCATTATTAGAAGGAATTCATACAGAGTATATTCAAATTAACTTCTCCAACTATGGAAAAGATTTTATAGCTGAATTAGAAGAATTTACATCTAAGAAAAAAGTTTTTGGAGCAATTCACGGAACAGAAAAAATTATTTCAAAAGAAATAATAAATACAATAATAGTACCAGAGGCCAGCTTTAAAAAACAAATTGCTTTTGCTTTAAAAGAAGGAATAAAATTAAAATCTAAAGCGCAATTTAAATTTACAATAGGAAGCAACTTTTTTATGGAAATTGCAAAACTAAGAGCTTTTAGAATATTATGGAAACACAAAAGCGGAGAAGAAGCCTATATTTTCTCTTCAACTTCAGTAATTAATAAATTAGAAAAAGATAATTACAATAACATCTCCAAAACAACGACAGAATTTCTAGCAGCTCAATTTGGAGGATCAAATGCTATACTAATTAACTCATTTAATTTAAATTATGAAGACGCAAATAAATTTTCTAGCAGAATTGCAAGAAATCAATTTGAAATACTAAAAAAAGAAAGCTACTTAGATAAAGTAACTGACCCACTAAAGGGATCATATTATGTTGAATTTCTAACAAATGAGTTTTTAAAAGACTTCAATATAAATCCTTTAAAGATTAAAAAAAATAATGTTAAAATATGGCAAGCAGCAGAGGAAATAGAATTAAAAACAGAGTATAATAAATCTATTGTTAAGGAAATTAATCATATAGGTTTTATAGCAGGAAAACCACCATTTTTAAGAGGGCCATATAGTACTATGTATGTAAAAAAACCATGGACAATTAGACAATATGCTGGATTTTCAACTGCAAAAGAATCAAATGATTTTTACAAGAAAAACCTTGCTGCGGGCCAAAAAGGNCTTTCTGTTGCTTTTGATTTAGCAACACATAGAGGATATGATTCAGACCATCCCAGAGTTGAAGGAGATGTCGGAATGGCTGGAGTAGCTATTGATACTGTAGAAGATATGAAAGTGCTATTTGACAAAATTCCTTTAGAGCAAATATCTGTGTCAATGACAATGAATGGCGCTGTAATACCAATTCTCGCTTTCTACATTGTTGCCGCAATTGAACAGGGAGTTGATATTAAAGAATTAAAGGGAACTATTCAAAATGATATTTTAAAAGAATTTATGGTTAGAAACACCTACATATACCCTCCTGAACATTCCATAAAAATTATTGGGGATATATTTAAATATACTACAAATAAAATGCCAAAATTTAATAGTATATCTATTTCTGGCTACCATATGCAAGAAGCTGGAGCTACTGCTGATATTGAATTAGCATATACATTAGCGAATGGATTAGAATATGTAAGAACTGGAATTAAAGCTGGAATGCAAATTGATGAATTTGCCCCAAGACTATCATTCTTTTGGGGAATAGGAATGAACTACTTTACTGAAATTGCAAAAATGAGAGCTGCTAGAATTTTATGGGCAAAAATCATAAAAGAATTCAATCCTAAAAACCCAAAATCAATGGCTTTAAGAACTCATTGCCAAACAAGTGGATGGAGTCTTACAGAGCAAGACCCATTTAATAATATTAGTAGAACATGCGTAGAGGCAATGGCAGCTATAATGGGAGGAACTCAAAGCCTACATACAAATGCCTTAGATGAAGCAATTGCTTTACCAAGTGATTTTTCAGCTAAAATTGCTCGAGAAACTCAAATATACCTTCAAAATGATACAGGAATTTGTGATACTGTTGACCCAATGGGTGGAGCCTACTATGTTGAACATTTAACACAAGAAATTACTGAAAAAGCTTGGAAACTTATTCAAGAAGTAGAAGATGCTGGAGGTATGTCAAAAGCTATTGAGAGTGGACTTCCAAAGATGAAGATTGAACAAGCTGCAGCAAAGAAGCAGGCTAGAATTGATAGTAAACAAGATAAAATAATTGGAGTAAATTTCAACAAATTAGATAAAGAGGATAAAAAAATAGAAATTCTTGAAATTGATAATACAAAGGTAAGAGAAGAACAAGTTAGTAGTCTAAAAAAAATAAAANAAGAAAGAAACAATAAAAGTGTTAAATTAGCTTTAGAAGCAATAACAAAATGTTGTAAAGAAAATAAGGGNAATCTTCTTGAACTAGCAGTTAATGCTGCTAAATTAAGAGCAACTCTTGGTGAAATATCTTCAGCATGTGAAATTGAATTTGGTCGATACAAAGCAAATAANCAAGTAATCTCAGGGGTCTATAAAATGGAAATAAAAGAAAATAAAACTTTTAAAGATGCACAATCACTATCAGATTATTTTGCAAATAAAAAAGGAAGAAGACCAAGAATAATGATTGCTAAAATGGGTCAGGACGGACATGACAGAGGNGCTAAAGTCGTTGCTACATCNTTTGCTGATCTTGGCTTTGATGTAGACATTGGTCCTTTATTTCAAACTCCAGTTGAAGTGGCTAAGCAAGCAATAGAAAATGATGTACATATTTTAGGAATCTCNTCTTTGGCCGGAAGTCATAAAACACTTATACCTAAAGTCATTGCTGAAATTAAAAAGTTTAAAAATTCTAATGTGTTAATTATTGCAGGTGGTGTAATTCCTCAAAGAGACTATGAATTCTTATATGAAAATGGAGTCAGTGANGTTTTTGGCCCTGGAACAATTATATCAGAATCTGCAATTTCTATTCTAAATAAGCTTCTAAAGGATTAATTATTTTATTCTATACCTAAGGCCAAAGTAAAACAATCTTCCCATTATTGGAGCCCAAACTAAAGAGGCGTCAAAATTATCATTTGAAGGATCATAAGAATATATAATAGGATTTTCCTGGACCATTGAAAAAATATTTTCCGCTCCTATGTAAATATCGAAATCTTTAAACTTTTTAGTTACTTGAGAATTAAATAAATTATAAGGATTAGAATATTCTTTATTAATCATAACATGTGAGGGAATTCTACTTTTTCCAATATAATTACAAGTAAAGTCAAAAATCCAAGTTTCAGCAAAGTCTGTATATGAAAAATTAAGAAGAGCTCTTTCTTTAGGAAGAAGAGGAACTTCTTTTAGCTCCTGAGAGAATGTTGACTTAACATCATTAAACTTATAAGCCAATTTTAGATCAAACCTATCAAATAATTCGTAAGTTATATCTAATTGTAAAGCATTTGCATAAGATTTATTTGTTTCATCCTCATAAGAATTCAAATTATAAAAAGAAATAAAATCTTGATCTTCCATATCAACAACCACTTGATTTTCAAACTCTGTTCTATAAAAATCCATATTAAATGCAGTCTCTCTATCGAAAAGAAAAAATTTTGTTATTAAGTTAAAACCATAGTTCCATGCAATTTCAGGCATTAAAGTTTCGTTAATTAAAATCTGACGATTAGATGCAAGTAATGAGATATTATCACTGATTGGATTAGCCATTCTTAATGATCTACCCCCACTAAAGCGAATTGCAGTATTTTCAGATGGATTGTACTTGAAATTTATTCTTGGCAAAATATAAAACTCTTCAGTTTTGTTATAGTAATCTGCTCTTAATCCAGCTGTAACACCAATTATTTCTGTCCAAATATAATTATACTCAGAAAAAATACCAGTTATAAGATCTCTTCTACTATCAACAGGAATATTCATACTATACCAAGCAGCAGATATACCATCTAAAGGGTTTGCAGTATTATANATAACTAAACTATTATCCATATTGTCACCATAAAAACTAATTCCATATTTTAATTTATGAAAACAATCCTTTATAAAAGTTTGTCTTATTAGATTTAAATACATGCTCTGCTGAAGTCCTTCAAAAGATTTAGAACCAAATTTTGCATCCATCAAATGAGTTCTAAATGATGTTTGTAAACCAATACTTTTACCTACTTGCTCTGGCATAATCAAGCCCGTTTTAGTAGAAAGTTCAAGAAGTCTATTGTCAATTTTAACATCGAAAGGATTGACTTGATTATTGTATGTACCTCCTTCTCTATCCTCCATTAATCCTCTAACATAAACTTGCATGCATATTTAGGATCACCAACATATTTCCATCTATTTAAAAAATTAAACTGATTATATGTTGGCATATCTAAAAATCCATCATTGTTTCTATCATGCTCAATCGAATGTGAAGAAATGTGAGTAAACAAATTGCTTTGCCAGTCCCCCTCTCGCTTTGATAAAATCAAATTCTTCTCAATTTTTCCATCACCATTACCATATAGGTTTACAAATATTTTATCTGCTGATTCAGGCTTAAAATACTCTAGATTAATCTGCCCAGTAAAAGATTCAAAGCCATTAATAACAGAACCACTTCCTTTAATAATTTGAATACTTTCAATAAATGATCCTGGAACATGCGTTAATCCAAATGCAGAAGAAAGACCACGAATTAGCGGCATATTTTCATGTGTAATTTGAGTATATAAGCCATCTAGACCTAGCATTTTTATCTTTTTAGCTCCGATACACCATCATTAATTGCAACATCAACGCTTGCATTAGTACCAAAACTCTCAGAAAGATTACAGCATGCAGCTTTCTCTAGCTCTTTTGTAGAAAGAGTCTCCAAGTTTAATGAATTGATTGTAGAAAATTTTGAAGCAGTCTGTCTTCCTTTAACACTAATTTCATCCAATTCAATGGAAGAAGATAAATAAAAAACAAATAGATTATCAATAAACTCTTGATTGATTAATTCATATCCAACATAGCTAACCATCAAGGTTGCATTGCCATCTTCATCAAATGTATCAGCCTCAGAAATAGTGTAATTACCTTCTAAATCAGTAACTGTACCGATCTGTGTCCCCTGCCAATAAACATTTGCTCCAATAACTGGGGAGTATGAACCATCTTTTAATATCTCTAATACTTTTCCATTGATGCTCTGTGTAAAAGCATTTAAAAAAAGAGACATAAGTAAAATTAAAATATAATATTTTTTCATTTTTTTATTTTTAGATTAACAGACAAGATTTACTGATAACTAAATAATTAAATAATGAAAGACTGTATTTTTGAAAGTATAGGTTGGTAGATAATCAAAGGGGCTTCAGTAGAAAAGCTCAAAAAGTTGATATAAGGAATTAAACTTTCAACTCTTAAAAATTCAAATAATAAAAAAGAAAACACATTAAAATTACTTTTTTCTATTAAAAGAGTTTCAAAATTAAAATGAATATTAGAAAATTCTTTTTCACACTTACAATTAAAAGAAGAACAGCATGTACTTTCCTCTAGAATACTACAACATGATACTTCTTTAGCAAGTGTAGTCTCAACATGCGTAATTTGCGAATGACATTTATCTTCAATATTTCCAAAANAAACAGAAATATTTTGATGACAATTAATTTTAGAAATATTAAAACCTANACTTATAAATAATACAAATGTAGCCAGAGTGTAAACTAAAATATTTTTAAAAAAAATCTTCATATGTTTTACAAATTTACTAAAAAAACCCTAGTTAAAAG
>JGI24540J26637_10000057_pt1 | contig 36405 bp, 38 predicted proteins | sample NorSeaMetagenome_FD_26637 | JGI IMG/M metagenome (IMG submission 26637)
ACCTGCATATGGCAACATTGGATACGGCTTAGTTCCCATTGCAGCAGCAGCAAATACGCCTGCAGCAGCTGGAGTAGGCTCATAACCATCAATTAACCAAACAGCTTGTGGCGCAGTTGTTTCGTTCAACATATCTGGACGAATTGCATGCATCAAAGCCATAAAAGTAGCTTCTGCATCTGCATCTGAAATATTCTTAGCTACAGTAAATCCATCCCACCATAGAGTTGAAGCTGGAGTTGTACCACCACCAACTGTCATAGGACCAGCAGTAGCTGTAGCAGCTACTACAGCTGCATCTACTTCATCACCTCTAAGAGCACCAATACGTGATCCCCACATATTCATCAGAGCAACATTACCAGCTTTCCATTCGGCACTAGTTGCGTTTGAGTCATGCGTTAGGAAGTCAGGGTTCATGTACGCAGATAAAGCTTTCATCATATTTAATGCATCTACACCATGTTGGTTATTGACAGCAATTTCAGCTGTTCCTGGCTTAAAGAACTCGCCACCATGACCAATATACATATTAACAAACTCTTCTGCTAAGTTCCAGCCTGAAGCATAAGCACCACCAAGTGGGTACTGCATCAAATTATAGTTCGCAATTTTTTCAGCAGCTGCTAACATTTCTTCATAAGTAGTNGGGACCGCAATTCCTAAATCTTTCAAAACATCTGATCTATAAGTAAGATGTTGAGCATTTGCCATAAAAGCAATACCCATAATATTACCATCAATTGTAACTAACTGGCTTTTCTGAAGACCTTGTCCATGCTTAGCAACTAGATCATTCAAAGGTCTGATCACATCATTGTTCATAAGTGCAACAATTGATGAGTTAGCAACGATAGCTGATGTAAATTCAGCTGGGTTACCAGTCATACCTGGAAGATTAATTTTTTGATGATCAGCAGTTAGGTTTGTTTCAACTGTAACACCACCACCTGCACATTCCATTGCTCCAGCACCAATAGTTTGGATCGCTGGAAACTCATTACCAACAATACTAACTCTGCCTTCAGCAATTCCACATCCTGCCCAAGCACTAGAAGTTAGTGTTGTAATTGCTACTACTGTAGCGATTTTTCTTAAAAACATATAACACTCCTTATTTAATATTCTTTAATTTACATCATAGAAAAACAAATGTGTTTGTTTTGCATACGATTGCAATTGAAGTATATCATAGACTGCTATTCGCTACATAACTTTTTCATATCTTAATGAACATTAAGGTTAATTTAAATATAGTTCTAATTCTCTAAGAATTAGTAAGAGGTTTTGTATACTATTAAGTCAATCAAAAAAATCGATAACTGAGTCCAAACTACTGAAGTTAATAATAACATCACAATTTTTTTGTAATAAAGGTTTTGCTTTATAGGCAATGGATAATCCCACAATTCTCATCATTTCTAGATCATTTGCACCATCGCCAATGGCTAGAACTTGGTTTTTTTTAAGGCCATAAAGCATACAGAGCTCATTAATGTAGTTTGCTTTTTCTTGAGGACCAACAACTGTCCCAATAACACTTCCTGTTAAATAATTATTTATAATCTCTACATTATTAGCTTTAAATGAATCAAGCCCCAGTTGATTTTGAAGTTGCTGAGCAAAATAAGATAGTCCGCCAGAAACTAATGCAGTTTTAATATTCATTGATTTTAAAAAATCAATTAGTTCAATGGCCCCATCACTGTAATTTAACTTTTCATCATATACTTGCTTTAAAATTTCAATTTTAGTGCCTCTTAGCATTAAAACTCTAGCTTTAAATGAAGAGCTAAAATCTTGGTATCCTAGCATGGTTTTTTTAGTGATAGATGACACCTCATTTTCTATACCTACTAATTTAGCGATTTCATCAATCGTCTCAATTGTGACCAAAGTTGAATCCATATCGCTAACAAAAAGTCCTATTTCAGAGTAGTTAAAATTATCTTTAAATAGATTTAAGTCAGCTCTATTTGATTGTCTTAATTGCTCTAGATTGAATGACAGCTTTGTATGAATACGGAAGTGATTTTTTCTTTGTTCTAGCTCTCCATTTAAATTGGATGAAAGATTTTGAGCTAAAGCTAAATCTTGACTATGCAAAATGATTGTCTTCATAAAGATATTCGATACACTGCACTTAGTGNATCANTTAGGTCGAGACATACTATGTGAAANTTCTTATTAACCTTACTNAAGCTTAAAAAAATTATGTTCTTGATTTTTCGAAATCTTCCCATGCACTTTTAAAGCTATCAAAATTGAAATCTTTCTTTTCAGCAGGACCAAGTATTAACTGCTCTGAAGCAAATAACTTTTTGATAGCATCCTTTAAACCATTAATAACTTCTTTAGGGATTACAACTGCACCATGAAGATCGGCATGAATTAAATCATTTGGCGACACACTCATACCAAGAACACTTATTTTTGTATCAATTTCTCTTACGTGAACAAACCCATGACTTGGACCGATAGAGCCTGCAACAACTGGAAAATCTTCTGCAAGATCACCAAGATCTCTCATGACCCCATTAGTCAGCGCTCCAGAGAGGCCAAACCCTTTGTGGACCTTAGTATTAACCTCACCCCAATAAGCTCCAATACAATTAGGATAATCAACATCCTCAATTACTGCAACAGAAGGGCCAGTGACTTCTGACATATATTGGTAATAATTCATCCTTCGCTCTTTAATTATCTCTTGATCTTCTTGAGGAGGACTCAGCGCAGCAATTTTTGCAGTTTTAGCAAAACCTACCATTGCTCCACCCTTTGGTGCTGAGCAAATCATCGTTCCATGAGTAAATTCTGAAAAACCACGCTTACCTTGTGCTACTTCAATTGCATTACATACTGTAGGCGTGTCAACCGATTTAAGAAGTTCAAGTAATTCTGAATCTATCAATTCATTAGCCATTTCTTTAGTACCTCCGTGGTTTTTATAGGTTGCTCTAATGTTGGCATATGGCCAGCATTCTTAATTACCTCTAATTTAGAATTGCTGATAATATTATGCATCAACTCATGCCTATCTAAAGGACATAATTTATCCTCTAAACCACACATAATAAGCACTGGTATATTAAGTAATCTAAGTGTTTTTTGGTAATCCATTCTATCTCGAAGTGCTTTTGATTGATTAATAAAAACTTTAGGACCCAAAGACAGCGCCATTTCCATACAAGTATTTAAGATAGTATCTTGATTCTCACTATCAGCTAAATAATTAGGTTTCATTTCATCGCGAATAACATTTATTAATTTACCAGAAAGTGCTTCGCTCATTTGTGGCCCCCGCTTAAGCTTAACTTCCTCTAATTCAGCATAAGGATTGGTATCAATAAGTGCTAATTTTTCAATACGTTCCGGTGCTTGTGCACATATTGCCATAGCAACGATTCCACCCATAGAATGTCCAGCCAGGCAAAAATTTCTTGGCGCTTTACTTAAGACATCTGCCGCCAAATCAGTCATATTTGAATGTTTAGATATATCTGCAATAGAAACTTCATAATATTTACCAAGCTCTTTTATTTGAGGATTAAAAATACGCTCATCACACATCATTCCAGGAATCAGAACTAACGCTGTCATAGCCGACTAGTTGCAAGTGCGGCACCCTCAGACAGCGACTTTAGTTTGGCAAAAGCAATGTCTGGATCCACTGCACCAAATCCAGCAAAGGTACCAAACCCGCAATCAGAACCCGCAATTACTCTCTCCTTACCAACTATATTGACAAATTTTTCAATGCGCTCAGCGACTAACTCTGGATGCTCAATAAAATTAGTCGTAGTATCAACGACTCCTGGAACAAGTATTTTAGTATCAGGTATATCATTCTTTCGATCCCTAAATACAGTCCATTCATGGGCATGGCGAGGGTTTGAAGTTTCGAACAAGGTATATCGAGCCTTCGCTTTCATCAATGTACCAAAGACCTTACTCATATCTATATCACAGCAATGAGGGCCCTCGTAGTTGCCCCAACAAATATGAATTCTGACTTTCTCTTCTGGTACATTCTTAAGCGCATGATTCATAGCCTCAACATGAGAATCAGCAATCTTAATAAACTCTGAATCTGACAAATCATTAAAAAGCATATGTCTAGAAAGTGCTAGATCTGGACAGTCCAACTGAAGATCTAATCCTGAAGCAACAATAGTCTCATACTCGTCCTTCATTACATCAGCAAGTGCAGCAAGGTAAGCATCTCTTGAAGGGTAATAATCATTTTGCAAAAATAATGAAATAACACCTGGCGACGCTGCGTTCATAAAGCCTCTTTCAATGCCATTTGCATTCATCGCAGCTTGCAAATTCGAGATATCTTTTTTCAACTCCCCCTGACCTTTTGACTTAATCTCACTAGTACACATTGGGCGAGCATATTGAGGAGTTCCTCCCTCATCAGCCAATCTTTTTAGAAAGCCAGGAAACTGCTTCAAATCTTCTGGTGCATTTCGAGAGCTATCTCCAGAGAAACCTTCATACCTATCTTTGACATATGTTGCATACGATATTTTTGATGTTTCACCATCACTAACAATATCAATGCCTGCTTTCTTTTGCTTTTCAACAGTATTTTTGACACTTAGTTTCATACAATCATCAAATTTTTTCTCATCAAATTGCTGATTATTCTCTCGAGCAAAAATATAATCCACAACATCTTGTGATCGTGGCAATGAACCTACGTGACTAGTTAAAATTTTGCTCATTTATTAACCCCTTAATAATAATTTTTATAATACTACCTTAACCAAGTTGATCCTGCAGGATCATCAGTATTAGTAACGCGAAAAAGACTAGCATTGCCTATCTTTCTGGGCACAAGTTTATGATCTAAATTAGGTGGAATTAAGCAAGTATCACCTGGCCCAAGATTAGTTTTTTTGCTATCCCACTGTAATTCCCACTCTCCATTCATAATCATATTAACTTCATGATGATTAGTTGAATAGGTTTTGTTTAAAAATGAATCATCAGTAATAAAATCAACTTCAAAACCTGGACGATCCTTTAATATTGCTTCTCTTCCAATAACTTTTGCTGGTTTATTTTTTGATTTTTGATGTAATTCTGAAGAACTTACAAAAAAGTTATTTAAAAAATCCTCAGTTGTTATTTCAGGAAAATTTTTCAATTCCTCATCAGTAAGTACAGGCATTGGATTAATATTATTTGGCAAAGACTGGCCTTTTTTAGTATCGTATAATAATCCATCTTCACCAAGAATAAGTCCAAAATCTTTAGCATCATTAATAACCTTTGGAGCCCATTTAACTCCACCTCCAGCATCGTCTCCACCAAGGATAGCCATTAACATTCCATAGTCGCTTCCAACATTTTCAAATGCTCGAAATATACCTGTAGGGATATTTATAAGATCTCCCTCTTCAGCAATAACTTCACCAGCATTTCCAGACTGTCCCCAAAAAAAACGCCACTTACCCTTAAATACATAGAATACTTCAGCTGTTGTGTGCGTATGAAGCGAGTTAATACAACCTGGTGGTGACCAGCAGCACCAATATTAAAGCCAGGTGTTTGTTTAATATGAACATGCTGATCAGGACTTTCTGATACCCCTGATCCAATAATGGTAAAGTTTTCTTTTTGATTTGAACCGGGAGTGTGAGCATCGATAAAGGCTGTTTTACAAGGCTTTAAATCAGCATATCGAACTATACATTTTTCCATCTGTTCTAATGTCATTATCAGCCCATCTTAATTAGTATTTGCTTCCATAATGCGGTTTCATCAAAAAGGGTGTATTCTCTCCTCAAGCCCGATGGACCAAATTCAGCATGTGAAACTCCCATTACGTAAAGCTCAGCGCCGGTTGGCTCGCCAAAAACACCTGAACCTTCATGTTTTCCTTTTAGACTCCATCGAACTGCAGCTCGAGGAGACATTTTTTTATCCTCACGACCAATTTGATGTTCAACAGAAAATTTAGCACTTGGCATTGATGAGCGCAATCCCATCCAAAATTCCTCTGCAGCAGGATAAGAATGTGCTGATTCGCCTCCTGGATACTCGAGGTGGCAACCCCTGTCGTACTCTGAATGAATAACTGATTGATCAGAATTCATTATCCGTGTTAATATGTCAACATACTTTTCGCCCCACTCATTATTATTACCCTTACCTAAATATGGTCCTGGTTTATCCATGGTATCTGTAAAGGGTCTATTACAGCTACTCATACCTCCCTCTAAATCTATCTGTTTTCTAGCAAAGTCCTTAGGATGGTCACCTAATTGTCTTGCCATAGCACCCACATCACGAATCAACCACTCATCATTGACCTGGTTATTAATCGCATGACAATCTGCAATAGTTCTAAAGACAATTTTTTTGCCAGTAGGCTTACCAAACTGGCCATCTCCTAAGTGTGTTGCAGTTGATATAATTCTATGCGAAGATAGCATTCCTGTTTCAGGAGTACCTGACCATATTACATCTTCACCTAAGAGTTGACGATCTGGNAACTCTGTTAATGTAGCATTGGTAGCATCGATAACAGGTTTGTTACCAATTACAAGTGCAGAGGGTGATCTTAAAATAATATCATCTGAATACAAGTATAGTAACTTATCTACTCCTCGCTCCTCCCAAATTTCGTAAGTAATTCCATTTATCCAGTCTGGAAAATTTTTGTACTTTGGATCAAAATCTTTCATTTAATTAGCTCCTTATTTCTTTAAAATTTTTACTGATCCTCTTTNAATAAGAGGCCCATCTATTTCAATCCGTCTTGCGATAGTCGAATTATTTTCAATACAGTCAATGAGGATTGAAACTGTTTCTGCTACCATACGCTTAGCAGGCTGTCTAACTGTACTAAGGCTATAAGCTGGCCAAGCAGCAACTGGAACATCATCATAACCAACCACTGAAACCTGTTCAGGTATTTTTATTCCAAGTTCAAAACGGATTACGTCCATTACTGCAAATGCCATGTGGTCATTAGCAACAAAAACTGCATCTGGTATTTCGTCCTTAGAGAACATNTTTCGTGCTGCTTGTCGAGCTTGTTCTAAATCAAAATTACCTACCTCTCTAGAGAAAAGACTTTGTCCATTTTTTTTAAGTTCATCAATAAAGCCTTTTTCTCTATCTCTTTGAGTAGAAGCTCCCTCCCATCCTGCAATATAAGCAATTCGCTTATGGTCATTTTTACACAGAAGTTGAGCAACTTTTTTTCCTCCAAGCTCGTTATCAGAAGTAACAGCTGATAATCTCTTATCATCTTGAGTACGGTTAAACAAAATAACAGGAACCCCCGCATCAGAACATCTTGCTGCCAAATTAGTAGACATACCTACTGAGGCTGCAATTATTCCATCAACTTGATAGTCTAAAATTTCATCTACAACATTATCAATATTTCCTGTGGTATTTGTCGCCATGAAGACTAGCACGTGGTAGCCATTTTTTTGAAGCGCTCCAGAAAGTAGCTCTAAAGCCTCAGGATAAAAATAATTATCTAAGTAGGCAACAACTAATCCTATAATTTTTGACTTCCCAGTGATTAATGATCGAGCTAATACATTTGGTCTATACCCAAGATCTAAAGCAGCTTTTCGAACTAATGCATTAGTCTTTTTAGATGATGAAGCTCCAGGTGTAAAAACTCGAGACACCGCAGATTGGCTTACACCAGCAAGTTTTGCAACCTCTATTGATGTTATTTTTTTATTTAACATTAGTCTGCTGTCCAACCCCCATCTACCATAAGTGCAGATCCAGTAATCATTGAGGAGGCATCTGAAGCTAGAAAAACAACTGCACCCATGATATCTTCAACCTCTCCAATTCGGCCTAATTTAATTTTGCTTTCAATCCACTCTTTCCGCTCAGGATTATCAAAAGTAGACTGTGTGAGAGGCGTCCTTATAAATGTTGGACAGATTGTATTGATTCTAATTTGATGAGGTCCCCACTCAATAGCCATCGCCTTAGTAAAACCCTCAACAGCATGCTTTGATGCAGAATAAACTGCCCGATCAATGCCACCAACATGTCCCATCTGCGAAGAAATATTAATTAAAGAGCCAGGTTTTTTTGCTGCTAACATTCCATTTGCTACCGCCTGAGTAAGGAAGTATGCGCCACGGAGATTTACATTCATTACTGCATCAAAATCTTCTACTGATGTGTCTTTAGAAGGTGCATGTCGTCCTAAGCCTGCACTATTAACTAGAATATCAAATGGGCCATTTCTGTCAATAATTTCTTTGATTAAATCTGTATCAGCAACATCCATCATCATTGCTTCAGCACTTAACCCTTTTGCCTTAATTGCATCAACAATTGAATCAAGTTTATCAATACTGCGAGCTGATACTACAACATGAGCACCTGCTTCAGCTAGAGCCACTGCACAACTTAGGCCAATNCCAGANGAAGCCCCTGTAATTAATGCAGTCTTATTTTCTAGCCTAAATGATGGTGTAGTTGGAAGTTTCACAATTAATGCACCTTTATATTTCTTGCTTTATTAAACTCTCTTAATCTACCTAGCACATCGACACCCATTTGATCATATATATCAAGGATATCAATCATGACCCAATTCTCCCTGATTTTTCCTTCTTCAAGCCTCCAGAAATCAAGTGAGCGAAGAACTACTTCTTTGTTATTTGGGGCTATACCCATCCAACCATCATGGGTCAGAGTTTGTTTCATATTTGGCCACCCAGTAACTGCCACATAGTCTCCATCTCCAAAAAAGTGGAAATCTACTTTATCTCCCGAGCCACCTTTATTAGTGAAGGTTGTGTCCTTGCCCCTATCAGGCATAGCATTGAGAAATGGAATCTGATGCCAATTTCTAAAACCTTCAATTCCTCTTCCACTGCCAATAGCAGATGGACCATACCAATTCATTTTTGGATGCCAATAGTAATCCATTTTCATAATTTCAGGACCACCCTGTGATGGATGCTTTTTCATAGCATCAGCCATTCCTAAAATGTGCTCCATTGAAGAGTTGCTTTTTTCTAGATCATAAGGCTTATCTGAAATTCCATCCATCGTTGCTGGCCCTGGAACACACCATTCTCTTCCAAGTGATGGAGCCATTGGCCACGAATCTGATTGCATCATTAGTTCTGGTATATCCCATAAAGCCTGAACTTCTATTATTTTGTCACCCTTAAAGCAATAAAACTCATGAAATCTCATATGGGCTATATGGCCTGTTGGTGGTATATCTAAAAAAGGCTTCAAGAAAGTACCATTATAAAAGCCAGCGCATCCTACCCACTCTATATCCCTTTCTGTTTTTCCAGCAATAACAATATAATCCCGCCTTTCTAGATCTGGTAAAGACTCAAACAAGGGTTGCAGAGCCTGATTATAAAAATTAGTTGAGCCTGATATATCCCCAAAAGGATGGGAAAGATGAATAATAGCTTCTTCATGAAATAAAGAGTCAAGGTTTTTTCGAACCCCATCTTCAGTAAAATTGTACATACTTAATCTTAGAGGCTTTATTAGATCCTTAAGATTATTTATTCTATGCACTACTGCGCTGCCTTACCATAAGGCACATCCTCTCCACCATAACGCCTAACTCTTATATTAGCTTGCTCTGCATGACCAACAAATGACTCAAGCATACAGAGTCGAGAACAGTACCTACCAATCTTAACGGCCGCCTCATCTGTAGTAATTTTTTGATAGCTATGAGTTTTAAGATACTTACCAACCCAAAGTCCCCCGGTATAACGACCTGCTTTTTTTGTTGGTAAAGTATGATTGGTTCCAATTACTTTATCACCATTAGAAACATTTGTTCTTGGTCCTAAGAATAATGCGCCATAAGAATGCATATTTTCTAAAAACCAATCATCACGATCAGTCATTACCTGGACATGCTCAGATGCAATTTCGTTTGCAACATCTAGCATCTCTTCATAAGTATCACACAGCACAATTTCTCCATATTCTTTCCAACTTACTGAAGCAGTATCCGCTGTGGGAAGGATTGTTAAAATTCTTTCGATTTCAGATATTGTCTCTTCAGCTAGACTTTTATTATTAGTTACTAGAACAGCTGGAGAGTTATATCCATGTTCGGCTTGACCCAACAAGTCTGTTGCACATAATTCTGCATCAACAGTATCATCAGCTATCACCATAGTCTCTGTTGGTCCAGCAAATAAATCAATCCCAACCTTACCAAATAACTGCCTTTTAGCTTCGGCAACAAAGGCATTTCCTGGCCCAACAAGCATATCAACTGGATCAATTGTCTCGGTTCCTAAAGCCATAGCACCAACAGCTTGAATACCTCCTATGACATATATTTCATGCGCACCACCAAAGTGCATAGCTGCAATAACTGCTGGATTTGGTGAGCCTTGATAAGGAGGAGTACATGCAATTATCCTTGGAACTTTTGCAACACTAGCTGTAACAACCGACATATGTGCAGAGGCAACCATTGGGAATTTACCTGCTGGAATATAACATCCAACTGATTGAACAGGAATATTTTTATGTCCTAAAATAACTCCTGGCATAGTTTCAACTTCAATATCTTGCATTGAGTCACGTTGCGCTTGAGCAAAGTTTCTGACCTGCTCCTGCGCGAATTTAATATCCTCAAGATCTTGCTTAGATACCTGATTTATTAGGTTATCGATTTCTGCTTGACTTAATTTAAAAGATTCTGGAGTGTAGTTATCAAACTTTTTCGCAAACTCTTTCACAGCTTCATCACCTCTTTCCTCAATAGCTTTTAAGGTGTTTTTAACAATTTCACTAACCTGGGCATCATCTATAGCTTTGGCTGCATCAGTCTTTCCTTTTTTTAAATAATTAATTGCCATAATGTCTCCAATTAGTTAGGCTTTGAGGGAATTAATTCACCTCGATCATATGATTCCCAACCTAAGCCGTTAAAAATATCAACACCCAGTTGGGATAAAATACTTGGGAAATCTACAGTTACCCAATTGTCTATTATGAGACCGTCTTTGACCTCCCAAAAATCTGTATAGTGAATTTTCACACGTTTGTTCGTAGGTGCTATACCCATAAATTCTCCACTATGGATTGCATCAATATGACCAAAGCATGATGCCCAATTACCATCTACTAAAAACTTATCAGTATTATATATTCGATCAGAAAAAGCGGCTCTTAAGGGAAGTTGCCAATTATTTCGAAAATCTTCAAGATTCTTTTTTACACCACAACCTTGATTGCCCATCCAGCGAAAATCTTTATGAAAATGCTTATCCATATCATTAGAATTAGCTGCTAAAGCATCTTCCATCTCTCTAACTACTTTTAGAGTTTTTTTAGATTGTTCATCGTAACTCATTCCAAATCTCCAATTTTAGTTATCTAGCATCTTGCCAGTTTTTGAACTGAAAAGAAGGCACAAGTTTGCAGAAATATTTGCCATCACTTTAGAGCCAATTTCTACATGGAAATTTTTATCAGATTTAATTGATATAAGNTCTCCACCAGCCTTTATTGAAACCATAGTCATATCTCCTAAAAGTTCCATAGAAAATGCTGGCGCTGAAATTGAGCCCTTACTTTTAACAATAGTAGCATCTTCAGCACGAAACCCCAACTGGACTTTCCCAGAGTGTTTCTTACTTAAGCCTTCAATCTTTACGTTATCACATGTAAAAACGCCATCCTTAATTACGCCATTCATCAGATTCATAGCAGGAGAGCCAATAAAGCTGGCTACGAAACTATTGGCGGGTTTGTTGTATATTTCTTGGGGGGTTCCAACCTGCTGAACAAGTCCATTGTTCATCACAACAACACGATCAGCAAGGGTCATTGCCTCAACCTGATCATGNGTTACATAAATAGTTGTTACACGTAACTTATGCTGNAGGTTTTTAATTTGTGCACGTGTTGAGACCCTTAATTTTGCATCAAGATTTGATAGTGGCTCATCCATNAAAAANACTGTTGGTTCACGAACAATTGCTCTGGCTAAAGCAACTCTTTGTCTTTGCCCGCCAGAAAGTTCTCCTGGTTTACGATGAAGGAAATCATTAAGTTCAACCATCTCAGATGCCCTCATTACCTTTTCTTTATGAAGAGCTTTATCAATATTTCTTACTTTAAGAGGAAAACGAATATTTTCGTATACTGTCATATTTGGATATAACGCATATGATTGAAAAACCATCGCCACATCTCGATCCTTTGGCTCTAAATCATTAACTACTTTACCATTAATTGATACCTCACCATTTGTAACACTTTCAAGGCCGGCAATCATTCTCATAGTTGTCGTTTTGCCACACCCAGAAGGGCCAAGTAATACCAGGAATTCTTCATTAGGAATAGTCAGATTAAAATTATCTACCCCAACAAAATCTCCCCAGCGTTTTGTGAGGTTTTTTAGTTCAATTTCAGCCATATTTTTTTATGTATACTATTTATGATAAAGTTGCATCGAATTTTGAAATGCATACGATTGCAAAAATATTATAGCACATGCTTTTTTCTTTTGTTACTGATGTTTAAAAAGTGTTCGATAAATCGTATATTATTTCAATCTAAATTTAGTAATAATTAAATTAAAATAACAAAAACCTATGTTTGGAGAAATCATATGACCAACCTACAACCTACACGGGAAGTGTTTATTACATGTGCTGTTACCGGTTCTGGTGACACGACAGGTAAATCAGATAAAGTACCAATCACCCCTCAACAAATTGCTGACTCATGCATTGAGGCAGCTGAAGCTGGTGCAGCTATTGTCCATATTCATGTTCGCAACCCTAAGACTGGGGTGCCAGCTCGTGACCCTGCATTGTATGCTAAAGTTGTTGACATTATTCGTGAATCAAAAGTTGATATGGTAATCAACTTTACTGCAGGAATGGGTGGAGATCTGGTTTTTGGTTCTGCAGAAGAACCGCTTCCACTTAAAGAAGAAGGCACCGATATGGTTGGTGCATCTGAACGACTTGATCATGTTAGAAATATTCTTCCAGAAATATGCACTATTGATTGTGGAACAATGAATTTTGGTGAAGGTGGTTACGTTATGACTAACACTCCAGCTGTTCTTAAGGAGATGGCCGCTCAAGTTCAGGCACTTGGTGTAAAACCAGAAATAGAATGTTTTGATACAGGACATCTGCAACTTGCGATCTGGTTAAAAAATCAAGGTTTGATTGATGACCCAGTAATGATTCAATTATGTATGGGAATACCATGGGGAGCTCCAGATGATCTTCATACATTTCTAGCAATGACCTCAAGTATTCCTGAGGACTGGACTTTTTCAGCATTTTCAATAAGTAGAAATCAGCTTCCATATGTAGCACTCGCGGTTTTAGCAGGTGGAAATATTCGTGTAGGCCTTGAAGATAATATCTATCTTAAACGTGGGGTCCTGGCTAGCAATGCTGATTTAGTTAAAAAAGCAGTGCAAACTGCTGAAGGTATGGGTTGTTCAATTTTGGGGCCACAACAAGTTCGTGATAATTTGAAGTTGGTTAAGCGCTGGGGATAGCTATGAAAAGTATTAAGTCTGCAGGCGTTATTGGCGCAGGCGTTATTGGTAGTGGATGGATAGCTAGATTTTTGTTAAATGGAATTGATGTTTATGTCTATGACCCATCTACAGAAGCACCTGCAAATGTAGACAAAGTTGTTAAAAATGCTGAGCGATCATATAAAAAATTGCTCAGATCTGATCTGCCTAAAAAGGGCACTCTTTCATTCTCAAGCTCAGTCTCAGAAGTTGCAAGATCTGCAAAATTAATTATTGAAGCCGTTCCAGAAAGACTTTCTGCCAAGCAATCTGTTTATGATGAAATTGAATCAAGTAGCAATAGTGAAGTCATTATTGCCTCATCAACCTCTGGAATTCTGCCTTCAGATTTACAAGCTCAGATGTCACATCCTGACAGACTCTTAGTTGCCCATCCTTTTAATCCAGTTTATCTTCTGCCACTAGTAGAGATGGTTGGTGGTGAAAAAACCTCTAAAAAAGCAATTGAAGAAACAAGTAATATTCTTAGCGTTATTGGCATGTTCCCCCTCCATATTAAAAAAGAAATCCCGGCGTTTATTGCAGATAGACTTCTTGAGTCAGTATGGAGAGAGGCGCTATGGCTAGTCAATGATAATGTGGCTACTACTGAAGAAATTGATGATGCCATTCGTTATGGATTTGGACTTCGCTGGGCACAGATGGGGCTTTTCGAAACCTATAGGCTGGCTGGAGGTGATGCTGGCATGCGTCATTTCATATCCCAATTTGGTCCATGCCTTGAATGGCCTTGGACTCATCTTACCGATGTTCCCGAATTTACAGATGAACTAATAGATAAGGTATCCAATCAATCTGATTTGCAATCAGGTCAATATAGCATTGATGAATTGATGCAAAAACGTGATGATAACTTGGTTGATTTTTTAAAAGTGCTAAAAAATAATCGATGGGGAGCTGGAAATATCCTTAAAGATTTTGATGAGAGACTATCAAATCCAAAATCGAAAATAGAATTCTCAAAACTTGATTTGAATCAACCTTTACTCACTTTCGAAACAAAAATTCCAAAAGAATGGGTTGATTATAATGGGCATATGACTGAGTCTCGCTACCTTGAATGCTTTTCAGAAGCCACGACAGAAATGATGGCTATTGTTGGTGCCGACGAAGATTATATTTCTAGTATTGGATCTTACTTTACAGTAGAAACTCATATTCGACATTTAGATGAAGTGTTAATTGGTGAAAAAATTTATTCAAAAACACAGGTTATCTTTGGAGAAAATAAAAAACTACACCTATTTCATTGGCTTTATCATGAGAGTGATCGATTACTAGCAACAGCTGAACATATGCTAATTCATGTTGATCTTAATACTCGAGCTGCTAGCTTACCTAATGATGATGTTTTAAAAAGAATGTCAATGGTTTATGAGGCCCACAAAGAACTGCCAAAACCAGATGGGCTTAATCGTGCAGTTGGTGATAAATTTTAAAGAGATCTAGTTTGACATAGCACGCGGCCACTTATAGGGGCAGAAATTGTTCTTCTATATGCTTGGATAATACTTTCCTTTGACGTTGGTTCAAACCCATCAAATAGCATCCCGTAGTGTTCGACAGAGTTTTCGATTATAGATGGGGAGACAATATTAATTCTTAACTTACCTGCATACTCTGCTGCAAGGATTGAAACACACATATTAAGGGCACCATTAGCTGCTGCTGCAACTGCCCCACCCAAAATTGGCTCATCACCAATAATGCCACTTGTCAATGTGATTGATCCATTTTCAGTTAAGAATGGGATTGCTGCTTTAGCAAGGTTTAACTGACTTAAACATTTAGTTGATAAGCCACTCGCGAAGTCTTCCATTGATAACTCATCAAAAGGCTTAAAGGGTGCCGTTCCAATACAAGAGACAAGTCCATCAAAAGAACCTATAGATGAAAAAACATCACTCACACTTTCAAAATCAAAAGCATCAATTTTCAAATCAGGGCCTGAGCGGCTAGCTCGAATAACCTCATAATCAGCCTCAAGTCCTTCAACAACCTCTTTGCCTAACTTTCCAGTAGCNCCNACTACAACAATTTTTTTCATTATAAATCCCTAATATTTATTAATAGTTAGGTCTAATATTAGCATTAAAAAAGTAAATTGCCAATAGCTTTTTTTACCTCCACTCTGTTAGTCTTGGAATCAAGGCTCTCTCCAATACATACATGAATCTCTCTGCGAAAGCTAAATTTTTTGTTCTTTTTAATAGACCTTGGAGCCTTAGAAAAAAAACTGCCCCACATATTATTAACTGCAAAAGGAACTACAGAAACGTTATCTTTAGATTCGGCTAATATTTTTTCAAAGCCTCTTTTTAAATCACTTAATTTACCAGTTGTTGAGATATGGCCTTCAGGAAACAAACCAACAACACAGTCATCATTTAACAGGGTTACAATACTTTGCATTGCATTTCGACTACTCTCAGGCCTTATTGATACAGCACCGACTCCTCTTAAAATCCAATTAAAAACTGGTTTTCTATAATAGTCATCATGAACAACGAAGCGAATTGTTCTTGGGGTGCTCCACTGAATTAAAGCAAAATCTATAAAGCTAATNTGATTGCCCAGAAGCAGTACAGGCCCATTTTTTGGAAGATTATCCAGGCCAGAAACTTTGAGTCGATAGCGCCACCCAAATAATAATAAACCTACCAGTTGTCTCACGTCTAAAGAATAGTTTTGAGTTTTTTAAGGACAATACCAAAACCNACGACTGCAATAAAGGCATTAAAGTAAAGTATAAATTCACTACCAAAATTTTGACTTGCAAGGAACATGGTAAATATTAAAAGGGAAATCATAGCAATATTTTGAAGCCAATTTTTACCTGCCAACATACTTCCAAGCCTATCTTCAGGAGAATGGGCTTGCATCAATGCATTTAGTGGAATAATCATCATCCCCGCCCCAACGCCAAACAAAAGAATAACTGAGGTTACTAGAATTAGGGCAGTTGAATTTGGAATAAAGCTCAGACTTGAAATTACCGGAACTAGAATTGCACAAACTGTAATCATAATTGAGCCTGTATAAATATTATTTATGCGGATAAAATTTAGACTTTTTCTTCCAGATAAGAAGGCCCCAATCATTATTCCAACTACAGAAGAGGCTAGCATTGCATTTACCATTAGTGGGCTTTCAACTCCAAAATTTACTTTTGCATGCGCTGGTATAACTGCCACTAGATTTTGTGACATACCCCAAAATATTGCGGTACCTAAAATAGAATACCAAACAATTTCATTACTTCTCATAGCTTTAAAGTTGTTTGTTAAGTACTTAAAAGAAACCAGTTTAGTGAANGATAGTTGGGTGGTTATTAATTTAGCAGGATAGAAGCGAGTTCCCAGAGTTGCTAAAAATTCAACNATTGAAAGTCCAACCAAAACCCAGCCTACAGGAGCTATTTTCATTAATATCTCTTCAGGAGTAGTTGCCTGCATTGCACCAAGATAANCCTCAAATAAGTATGAGAAAAATACTGTTCCCATAAGAATAGCTATCAGAACAACGGAAGAGTGAAAGGCATTTCCCCTNCTCAAGCCAGCCTTACTNAGACATTCTTTAATATAGCCCATTTTTGCTGGTGAATATATTGCGCTTTGTGTAGCTAAAAGTAAGGTAAAGCCAAATGCAATTTGGTACAAGCCATTGTAGTAACAGTAGGTAATTGCCAAGGTGATTAAGACGGCAGAAAACGCACTATAACGCATGATACGAGTCTTAGCAAATTTATCAGAAAGATATCCTGAGACCGAAAATAATAAGATAAATGGAACTAGGATCATCGCATTTACAATAGCAGTTAGGATAATCTGCTGCTGCTCACCATAGATCATAAAGATTGTATTTTGAATGATGATTTTGTGTCCTAAATCAACAAAAGCGTTTAGAAATACTGCNACCAAATAAATAGAAAATATAAGTCCACGACCTTTATCAATCTCTTGATTTTCTTGCATACCTCTCCAGACCTTAATTTATATAATAAATAGTATAAGAGAATTATTAAGGGATTAGTACTTAATATCTGATTTGCTTATTAGAACTCTATGCCTTCAACTTCTGCAATAGTCTGCATATCCTTGTCACCTCTACCAGATAAGTTAATGATCATGGTTTTATCACTTGACCACTCTTTAGCTAACTTAACAGCATAAGCAATTGCGTGTGAAGGTTCAAGCGCTGGGATAATTCCTTCAACCTCAGTAAGCATATGAAAGGCTTCTAAAGCTTCTTTATCCGTTATAGCGACATACTCTGCTCTTCCAATATCTTTAAGATAGGCATGTTCGGGTCCGACNCCTGGATAATCCAGACCTGCTGATATTGAATGACCTTCAATAATTTGACCATCCTCATTTTCCATCAAGTAAGTTCTATTTCCATGAAGCACTCCCACACTTCCTGCAGTCAAAGGAGCTGCATGTGCATCAGGGCCTAGATCAATACCTCGCCCACCAGCCTCAACACCAATAATTTTTACTGNTTTATCTTCAATAAATGGATAAAAAAGTCCAATTGCATTTGAACCACCTCCAACACAGGCAATTACTGCATCAGGTAATCCACCAACCTGCTCATTGAATTGCTCTTTTGCCTCTTTACCAATTACACTTTGAAAATCTCGAACTAGCATTGGATAGGGATGAGGTCCAGCAACAGTTCCAATAATATAGTAAGTATTATCAATATTAGTTACCCAGTCACGCATCGCCTCATTAAGAGCATCTTTAAGTGTTTTTGATCCCGCAGAAACAGGAACGACCTTGGCCCCAAGAAGTTTCATCCGGTATACGTTTTGCGCTTGTCTGTGAACATCAAGTTCGCCCATATATACAACNCACTCTAAACCAAGTCTAGCTGCAATTGTTGCGGACGCAACACCATGTTGACCAGCTCCAGTTTCAGCAATAATGCGAGTTTTTCCCATACGTTTTGCAAGTAAAGCCTGACCAATTGTATTATTAATTTTATGAGCACCAGTATGGTTTAAATCTTCACGTTTTAAATAAATCTTAGCACCGCCAACTTTTTCAGTTAGGTTTTTTGCATAATAAAGAGGAGTTTCTCGACCTACATAGTGCTTGAGGTCATCCTCAAACTCCTTAATAAATGCAGGATCGTCCTTAAATTTTTCATAAGCATCTTTCAACTCTGTAACAGCAGTCATAAGAGTTTCAGCTACAAAAACACCGCCATACTGATCAAAATGGCCTTTTTCATCTGGAAGGTTATAACTCATGATTGAATCTGTTTAATAAAAGCCTTTATTTTATCAATATCTTTGATGCCTGGCTCACTTTCAACACCACTTGAAGCATCTACAGCAAAAGGTTTAACCTGTTTAATCGCATCTTTTACATTTTCAGAAGTAAGCCCACCAGCAAGAATAATAGGCAAGTCAATATCAACACAGGCTAAAGACCAATCAAAAACTTCTCCAGTTCCACCATAGTTACTAGGATTATAAGAATCGAGAAGTAAGGCACTTGCCATAGAAAAATCATCTGCTATTTGAGACACATTGGTATCCTGGGATACACGAACAGACTTAATGAAGGGCATTTGGAATTGAGTACAATCAATTACAGTTTCATCGCCATGAAACTGAAGGGTATCGATTGGAACTTCACATAGTATCTCATCAATAAAGCTTGGATTTGCATTTACAAATAAACCTACTCTATTTACAAAAGGAGGGAGAGATGAAACAATTTCTAGAGCATTTTCAATATCAATATTTCGTGGTGACTTCTCATAGAAAACCATACCAACAGCATCAACTCCAAGAAGTGCTGCCTCTTTAGCATTAATAGCATTTGTAAAACCACAAATCTTTACATTGGTCATTTAGATCAAAATTTTATTCTTAGAATATAGATTTTCTCACAGCCTAGAAAGGTTTTCCAAGCAATTAACATCGTAAATTAATTTTATTTAGATGCTTTACTCTTAGTGGCAACTTTCTTTTTAGATTTTTTTGCCTTCGCCTTAGCTGTAGCTTTAATTTTTCCTTCAATGGCTTTTTTACACTCTTCAAGAGTCAAGTCAGAAGGTGCCTTATCTCCAAAAACCTTCTGAACAGTGACATTTTTTTGTCCCTTGCCTCGTTTCTTACCATTCCAAATATAGGGACCAAAGCGACCATTCAAAACTTGAATTTCGGAATCATCAAAAACCTTGATAATTCTTTCAGCATCAAACTTTTCTTTAGCAGCAATTAATTCTAATGCGGTCTCAAGAGAAACCTCCTCTGGAGAAACCTCTTTTAGAGATACATATTTCTTGCCATACTGAATATAGGGGCCAAACCGCCCATAGTTAGCTTTAATAGTCTCACCATCAACTGTTTCTCCTACTGTGCGTGGCATTTTAAACAACTCTAATGCTTCAACAAGTGTTATATTTTCTATATCTTGACCAGTTCGAAGTGACGCAAATGTTGGTTTTTCTTCATCATCCTTATGTCCAATTTGAGCAAAAGCCCCATAACGACCAAAGCGTACACTAACATTTTTTCCAGAAACAGGATCCTCACCTAAATCTCTCTTCCCATGAGTTTCATCTCTAGAGATATCCTTAGCAAGTTCAATTTGATCATGAAATGGATCATAAAAGTCTTTGATTACTCCCGCCCATGGCTTAGACTCTTCAGCAATCAAATCAAAGTTACTTTCAAGTTTAGCAGTGAACTCATAACCAATAATATTACTAAAATTCTTTACTAAAAAATCCACTAATAAATAGGCGACATTTGTAGGGAATAATTTATTCTTTTCAGCACCAGTTGTCTCTGTTTGAATTGACTCTGAAATGACACCATCTACAATTTCAATATGCTGATACTCTCTCTGAATTCCTTCACGAGTGTCCTTGACTACATAATTCCTATCTTGCACTGTAGTGATCATAGTGGCAAAAGTCGATGGTCTCCCAATGCCCATTTGCTCAATCTCTTTAACTAATGATGCTTCTGTATATCTTGGTTTAGCTCTTGAAAAAGACTCTTTTGAAGTTAAATCTATTAACGATAAAGCGGCACCTTTTTCGATTTTTGGAAGTAACTTATCATCTGCAGCCATATAATCATAAACCTCCAGGAAGCCACCAAAAGTTAGCATCTCACCTTCAGCTATAAACCGCTCACTTCGATTTGATATATTAATATTAATTTTTGTCTTAAGTAATTGCGCATCACTCATTTGAGAAGCAAGGGTTCTTTTATAAATTAAAGAATAAAGCTTTGTTGATTGATCATCTAAACCTGGAATTGTTGGCTTTGTTAAGTCAGTTGGCCTAATTGCCTCATGCGCCTCTTGAGCACCTGTTGAATTTGTTTTATATCTTCTAGCTTGATGATGATCTTTTCCAAACTTTGAAATTATGACTTCTTGTGCAGCATCAATTGCCAGCTCTGAAAGGTTTAAGGAGTCAGTCCTCATATAAGTAATAGCTCCTTCACGATACAAATTCTGAGCTATTGACATTGTTTGTTTGACAGAAAAACCTAACTTTTGAGAAGCCTCTTGCTGCAATGTAGAAGTAATAAAAGGAGCTTTAGGAGATCTCTTAGATGGCTTAGTTTCAACCGAGTTTACCTTTATAGTTGAATCTAGAATACTTTCTACGAAAGCCAGAGCATCTTCTTTTGATTTAAAATCTTCACTAAGTCGAACCTCAAGAGTCTCACCATCTTGATTGCTTAGAGAAGCCTTAATTTTATGGGAACTAGTAGGTTTATGAGTTGAAATTTCACGCTCTCTTTCAACAACTAAACGAACAACTGGTGATTGAACTCTCCCAGCAGAACGAGCCCCTGAAATCTTTCTCCAGAGTACTGGTGATATCTCAAAGCCAACCAAGCGATCTATAATTCGCCTTGCCTGTTGAGCATTTACTAAGTCAGTATTAATTGTTCTTGGATTACTAATTGCTTTAGTGATAGCGCCCTTAGTAATTTCATGAAAAACAATACGAGGTGTGTCTTCTGCCAATGATAATGCCTGCTGTAAATGCCAAGCTATTGCCTCACCCTCTCTATCCTCATCAGTCGCTAGGTATATTTTTGTTGCTGTCTTAACTGACTTCTTTAGATCTGCTACTACTTTCTTTTTGTCGGCACTAATTGCGTATGTTGGCTGAAAGTTATTTTCAATATCAACACCCATATCCTTCTTAGGCATATCCCTAATATGGCCAATACTTGACTTAACAACATAGTCAGGACCTAGAAATTTTTCAATTGTTTTTGCTTTCGCCGGGGACTCGACAATAACAAGATTCTTTGACATCAAAAATCCTACTGAAAAGTAGGGTTATCATCATTAAACACAATAGATTCAATCCACTGTGAAGGCACACCAGCCTCAGCACTATTTCCAATTACCATCATAACAACCCACTTCAAATCATCGATGGTAAGTTTGGAATCTTCAAGAGACATCACCTGGTCAATTACTATTTCTCTTTGGCTAGCATTAAGTTGGCCCATGTTTTCCATGAACATTATAAAACCCCTAGCCTTAGCATCAAGCTTACTTTTTTCATGTTGACTATATATGCGCATTGAATTATGAAGCGTATCAAAACTTGCAATCTTGCCATCTTGGAGAGCTGCAATATTCTCCAACCAAACGAGGGCTTTTTCGATGCGATCAGAATCAAAGCCAGCGTCTGATAAATGAGACTTTAAAAGATCATCATCCAGCTCTTGAGATGAATCTTGCTCAGCAGACTCAAAAAGGAAATCAAACATAAAGGTGAGAACATCAAGAATATTATTAGTCATAAAGCCTCTTCAAATTAATACATTTATCACAAAACAATCCATACAGTACTCCCAATAAAAAGGGAGGGATAGAATAATTACTACTTGTGGGCGAGTATTTTTTTTTCAACCACTTTTTTTGAGTTACTACTGAACTGTATATGAATTAGTTAGTTATTTATCTGACATTATCCACATCTTTATAAAGATTGGGGCTAATTAACTCTGGAATAAACTTAAACACACAAATTTAACAAATAAACCTCGCTAGGCCAAGTGTGGTAAAATTTCACCAATTTTTTTGTTAGTAGATATTCAATATGAAAAGAACATTCCAACCAAGCGTACTCAAACGCAAGCGCAACCATGGCTTCAGAGCTAGAATGAAGACTCGTTCTGGACGCGCTATATTAAGTGCTCGAAGAAAAAAAGGGCGCAAACGCTTAGCCGCTTAATATCATGACGAGCTCGCTCGCTAAATGTGTGCGCATAACGAAAGCTAGTGATTATGCTGACATTTTTCAAAATGGTACACATTCACAAAGTAAGTATTGGAAACTAATAGTGAGTGATTCAGGAAACTCTAGTTCTCGGTTAGGCCTTGCTATATCCAAAAAGATTTTCAAAAGAGCGGTTGATAGAAACCTTTTTAAGCGTTTAGCAAGAGAAGCCTTTAGAAAGAGTAGAAATGAATTGGAGGCGCTTGACTTTATTATTATGGTTAAAAAAACAGTGACTATCAATAATGCATTAATAACAAAAGATCTTCTTAAGTTGATGAAAGATACTAAAAGCAGAACTAAAATTTAATGAAGTACATTCTTCTGCCATTAATTAAACTTTACCAGTGGCTTATTAGTCCATTACTGGGCAATAACTGCCGTCATATTCCCTCATGTTCAGAATATACTTTTGATGCAATAAAATATCATGGGGCAATAAAAGGGGTTGCGCTCGGTGCAAAAAGAATAAGTAAATGCCACCCCTGGACTGAAGCCAAATTTGATCCAGTTCCAAAAAAATAATTTGAATAACTAATAGTTAAACTAATGAATACTCAAAAAATCTTTCTCTTTGTTGCAATTTTCTTAACTATATTTATTCTATGGGATAAGTGGGAGATTACTCAAGCCATTGATGCCAATGGAAATGTAGTTTCCAAGACAGCTATAGTTGGCGTTGACTCTCAAGATGATGCAATTGATATTCCCAAGGCAAGCGATGTTCCACTTGTTTCAGAATCCACAATTGAAGATAACGCTCCAATAATGGAAAGTGGTAGCAACATTCAAGGCGCTTTCACCACAGTTGTTACTGACCTTTTAACTGTCGAAATTTCTCATAAAGGCGGAACTATAATTAACGCTTATTTAAATGATTATCCAAATGAGTTAAATTCGGAAGCAAGATTTCAATTACTTAGCAACTCTGCAGGTAGTATTTTTCATGCTCAGAGCGGTCTAATACCGGCTGATCAAATGCCAACACATCAATCTAAATTTACCTCTAACAGAAAAGAGTATTTTCTAGAAGGTGATAGTGAATTGATTGTTCCTCTAAGCTGGACTGGAGATAATGGCATCCAGGTTACAAAAAATTATCACTTTAAACCTAACAGCTACATTATTGAAGTTGATTATGATGTCACTAATAATAGTAATGAAGATAAAACAGTAAGTAGTTACACGCAACTAGCTCATGGGAACTTAATAGAATCCAGTGGTTTTGCTATGGGCATGCAAAACTTTAATGGTGGCGCAATATATAATGATGAAGAGGTTTTTGAAAAAATTGATTTTGATGAGTTTGATTCTAACCCTAAAACAACTTCATTAGGTGGTTGGGCAGCGATGATTCAGCATTACTTTTTTGCAGCATGGATACCTTCTGAAAATGAGAAACACACTTATTCAACTAAAACTAGCAGAGATAATTATCTCCTAACAACGGTTAATCCAAGTCAAAGAATTCTGGCTGGCTCATCTTCAACACTTGGGAAAAATCAGCTCTATATTGGACCAAAAGAACATGTTCGTCTCGAGTTACTTGCTCCAGGCCTTGATAAAACTGTGGACTATGGATTCCTATTTATTGTNGCGAAACCATTATCAGTATTTCTCCATTGGATATACAGTTTTGTTCAAAACTGGGCTATTTCTATAGTCCTCTTGACCTTAGCTATTAAGCTTGCTTTTTATAAGCTCTCTGAGAAATCATTCCGCTCAATGGCAGGAATGAAAAAACTGGCGCCAAGGCTTCAGAAAATCAAAGAAACGTATGAGGGTGATAAACAAAAAATTGGTAAAAAAACCATGGAGCTTTACAAAACAGAAAAAATTAATCCAGCTGCAGGTTGCCTTCCTATTCTTGTCCAAATTCCAGTTTTCATTTCTGTCTATTGGGTTCTAATTGAAATGGTTGAGCTAAGACAAACTCCATTTTTATATTTACCAGACCTTGCTGCAAAAGANCCATACTTTATATTACCATTAATTATGGGTGCATCCATGTGGTTCCAACAAAGACTCAACCCNCCACCTGCAGATCCAATTCAAGCAAAAATAATGATGATGTTACCAGTTGTATTTACTGTATTTTTCTTATGGTTCCCTTCAGGATTAGTATTGTATTGGGTTACAAATAATGTTCTATCAATAGCTCAACAAGTTTACATTAACAAAAAAATTAACGGATAACTTCGCTTAATGAAATCAAATAAAAAAGCTGAAAGTATTGCTAAAGGAATCAAACTTTTAATACTTGATGTTGATGGTGTTTTAACTGATGGCGGCATCTATTTTAACGATGATGGAGTAGAGCATAAAAAATTTGATTCACAAGATGGTCTTGGTATTAAATTACTCCAATTATCTGGAATGAGGTTGCAGTAATTACTGCACGAAGTACAAAGTCAGCAGCACATAGACTTGATGGTTTGGGGGTCAAACATCATTATCATGGCGTCCTTGATAAAAGCATTGCTCTAAAAGATTTAACCGAAAAATTATCGATTAGTTTAAGTGAGTCTGCATATGTTGGAGATGACATTATTGATCTTCCTGTTATGACAAAGATTGCGCTTCCGATTGCTGTTTCAAATGCTCAAGATATCGTAAAGGATTATGCGCTTCTAGTTACTGAAAAGAGGGGAGGTGATGGAGCAGTTCGAGAAGTATGCAACTTCATACTGAAATCGCAAAATAAATATGATGACTTAATACAAACTTTTATAAAATGACACCCTTTCAATCTCAGTGTTATGAGGCCTTAAAAAAAATTCCTCCAGGGAAAGTAATTTCATATGGGGGTCTTGCTACAATGATAGGCCGACCTTTAGCTCATCGAGCAGTTGGAAATGCTATGAATAAAAATCCATTTGCTCCAAAAGTACCTTGTCACAGAGTAGTTAAATCAAATGGAGATCTTGGGGGTTTTGCAGATGATATCCATCTCAAAATAAAACGCCTTCATGAAGAAGGCGTGGAAGTTGCGAATAACAGGATTGTAAATTTTCAGTCTGTGCTCTTTAAAGCGCCTTAGCGCTTTTTCCCTCTCATCTTAGAGATCATTTGAAGCTGCATCATTGACTCAGCGAGCGCCGCTTGAGTAGTTGAAATATCTTGTTCCGTCTGAGAATTAGACATCGCTTCTTCAGCACGCTTTTTCGCTTCAAGAGCCTTTGACTCATCTAAGTCATCTGCACGAATTGCTGTATCAGAAAATATTGTAACGGTATCAGGCTGAACCTCAATGATACCTCCAGAAACAAAAATAGACTCAACACCATTCTCTGTTTCTACTCTCACCTCACCGGGTTTAAGAGTACTTATCAAAGGAACATGCATAGGGTACACGCCAATCTCACCCATTGTAGCTGGCGCAAACACACACTTTGCCTCCCCTGAGTATATCTCCTCAGTTGCGCAAACTACATCAACATGTATTACTGCCATTTACGATGCCTCCGACGCCTTTATTTTAACTTCTTCGATAGATCCAGTCATATAGAATGCTTGTTCAGGTATTGCATCATGCTCACCATCAAGAATAGCTTTAAAACCAGAAATAGTGTCCTTCAAAGATACATACTTTCCAGGAGATCCAGTAAATACCTCTGCAACAAAGAACGGTTGTGATAAGAATTTTTGGATCTTACGAGCGCGAGAAACGGTCTGCTTATCTTCTTCAGATAGCTCATCCATACCAAGAATCGCAATAATATCTTTCAATTCTTTATAACGCTGAAGTACGCCCTGAACGCCTCTAGCAACATCATAGTGTTCTTGTCCAACAACTAGTGGATCAAGCTGACGAGAAGTTGAGTCAAGCGGGTCTACAGCAGGATAAATACCAAGCTCAGCAACTTGGCGAGACAGAACTACAGTCGCATCCAAGTGAGCAAATGTTGTAGCTGGAGAAGGGTCAGTTAAGTCATCTGCAGGGACATACACCGCTTGAATCGAAGTAATAGAGCCAGTTTTAGTGGATGTAATTCTTTCTTGAAGTGCACCCATTTCAGATGCAAGTGTAGGCTGATAACCAACCGCAGATGGCATACGCCCTAAAAGTGCAGAAACTTCTGTTCCAGCAAGCGTATAACGGTAAATATTATCAATAAATAAAAGAACGTCACGTCCTTCATCACGGAAATATTCAGCCATTGTAAGTCCAGTAAGTGCAACACGAAGTCTGTTTCCCGGAGGCTCATTCATCTGTCCATAAACTAGCGACACCTTNTCTAATACATTAGAGTCCTTCATTTCATGATAGAAGTCATTACCTTCACGGGTTCTCTCNCCAACGCCTGCAAATACTGAATAGCCTGAGTGCTCGATGGCAATATTTCTAATAAGCTCCATCATATTTACTGTCTTTCCAACACCAGCTCCACCAAAAAGTCCTACCTTACCGCCTTTTGCAAATGGGCAAACTAAATCAATTACCTTAATTCCTGTTTCAAGTAATTCTGTTGCAGGAGCTAACTCATCATATGCAGGCGCCGAACGATGAATTTCCCAATCAGCTTCTTGACCAATTTCACCNGCATTATCAATTGGCTCTCCAAGGACATTCATAATACGTCCAAGTGTCTTAGTGCCAACTGGGACAGTAATTGCCTTACCAGTGTTAGTTACCTCTAGACCTCGCTGAAGTCCTTCAGATCCACCCATAGCGATAGTTCTAACGACATTATCACCAAGCTGTTGCTGAACCTCCAATGTAAGGTTCGCTTTAGTGACATGAAGTGCATTGTAAACTTTAGGTATTGAATCAGATGGAAACTCAACATCAATAACCGCTCCAATAATTTGTGTAATTTTGCCTATACTCATTTGCTTTTCCTTATTTTAAATCTTTAAACGGCAGCAGCACCGGCTACAATCTCAGAGATTTCNTGAGTAATAGCTGCCTGCCTTGCCTTGTTATAAATTAATTGTAAGTCATCAATCATATCACCAGCATTTTCTGTTGCGCTGTGCATCGCAATCATTCTAGAAGATTGCTCACAAGCAATATTTTCTACAATTCCTTGATACACTAATGCTTCGATATACCTCACAAGCAGGGCGCTTAACGCACTCTCTGCATCTGGTTCATATATGTAATCCCAATGGTGATCCTTACTTTTTTCATCAGTAACTTCCATTGGTACAATTTGCTTAACAGTTGGCACTTGCGTCATTGCACTTGCAAAACTATTATAAGCAATCATAATCTGATCAATGTCGCCTGAATCATAACGATCAAGCATTACTTTAATAGTNCCTAAGAGATCATCAAATTGAGGCTTGTCACCAATATCAGTAAGAATAGAGTTAATTTTAAGTCCAGTATTTTTAAAAAATGAAGTCGCTTTTTTACCAATCGTACAAAGTTCAACCTCAACTTTATCTGATTGCAAAGTTGCTATATCTTTCAAAAGGCTTCTAAATAAGTTAGTATTTAAACCACCACAAAGACCTCTATCACTAGAGATAACAATAATTCCTACACGCTTTTTTTCTTCTGAAGATGTCATATATGGATGCTTAAACTCAGAGTTAGCATGAGTCAGATGTCCAATAACATTAAGAATTTTTTCAGCATAAGGTCGAGAAGCAAGCATTCTATCTTGTGCCTTTTTCATCTTAGAAGCTGCAACCATTTCCATGGCCGAAGTAATCTTCTGAGTATTTTTAATACTCGCGATTTGTGTTCTAATTTCCTTACCTACTGCCATATCTTTCTACCAAGTATTATTAGCTTTAAAGTCATCTATAGCAGCCTGAAGTTTTGCTGCTATATCATCACTGTAGTCACCAGATTCATTAATAGTAGTCATCAATTCTGTCTGGCTTGTGTTCATATAAGCAAGAAGTGCTGCTTCAAATGCAACAACCTTATTTGCCTCAACATCATCAAGTGCACCAGAGTTAGCTGCAAAAAGTGAGGTTGCCGTTTCAGCAACATTTAGAGGTGAATACTGTGCCTGTTTCATTAATTCAGTCACACGAATTCCTCTATCAATCTGCGCTTTAGTTTCTGCATCAAGATCAGATGCAAACTGAGCAAAGGCTGCTAATTCACGATACTGTGCTAAGTCAAGACGGATACTACCTCCAAGCTTTTTAATTGCTTTAGTTTGCGCTGCACCACCAACCCTAGAAACTGAAAGACCTGCATTAATAGCTGGGCGAATTCCTGAATTAAATAAGTCTGTCTCCAAGAAAATTTGTCCATCTGTAATAGAAATTACATTTGTTGGAACAAATGCAGATACATCTCCAGCTTGAGTCTCAATNATAGGAAGAGCTGTTAATGAACCTGTCTTTCCCTTTACTTCNCCATTAGTTACTTTTTCAACATANTCAGCGTTTACTCNTGATGCTCTCTCTAATAAACGAGAGTGCAGATAGAATACATCTCCCGGATAAGCCTCACGTCCAGGTGGNCGCTTTAAAAGAAGNGATACTTGGCGATAAGCCCATGCNTGTTTAGTTAANTCATCATAAACAATTAGTGCGTCTTCACCACGATCTCTAAAATACTCTCCCATNGCACATCCAGCGTAAGGAGCAATATATTGAAGGGCTGCTGAATCAGATGCTGACGCTGCAACAATAATAGTATGCTCTAANGCGCCATGTTCCTCNAGTTTTCTAACAACAGTAGCAATTGAAGAAGCCTTTTGTCCAATAGCGACATATATACATTTAACACCNGTCCCTTTTTGGTTAATAATGGCATCAATTGCAACAGCAGTTTTTCCAGTTTGACGATCACCAATAATAAGTTCACGTTGACCACGTCCAATTGGAACCATTGCATCAATCGCCTTAATTCCTGTTTGAATTGGCTGATCAACTGATTGTCTTTCAATTACACCTGGGGCAACAACTTCGATTGGGCGAGTAACAGCTGTTTTGATCTCACCTTTTCCTTCGAGATCNACTCCAAGAGGNTTAACAACACGACCAAGTAACTCATTACCAACTGGGACTTCCATAATTCGATTTGTACACTTAACAGTATCACCTTCTGAAATGTGAAGATAATCACCCAATACAACTGCACCAACAGAATCCTGTTCTAGGTTAAGAGCCAAACCAAAAGTATTTCCTGGAAACTCAAGCATCTCACCAAATTGAGCATCTGCTAAACCATGAATTCGAACGATTCCATCACTAACACTTATTACTGTGCCTTCTGTACGAGCTTCTGCTGAAAAATCAAAGCCCTCTATTTCTTTTTTAATTAAATCACTGATTTCAGAAGCGTTTAATTGCATAACAAACCTCTCTATATAAAATTAATTTACAGACAAAGAAACGCCTAAAGCGTCAACCCTTGCCTTTATTGATGTATCAATTACTTTGTCACCTTCTTTGATAATAACCCCGCCTTTAAGAGTCTTATCAATTTCAGTTTCAACTGATACAGTTGTTTTATGTTTACTTGTCAAATTCTCAACAATTGCCTTTTGTTCTGCGTCACTTAACTCAAATGCACTAATAACTTTGAAATTCTTACTCTTGTTAGCGTTAGATACAGCTGACTCAAAAGCATCGGCAATACTGCTAAGAGCAGTTGAGCGATCATTGCTTAAGATAAGATTTATAAATGCAGCCTCTTGTTGACTTAGTACACGTGCGTTTGTCTTAGCTATTAGAGCAGAAATCAAATCAAATTTTTGACTCATGCTTTTGCCTGGAGAAGCTATAAATGCCTTTGTATTTTTATCAGACATGATAGCACTAGCAGCAGCTAAAAAGCCACTCCAATCTGAGACATTATTACTTTGACCAGCAATTTCAAAAATCGCTTGAGCGTATGGCTTGGCAATTGTCGATAATTCCATCNCCGCTTCCTATAGTGATTGAGAAAGCTTTGAAAGCATATCTTTATGGGCCTTAGAATCAACCTCTTTTTCTAATACGGAGTTGACTCCCTGCATGACCAAACTAGACACTTGATTTTTAAGCTCGTTACGTGCCTTCACTACCTCTTGATCTAGATCAGACTTGGCATGAGCTTTGATTTTTTCTGCCTCTTCAGAAGCTAAACCTTTAGCAGTATCTATCATTACATTTGCTTGTTTGTCAGCATTAGCAATAATTTCTGCCGCTTTATTTTTGGTACTTTCAATTAGCTCTTCAGCATTTTTTTGGGCAAGTGCGTGCTCTTCTTTTCCAAGCTCAGCAGCTTTTAATCCATCTTCAATTGCTTTTTTACGAGCTTGCATTGCTTCAACGAGTGGTGGCCAAACAAACTTCATACAGAACCAAACAAACATGGCGAACATAATTGTTTGTCCAATCAGCGTTAGGTTAATATTCATAGCGTAATACCCTTGTTAATTAAAAAGAATGCAAATTTATCCAGCAACTGCAAATAAGATATACATTGATATACCTACTGCAATCATAGGTACCGCATCAACAAGGCCCATAACGATAAACATTTGCGTTCTTAACATTGGAATAAGTTCCGGTTGACGTGCAGCACCTTCAATAAATCTAGCACCAAGAATACCGATACCTACAGCAGCGCCTAATGCACCTAGACCCATCAAAATAGATCCTGCTAAAAATAATATACTTTGTTCCATTTTTTACTCCTACTTATAAAAAAAATTAATGCTCTTTTTGGTGTGCCATATCCATATATACAATTACTAAGGTCATAAAAATAAATGCCTGAAGTAAAACTATTAAGATATGAAAAATAGCCCACGGTAAAGACAGGCTCCACTGTATCCAAAACGGCAACAGTGCAATTAGAATGAAGATCATCTCACCTGCATACATATTTCCAAATAAACGTAATGCAAGTGAAACTGGTTTAGCCAGTAAATTCACTCCTTCTAAAAATAAGTTAGCTGGAAGCATCCACTTTCCAAAAGGATGCAAAGTCAGTTCGCCAGCAAATCCACCAAGTCCTTTTTCCTTAACACTATAGTAAAGGATTAAAATAAATATACCTATCGACATCCCAAAGGTTGCATTAGGATCTGTCGTTGGAACAACCTTTAAATACTCCACACCCATTGCAGCAAAAAGTGTAGGTAGCCAATCAACAGGGACTAAATCCATTGTGTTCATTAGCACTATCCAAATGAATGTTGTAAGGGCGAGGGGAGCAACCATTGGATTTTTACCACTAAAAGAGCCACGAACATTCTCATCAATAAAATCAACAATACTTTCTACAAAATTCTGAAATCCACTGGGTGCATCAATCGAAGCACGCTTTGCAGCCCTAGCAAAAAAGAATAAAAAAAGTGCGCCTAGAACAAAAGAGACTCCTAAAGTATCAACATGAAACGCCATAAAGCCCATTTCTTTAGCTTCTGCAGCACTATGAGCAAAGCCCCAATGACCATCTGGAAACTTTCCGTATGTTAAATTTTGTAAATGGTGCTTAATATAAGCACTTGATGTAAGCTCTCCACTTGCCATTATTTTTGCCTTAACCTATCTAAAATAAATCCAATTTGTCCTAAAACCAAGCTCAAACAAAGAGCTGATGGTTCAAGCTTTAATAAACTAAGCCCAATTAAAGCAAGAAGGATTAAAGCAAGTGTTCTTATTACACTACTATTAATTGCCATTCTAAAACTCTTTTGGGCATCAGCGTTAACCAATGCTTTTTGTTTATTTGTATACCAGTCAAAAATCCAGGTGTTACTCAAGCTAACTATTGCTCCGTAAAGAGCGGCAAATCCAAAACCATAAATGGAATATGCTAAAACAATTAGAGCGAGTAGAGTGTACTGAATAAGTGAGCTTTTTGGTATCACTTTTTCACTAACCACCCTGACTATATACAAAGGCAATATTATACAATTTACTAACAGATAGTCAAGTCATCTAAGTACAAATTATTTACTTAAAAGCCAAATAAACTAAAGAACAATATTTAAGGTATTAAATTAACTGAAACGCTAATTTAAAAAATAATTAAGCACTTGATTTAATCATTTCTTCAGCAGCCATTTTTGTCTTATCACTAACCTTAATGCCTCCGAGAATTCTGGCCACTTCATCTGTTCTTTGAAGCGGGTTAAGATTTGTAACTTCTGTGAATGTTGCTCCATTTCTCTGAATTTTAACTACCTTCATATGTTCCTTTCCTTGAGCTGCAACTTGAGCAAGATGGGTGACACAAATGACCTGATACCTTGCTGATAGTTGTTTCAGCATCTGCCCAACAATTTCTGCAACTGATCCACTAATCCCAACATCTACCTCATCAAAGACTATCGAAGGCGTAAGTTCAGTCTTACTAGTAACAACTGAAAGTGCTAGTGAAATCCTTGAAAGCTCNCCTCCAGATGCAACTTTATTTAGCGGCTTTAGATCTTGTCCAGTATTTGTTTTAACCTTTATTACAATCTCTTCTTCACCATTTAGTTGAATTGATTGGCTAGGTGAACTAAGATGAAAAAGAACCTCACTGCCAGGCATGCCAAGATTTTGCATTAACTCTGTAACTTTTTTTGAAAGAGATTTGCTTGAGGTGGATCTTTTTGAAGTTAATATTTTTGATTTTTTATAGTAATCTTTTTCAATTTTATCCTGCTTATTAATTAACTCATCTAGCATTTCTGAAGAAGAATCTATTCCATCAAGTTTTTCTTCTAAGCTAGACTTAATTTTAAGAAGCTCTTTAATTTGACAACTATGCTTTCGGCCAAGATCATGAAGAATATTAATTCTGATTGCAAGCTCTGCAGAATTATCTTCTGAGCTACTTATCTTACTGAGGTAGTCTGATAAGTCATAAATACTTTCTTGAATCTGAACCTGTGCGCTTGATAATAGAGACTGAATTGAATCAAGACGATTGTCATACTCCATAGATTCACCAATAACACTTTCGCCTTCTATTAAAATATTATTCACTCCAGAATCATGATCTAAAGATTCTAAAATCCTTGAGATTTTTTCCACTAATAAACTTGCATTCTGAGAAACTTTAAAATNATCTTCAATGCTATCNAGCTCTTCTTGGGTCATATCTAGCTGCTCTAGCTCATTTAGTTGATGATTGAGAAATTCTTTTTTAGATGACAAATTTTCATTATTGTTTTTTAAGTTAGAAATCTCATCTTTTATTTTTTGAAAATTATGGACAATTATATTTATTTCTTGACATAAGCTTTTAGTTCCAGCGTAATCATCTAGTAAGATTCGATGCTGATTATTTCTAAGTAAGAGTTGATGCTCATTTTGACCATGCATATCAATTAAATAGCTTCCAATGTCTTTTAAAATNGATAATGGAACATTAGAGCCATTTACATAAGATCTAGACTTACCATCCGCNCTTATTACTCTTCTTAGAATGCACTCNTNATCACTNTCAAGGTCAAGACTCTCTAATAATGTNTGAAGAGCTTTATTAGCACCAAGAATAAATGTTGCTACTATTTCAGCTTTATCCTTACCTTTTCTAACCAGCAAAGAATCAGAGCGACCTCCAGTAACAAGGTTTAATGCTTGAATTAATATTGATTTTCCAGCNCCTGTTTCACCCGTTACGACAGTCATTCCAGTATTAAACTCGATACTTAAGTCTTCAACAACAACTAGGTTTTTAACAGACAATTGATCAAGCATAGATTTTTATACCTTCTGTCCCCAATGAAGCTTTGAGCGAATAATCTCAAAATAGTCATATCCCTTAGGGTGAATTAAATGGACAAAATTTTCATGTTGCTTTACTCTTATTGATGCCCCCTCTGTTACAGTTACTGAGGACTGTGCATCAAAACTAACTGTAGCACTCTCCTCACAATCCAATAGGGTAATAAGAACTTCACTTTCACCATGGAGAATAAACGGCCTATGGCTCATTGTATGTGGGCTAATTGATACAAGGCAAATCGTATTAGCACTAGGATGCATTATTGGGCCACCGCTAGATAATGCATAAGCAGTTGAACCAGTCGGTGTTGTAACGATTAGACCATCAGCTCGCTGATTATTAACAAAATCGTCATCAACATGCAGCTCAAACTCTATCATTCTAGGAGCTAAATTNCGATGNATCACAACCTCATTAAAGGCTAAATTTTTTGATAAAACCTTTCCGTTTTGCTCAATTTGACAACTTAATAGTGATCTTTTTTCCTTGATAAACTCACCATCTAAAATATTACCAACAACGGTAATCATTGAATCAACTGAAACATCAGTTAAGAACCCAAGTCTCCCTAGATTAATACCAAGAATGGGAATNTTAAAGTCCACATAAGTTCTAGCTGTATTTAATAATGTACCATCACCGCCAACAACAATTATTAAATCAGCTTGCTTTTCAAAATCATTGGAGTCCTCTAAAAGAACTACCTTCTTATGTTTAAGAAACACACCAAGCTCCAAACCAGTTTTTTGACTGGTAAAATCATTTGGTTTACAGATAATGCCGATTGTATTAAACATAGGCCTTGAAATATCCTAAAGAGTGACTAAATATCATCTTAAATATACATTAGTTTAATTAAACAATGACAAAAAAGAAAGAACAAAAATCGCAAAAAGATACTACTTCTGAGGTTAATGAAGAAGTATTGAGTGGATCTGAAGAATTAGAAGATCTAAAGTCTCAGCTAGAAGAAGCTCAACAGTCAGTTAAAGAAAATTGGGACAAATTATTACGCTCACAAGCTGAGATGGAAAATCTCAAAAGGCGAACCTCAAAAGATCTAGAAAATGCTCACAAATATGCACTCGATGGTTTTGTAAAAGCCCTATTAGANGTTAGAGATTCTCTTTCAATGGGTTTAAAATCAGCATCTGATGAAAATGCGACCCTTGNAGATACTATTACAGGACTAGAATTAACTAATAAAGTCTTTAACTCAACACTTGAAAAATTTGGGGTTGAAACACTAGATCCAAAAGATGAAAAATTTAATCCCGAACTTCATGAAGCTGTGACAATGGTTCCTATGCCTGATAAAGATTCTAATACTGTTCTTGAGGTTATACAGGTTGGTTTTACGCTTAATGGAAGACTAGTAAGGCCTGCAATGGTTATTGTTGTTCAGTAGATTCACTCTTTTAAGTCATTGATTTTAAAATATATTTAAGAGTTTGAAGCAAATGTAAGAGTGATCCTATAACAAAACCTTAATTACATTTTTCATTTTGTTCAGTCATTTCAATCTTTCTTATTGTCATTGTATCAATAATATTGTGAATCTCTTTTAGTAATGAGGTGTCATTTGAATATGATTTATCTCCACCATCATAACCAATTAACCAAAGTCCATATTTATTCTTATACCTATCTGGAATAATATATTTGTTAATATCATCTCCAACAATTCTAATATACTTCAAATTTCTTTCTTCATTTTCACAACTATTTGTTTTAAAAAAATCGTCAGTTTCATTAATGAAATGAATATCTTTTGTAATAAAGAGGACTATTCTTTTGTCCCATGAAAATGAATTAATATATTCTTCTAAATTTATTTTTACACTTGAATTACTCATGATTGGAAACATTAACAAAGTTAATAATAGGCACAATACTTTTATCCTGTTCATCAGAGTACTTATTG
>JGI24540J26637_10000059_pt1 | contig 36038 bp, 37 predicted proteins | sample NorSeaMetagenome_FD_26637 | JGI IMG/M metagenome (IMG submission 26637)
ATTCCAATAGACTTACCAATCCAATTTTCTTGCATTATTTTAACGCGCTCTGGCCATTCATTTAGTTTTGGAATTTCATCCAGCAGTCTTTCGGCATCCTTNGAGATATTTAAAAACCATTGTGTTAATGTTTTTCTCTCAACTGNTGCTCCTGAGCGCCATCCCTTACCATCGATAACTTGNTCATTAGCAAGAACAGTTTTGTCAACAGGATCCCAGTTTACCAAGCNTTCTTTTCTGTAAGCAGACCCTGCCTCAAAAAGGTCTATAAATAATTTTTGTTGGTGTTTGAAGTATTCTGGATCACATGTTGCAAATTCCCTGTCCCAGTCAATAGACAGACCAAGAGATTGAAGCTGTTTTTTCATGGCTTTAATATTATTATAGGTCCAGTCCTTTGGATGGATTTTTTTCTCCATTGCTGCATTCTCTGCTGGCATCCCAAAGGCATCCCAGCCCATTGGATGAAGAACATTATCCCCGCAGGCATTTCTATATCTAGCAACAACATCACCTATCGTATAGTTTCTAACATGCCCCATATGTATATTTCCCGAAGGGTACGGAAACATCTCGAGAATATATTTTTTTGGTTTCGAACTAGTAATCGGCTCTGGCTTAAATGACTATTTTTTAACCACATGCTCTGCCAGTAAGATTCTATTTCTTTTGGAAGATATTCAGACATTTTTAAATTAGCTACTACCTTGGGTGCCAATTCTAAGTTCCCTAGCCTTAGTTAATATAGAGGCTTCAATAAGATTAGCTGTATCTGGATTTGTGTCAGCTTTAACCCACCTGTCTGTAAGCATCACTTCCCTGAAAATGTTAACACTAACTCCGTCCGCCCTTAATCTTCTATCTTTAATATATTGTTAGCTTGATCCTCTCATTGGAATTATTCGTATCTTCATACCATTGAGTGGTTATAACTCCACCTATTGGGTCAACAATGTCTAGGGGTATAAAAGAGACTGTATCAAGGCTCGCCCTCCAAAGGAATGCATTAACAGCCATTGAAACTTGAGATTTTTCAATATCAGATATTTCTTCGTCAATTTTTTTAGAGCAGTTACTTAAGAAAATAAAAACTGAAAAAAATAATATTACAATACTTTTTTTATTCATTAATCTTGCCCCTTTGTGCAGTTACTTATTTTAATATAGTTAACCAATAACAGGATTTTTAGTTTATCTCAAAAGGAATTAAATCTAAATTTTATATTTTAATTTTTATAGTCTTCGATAAAGTAATTATAAGTAGTATAGAAACAATATGCATTTTATTCAAAAAAACCTAATAGACATAAAAGAAAAAATTGAACGCGTCTCTATAAAATTTAATAGGGACCCCGATGATGTAAAATTAATTGTTGTTACTAAAAAATTTGATAAAGAGTTCATTAAGCCACTACTGGACTCTGGCCACCTTTTGTTTGGTGAGAATAAAGTTCAAGAGGCCAAGAACAAGTGGGAAGATATTTTGAGTTTAAACAAGGGAATAGAGCTTCATATGGTAGGTGGACTCCAGTCAAATAAAATTAAGGATGCTATTTCTATTTTTACTTGCGTTCACTCCATAGATAGGTCTAAGACCCTGGAGGGTATTAACAAAAATTTAAACGAAAAGTCATTGTTGAGAGATATTTTTGTTCAGGTAAATATTTCTGATGAACCAACCAAGGGCGGTGTGAAGGTCTCAGAAATTGATAAATTTTTAGATAATGGTGAAATCTTTGATAAAGTTAATATAGCAGGATTAATGACTATGCCTCCTCCAAACGAGGAATCCTCTGTTTATTTTGCTTTTCTTAACAAGCTTGCAAAAAAAAATAAGCTTAAATACCTAAGCATGGGTATGAGCAATGATTTTGAAACTGCTATTTCTCTCGGCGCTACTCACATTAGGGTTGGGGAGGCTATTATGGGCCCCAGGTTTAAAAATTGATACATCAGCTATTTCTCTTCTCCAAGAATGAAACCTTTAATATATTGGTTGGCGATCTATTTATAAGTTCAGAGATCTTTCAATTAAATATTATAAATAAATTTTCATTGAAAAATAAAATAAATTTTAGTGGCAATGATATTCCAATATTTTTTTGCTCTGAAGAAAACTCTTTTGAGGATTTTAAAATATTTCTAAAAAATAATTCTTTCAAAAATACCGCTATTTTTTTTAATGTAATGAAAGAAGACAGGGGTGAAGATAAAAATAAGGCTCTATTTTTCAACCTACCCTTTAGTTTAAGTGACTTACTGCATGGATTACAAGGTATAGTGACGCAAAATGAGGATGTCGAGTACCACAATATTAAATTTAAAAAACTATCCTTAGATATGGCAGGTAGGCATATTAAAGACTCGCTGGTTAGCGTTAAGCTTACTGATAAAGAGGCAAAGATTCTGTGGCATCTTGTTAAAGAAAAGGGTTCAACAGTTAGTCAAAATTTTTTATTAAAAAAGGTTTGGGGCTACAAAGACAACATCGAAACAAAAACCTTAACCACACACATATATACCATAAGGAAAAAAGTTAATAAATTTAGTAACATATTTTCTATTGAAAACTCTGACGAAGGTTATTGTGTTAGATTTAAGTAATCTTAGAATTTAAAATCAGCAATTAAAGGTACGTGGTCAGAGGGTCTTTCGAAATTTCTAACTTTCTTTTCTATTGACGTAGATGTAATAAACTTATCCAGCTCAGGGCTTGCCCATATATGGTCAAGTCGCCTTCCTCTATTTGACTCTTCCCAATTTTTAGATCGATAACTCCACCAACTATATAGTTTATTTTTATATGGATGAAACTTCCTTATAGAATCTTTAAAGTCATAAGAGGATCTCAGCTCTTCTAGCTTTTTAACCTCAACAGGTGTATGACTTACAATCTTAATTAATTGTTTATGAGACCAAACATCATTTTCATGGGGCGCTATGTTGAGGTCGCCAACAAGTAACATTAAGTCCTCTCTATTTTTTTTTAATTTAAGCCAACTACCTGCCTCATCCAAAAAATCTAATTTATGTTTAAATTTATCATTAATTTCAGGGTCTGGCTCATCACCACCTGCGGGAACATAAAAGTTATTTATAGTTAAGGGTTTATTTTTTGTGCTTACTGTTAACGACAAGTGACGCCCGTCTTTCTTTTGACAAAAATCTTTTTGTTCAACTCCCACTACTTCAAGGTTGGTAGCTATAGAAACTCCGTGATATCCCTTAATCCCATTCGAATAAACATTCTTTAGACCAGCCTTATGAAATTCCTCATATGGGTATTGGTCATTTGGGCATTTAGTTTCTTGAAGGCAAACAACGTTAGGGCGATATTCTTTAATTATAGATAAAAGAGAATTTATTCTTAATCTAACAGAGTTAATATTCCAGCTAAGCACACGAACTTTCATTTAATATTTATGCACTTAGGATATTATCCCACATTTCTTCAATCATCATTTCGTAATCAAAGTCCAATATTGAGGATGTATCCTCATAGCGCTCGATTATTTGAGGGTTTGGGAAGAGCGTATGATTATTTTTATAGCTCTCTTTACACATATCCAAGGCCATTATGTTGGGAGTTGCAAATTGTATATCTTCAGCAAGCGACCTTCCATTTTTTGGCTCTAAAAGAGAATTAATTATAGTATGTGCATCATCTGAAAGTTGTGAAGATTTAGAAATACAAGCGGAATCTTGCCAAATAAGACTACCCTCTCTAGGAAAAGTAAATTCAATATCGCTATCATTAATTTTCTTATACTCTTCATTGCTTAAGATGGCTAAATCTACTTCACCACTAACCAGTAAATCCCTACCATTCTTTTTTCCAAAGTCTTTAACGTTTACCTTTTGACGTTTTAAGAGTTTTTCTGCCTGATTAATCCACATTGGATCATTTGTGTTGAGGCTAACACCCATATACTTAAGCGCAAGTTGTATGAGCGTTCTTCCTTCTCCAATAAGAGCAATCTTACCAGCATACTTATCTGAATCTAGCAGCCATCTCCAGGTCGAAGGTGGCTCTGAGAATTTGCTTTTTCTATAAGCAATTCCTATAGCACCATAAGACAAAGGAATGCTATATTTCCTATCTGGATCAAACGATGAATTTAAAAATTTTTGATCAATAAATGATCTGTTTGTTATTAAATCATTGTTCAGCTCTAGTAGCTTTTCTTCATCAATCAGATTTTCAATTACTGAATCTCTTCCTATTATTATGTCATGTGATCCATTATTGAAATCAAAGCTTGATTCTAAATTATATGCCTCGGAATTAATTTTTTGACTAATACCCTTGGCTACTTTCGAGATAAGCTTCTCTGATAAATAATTTTCAGGTGAATATAGGCCAAGTGCCATCACTTCGTCTTGAGCAAATAAGCTTAGGGGTCTTAGGGCTAGGCCTGCTGCGATAATACCAGCTCCTGACACGAACTTTCTTCTTGTCGTCTTAACACTCTTTTTTCTTTTATCCATAACCTTTCCCTCTAAATATTGTTACCTTATTAGCAATTATATCTTACTGTTGCTATATTTTTTTATTTTTTCTATCAGTTTATAGTAAAAAAGTTTTCATCTAGAAAATTAAATTTTTCAATTTTAGAAAAGAAAACTGTGGTCTCGTTGTTTTGAGTATCAATTAATTTCCACTGCCTCAACTGAGGGTTAGGATAATCACCTGTTAGAAATACAGAGTTTCTTGATGAGTTCTTCTTAGTCCTTAGCTCAATTGTACCAATATTTCCCTGAATAACTATTTCATTTATTAAAAATTTTTTTAAGCTAAAATCTTTTGAAAATAAGCTTGATATAGGGCTATCCTTAATAGAGTATTGGCTTATTGGACCCTCATCAAACTCTTTCACAGAAATTAAACCATCTTTAATAACTATGATTAGCTCTGACTGAGGTATGTAGCTAAATTTTATTGAACCTTTTCCGTTTGACCAAAAGTTACCTTTTAATACTTTCCCATACTTATCAAGCTGAGTAAATTTTCCCGAAACTGAACCTAGATTAAATAAATAGTTTTCGAAAGATTGAGCCCACTTACTTGCCGGAAGAGACTTGCCATCTTGACCAAATGCAGAAAAGGAGATTAATGCAAAGAATATGAGAAAAATAACTTTCTTTTCTTGGTATTTCATTAATTATCCTGACCTATAATCTCTCTTTTTCCCTGGCTATTTGCTGCAGATATAATACCTTTTTCTTCCATTTCCTCAATTATCCTTGCCGCCCTATTATAGCCTATTTGAAGTTTTCTTTGAATGTAGCTAGTTGAAACTCTTTTATCTTTTATAATTATTGACACCGCCTGACTGAAAAGAGCATCCTCGGATTCACCTTGGGGCGATGTTAAATTACCCTCGCCTCCTTCTTCTTTTGTTATAGACTCAATGTACTCGGGCGTTTCTTGCTTCCTAATGAAGCCGACGACTCTTTCAACCTCATCGTCTGAAACAAAAGGGCCGTGAACTCTAACGACCTTCCCTCCGTCAGACATATAGAGCATATCACCTCTTCCTAAAAGCTGCTCTGCTCCCATTTCATTTAATATTGTCCTACTATCAATTTTAGATGCAACCTGAAAGGCAATCCTGGTTGGAAAGTTTGCCTTTATTGTTCCTGTAACAACATCTACCGAAGGCCTTTGCGTTGCCATTACTAAATGAATGCCCGCTGCCCTTGCCTTTTGCGCCAAGCTTTGAACAAGGTGCTCTATATCATTTTTTGCAACTAGCATGAGGTCTGCCATTTCATCAATTACGACAACAATAAAAGGCATTCTCTTAGGCTCTATTTCTTCTTCTGAATAAAGTGGCTGACCTGTTTCATCATCGTAACCAGTATGAATCTTTCTTTTGAACTTTTTACCCTTTTTTCTATAGTCTTCGGCTTTTTCATTAAAAGCTTCCATAGTTCTTACTGAGAGTTTTGACATCCTGTTATATCTATCATCCATTTCTTTAACGACCCACTTTAGACCCACGACTGCTTTTTTTGGGCTAGTTATTACTGGGGTAAGAAGATGAGGTATTCCATCATACACTGAAAGCTCTATCATTTTGGGATCTACCATGATTAGCCTACATTCATCTGGCCTGAATCTGTATAGTATTGATAAAATCATTCCATTTATTCCAACTGATTTTCCAGAACCCGTTGTTCCCGCTATCATAAGGTGAGGCATTCTGGAGAGATCGGCTACAGTTGGAACCCCTCCAATATCTTTTCCAAGGCTTAAGGGTATTCCGCCTTTCTTATTTTCGAAAATATCACTCTCTAGTATTTCTCTTAAATAAACTGTCTCCTTACTATAGTTAGGAAGCTCTATACCTATTGAGTTTTTACCCGGAACAACTGCTATTCTGGCTGATGTTGCACTCATCGATCTCGATATATCATCTGCAAGAGAAATAACCCTAGATGACTTTACCCCCGGTGCCGGCTCAAGTTCATAAAGAGTTACAAAAGGTCCTGGATTTACACTTATTATTTTTCCATTAATTCCAAAATCTTTAAGTGTGGTCGCTAGAAGCTCTTTATTCTCATTAATTTTTTTATCTGAAACTGTATTTTCTTTTCTTTCGGACGGAACATCACTTAGCAGGTCAAGACTTGGGAGACTGTAGCCTCTGGTATTTTCATATACCTGACTCTCTTTAGGTGGAGGAGGTTTTTCTTTCTTTCTTTCTTTTTTAATAAGGCTTGGGAATTTTATCCTTTTATTTTTTATTACTTTCTCAGAAGCAATTAAAATTTCCTTTTCAATTATTTTAGATTTATTGGCTGTCTCAACATCCAGGTTTATATTGCTAGGCAATAGCCCATAGGTGATTAGAAGAGAAGAAAAGAAGCCTAGACTTATATAAAATGAATAAATAAATAAATTATTTTCTAATAGATCGAAGTTTATCGCCAAGCTTAGTTTATAAACTAAAGATTCAATCACCTCCAATGAAAGAGAACCAAAAATTCCTCCGTCACTAAATGATTTTTCAAATGGAGCCGAAAGAAGAAACAGTCCAATAAAAGCAAGCAAGACTTTTATAAATGAATTTTCTAATTTTTTAATAATCTTAAAGAAACCAAAAATAATTAAGATAACAGGAATTATTATTGATAGAATTCCANAAAACTGAACAATAATGTCTGATATATAAGAGCCNGGGTTTCCAAGTAAATTCNNGGGAGGATTGTCTGATATTGTATTAAGGCTTTGATCTAAGGCATTATATGAGACAAGTGCTACTAGTATGAAGGCTCCAGCCAACACAAGCAATGTACCTATTATTAAATTCANTAGACCAAAGAAAACAACGTAAAGAAAGCCCCTTAGCCTAAATAAAACATTTGTTGGAAAGGCGAATATTTTTTTAAGAATGCTCATTTATTTTTTTTCTATAAACCCTATAAATATAAATTAACGAATCAAGTTGATAATCACGCCTTAATACAACAATCTGCAAGAACTTTTTTTATTTAAACGTTAATTTAATTTAGTTTTTTATTGAACTATACTATTAGATATTATGATGAAAAATAATAATTTTGATGTTGCTATCTTTGGAAGCGGTTTAACAGCCAAGGCAATGTGTCTGATTGCTGAGCATTGCGGTATGAGCTTTGTTAATATTCAAGGAAAACAAAAAAAAGAAAAGTCAGAAGAAGATATAAGATCGCTTGCCCTATCATCAGCATCAATAAATATGCTTAAAATTCTTGGTGTTGAAATAGAAGCTCAAAGTGTTGAAAAAATGATTGTCTTTGAGGGCGGTGTTTCTGACGAAAAGATAAAAGGTAAGGTTATTTTTAATTCGGAGGACCTTGATGATCAAATAGCATTTATTTCAGAATACGGACTTATTAAAAAATCTCTAGAGGGAAGATTAGAGCTCAATAAAGAAAATTCTATTAAAGAAAGCTCCAAATCTATTTTGGCGGAGAATAATTTCTCTACAATTACTTTCAACAAAAGCACCTCTATTAAATCTAAGCTCAACATTTTTACTGAGAGATTAGATTTAAATTTTCAAAAAATTTTTCAAATTAAATATGAATCTGTTGATTACGAACAAACAGCAATAACTGCAACTTTAGAGCACAGTAAAGATCACAAGGGTTATGCATATCAATTCTTTCTCAAAAATGGTCCATTGGCTTTGCTACCTTTAAGAAAAAGAAAAACTAAGAATTATTCATCCCTAGTCTGGACCGAAAAAACATTCAATGCTCATGAAATTTTATCTAGCGCCAAAGATCTTGAAAAAAAATTAAACGATATGTGCAGTATATACCTAGGAAAAATAAAAGTTTCAACTCAACCAATTTCCTTTCCTTTAAAGAAAGTTAGTTGCAAAACACCACGGATCCATAGAAATCTTTTTGTTGGTGATGCTATTAGATCAATGCACCCTTTGGCTGGGCAGGCTTGGAACCAGAGCTTAAGAGATCTTGCTTATATAGCTGATGCCTTAGTCGAATCAAAAAAACTTGGTATAGATATAATGACTTGCCCATCAATGAAAAGTTTTGAAGGTAAAAGGCAGTTTGAGGGAAATGCATTTGTTGAGGGCATAAGCTTCATTAATGCAATTTTTAAATCTGAATCATCTTTGGCAAAAGGGATCAGAAGAAACTTAATGAAAATATTTAATAAAGAAGGCCCCCTTAAAAGCTTGCTTGCTAATGAGGCATCCGGAGGAGCCCTGGAGAGACCCAGCCTCCTTATGAACAAGCCAGCCGGATCAAAAACTATTTAAATTATTTTTCTTGCTTCATCCACTAACATAATAGGAATACCATCCCTAACTGGATATGCTAATCCAGCTTTTTTACTAATTAACTCTTGTTTGTTTTTATCCCACTCAAGTGTCTCTTTTGTAACTGGACAAACTAAAATTTCTAATAATTTTGGATCTACTTCTTTAGTCATTTTCTCTCACTGTATTTGTTCTGTTCCGCCCTCGGAGGACATAGACATTTCTGTCATTGCGATTAATATTTCATTTCTTTCAGAAAGAGTTTTGGCCTCTAATAGGGCTTGCTTTTCTTCTGGTCTATATGGGCTTAACAAGCATAAAGAATTAACCAGGAGCTCTGTTGGAGAATTTTTAATTGATTCCCAGTCAACATCCAAATTGTTATAGTCTAAATATTTTTTTAAGCATATTTGCAATTTTTCTCTATTAACATTTTCTTCATCAAAGCCCTTCAAAAGATCATTAGAGAACTCTTTATAGCTAACTTGAAACTGGCGGTAGGGTGTTACAACCTCAAGCTCTTGTTCAACAAAAAATCTACAAACACCAGACAATGTTACAAGCATTCTATTATTTGTTAATTCGCTATAGGATACAATTTTGCCTACGCAACCAACTTTAAATAACTGATCTTTTTTTTCAGATTGAGTTTGTATCATTGCAATCAATCGATTATCGGATAGCGCATCATCAACCATCTCTAAATATCTGGGCTCAAATATATTCAAGGGCAGCTGAGTTCTTGGCAACAATAGGGCACCAGGCAGAGGGAATACTGAAAGTTTAGGAGGAAGTTCTTCAATTTTAAGGTAATCTTTTAATGATTTCATAATTAACTAAACAATAAGGACGATAGTTTTTTCCTTCCCTCTATTACAAGCTCATCTTGAGGGCCAAGCGCATTAAAAATTTCTATTAGCTGTTTACGGCCCTCGGAATCATTCCATTTTGGGTCTATTTCTATTATGCCTAATAATTCTTCGATTGCTGACTTATTGTCTCCGCTTGACACAAGTAGGATAGCTAAATCTAATCTTGATTGGTGATCTTTTGGATTTTTAGAAATATTTTCTCTTAAAATATTTTGATGATTTTCATCGTTAGGACCTTCTTTGGCTTTTTTTATAAGATCAATTTCAGCACATACAGATATAAAATCTTGATTTTTCTCTGCTTCCTGCGGAAGTTTTTTAATCATATTTTCTGCTTTTTCAGTCTCCCCAACTTTTAATAAACATCGGCAGAATAATGATGCTGCAGAAATATTATCTGGTTCAATTTGAAGGATTTGAGAAAATATATTTGATGCCTCTTCAAAATTTCCATTATCTAGCTCTAGTCTTGCATCTATTAAATTTTGATCAATGGATGATGAGTTATTTTTTGCGGCTATAGTTTTTATAAATTCTCGGATAGTTTTTTCCGGCTGAACACCAATAAATCCATCTAAGGGCTGCCCATCATGAAAAGCCATTACAGCTGGTATTGATTGAATTTTTAATTGTTGTGCAACCTCGGGAGATTTATCTATATCCATCTTCGCAAGAATAACTCTACCATTTTGCTCTAGAACTAATCTTTCAATTATTGGTGTTAACTGTTTACAGGGCTCACACCACGGCGCCCAAAAATCGACTATAACTGGAATATCTTTAGATTTTTCAATTACATCCAGCATGAAATTTTCAGTAACCACATCTATTATGAGGTTATTGCTATCTAGGCCACTTGGGCTATCATTATTATTAGAATCTTCAATTAACATTTTTAAAGTGCATCATCTTGTGTTTCACCAGTTCTTATTCTTATAGCCTGATCAACATTTGTTATGAAAATTTTTCCATCTCCCACTTTTCCAGTCTCGGAGCTCTTTGTAATAGTATTGACTACTTGATCTAGCTTTGTTGCTGGAACGACCACTTCAATCTTAATTTTTGGAACTTCTGTAGTTTTATACTCTGCACCTCTATATATTTCTGTTTGACCTCTTTGTCTTCCAAAGCCTCTAATTTCTGTTGCCGATAAACCATCAATCCCAATATCAATTAGTGCATTTCTAACCTCTTCATATTTATGAGGTCTTATTATGGCTACAATCATTTTCATCATTTCGTTTTCCTTTGATCGTAATGCAATCTTCACTAATCTCCTTATAGCTTCTGAGTGTGAAGGTAGATCATTTTGTTCTCTTCGCCATTTATCAACATCATTTCTAAAATCTGTTGAGGCTACTAGCTGGATTCTTTGGTCTTGTTTCTTCATATTATCATCATATCATATACATTATATATATAATAGTTAAGTTACTTTATAATATATGTATTAAGGTTGTTTACTTCTTTTGAACTTTCAAATATTGTCAGCTTGATTTTATTAAGCGGGTGTAGCTCAGTGGTAGAGCATCACGTTGCCAACGTGAGGGTCGAGAGTTCGAATCTCTTCGCCCGCTCCATAAAGTTTCAAAGTAACTCTTCGGATGTAAAGAGTTTAATATTTGCTAAAGACAGCATTCCCTTATTAGTTAAAGAAAAACTATTTTATGTATTTGAATTTAAATTATTTAAATAAATAGTAATTTATCATTGCTAATTATCACAACATTAAATAAAAAGACGCCAATGGTGCTTTTATAGCTAAGAGGGAAATAGGTTAAATTCCTATACTGTACCCGCAACTGTATTTAAGTAGCGAGAGATCATTATGCCACTGGATTTTCTGGAAAGGCGATTTCAAGCGATAATCTATAAGTCAGGAAACCTGCCATTATGTCGTTCGTTCAGGGCCGGGTTTAGCCATATGAGCAGGATTTTCCTTAGAAACGACCAATTATAGGTCGCAATTTATATTGCATTTTGAAACTGTTTTATGAGGAAATCATGAAAATAACTAAAGCCGCATTTTTTTTATTACTTTTAATTTTACTATCTTATGAGGATTCATACTCAGATGAATTACAAAATAATTTTATAGATTCTAGTGGAATTGAAAAAATAGTTGTACGCAGTACAAGAATACCATCAACCACAATAGATATTGGATCCAGTGTTTATATATTGTCTCAAGATCAAATTAAAGAGCGAGGATTTACTGATGCTATCGATGCAATTAGCTCGGCGCCAGGCGTTACATCAAAACAAAACGGAAGTTTTGGTGGTGTTGGAACCATAAGAATCCGTGGTGCCTCAAGTGCTCAGACACTTGTTTTAGTTGATGGCGTGCCTGTGAACGATGCCTCTTCTCCTGGTGGTGGATATAATTTTGAATATTTATCAACATCCAATATTGAATCTATAGAGATATTACGGGGTCCCCAGTCAACACTCTGGGGTTCTGACGCAATGGGGGGTGTTGTTAACATTTATACAAAACAACCTGATTCTGGATCTTTGGGTATTGCATCTGAGATTGGCTCTTTTGGACTAAAGAGAGCTAATGCGGATGTAAGTTTTTCTGGACCAAAAAGTAAATTTAGAGCTGCGCTCGCCAAAACTTCAGCTGATGGAATTAGTAAGGCAGACAAAAGGGATGGTAATAATGAAGCTGATGGATTTGAAAGTGAGTCCTATTCTTTTAATGGATCATTGGACTTTGACTCTGTAACAATCAAGTCGTCCTTATCTTATGTGGACTCGGAGGTTGAATATGATAGCTATGGATTTGCTACTGGTGTTCAAGATGGTGATGAAAAAAGTAATACCCAAGAATTTGTCGGCTCTATTTCAACATTCTTCGATCTTTTTAATGGTAGTCTGCAAAATAATTTTTTAGTAAGTCAGTCTGATATCAAAAGAGATTATTACACAAATAATCAACTAACTTTTGGTGCCGAGGGCAAAAGAGAGCTATTCCGTTATCAAGGTAATGTAGAATTTAATGAAACTAGTGAGGTAGCCTTTGGCCTCGAGAGTGAAGAAAGTAAAGTAGATTTTAACCAATCTAAAATTGATGGAATTTTCTTTCTTTATGAGTTTAGGCCAAATAATAAACTTATTATTTCCACAGGAATAAGAAATGATGATCATGAAGGGTTTGGCTCAAAGACAACAAGAAAAATAACCGGAACATTTAAGTCATCCGACCAATTAATAATAAGATCAAGCTGGGGAGAGGGTTTTAAGGTTCCTACTATTTTCCAATCAACATACTTTTGCTGCGGTGCTACAACTGCAAATAACTTAATAAGACCTGAAACATCTTCATCATATGATTTTGGATTTGAATTATTTTTTAATGAAATGAACAGTAATTTTAGCATTACTTACTTTGACCAAGATATAAAAGATCAGATAAACTTCTCCTTTGGAGTTGGAGGATATGAAAATATAGACAGGGTTAGTTCAAAAGGTTTTGAGGTTGCTTTGAATTATGAAATCTCAAAGCTTGTTAATCTTTATATTAATTATTCATATATCGACTCTGTTGATGGAAATGGTTCTTCTCTCTTAAATATAGCTAAGGATTCAGCGGAGGCCGGCCTTATTTATGAAACTACAAAGAATTATTCTGGTTCTTTAATAGCAAGATACAATGGATCGGAATCAAGCAGCTATGGCAAAATTGATTCTTGGATTCGTTTTGATGTTAACGGCTTATACAGACTCTCTGACTCTAGCGAGCTTTATTTTCGTATAGAAAATTTACTAGATGAAGAATATCAGCAAGTTTTTGGTTATGGTACTCCTGAGCGATCAGGCTTTATTGGCTTAAGGGCAAATTTTTGACTTAAGTCTTTTGCTTTAGCTTGTTTTTTTTGATAAAATTATGTTATCAGAACTTTGATGATTTAAGTCTATTTTAAAAAAATAATTGGGAGATATATCAATGATTAATTCTATCTATAATAATTTTTTGGGGGCAGCTCCAAATTGGTATAAAAATACAATTATCTCCTTCTTAATTGCTAATCCAATTATTTTTACAGCATTAGAAGTAATGGGTCTTCCTGCTGGCTTTATACTTGGATGGATAATCTTAACACAGTTTATTTTTACTCTAGCTATGGCTCTTAAGTGCTACCCACTCCAACCCGGCGGCTTAATAGCAATAGAGTGTGTTTTGATGGGCTTAACTGACACAGGTCAAATTTATTATGAAGTTGATGCCAACTTAAAAGTGATTTTACTTTTAGTGTTTATGGTGGCTGGTATTTATTTTATGAAAGATTTTCTTTTATTTATTTTTACAAAATTATTAATAAATATAAGGAATAAAAGAGCCTTATCTTTGTTATTTGTTTTTGCAGCAGCCTTTCTTTCTGCTTTTTTAGATGCCCTTACTGTTATGGCGGTTTTAATAGCTGTTGCGGTTGGTTTTTATCAAGTTTATAAGAGTGTTGCTGAAAAAGAGGATAGTTTTTCTGAAGATTCTGATGATTTTACTACGTTTAAAAGTTTTCTTAGAAACCTTTTGATGCATGGTGCGGTTGGAACAGCTTTAGGCGGAGTTTCTACAACAGTAGGCGAGCCACAAAACCTCTTAATAGCAAGCGCTGCAGATTGGACGTTTGTTGAATTCTTTATAAAGATGCTTCCTATTTCTTTCCCAGTCTTTATTGCAGGCCTTCTAACTTGTTATTTGATTGAAAGGTTTTCTTTATTTTCTTTCGGAACGCAACTACCTGATCACATAAGGCAAGTTCTTTACGACTTTGATCAAAAAGAATCATTAGAAAGATCACAATCTCAAAATATGAAAATTATTACACAAGCTGTGGTAGCAATTATATTAGTTATTTCTCTTGCTTTTGGTCTCGCTGCGGTTGGTCTAATTGGTTTAATGGTAATAGTTCTTTTGACAGCATTCAATGGAGTAATTGAGGAGCACGAGCTAGGCAAGGCTTTTGAGGAGGCTCTTCCATTTACAGCCTTACTTGTTGTTTTTTTTGCTGTGGTGGCAGTAATTCATGATCAGCATTTATTTACGCCCATAATAACATATGTTCTAAGCCTTAAACTCGATGTACAAATTCCAATGTTTTTTATGGTAAATGGAATATTGTCGATGATTAGTGATAATGTTTTCGTTGCAACAATTTACATTAGTGAAGTAAAGGCTGCCCTTGATAGCGGAGCAATTGATAGGGAGCAATTTGATTTGTTGGCTATAGCGATAAATAGTGGAACAAATCTTCCAAGTGTGGCAACACCAAACGGGCAAGCGGCATTTCTATTCTTATTAACTTCTTCGGCAGCGCCTCTATTGGGTCTTTCGTACTTAAGAATGGTTTTAATGGCGCTTCCCTATACTATTGTTCTAACTGTCGTAGGTGTTTTATCAGTTATATTTTTTCTTTAATATTCAAGGCCAATAGATAGACCTAATTACAACAAATTTTTTATTTCCCTTTGTCGATATGAATTTTATTAATTTGATAGAGGAAAGGGAAATTTTAATTTGTTAAATTAAAATCATTTTCTTCTTTTAATTAAGATGCTCACGATTTGTTGTGTAAGGATATTTTGCAATTATGATTGTTGGTTATTTAATAAATTGATTTAGACGCAAAGCCTAATGGTTGAAGTGTCTAATTCCAGTAAATATCATTGCTAGATTTTCTTTGTCTGCGGCAGCAATAACCTCATCATCTCTGATCGAACCGCCGGGCTGTATAATAGCAGTAACACCCGCATCAGCTGCTGCCATCAGTCCATCTGCAAATGGAAAGAAAGCATCAGAAGCGACAACCGAACCTATTGCCAATGGCCTTTCAAATCCCAACGCTTTTGCAGCATCCTCTGACTTGCGGGCTGCAATCCTAGATGAATCAAGTCGATTCATTTGGCCTGCTCCAATACCAACCGTTGCACCATTTTTTGCATAAACAATAGCATTTGATTTAACGTGCTTCGCTACCTTAAATGCAAACAAGAGATCGCTCATTTCTTGTTCCGATGGCTTACGAGAAGAAGCTATTTTAAGTTCCCTCTCTTCGATTATAATATTATCTTTTGTCTGTGCAAGGAAGCCTCCTGAAACAGACTTCATCATTATGCCAGGAAGATTTGGATCCGCTAATCCACCCGTTATTAAAACTCTAAGATTTTTCTTTGAGGCTAATATTATTTTAGCATCTTCAGAAATGCTAGGAGCAATAATTACCTCTGTAAATATTTCTGATATTTTTGTAGCTGTTTCTTTATCAAGTCCTTTGTTGAGTGCTATTATTCCACCAAAAGCTGAAACAGAATCACAATTTAGGGCTTTTGAGTAAGCTTCAATAAGACTTGATCCAGTCGCAACTCCGCAAGGATTTGCATGTTTAATAATAGCCACTGCAAAATCTTTTTTATCATCAAATTCAGAAACAAGTTCAAAAGCAGCATTTGTATCATTAATATTATTGTAGCTAAGTTCCTTACCTTGAATTTGGTGAGAGGTTATAAGACCCTTCCTATTTGACCCATCATTATAAAATTTAGCTTTTTGATGAGGATTTTCTCCATACCTAAGATTTTGTTGTTCTACACCTCCGAGAGCATGAAATTTCCCGAGAGGCTCTTTTAATTCTTCAGACATCCAATTTGAAATTGTAGAATCATATGCTGCGGTTCTTGCATAAGCCTTTAGGGCTAATTTTTTTAATGTTATATTACTTAACGCGGCTTGGTTTTCTTTGAGTTCCCTTAATATAATATCATAATCATCTGGATCTACTATCACTCCAACGTGNGAATGGTTCTTTGCAGCCGCTCTTATCATTGCTGGCCCGCCAATATCTATATTTTCAATACACGTTTCATAATTAGATTTGTTTAATATAGTTTCTTCAAAAGGATAAAGGTTTACAATTAATAAATCGATATTTTGTATATCGTGTTCTTTCATTAATTTTTTATGCTCTTCATTATTTCTTTTTCCAAGCAATCCACCATGGACTTTTGGGTGAAGAGTTTTAACTCTACCATCTAATATTTCAGGAAAACCTGTTATAGATGAAACATCTTTTACCTTTAACCCAGATTTAGAAAGAACGGAATATGTTCCTCCGGTAGAAATAATTTCAACACCTAACTCAATAAGATCTTTTGCGAAATCTATAATTCCATTTTTATCTGATACAGATATTAGCGCTCTTTTTATTTTTGACATTCTTTATAATCCTCTGAGCTTTCTAATATTTTCTTTATATTTTGTTTTTCCACCCTTAAAGGTTGCTGTTCCTGCAACGAGAACATCAGCCCCAGCCGAAATCGCCCTTGGGGCAGTCTCAAAATTTATACCACCATCAACCTCTAGATCTATTTTTTTTCCAGTAAGATCAATCATTTTACGAATACTTTCAATCTTTACCAATTGGTCATCCATAAAACTTTGACCGCCGAAGCCTGGAACGACAGTCATAACTAAAATTAAATCAAGTTCTTCGATTAAATTATTAAGGACACTAAGATGTGTTGCAGGGTTTAAGGAAATCCCAGTTTTACAGCCAAGACCCTTTATTATTCGGAGAGTTTCTTTAGGGTTTTTTTCTGCCTCAGGGTGGAATGTAATTATATCAGACCCCGCTTCTGCAAAATTTTCTAGCAATGGGTTAACTGGCTCAATCATGAGATGTACGTCAAAGACTTTATTTGTACACTTTCTAATATCTTTTATTACCTCGGGACCGATGGTAATATTTGGAACATAATGACCGTCCATTACGTCAACATGAATATAATCGGCACCTGCATTATCAATTTCTTCAATCTCATTGCCAAGGCATGAAAAATCAGCAGACAAGATTGATGGAGAGATTTTTATTTGATTATCCATTTAAATTCATTAACAGAGCTTTTATTTCGAAGCAAGCACTCAAGATACTTTCTTTAATCTTGCAATAAAAAAACCATCCATCCCGCCAATTTCACTTAAATGATCTGGAAATATTCTAAGTAATCCGTCCTCAGTAATTAACTCCTTGAGGCCGCTAACTTCACCGGGTAAAATTCTTTCTATTTCTGCATCCTTATTTTCTTTAATAAATTTAAAGATTTGGTTTTCACCTTCCTCAACCTCTAACGAGCATGTGCAATATATTAAACTCCCATTTTCACTTAGAAGTTTCCAAGAAGACAAAAGCAAATCAGACTGAAGTTTCTCTAAAGACCTAATATCATTTTCTTTTTTTATATGCATTATATCCGGGTGTCGTCTGAGTGTTCCAGTCGAAGAACATGGGGCATCCAGAATAATTTTAGACCATTTTTTTTCAGATTTAAAATCTCTTACATCAGAGTGAATGATTGAAGATGTATAATTTAGGCGAGACAAGTTTTCTTTTAGTCGCTCTATTCTTTTTTTATTCCCATCAATTGAGGTAACCTCTGCTCCCATTGCTACTAATTGCGAAGTCTTTCCACCTGGTGCTGCACAAAGATCAAGAACTTCATCACCTTTTTTAATATTTAATAATGTAGCTGGAATTTGCGATGAATAGTCCTGAACCCACCAATCACCCGATTCAAATCCCTCCAGATCAGAAATTAAACTAGTGTTATTTAACCTAACTGTTTTATTTGATATGTAATATCCATTTAGTTTATCAGCCCAAACTAATGGATCCTCTTTTACACAGAGATCTATTGGAGGACTTAAAACCCTATGAGCATTCTCTATGTTAATATAATTTTCACCCCACTCAGCCTTCCACCTTTCTGTTAGCCATAATGGAGTTTTGGGACTTTCCTCTTGATAGATCTTTATTTTATCCCTTTCCCTAAGGGCACTCCGCATTATCGCATTAATAAGACTTTTCCATTTGCCACCAGCCATTTCAACAGATGTATTTGTTGCTGCATGATCGGGAGTTTTTAGATAAATAATTTGTACAATACCTATCCTGAGAATCATTTGCACCTTAGAAGGTGACTTATTTAGAGATTTTTTTAAAAACTTATTAAGTATGAAATCTATTTCAGTTAGATTTCTTAATGTCGATGAAACAAGTAGCCTACAAAAAGAGCGATCTTCAGGTTCCATTTTAGAAAGATATGACCCAGACTGAAGATATTTATTAAATACATCATCCAGGGGAGTAGACTTATCTAAAACCTCAAGCAAGATTTCAATAGCAATCCTTCTAGCCGAAAGCCCAACATTATTATTAAATTTTTTTAAATTTTTTTTCATAAACTATCTTTCAATTTTTTATTGGTAGGTTATATATATCCTTATGTCTAAAAATTTACATAAAAATAATGAAAGTCAGGCTGATATAGCCAAGCGTGCCTTGTCAGAAGCCGATGAAAGAAAACTAAAACTAGAAAAGTCTAATTTACCAAAAGAGCTTGATGGAAGAAGTGGTCCTGAGCCGACTAGATATAATGACTGGGAAAAGAACGGCATTACATCTGATTTTTAATTAAATTAGCTGTCTGAACTTATAAACTTTTACTGATTGAAAAAGCCCCGCCTTGTTGTAAGGGTCATTTTCTGACCAGGCCAGTGCCTTTTTCTTATTTTCTGTTTCTATAACAATAAGACTACCCATCATTTCTTCTTCTGCATCTGTCAATAAAGGCCCTGCATAACGAACTAAGCCTGTATCTTTAACATATTTCAAATGATCCTCTCTGTTTGCCAACCTTTTCTCTAGTGATTTTTCATGATCTAAACAAATTATCGAAAACAGCATTTTAGGCCTCCTCTTTCAGTGGTCGTGATAATAATTCTTCAATAATTGTATCAATATCAGACTCATTGTTTATTAATTTATTAATTGAATCGGTAATTGGCATAGTTATATTGTAATTTTTTGCTAACTCTATGACGGCCCTCGTAGAAAACATTCCCTCTGCCACGGATGTAAGGCCATTAGTCGCTTCATTAATATTCATTCCCTTTCCTAGCTTCATGCCCAGGGTAAAATTTCTTGATGTTTCGGAGTTACATGTAAGGATTAAATCTCCCATCCCAGAAAGCCCGGTTAAGGTTTTTGCTTCACCCCCCAATGCCTGAGCAAGACGACTAATTTCAGAAAATCCCCTTGTAATAAGAGCAGACCTTGCGCTATCCCCGAGCTCTTTTCCAAAAACAATACCTGAGGCAATCGCTATTATATTCTTTGTTGCGCCGCCAATCTGTGCCCCAACTATATCTGGACTCTGATAAATTCTAAATTGAGGCGAACTTATTGTTTCTGCAATTTTTTTACCAACACTTTTGTCCTTGCAGGCTAAGGTAAGTGCAGTCGGAAGGTTAATTGCGACATCTTTTGCAAAACTAGGTCCCGATAAAATAGCGATAGGATTAGTCGGCAAGTATTCATCGGCTACCTCACTCATGAGCTTAAGTGATCCAATCTCAACACCCTTAGAACACAATACAATTGGAATCTTATTATCAATTAGACCCCTAATATTTTCTAATGTGCTTCTCAGGTATTGGGCTGGAGTAACTAAAAATAGTAAATTAGTATTTTTAAGGAACTCAAAATTATTGTACGCCACTATAGTTGATGGAAGACTAATTCCGGGAAGAAATAAGTCATTTTTATTACTAATGTTTATTGTATCGACAACTTCCTTTTCTTTTGCCCATATATTAATTTTCTTATTATCTTTTGATAAGGCGATAGCAATGGCCGTACCCCAAGCCCCAGCTCCCATAACTGAAATATTATTATAATGAATACTATTACCCAAGGTTACCTCCATTAAGTTTCATCTCCTCTAGTGGCCACCTNGGAGTTACAGGAATCTCTAAACTATCCTTTTGACCATTCAATAGTCGTAATCCTCCGGCCCAAGCTATCATTGCAGCATTATCTGTACAAAATTTTATAGGGGGGGCAACAAATTTTATTTTATTTTTAATTGCTAAGTCATTTAGACTTTTTCCTATTGCTTTATTTGAGGCAACGCCACCCGATGCTACAAAATACTTTATATCTAAATCCTTATATTCCTTTTTTACTCGCGATATAGCCCTGCTTGATTTGGTTGTTAAACATTCAATAATTGCCTGCTGGTAGGAGGCTGATAGATCAGCTAAATCTTTTTTTGACAATGGTTCAATTTCTTTTACTTCCCTAATGAGGGATGTTTTTAGTCCTGAGAAAGAAAAGTTACAGTCTTCAGANCTTAAAAGAGGCCTTGGGAAATTGAATCTATTGCTGGATCCTTTTTCTGATNCTTTTTCTAATGCAGGTCCCCCGGGGTAGCCTAAGTCTAAAAACTTTGCGGCTTTGTCAAAGGCCTCACCAACTGCATCATCAAGTGTTGTACCAAGCTGAATATATTTACCAAGACTTTTCACAAGAATTAGCTGGGTATGGCCCCCTGAGATAAGGAGTAATATATATGGAAACGAAACTTCGTTTGTTAGCAGTGGCGTAAGAGCGTGACCCTCCAAATGATTAACTCCTATTAAAGGAATACCAGCACCAAGAGCAATACCCTTTGCTGTCGTCAATCCAACTATTAATCCGCCCACAAGCCCGGGACCAGATGTTGCGGCTATTCCATCAATGTCCTGTAATTTAAATGATGCTTCATCCAAAGCCCTATCTATCAAAGGGCTCAGGTTCTCGATATGGGATCTTGAGGCAATTTCTGGAACAACACCACCATATGGCATGTGCTCGTCAATTTGACTAAAAACAACATTTGAGAGAATTTCACCACTTTTCTCATTTTCTAATTTTACAATCGAAACAGCAGTTTCATCACAACTGCTTTCAATTCCCAAGACTGTAATGTGGTCGGTTGTCATTATGGTTCCCCAAATTTGTAATTAATCTAATAACTATCATATATTAAATAACTTATCTAAATGATCTTTTAATATGATAATGCTAGGCTATTAACTAAATATATATTATTAAAAAATTTTTAGATAAGAGCATCATATTTTATAAAAAGGCAGCGGAGAGACATGAAAAAAATTTTATCTATAGTCTTTATTTTACTTTTAGTTCCAAATTTTTCATATGCCACAATACCAAATGTTGTCACTGACCATGCGAGTATTTCAATTCTTTTAGAATCAAAAGAAATAAAGCCTGGAGAAAATTTGGTTCTAGGAATAAAATTTGATTTAGATCCTGGTTGGCATACTTACTGGAAAAATCCTGGCGACTCAGGCTTACCACTTGAAATTAAATGGACTTTACCAGATGGAGTAATTCCCACTAAGCAGCTTTGGCCCGCACCTGAAAGAGCTGCTGTAGAGCCCCTAATGAGCTATGGTTATTATGATCAGTTAGTTCTTCCAGTCATTTTTTCAGTTGATGAAAGCTATGCTAATGGAGAGCGTTTTATTGCAAAAATTGATTTCCTTATATGTGAACTCATTTGTATTCCCGAAAGCGCAGAAATTAACTTTAGTATTAATGAATATAATGATTCTGACATTTCTCTATCCAGGAAAATCTTATCTAGTTGGTACAAGAAATTACCATCTGAAAGTGATATTATCGTTAGTGCTGAGGCTTCATCAGAACTTCTATCGCTGTCTTGGAAAAATAATAATGATTTATCAGAAGTATATTTCTATCCTGAACAAGATGGATTAATTAAATATTCCTCCAATCAAAATTACTTCGAAAGCGATGAAGGTTCGAGGATAATAATAGAAAGACCAGCTAAAATTAAAAATATAAGTAATATTTCAGGTGTCTTAGAAATGGTCAGTCAAGAAGGGACAATATTTACTAATTTTTCTGCACCAGTTTCATATGTGTCCGAGATAATTATTCCAGATGATTCCTCACTTTCTTTTTGGTTGGCTATTATTTTAGCTTTCCTAGGTGGCATCATTTTAAACATTATGCCCTGTGTCTTTCCTGTTATTGCCCTCAAGGTTATGACTTTTATAAGGGAATCAAGTGAGGGAGGGGCATGGAAGCATGGTCTAGCATTTTCCTTAGGTGTCGAGCTAAGTATGCTCTTGTTGTTATCCCTAACTTTTATATTTAGAAATCTTGGCCAAGCTGTTGGCTGGGGCTGGCAGCTTCAATCTAGCTCTATTTCAAGCCTCTTATCTGTTTTATTTTTTGCTATTGCCTTTACTTTATTATTTAAAATTGAATTTGGCACCTCATTTACGCGACTTGGCGGCATAGGCTCAAAAACGACAGGATATCTTAATTCATTATTGTTGGGATGCTTAACTGTGATAGTGGCAACTCCATGTACCGGACCATTTATGGGAGCAGCTATTGGATGGGGCCTATCTCAGTCATTTCTTGTTTCACTTTTAGTTTTTCTCTCGCTAGGGTTAGGCGTAGCATTCCCAACCTTGATTTTATCGGCAATTCCTTCGGGTCTTAATTTCCTTCCTAAACCAGGAGTCTGGATGGTTAGGGTTGGCCAGGTAATGTCTATTCCCATGGCGTTAACGGCTGTTTGGCTTGCTTGGGTTGTTCAAAGGCAAGCAGGTTTTGTTGGCTTGAGGGATTTATTTATTGGTCTTATCTTCGTTATAATATCTTTGATTGCTTATAAAGCTAGCACTAAGAATAGACTATATAAATTCGTTACAATATTTTTTATTATCCTTGGACCCCTTTTTATTATCTTGTCCAGCAAATCAAATGAAAATCTTGATACTAGAGAGCCATCAATCGGGAAGGTATGGTCGAAAACTATTTTTGATGAATATAAAAAAACTGATCAAAATATTTTAATAAACTTCACAGCTGACTGGTGTCTTACTTGCAAGGTAAACGAGGCGATAGTTTTTCAATCAAACTCATTTAAAGAGTTAATAGATAAAGGAGAATTAATTTATCTTGTTGCGGATTGGACAAATTATGACGCCCTGATTACCAATGAATTAAAAAAATATGAGCGTGGAGGTGTGCCCTTATATTTATATTGGAAAGCTGGAGAAGCTAACCCCAAGATTCTTCCTGCTATTTTAACTAAAAAAATATTCTATGATGAAATAAGATAAATCTAGTCATTTGAGATTTGATAGATAGAATAATTAGGCATTGAAAATTTATTATTTAGTAAAAGTATTAGGAGTTAAATATGACCGGACGTGTAAGTGGAAAGATGGCCTTTGTGACAGGCGCTGCACAAGGTATAGGCGAGGCCATAGCCTTTAAGCTAGCAAAAGAAGGCGCCAAAGTTACAGTTGCTGATATCAATGAAGAAGGTGCCACTGCGGTATCTAAAAAAATTAACGATCAGTTTCCTGGTAAGGCATTCTCAGTTGCACTAGACGTGACATCAGAAGATCAATGGAAGGAGTCACTTGATAGATCGGAAGTGTCAATGGGCGGTTTAAATATTTTAGTAAATAATGCAGGAATATCTGCTGGTTCAACCATTGAAGAAACTGATTATGAAACTTTTCAGAATGTAATGAAGATTGATACCGATAGTGTTTTCCTTGGAAGTAAATATGCAATACCAATTATGAAAAAATACGCACCCGGCTCTATTGTGAATACATCTTCTATTTCTGGTTTAATTGCCGGACATAATATGGTTGCGTATAATACAGCCAAAGCAGGGGTCTGGCTGATGTCTAAGTCCATAGCTCTCCATTGTGCTAGGCAGGGTTATCAGATTCGTTGTAATACAATTCATCCTACATTTATCGACACCCCCATTCTTGATGGATGGCTAACGGGAGGCCGAGGTGATAGGCCACCACTTGAGCGGGATGAGCTTCTAAGTAAACTTGGTAAACAAGTCCCCCTTGGTGTTGTTGGTGATACAGATGACGTGGCCTATGCTGTACTATATTTGGCGAGCGATGAATCAAAATTTGTTACCGGATCTGAATTAAAGATTGATGGTGGCATAAGCGCAATGTAAGGAATGTAATATGAGATTATCTATCTATTTATTTATTTTGTTTTCTTTTTTATCACTATCAAATGAGTGTTTGGCTAAAGAAACCCTCTCTGGAATAAATCCCGAAGAGTTTAATTATCTGACAAGGCCTCAAGACAGCTTATATGATCATATTAATAGTGATTGGTTGAATAATACCCCTATCCCAGACGACCAAATAGGTTGGGGCTCCTATATGACTTTGCGAGAAGAATCTTACGTTAATCAAAAAGGGCTTATTGAGGGGATTATTAAAAAAATAAGTCAAAATGATTCTAGCCTAACTTCTGAGGAAATTAAGATTGCAAATCTTTATAAAAGTTATATGGATCGTGACCGTATAAATAAATTAGGTCATCAACCTATTAATGAAGATATAAAAAGAATTTTAAAAATAAAGGATACTAAAGATTTATGGGATTACTTCGCTTATTCTGTTAGGTCAGGTCCATCAGTTCCATTTACAATAGCAATCTATGATGATTTGAAAGATCCTCTTAACTATACTGTTTATATTGATCAGAGCGGTTTAGGTCTCCCAGATAGAGATTATTACTTAGAAGATAACTATAAAGATGCTCGAGAAGCATATCTTACTCATATAGAAAATTTACTAAAATTAGCGGGAATTGAAAAAGAAAAAAAGAAAGCATCAAATGCTTATGAAGTAGAAAAAAGATTAGCTAAAATACAATTGTCCAGAACAGATAGTCGGGACCCTGAAAAAATTTATAATCCCTTNACCTTGGAACAACTAAGCAATCTTGGATCTGGTGAATGGGAAAGTTGGGTTACGAGTCTAGGGCTTAAGAGTCAAAAGAAATTTATTGTTGAATCTCCTGATTACATTAAATCTGTATTAGAGTTAATGACTGATGTACCAATAGAACAATGGATAGACTATCTTTTGGTTAGAATGGTTAAAGGCTCGTCCAGNTCCTTATCCGATGAATTTGTGAATGAATCATTTAGATTTGCAAAAATTCTAACCGGTAGAGAAAAGTTACCTGATCTTTGGAAGCGTGGCGTTGGACTGTCTAATGGTTTAATGGGGGATGCGATAGGAAAGATTTATATTAAGAAATATTTTCCACCAGAATACAAAGTTCGCATGGAGGTTCTAGTAAACAATTTACTCGAATCTTTTAAGGTTGGTATCGAAGATCTTAGCTGGATGACAGATCAAACAAAAATAAAAGCATTAGAAAAATTATCAAAATTAAATGTAAAAATTGGGTACCCAGAAATTTGGGATGATTATGACGGACTTTCGGTCGATCCTGAAGATCTTTATGGAAACCTTCAAANCGCATCAGTGTTTGGTTATAAAAAAGCACTCGAGAAACTGAGCGGGCCTGTTGATAGAAGGGAATGGTCAATGTCTCCTCAAACTGTTAACGCTTATTTTAGCCCAACAAAAAATGAAATCGTTTTTCCTGCTGCATATCTCCAGCCCCCTAATTTTAATCCCAATGCGGATGATGCTGTTAATTATGGAGCAATAGGGGTTACNATTGGTCATGAGATAAGTCATGCCTTTGACGATAAAGGATCCCAGTTTGATGGNGATGGTAATTTAAATAATTGGTGGACAGAGGAAGATAGAAGAAATTTTGATGAACGAACTCAGAAGCTAGTCAAACAATATTCAGAATATGAGGCAGTACCAGGCATTAGGCTAAATGGTGAGCTTACCCTAGGGGAAAATATTGCAGATTTAGGAGGGGCAAAGGCCGCCTTCAGAGCATATAAAATATCTCTAGGAGGAAACCCTTCTCCAATAATTGATAACTATACTGGTGAACAAAGGTTCTTTATAGGGACTGCGCAGTCAGATCGAGTAAAGTTCCGTAAAGAAATCCAAGCTATGCGAGTTGCTACTGACCCTCATTCACCTGCTAGATTTAGGGTTGATGGAGTTGTTATTAATATGAAAGAATTTCATCAATCATTTTCTACACAACCTGGCGATAAGCTTTATAGGACTGATGATCAAATCATACTTATCTGGTAATTTTTAAAAACCATTGATGAAAGATTTAATTTGTTTATTGAAATGCCTCATAACAAATAGTAAACAGTTAATATGAATTCAATTTTTTTACTGNTAGACGCTATTTTAGATCTTTATTCNTGGATAATTATTATTACCGTTGTTTTGAGCTGGCTCTCATCTCTAAATATAATTAACAACTCAAATCAAATAGTTCGAATGTTTCATGAAACTTCATGGCGCTTGACTGAACCTTTATTGGGCAGAATAAGATCTCTCTTACCTAATTTTGGTAGCCTTGATATTTCACCAATTGTTGCACTTTTAGCTATTTATTTTCTACGTTCTCTTTTGAGAGAATATTGGCCTTTGGTTTTGTAAATTGATGAGCGGAACAATTATAGATGGAAAGAAACATGCCATTGACCTAAGGCGGCGTATTAAAATTGCCACTAATAATCTAAAATCAAAATATGGAATTACTCCTGGTCTAGCTGTTGTGTTAGTTGGGAACGACCCCGCTAGTGAAATCTATGTTAGGAATAAAGGTATCCAAACTAAAGAAGCTGGAATGGAATCTTTAGAGTTTCGTTTGGCTGAAGATTCATCAGAAGATGATCTTTTAAAGAAAGTAGAAGCATTAAATAATGATAGTGCTGTTAATGGAATTTTAGTTCAATTTCCTGTCCCGAAACATATGAGCCAACAAAAGATTATTGAAACTATTTTACCATTAAAAGATGTTGATGGTTTGCACCCTGTCAATGCGGGATATTTAGCTAGTGGTCTGAAGGGTATGGTGCCATGTACACCCCAAGGCGCTGCAATTCTTATTAAAGAAACATTAGGGGAACTATCAGGTCTTCATGCCGTAATTGTTGGAAGATCAAATTTAGTTGGAAAACCAATAGCCCAACTCCTTCTTAAAGAAAATTGTACAGTTACAATATGTCATTCACGGACAAAGGACTTAAAGGAGACATGTCTTTCTGCGGATATATTAGTTGCAGCTGTTGGGATTCCAGAGTTGATAAAAGAGGATTGGGTTAAACCAGGAGCCACAATTATAGATGTTGGAATTAATCGACTAGATGCACCAGAAAAAGGTCCTGGGAAAACTAAACTAGTTGGGGATGTTGATTATAATGGAGCAATTAAGAATGCCAGCTCAATAACGCCTGTACCAGGAGGGGTTGGGCCAATGACAATAGCCTGCCTTCTCTTAAACACTCTGATTGCTACATGTGCACAAAATAATATTGAATTTTCAGACTTGGGGTTTTAATCTTTTTTGGNAAGCCTTAATCTTAGCGCACTTAATTTTATAAAACCTTCAGCATCAATCTGATTGTAAACATCGTCTTCTTCAAATGTAACATGTTCAAGTGAATATAAAGATTCTGATGAACTTCTTCCTACAACAGAGACTCCACCTTTNTATAATTTAACCTTAACATTTCCTGACACATTACCCTGACTTTCGTCAATAAGGGCTTGTAGCATTCTTCTTTCAGGTGAAAACCAAAAGCCATTATAAATCAATTCAGCATACCTTGGCATTATTTCATCTTTTAAATGGCAAGCTTCTCTATCTAATGTAATTTGTTCAATTCCCCTATGAGCCTCTAAAAGAATTGTTCCACCTGGTGTCTCATATATACCTCTTGATTTCATTCCAATACTTCTATTTTCAACCAGGTCAAGTCTGCCTATTCCATTTTCTCCACCATCCNTATTTAGCCTAGTCAATAGTTCTGCAGGTGATAATTTTTCTCCATTAATTGCAACAGGGTCACCCTTAGAAAATTCTATATCAAGGTAGGTGGCGATATCGGGTGCATTCTCAGGAGAGACTGTTCTTTGATAAACATCTTCAGGGCACTCTAGGGATGGATCTTCAAGTAATTTACCTTCCGAGGAAGTATGCAAGAGGTTTGCGTCAACTGAAAAAGGTGCTTCCCCCTTTTTATCCTTTGTAATTGCTATTTGATGTTTTTCGGCAAAGTCTATTAACTTGGACCTTGAATTTAAATTCCACTCTCGCCAAGGAGCNATAACATTTATATTTGGATCTAAGCCATAATAGGCTAACTCAAATCTAACTTGATCATTCCCTTTCCCAGTTGCTCCATGACAGACGGCATCTGCACCAACTTGATGTGCTATCTCTATCTGTCTTTTGGCAATTAAAGGTCTNGCTATAGCTGTACCAAGTAAATATTTACCTTCATACAAAGTATTTGCTCTAAACATAGGGAAAACATAATTGGAAACAAAGTCTTCTCTTAGGTCTTCAATAAAAATTTCNTTTACACCGTGTGACTCAGCCTTTGATTTAGCATCTTCAAGTTCAGCACCTTGCCCCAGATCAGCTGTAAATGTTACAACTTCACAATCATATTTTTCTTCTAACCACTTTAATATAACTGAAGTATCTAAGCCTCCGGAATAGGCCAAAACGACTTTATTTATTTTTTTGTCCACACTCATATTTTTCTCCAGAATAATCTATAGGCGTCCTATACGCTCACTCTCCATTTTTGCAAGCTCTTTTTTGTAGCGATCTGAGGCNTTTTCTTTTTTACTATCACTTTTTAGTTGTCCACAAGCAGCAGAAATATCGCTACCTCTGGGAATTCTTATGGGGCTAGCGTAGCCGCCCCTATTAACAATATCACCAAATTTTTCAATTTGATCCCAGTCGGANCATTCATAAGAAGAACCTGGCCAAGGATTGAAAGGTATCAAATTTATTTTTGCNGGTATACCAGAAATTAATTTAACTAAATCTCTTGCCTCAGCTTCAGAGTCATTAACCCCTTTAAGCATAACATACTCAAAAGTTATTCTTTTAGAATTTGATAAGCCTGGATAGTTTTTACATGCATCAAGCAGGACTTCTATAGGGTACTTNTTGTTTATTGGAACTATTTCATCCCTAAGATCATTTTGTGTTGCGTGTAGGGAAATAGCTAGCATTGANCCTATTTCATCACCTGCTGATTTTATCAATGGAACAATTCCAGACGTCGATAGAGTTATTTTTCTTTTTGATATGGATAATCCAGCATCATCCGACATAGTATTTATGCCATCCCGAACATTTTCAAAATTATATAAGGGTTCACCCATTCCCATCATGACAATATTAGTTATTTGTCTTGGCTCAGGATTCCATTCATTGAGACAGTCCTTAGCAACAATAACTTGAGCTATTATTTCTTGAGCAGTTAAATTCCTAACAAGCCTTTGTGTTCCTGTATGACAAAAAGTACAATTTAAAGTACATCCAACCTGACTTGAGACACACAAGGTNCCCCTTTCGTTGTCTGGGATAAAAACTGTTTCTACTTCAGACCCATCTATAAATTTAAGTAGCCACTTCCTTGTTCCATCTTCCGAAATTTGATCTTCAGATATCTTTGGCCTTGAAAGATCATAGACGCTTTCTATTTCCTTTCGGAGATCTAGAGATAAAGTTGTCATTTGATCAATTGACTGCGATCCTTTATTATATAGCCAGCTCCAAACTTGACTAAGCCGCATACTTTTTTGTCTATCTGGAATATCAAGGACATTTAATGCATCTGCAAGTTGTGCCCTCGGCAAGCCCATTAGACTTTTTTTACTTTGATGCTCTTTTGCTTCAGCTTCCATTTTGATCAGGCCCTCCTGGAACCATGGGTCTTTGAGCAAATTTTCCTAATGATCTTATCCTGTCATACATCACTATTGATCCTGCTATTTGAACATTAATACAGAACTTAGTTGGTATTTTAATCATATAATCACATTTCGCCATCATTTTGGTTGATAATGAGCCTAGTTCTGGACCTAAAATATAAGCAGCCTGTTTTGGATGATGAAAAGAAGGAAGTTCAATTGCATCTTCGACAAGCTCAACTCCAACTAACTTACATTTATTTGGAAGATTCATCTCTTCAGGTTTATCCCAGTCATACCATGGTAAATGGTTTGGTGCTTTTGACGTATCAGATTTTCCTTCTCTGACAGAATAATGAGCAGAAACTGTAAAAACAAATTGCGCTCCAAAAGCATGAGCAGATCTTACTAGATTCCCCATATTCATCGGCTTAGAAATTCCTTCTGCTCCAAATCCAAAATAACCACGCATATTTCGATACACCCTTAATTAGTTTAAGCTTTTATTGATTTAGCACTTTTTTAATATCTTGGCGTATACTTTTTTTCAGTTTAAAGATAGTAGATTAATTTTGGAGAAACTAATGAAAGCTCTTTTATGTAAAGAATTTGGTCCGCCGGAAACACTCTCTTATGAAGATGTTGATGACCCAGTGATTAGTCCAGGAAAAGTTATTGTAGATATTTATTCAGCGTCTGTAAATTTTCCAGATGTTTTAATAATTGAAGATAAGTATCAATTTAAACCGTCGCTACCTTTTTCTCCAGGAGGAGAGGCCTCTGGAATTATATCCGAAATTGGCGAGGGTGTTGACGGCTTTATTGTCGGAGATAGAGTTATCGTTTCGGCAGGTTGGGGTTGTTTTGTTGAAAAAATTTTAGTTGACCCTAGCGCTTTGACATCTATCCCAGATAGTATGGATTTCGATACTGCAGCATCATTTCTTATGACTTACGGAACCTCTCACCACGCCTTAAAAGATCGGGCAGATTTAAAAAAAGGCGACAGCCTTTTAGTGCTTGGAGCTGCTGGCGGAGTTGGGCTTGCTGCAGTTGAAATTGGTAATGCAATAGGCGCACATGTTATAGCTGCTGCTTCCACAGAGGAAAAAGTTCAAATATGCCTAGATCATGGTGCTAAAGATGGCCTTGTTTATAAAACAGGTTCTTTAGATAGAGATGAGCAAAAGTCTCTCTCTAATCAGATTAAAGATCTTACCGCGGGATTAGGGGCAAATGTTATTTATGATCCAGTTGGCGGTGACTATGCAGAACCATCCCTTAGGGCAATTGCATGGGAAGGCCGATACCTTGTTGTTGGTTTTGCTGCTGGATATATTCCAAAAATTCCATTGAATTTAGCTCTTTTAAAAGGGTGCCAAATTGTAGGAGTTTTCTGGGGAGCCTTTAAAGCGCAATTTCAAGACCAACACAATGATAATGTTGCAGACTTATTGAAAATGTATGATGACGGTCACTTAAAACCACATATCTCGGGTGTGTATGATCTAAGCAACGGAGCCAAGGCCATCAAAGACCTTGCTGAAAGAAAAGCTAAAGGAAAAATAGTAGTTAAGGTAAAATCTTAATGCTAAAAAAATTTTCAGAGTTTATCTCTGGATTATCAAGTAACCTACAAGGCGCTTTTTGGCTTTTTATGTCAGTTTTTGCATTTACAGGAATGGCCTCTCTAGCCAAATATTTAGGCAATGATTTCCACGCATTTCAGATTGCATTTTTTAGATCTTCTTTTAGTTTAATTGTAATTTTACCCTTTCTAATAAGGGCAGGTTTATCACAGGGTGGTATTAAGACGAAAATACCTATGCTTCAGATAACAAGAGGAGCTGTAAGTGCAATTGGAATAATATTAGGATTTTATGCGATTGTTAATATGCCACTTGCTGATGCACAAGCTATTCGGTTTTCTAGTTCATTATTTGTAGTTCCTCTTGCGGCAATTTTTTTGAACGAAAAGGTTGGCCTTAAAAGGACATTGGCTACATTAATTGGTTTTCTGGGTGTTATTATAATGTTAAATCCGACTAGTGATTATAATGTAGCGTCATTATCTGCCTTGGGAGCGGCTTTTGCTTTTGCTATAGCTGCAATCTTTGTGAAAGTTGTCTCGAAGTACGACAAACCAGTAACATTAATGTTCTACTCTAACATTGTAAGTATACCAATTATGATTATTCCAGCCTTATTGTTTTGGGTTACCCCAAGCCTTGACCAATTATTTCTTATTCTCTTGATGGCCATATGTGCATCGATAGCTCACAATTTTTTTATAAGGGCCTATGCCATAGGGGAAGCTTCAGTAATTGCGCCAATTGACTATGTTAGGCTTTTAGCTAGTGCGGCGGTTGACTTCTTAGTTTTTGGTATAATTTTTGGAATTAACACACTAATAGGCTCTTCAATTATTATTTTATCTACATTGTATATTGTCAGAAGAGAGGCTAAAATCTATAAAAATCAGAAGAAAGAAATCGAACAAATTTAATTATAAGGAAAGAAGATGAATCTTGATGAAAATATAAGTGCNGTTATCACCGGAGGAGCATCCGGTCTTGGGGAAGCAACAGCCAGAGAACTCTCTAAGTTTGGAGTAAAGTGTGCTCTTTTTGATTTAAATGCAGAGAAGGGTGAGGCTGTAGCTTCAGATATTGGTGGTGTATTTTGCGAGGCGAATGTAACAAGTGATGAAAGTATTGTTGCTGCTTTTGAAAAAGCAAGAAGTATCAACGGTCAAGAAAGAATTCTCATTAATTGCGCGGGAATTGGTATTGCAATTAAGACAGCTGCTAGAGATAAAAAAACTGGCGATATTGTTCCGCATCCACTTGATCCGTTTAATCAAGTAATCCAAATAAATTTAGTTGGCTCTTTTCGATGCATCGCATATTCATCAGCTGGTATGATGAGTCTCGACCCGNTAACTGAAGATGGCGGAAGAGGAGTTGTTGTTAATACTGCTTCAGTTGCCGCAGAAGATGGTCAAATTGGTCAGGCTGCATATTCCGCATCAAAAGGTGGAATTGTTGGTATGACTTTACCGGTTGCCAGAGATCTTTCTAGAGAGGGAATAAGGGTTAACACAATACTTCCAGGTCTTTTTGATACTCCTCTATTTGCTGGCGCACCAGATGAATTGAAGCAATCCCTTGGTGCTCAGGTGCCATTCCCNTCAAGGCTTGGATATCCTACTGAATACGGAGCCCTTGCAAGACATATTTGCGAGAATGAGATGCTTAATGGTGAAAGTATTAGGCTTGATGGTGCAATAAGGATGGCACCAAGATAAAAATTAGTATTTTTTTGCAGAACGATCCATTGCGGTTGCAAGTTTAATATCTAATTGTGTAATGCCTCCAGCATCGTGTGTTGATAAAGTAACGCTTACTTTATTGTACACATTAAACCATTCTGGGTGGTGATCCATTTTTTCTGCTAACAATGAGATATTAGTCATCCAGCTAAAAGCTGATATGAAATCTTTAAATATAAATTCTTTTTCGATAGAATCTCTACCTCTGGTTTTTTTCCATCCCCTTAACNTTAGGAGACTTTCGTTTCTTGTTTTAACTGATAATTTATTCGCCATTTAGTCCTACCTTTTTTTAAGTAACAATAATTTAACCATTTTATATTTGGGGTTGAATAAAATCATTGTTATAACAATATTAATGATATTCAATATAACGAATTATACGGAGTAAAAAATGAATAATTTTAATAATGCACAATCAAGCATAAGTAACCTTAGCCAAGTTCAAATTGACGAAGGACTAAGAACCCATATGTTACGTGTATATAATTATATGTCTGCGGCTCTTGCACTAACAGGTATTGTGGCATGGTTTGCGGCAACTTCTGGACTATATGTCGCCATTGCAAATACTATGTTAATTTATGTTGTAATGTTTGCACCTTTGGGCGTTGTTTTTTACTTTGCATCAAAGATTAATACCATGAGCGCATCTAGAGCTCAGTCTATTTTTTGGTTATTTGCTGGCCTTATGGGGCTATCTTTATCGTATATATTTTTGGCATATACAGGTACAGCAGTCTTTCAGGCTTTTTTTGTAACAGCCGGAGCCTTTGCAAGTTTAAGCCTATGGGGATACACCACAAAGAAGGATCTCTCAGCNATGGGCGGCTTTCTTATGATGGGCCTTTTTGGTTTAATTATCGCTTCTGTTGTAAATCTTTTTGTTGGTAGTGGTCAGATGTCTTTTTTGATTAGTATCTTTGGAGTTCTAATTTTCTCAGGTCTTACAGCTTGGGATACTCAGAAAATCAAAAGAGATTGGCTGCATCGAGTTCAATATAGCAGTGCAGAAGCAGCAGAAAAATCTGCAATAATGGGTTCATTAACCCTTTACTTAGATTTTATTAATCTATTTCTCTTCATGCTTCGTTTTATGGGTGGCAATAGAGATTAGGCNAGAAATTAAATGCGTCTGAAAGATTTAAATTGCGTTGTCACTGGCGGATCAAGTGGTATAGGTGCTGCATCAGTAGAACGATTTGTTAGTGAGGGTGCGAACGTTCTTATCGCGGATATCGATATAGATTCCGCCTCTTCATTTGCAGATGAAATGGGGCCAACTGTTAAAGCCATTAAATGTGATGTGAGAATTGAAGAAGACGTAAAGGCAGTTGCAGATTACGCATATAGCCTTTGGAACAAAGTTGATGTCTTAGTTAATAATGCTGGATCTGAATTAAATCAGACTTATGATAAAACTACACTAGAAGAATGGGATCGTGTTCTTGATACTGACTTAAAAGGACCCTGGCTCATGTGCAAGCATATTGTTCCTGGAATGGTTAAAGCTGGATCGGGTAGTGTAATTAATATTTCCTCACTAAATGGGCTCGTTGGTTTCCCCCTTTCAACAGCTTATGGAAGCGCTAAGGGCGGGTTGGTCGTTTTTACTCGTGATATGGCTATTGAATTGGCCAANACCGGAGTAAGAATAAATTGTGTTTGTCCTGGTGTTATTGAGACAGGAATGATGGATAGGTGGACTGACTTAATGCCAGACAAAGCAGAAGCTCAAGAAATGCTAAAAGGTACAATGCCAATAGGAAGAATGGGTACTGCTGATGAAGTAGCTGGTGCAATTTATTTCTTTGCATCGCCAGATTCAACCTTGTGTCAGGGGTCTGTGCTAAGTGTTGATGGTGGTTTTACAGCACAATAAATAATTTAAACCCAAGCGGATAATTTAGATTTAAAGACTTTTTTATGTCCATATCTAACTTCGAGAGCTTCTCTTATTCCTTTTTTCAAATTTTTTACTACGAGGCAATAAGATCGATCTATCATTCTTTCAATCTCTTCTTTGGGTATAGATCCATTTAATATTACAGTATTCCAATGCATTTTATTCATATGATAGCCTGGAATAACATCTTTAAATATTTCTCTTAGAATAAAAGCTTCCTCAGGGTGACATTTTAAATTAACTCTATGAACTCCATCCCTTTTAGTTATGGCTGCAAAAATCTTTTGTTTAATTTTAAATACTTGAACATCAGGGCCAAAGGGATAATCCTCCTTTGCCTGGGGAAGAGAGTAACAATAATCAGTTATTTTTTTATTAGTAATAAGCGCTTCCTATTAAAAATTCCAAGATTGAATCTAGGCTTCTATTACGTTTTATTTCATGGCCTGACATTGATAAGACTCTCCACTTATCATCTGGTTTTTTTATTTTATGACTTTTAATTATTTTATAGAGAGGCATTTCACTTGTATGACGATATATTGAAAAAGATGATTTCTCTTCATCTCTATCAATTGCATAATCTCTCCACTCACCA